>Ga0172367_10000505_pt1 | contig 60271 bp, 49 predicted proteins | sample Lak10m_FD_114542 | JGI IMG/M metagenome (GOLD analysis project Ga0172367, IMG submission 114542) | Freshwater microbial communities from Kabuno Bay, South-Kivu, Congo - kab_022012_10m | ecosystem: Environmental > Aquatic > Freshwater > Lake | place: Democratic Republic of the Congo: South-Kivu... | reverse complement strand
GTCAAAGAACTCAACGCGAATTTCAAATCAACGGTGGCAACTGACCCGGTAACACTGGCCTTCCACTTTCTAGTTAAAAGCGTGCTAATGGCACAGTTTCCATTTCCGCCTGCAGCAGCAAATGTCAAGGCTCCGTTGTCATTTCCTGCAACCACGTAAGTTCCGTCTGACAAATCAGTACTTGATAGCTCTAATAATCCGTCTGAATTCACGCTCTTATTCGCAACTTTAGAAAGTCCTTGCGCTGAATTAATTCCAATTCCAACCTCGTCATTATCGTAACCCGTACCAGAGAAATACAAGTGATCTGTATCTGTAATGGTTGTTCCATATTTCACAGAAAGGTAAGTCAACACTTGACGTTTTTCTGTTGCGGTAAGAACACGGTTGTAAATAATGATTTCACCAATAAACCCTGCAAATCCCATTGAATTATATCCGCGTCCAATTGCGCCTGTATTAGACGAAATGGCATATCCAGTAGTACCTGCTAAGGTTCCCTGAGTTGGAGCTCCGTTTAAATACTCACTCACCGTTCTTCCAGAAGCGTTATTAAATTCGGCCAATACCGTGCGTGGGATTTCATTTGACCCTGCATAACCGGTGGTCGATAAATTCAACACAGAACTGCTTTGACCCAAACGCAAGGTGTTATCACTTGCATAGCCTAAGTGCAAACCTAGTGGGCTGCTTTGTTGAACACCCAATAAGTATTGTCCAACATTTGTGTTGGTGCGTTGTGCAACTACAAAAACAGTAAAGCTTGAATTACTTATTGAAGACAAATCAATGTTGAAATAGCGTGTGCCTCCATTAGTTTCAATGGCAGGATTACCATTAAGAATTGACTTTCTAAATCTTGGTTTGTTCGCTGCTGTGCTTTGAGTGGCATGACTTCCGTTTCCAGATTGGTCATTCCAAGAAGCAAGATAATCACCCTCCACGGCGGAAGATGTACCTGCGTCAGCTTTAAGCCAAATGGCCAAGCCAGTTGAAACAGAACCCGGTGCTTGTGCATAGCCGAGCGTTGCCGCAACTAATAAGGAAAGTGTGAATACTAATTTTTTCATGGGTGAGAGAGATATGTTCTTATTACGGAAGTTTCCAACACAAAGTTACAATTAATCTAAAATTCTTTTCTTTTGCTAGATAATTATCATGAAATCTACTTTCTCTGGCTTCGTATTAGGCACCAAAAAATTCAAGGACAACCTTAAAATTGTGTCGCTTTTTACAACAGAAATGGGCTGTCAGTACTTTCTTATCCGAATTTCCAAGACAAAGCCTACACACCACATTTTTCAACCGCTAAACAAAATTCAGGGGGCGGCTGATAATCAAACCGAGTCATTGAGAATCTTATCCCAGGTGGAATTACAATCTTCCTACAAGGAAATTCCGTTTCACGCGAGTAAATCAACCGTTGCTCTTTTTATTTGTGAGTTTCTTTACCGCGTCTTGCCCGAGCACTACCCCAACCCGGGAGCCTTTGAATTGTTAGAATCACTCGCATCTGAACTAGACGAGCCCTCCAATGCAACGAGTATAGTGCCCACATTCATGGTGAAGTTCTGTGTAGAAATGGGAATATTAGACCAAGCCGAGTCATTTAAGAAACCCGTCGACTCCACCCTCATTGAGGCGGTAAACACACTTATCGCCATGAATTTTAAAGAAGCCTCTCACTCAAAGCTTTCAAAAGAAATACGCATGTCTATCATTCATCTGTGCATCTATCAATGTGAAAGCGCTTTTGAAAAAAACTTATCTATCAAGTCTCTTGATATGTTTCAAGAAGTTTTCCATTAAGCCGTTATCTTCGCAGTGCTATGATGTTTTCGGAAGTAATCGGACAACGCGAAGTCATTGAAAGGCTTCGTCACGCAAAAAAAGGTGGACGCGTAGCGCACGCCCAATTATTCCTAGGACCAGAAGGGTCTGGTAATTTGGCTATTGCTCTGGCCTACGCACAATACTTGCTGTGTCCAAATGCTACGGAAGAAGATTCATGCGGAACTTGTCCTACGTGCAGAAAAGTTTCAGGACTGCAATACGCCGATTTATTCTTTAGCTTCCCGTACTTCAACAAACCCAATCTGAAGGAAACTCTTTCCGATGATTACAGCAAAGAATGGCGTTCTCGCGTTCTTCAATCACCTTACTTCAGCATTGAAGCGTGGATGAATGAACTCACCAAAGAAAACAAACAGCTTCATTTTTCAGTACCCGAGGCGGGAAGTATCGTCAAAAAATTATCTCTCAAATCATACGAAGGGGGATATAAAATTATCATCGTTTGGATGACCGAGCTGATCAAAGCAGACGTAGCCAACAAACTCTTGAAAATTGTTGAAGAACCACCAGAAAACACGCTTTTCTTTTTTGTCGCGAATAGTTCCGAAGGAATTTTAAATACCATTCTCTCTCGGGTTCAAATCATTTCCATCCCAAAAATTGCTCATCAAGATTTGGTAAACGGATTAATGACAGAGGGCACAAACCCCGATCTGGTGCAAGACATTGCTCATTACGCAGACGGCAATTGGGAAGTCGCCTACCGCCTTAAAGACAACACCAACCCCTCTGAGTTTCTAGCCGTTCAGTTTCAAACCTGGATGCGCCATTCCTATTCGAAAAAATTAGCGGCATTGTTCACCTGGTCTGAACAAATTGCCGCATTAAGTCGTGAAGATCAAAAGCACTTTTTACTCTATGCTTTAGATCAGATGCGACAAAATTTAATTCTGAATTACTCTAACGAAAACCTAGCGCGCTTCACGCATTCGGAAAAAGCATTCGCCTCTAAGTTCTCTCCGTTTATCAACCACTTGAACATTCAAGACATCATGGAAGAGCTAGAGTCTGCGCATAAAAGCATCGGGCAAAACGTAAACTCGAAAATTCTTTTCTTCGAATTATCCATTCGAATGTTCCGATTGTTACAACGCAAAGAGGCATAAAAAAACCACCCGAAGGTGGTTTTATTTTGAGGTCCCGAGCGGATTCGAACCGCTGTACAAGCTTTTGCAGAGCTCTGCCTAGCCACTCGGCCACAGGACCTTGAGGAGTGCAAATATACACGCCTTTAGCGCAAATGCAAACATGTTTCATTTACTAATTCATTTTCATATTACTTTAGCGCAAACACCTGTCGTATGAACATGAATAAGAATGTAACCATCGCAATTATCGTTGCTCTAGGTATTGCAACTTTAGGACTTGCCTTTTGGGTTAAAACAAGCCGCGATCGTATCGCTCAACTTGAAAACGCAATGGGAGCGCTGAATGTACTCGCTATGGATGCTGGTGCTGCTTCACCAGAAGAAGTAATTGAATTGTATAAACTTGCAGAAGACAGTCTTACACAAATGAAGATGATGTACGACACGTTGCGTACAGATAATTCGGAAATGATGGCGCAAATCGAAGAGCAAAAATCGAAGATCGATGCCCTTCTTAAAAAGGCAAAAAACAAAGATTACGACATCAAAAAATTGCTTGCAGAAACACAAACCTTACGCACATTGATGAAAGGCTACATTCATCAAATCGATTCTCTGCAAACCGCTAATGATCGCCTTTATGCAGAAGGACAAGAAGCAAGAAAAGCCCAACAGGAAGCAGAAAACAAAAGCAAAACCCTCGAGTCAGACCTAAACACAACCAAAGAAATTGTGAAAGCCGGGTCTGTCCTCGGTACAAGCAACTTCACCGTGGTTGGTATTCGTGAAAGAAATAGCGGTGCTGAAGCAACTACCGATCGCGCGGCAAAAGCAAGTATGATTAAAACGTCATTCACACTGCGCGAAAATAAAATTGTAAAACCAGGAAATAAAACGCTCGGCGTAAAGATTTTTGGTCCAGGCGGTGCGCTAGTTAGCGGTAAGGGCGGTGCCGGTGAATACGGAGCTGTGCGCGATATCAACTACCAAAATCAGGACGTTGATATTAGCATCTACTTCTCACCAACCTCTACCTTGCAAAAGGGAACGTACAAAATTGAAATTTACGAAAGCGGAAATAAAATCGGTAATACTGAAATCACGCTGAAATAATGTCGAAAGGAAAGAAGGTATTCCTATACATTCTGTCCGCTTTAATATTGCTTGTAGCGGGCCTTTACCTCACCGGTAATGGTTACCTTATTCGTGGCGTTTACGCTACGTATTTGCGCGGAAAAGCGCGACCCGATATCGACGATCAATCTCTTTTCGACACCCGAAAAATAAACACGACCAACGAGGTATTTCATTATCCCGAAAATCAAAAAGCACTGGCATCATCTGATGTTGATTTTCTGAATCAATACAAATCAGAAGCGTTCCTAGTCATTAAAAACGACACGCTTATCAAATCTTGGTATATGCCTGGGGCCGATACCACGCACTGGAATTCCTTTTCCATGGCGAAAAGCGTAACGAGCCTGTTAGTCGGTTGTGCCATTCAAGACGGATATATTTCTTCCATTGAAGCACCCGCAGCACCACTTTTAAACTCAACGTGCATTAGTGCAAGCGTTAAGCAACTTCTCCAAATGAGTGGCGGTATTCCCTTCGGAGAAAGCTACAACTCTCCCTTCGGCTACATGGCTAAGGCCTATTACGGAAAAAATTTAGAAGAGATAACTCGAACATACTGCGAAGACAAAAAACCAGGAACCATTTGGTCGTATGAAGGCGGAAATACCGTGCTACTAGGTATGTTACTCAACTCCGCCACCCACCAAAATCTTTCAAACTACATGGAAGATAAAATTTGGAAAAAAATAGGCGCTGAATCAGCATGCTATTGGAACATTGATCATCCCGGCGGAATTGAAAAACCCTATACCGGCATCTATGCCACGCCAATAGATTTTGCCAAATTGGGATCCCTGGTGTTACACCACGGTAAATTCAACAACCACGCAATCATTGATTCAGCTTACTTAGAACAATGCTTCACTCCGTGTTTAATTCCAGATGAAAAAGGAAATACCTGCACGTGGTACGGGCTACAATTCTGGATGGGAACGTGGGAAAATCACCCCATTAAATTATTTCGAGGCATGCGCGGACAATACATCATTGTCGTTCCCGATATGAATTTAGTAGTCGTGCGAATTGGCCATGAACAATCGAAAGGAAGAACGAATGAACTTCCAGACGATGTGTTTGAATTACTTAAGATAGCAGCAAATTAGTAAGCGCGTCCTGAGACGCCTTCCATGTAATTGATAAACGCCTTGTTTACCACCTTGTTTCCTCCAGGGGTTGGGTAATTTCCCGAGAAATACCAATCACCACGGTTATTCGGACAAGCCTCATGCAATCCTTCAATGGTTTGGAACACCACCTTCACCTCTGCCTTCGTGCCTTCCGGCGTTACCAACTGAGCAATTTTATCTGAAATTTCTTCGGCAGTAAAATGCGCGTAAACTTCTTGTACATAATTACGAACCTGTTCCTTCGGAGCACTTTCTTGAGCCTTGCATTTCAAGTAAACATCGTTCAACACCCCTTCTAAATTCCGTTCTTTCAACAACTGAACACACGCTTGAAAGGCAATAAAATCGCCCATTTTAGCCATGTCAATACCGTAACAATCAGGATATCGAATTTGTGGCGCAGAGGAAGCTACAATTATTTTTTTCGGGCCCAAACGATCTAACATTTTGATGATAGATTTTTTCAACGTTGTTCCTCTTACAATCGAATCATCAATCACAACCAGTGCATCCACTCCGCGATTAATAGTCCCGTGCGTCACATCGTAAACATGGGAAACCATCTCATCGCGCGCAGAATCTTGCGTTATGAAGGTGCGCATCTTTACATCCTTAATCGCAATTTTTTCAATACGTGCCCGCTTGCGAACTATTGTTTCTATTTCTTCCGCAGTAATCCCTGGTTTCGATAATTCCTTAATCTTAATTCCATTCAAATGGTCTTCCAGCGCTTTAATCATGCCGTAGAACGCCGTTTCTGCCGTGTTAGGAATGAACGAAAAGACCGTGTGCTCTAAATCGTAGTTTACCTCTTGCAATAGACGTGGAACAATGTTCCTACCCAAATTTTGACGTTCTTGATAAATCGCAGCGTCATTTCCTCTTGAAAAATAAATCCGCTCAAACGAGCAAGGCGTAAGCTTTTCAGACTCGCGAATAACCTTCATACTTGAGGTGCCGTCGCGCTTGATGATATAAGCACAACCCGCAGGAATTTCTTTAATTTCTTCTAATGGGACATTAAACGCACTTTGAATAGGCGGACGCTCACTTGCAACCACACACACCTCTTCATCTTCGTAATAATAAGCCGGACGAATACCATTCGAGTCTCTGAAAATAAAGGCATCACCGTGACCCAACATACCCGCCATTGCAAATCCACCGTCCCAATCTTTCGAAGCACGTTGCAACACACGTTGAATGTCTAAGTTCTTTGCAATCAAGTCTGATATCTGTTGATTGCTATATCCTTGAGAATTGTATAAATCAAACAATCGCTGATTCTCTTCATCAATGAAGTGACCAATCTTCTCCATCACCGTAACGGTATCTGTGCGCTCTTTTGGATGCTGACCCAAATCAACCAACAGTCCAAACAACTCATCAACATTGGTAAGGTTGAAATTTCCTGCCATTACCAAATTGCGTGTCATCCAGTTGTTTTGACGCAAAAACGGATGGCAGTTTTCGATGCTATTTCCACCGTAAGTTCCATAACGCAAATGACCTAAAAAAACCTCACCAGTAAAGGCGTAATGCTGTTTCAAGTAACCTGCGTCTTTTAACTTCGGTGAGTTATTCTTTGCTAGCTCTGAGAAGCGTCCCATCGCTTTTGCAAACACCTCACGAACAGGCTGACTGTCGTTGCTGCGAATGCGTGAAATGTACTTTTTTCCTGGTTCAGGAAACAACTTAATGTTAGCTAGCCCAGCCCCGTCTTGTCCGCGGTTGTGCTCTTTTTCCATTAGTAAGTACATTTTATTTAGGCCGAAGAATGCCGTACCGTACTTGTCGGTATAATGTTGAAGAGGCTTCTTCAACCGAAGGAATGCAATACCGCATTCGTGCTTGATAGCATCACTCATTGGAGTGGAAAATATTTGGTGGTGCGAAGATAGTCATTCCTTGCATCGAAGTAAAATAAGATTCCGATAGACCCGTAATAATTTCAAAAGGTTGGAAAAAACAACTCACACTTTTGAATGAAATTCGTTCAAAACAAGAAATCATGAAGACTTTATTATCACTTCTATTTATTGCAATTGCGGGAATTAGCAATGCGCAAAACGCCGGAGAAATGTTTGGTAAAATCACCAACGATAAAAACGAACCTATTGCAGGTGCCATTGTAACCACCACAAACAACTCTGTCCTTTTTGGAGCCGCTTCCGATGCAGATGGAAATTTTAGAATCAGTGGACTGAACCCAGGTAAATACGAATTGCTTGTCATTGCAATGGGTCACGACAGCTTGAAAGTAGAAAACCTGTGGATTAAATCAGACCAAATCACTCGTGTGGGCGAACTTCAACTTACAGAAACCCCAGACGGATATTATGGTCCAACCATTCGCATCGTAGGAATTAAAACACCTCTTATCGATATCAACGGAGGAACCATGATCTCTATGGGGGCAGGTGAACTCCTTCATTCACCCGCCGCTCACGGAGGTAATATCAAGCAAATCATCAGTAAAGGAATTTCTGATATTAAGGTGGGGCCTAACGGAACCGATTTGTACTTCCGTGGAAGCCGCTCTGGTAGTGCGGTGTACTACGTTGATGGAATGAAAATATATGGGGAAGTTCCAAATGTTCCTTCTTCTGGCATTCAAAACATTTCTGTGTACACGGGTGGAGTACCCGCTAGATATGGCGATAGCACTGGCGGATATGTGATTGTCTCTACCAAAAGCTATTTAGACGTTTGGAACAAAGACTAAATAAAAACAACTAAAAGAGTACAACCTTGGTAGTTTTAAGAGTAAATTTGCTCTGCTTAACTAACAAATTGTACTCTTTTTGGAAAAAAGAGCCTTCCACTGTACCAAACACGCAGTCATTAATGTCTTGGCCGATGTGCTCCGAGAAAAACGTTTCTATATCCGCGATATAGACGATAAGAAGGGGTACGTTTTAGCGCAACAGCCTATTCGCGTAATTAATGCTGGCTGCAAATGCCGTATCGAAATCATAGAATCAGAACCTCAGGTTGTAGTTAATGTGAATTGCGTACACAACCTGAGAATAGACCCCTTCGGTGCTGCGAAGAAAACAGAAAATGTAATTCTCGATCTTCTGAGTGAAGAATTATAGCTTTATCTTGGTCGCCCGAGACCATTATGAAAAAACTTAACTCCCTTACTGGATACATTTTTATTGCTCTTTTACTTGGCATTCTAGCCGGAGCTTTGCTTAATTCAGCCTATCCTAGTCCAGAGAAAAAAACTATAGATACCGCCCTAGCTGAGTTAAAAACCTCAGTAAACTCAACGAATTATACCGAACAATTTCAAAGTATCCTCTCAAACGATTCCCTCACCAATCAAGAGAAATACGATAAGGCACTACTGGTACTCAAAGACCTAAAAGCAGATAAAGCTCTACGTGAAAAAGCAAGTAAAGCGCTAGAAATATCAGACCCTCAAAACGCTACACTAAAAAGTATTTTAGAAAATCTATCTATTCTAACCGATGTCTTTCTTCGGCTTATTAAAATGATTATCGCGCCCCTTGTTTTAGCAACCCTAATAGCAGGTGTAGCCAAATTAGGGGACATAAAAACGGTAGGAAGAATTGGTGGAAAAACCATGCTTTGGTTCATTTCGGCTTCTTTTCTTTCTCTACTTTTAGGCGCCTTGCTTGTCAACTTCTTTGAGCCCGGAAAAGCCATGCATGTGGAATTGCCCTCGGTCGCTCTAGAGTCGGGTGTGGACAAAGCTGCACTTACCCTAAAAGGATTTATTACGCACATTGTTCCAAGCAGTGTAATAGAGTCCATGGCAACCAACGAAATTCTTCAAATTGTAATCTTCGCTCTACTCTTCGGGACAGCCACAGCGGCTTTAGGAGAAAAAGGCGCGATCATCATCAAAGCCATGGATTCATTGGGCCACGTTATGCTGAAGGTTACCACCATGGTCATGTATGTGGCCCCATTCGCGGTTTTCGCAGCAATGACCTCTGTGGTTGCAAAAAAGGGATTGGGTGTGCTATCCAATTACGCCATCTTCATTGGTGAATTCTACCTGGGGCTGTTGTTGTTGTGGTTGCTCTTATTCTTTGTGGCTTGGTTACTCATCGGAAAGCGCATTACTGAACTTCTTTCTCGAATTAAAAATCCACTGCTTCTAGCTTTCAGTACTGCTTCTAGCGAATCGGCTTATCCGAAACTGTTGGAAGAAATGGAGCGCTTCGGATGTAAAAACCGAATCGTAAGCTTCGTATTACCGCTTGGGTATAGTTTCAATTTAGATGGAAGCATGATGTACATGACCTTTGCGAGTTTATTCATCGCTCAGAGTTATGGCATTGATTTAACTTGGACAGACCAGCTAACCATGTTACTCACGCTCATGATTACCAGCAAGGGCATTGCGGGGGTTCCTCGTGCTTCGTTGGTTGTTATCGCAGGTACGCTAGCCACATTCGGAATTCCTGAAGCCGGATTACTCTTACTCCTCGGCGTTGATCATGTGTTAGACATGGGAAGATCTGCTACCAACGTTATTGGCAACGCGGTTGCAACTGTTGCGGTGAATAAGTGGGAAGATAAAAGAGAGGTTAGCTAGAGTTCTAATTCGTCGATTAATCGAATTGAACCAACGTAACCAGCAAACAACAAGACCAAATTTTTTTGGTTAGAAAAAACATCTTGTTTTTCTAGGGTGTCTGCGTCAGCTAAAACAAAATACTGAGTTTCTATTTGGGCCGGCTTCAAAAATTGCTCTGATGCGGCTAGCAATATCGTGTAAACCTCTTCACCTTCTCGAAGGGTCTGCTTCACATGAAACAACGCTTTGGAAATCGCCAGGGCGCGCAAAAACTCTTCTTTCGATAGGCGCTCATTGCGCGAACTAAGGGCAATTCCCTCTTCGCTTCTTACGGTATCACATCCAATAATTTCAATTGGAAAATTAGCAGCGCGAACCCACGCCCGAATGACAGCAAGCTGCTGAAAATCTTTCTTTCCAAAATAGGCAACGTCTGCCTGAACATATTCAAACAACCGCTTCACAATGGTTAACACTCCATTATAATGCCCTGGTCTAAAGGCCCCTTCCCACAATTCCATCACACTTCCTAAGGAAAAAGACTCTGATTCGAGCTCTTGAGGATACATTTCTTCCACACTAGGCATAAAAGCAATGTCACAATCGGCCTCTTCCAACAAGCGAACATCACGCTCATCATGTCGCGGATAATTCAATAAATCATTTTTGTCATTGAACTGCGTCGGATTCACGAATACCGAGCAAATTACCACGTCACACGTTTCTTTTGCCTTGCTAATCAGTGATATATGCCCGGCATGTAAGGCGCCCATGGTAGGGACAAAGCCCATTCGTTTGCCTGATTCGCGGTACTTTCGTGTCGCTTCCCTCAACTCGGCAACCGAACGAACTACCTTTATTTTCATTGTTTCTACCGACATATTGCAATTTTCTTCCAAAACAGTTGCAAAATTCCCAAAAGATTTATAATATCTTTGCAAACTGAATTCTGGCAAACCTAAACATTCTATGCAAAAAACAAAAGTTCTTTTTGTAAGTCAAGAAATATTCCCCTTCACTCCTGAATCTAATATAGCGAATCAAGTTAGACAAATTCCTCAGGCTATTCACGAACGTGGTAAGGAAACCCGCATCTTCATGCCTCGCTTTGGCAAAATCAATGAGCGCAGACATCAGTTGCACGAAGTTATTCGCCTTTCGGGTATGAACCTGATTGTGAATGACACCGACCATCCGTTAATTATTAAAGTAGCAAGTATTCCTCAAATCCGTTTGCAGGTGTACTTCATCGATAACGAAGAATTCTTTCACCGCAAAGCATACGCTCATGATGACGCTGGAAAATTATATCCAGACAACGACGAGCGCATGATATTCTTTACGAAGGGTGTGTTGGAAACCGTTAAAAAACTGGGCTGGGCTCCTGATATCATTCATTGCCACGGCTGGTTTTCTGCTCTTATGCCTGTTTACGTTAAACAGCTATTCGCAAACGACGCGCATTTTGCAGACAGCAAAATCGTTGTTTCGTTGTACAAAGACGATTTCCCAGCGGGGTTAGATAAAAACATTTCGAAGAAAATTCAATTCGATCAAATTGGTGCTGAACACCTCGGAGACCTTGGTACTCCGAATCACGCAAACCTTATGCGTATGGCCTTAAGTCATGCTGACGGTGTGGTGATACACGAAGAAGGTGTGAACGCTAAAATATTGGATGAGGTTTCTACGTTAAGCGTGCCTGTTCTTAAAGCTTATGAATGTGCAGATTTCCACGGCGCTATTGACGAATTTTTTGACACGGTTCACGCGTCTAAACAAATCTTCATCGACTAAACCCATGCGTCTATCTCAGGTTTTAGTCCTGTTACTCTTGGTGGTGGGATTCATTTCTTGCCAAAAGCCAGGAGACCTAAACGCCGGGGACCTTCAGCCTTCTGAAGACGTTCTTTTTCCGAATCAAACCGACACACTAAGCATTAAAGCTCACGTGGTGAAGGAAGATACTCTTGGCACAGATGAACTTTCTGCTTGCTTATTGGGAACCTACAATGATGAGGTATTCGGAAAAGTAATCTGCTCTTTCGCGACGGAGTTCGCCCTTTCAGGTGAAAATCCCGATTTTCCTTTAACCTACGAAATTGATTCTGTTGTCCTTTGTTTAACCTACAACGGCTATACTTACGGCCCTATTAGTTCGGGGACTATTGTGGTGAATCCGCTCACTCAGCCCCTCGACATGGATAGCAATTACACCAGCGGTTCATCTCTTTCGATTTCTAATGAAAATCTGGTTCTTAACCCGGAACAAACCTATGTTTTCAATCCAAATAATTATTTCTACAGCTCCGGCACAGATTCGCTTTTACCTCAATTGCGCATTCAATTACAACATCAACTAGGAAATAGTTTTTTTAGTCCCGATAATCCCAATGTCCTTGCGAACGATGCGAGCTTCCAAGAGTATTTTCCGGGTGTTTCGGTTTCTCCTGGAATAGACCCGATGGGTGTTGCAGCGTTCAACCTTACCAATATCAACAGTAAAATCGCGGTATATTATCGTTACGACAACAACGGTGTTCAGGACACCACCTTTTACGATTTTCCTATCACATCGGAATGTGCGCGATTCTCGAAATTCAAGCATTTCCCTCAACTTGCTTCTCAGCCCTACTTGCAAAACTTATTCGTAACCGACACGCTTGATGGAAGTGCCCTCACCTTTGTTCAAGCAGCTGCAGGAACGAAAACAAAAATCAACTTACCTCATCTTCTCGACTTCCAAACGGCTGAAGGTCGTATCGTAAACAAAGCGGAATTAATTATTCCATTCGAATACGACTCACACATGCCCGCGCCTTCTACGCTATTTATTTTCTACAAAGATGCCGACGGTGTGTTGCAGGCTTTACCTGACCAGTTTAATGGTGTTATTGGGGGTGGAAGGAACGACGACACACACGAATACCGCCTGGTAATCACTCAATACATTCAGAAAGTACTAGCAGGAACTCTGGAAAATCAAGATTTATACGTAGTGGCTGGTTCTGCCGGAGTAAGCGTTAACCGTGTGGTTCTGCACGGCCCTAATTACTCTGCGATTCAGAACGAAAACATGCGACTCGTACTCACCCTTTCAAACTAAACACTATGTGTGGAATTGTTGGCTTCATTGGAAATGAACCGGTATATGATAAAATCATCAAAGGTTTAAGTCGTCTTGAATACCGTGGTTATGATAGTGCCGGTATGGCCTATTTGACAGATAATAAAATTGAAATCAAAAAATGCAAAGGAAAGGTGGCAGACCTTTCGGCGCTTTTTGAAAAGGGTACGCCAAGTTCGCACATTGGTATTGGACACACCCGTTGGGCCACGCACGGTGTTCCCAATGATGTGAATGCACACCCACACAGCAGTGGTGACGGCTCATTGGCATTGATTCACAACGGTATCATTGAGAACTATGCGCCGTTAAAACAAGAGCTTCAATCGCGCGGACATGTGTTCGTGAGTGATACAGACACAGAAGTCTTAGTTCATTTCATTCAAGATATTCGCGATAAAGAAAACGTAAGTTTGTTCGAAGCTGTGCGTATGGCATTGGCCGAAGTCGTTGGTGCGTATGCCATTGTGGTGTTAGACCAAGACAATCCAGACGAGTTAATCGTCGCGAAAAAATCTTCTCCTTTGGTTATTGGTATCGGTTCAAACGACGATTTCTATATCGCCAGTGACGCCACTCCAATCATTGAATACACCAAAAACGTGGTGTATTTAAACGACGAAGAGGTAGCCCGCTTGAACAGACACGAAGGACTTTCCATTGTTAACATTCAGAACCAACGTCAAACACCATATATCCAAGAGCTTGAACTCAAGCTTGAGGCAATTGAAAAGGGGGGTTACGATTCTTTCATGTTGAAAGAAATTCACGAGCAACCAAGAAGTATTCAAGATTCAATTCGCGGACGTATCAACCTGAAAACAGGTATGGTCAAGATGAGCGGTATCGATGAACACGAAGAACGTTGGGTTAACGCTCAGCGCATACTCATTGTTGCTTGCGGAACTTCTTGGCACGCCGGTCTTGTTGCCGAATACCTGTTCGAAGATTTTGCTCGCATCCCTGTTGAAGTAGAATACGCCAGTGAGTTTAGGTATCGCAATCCGGTTATCTACCCTTCTGACATCGTGATTGCAATTTCTCAATCTGGGGAAACCGCTGATACTTTGGCCGCAATCGAAATGGCTAAAGAAAAAGGCGCGTTCATTTTTGGTGTGTGTAATGTAGTAGGTTCAAGCATTTCGCGCGCTACTCACAGCGGAGCTTACACGCACGCAGGACCTGAAATTGGGGTTGCTTCAACCAAGGCCTTTACCGCACAAGTAACCGTTTTATATCAAATTGCTTTAGCCGTAGCTCAGAAAAAAGGTAGCCTTACTGCCGAACGCACCACTCGCCTCATGGCAGAACTCAACTCTTTGCCCCTTAAGGTGGCCGAGGTTCTAAAAACAAACGAGTTGGTAGAGAACATAGCTAAGCTGTATCAAAACCGCCGTAATGCGCTTTATTTGGGCCGAGGATACAGTTTCCCTGTTGCTTTAGAAGGCGCGCTTAAACTTAAAGAGATTTCATATATCCACGCAGAGGGTTATCCTGCCGCTGAAATGAAGCACGGACCAATCGCTTTGATCGATGAGGAAATGCCTGTTGTGGTTATTGCCACGGAAGGGGCGTCATATGAAAAAGTGGTTTCTAACATTCAAGAAGTAAAAGCACGCAAGGGTGAGATCATTGCAGTAGTAACAGAAGGAGATAAAATTGTACGCGGCTTAGCCGATCATGTGATTGAAATTCCCCGTACAGATGACACCCTGGTTCCTATAGTTTCTGCCGTTCCATTGCAATTATTGGCCTACCACATCGCTGTAATGCGTGGATGTAATGTAGACCAACCAAGAAACCTCGCTAAATCTGTTACGGTGGAGTAACACCTATAACAGCTTCTTACAAAATTTATTAATAAAAAAAGGGGGACGAATCGTCCCCCTTTCTAAATCTTCAATTCTAAATTAGAAGTGGAAGTTGATAAGAACAGATGCTGGAGCAACTCCGAACGCATCGTTATCTGTGTCAATTCCGAATGAACTTGATTTACCACCTTCAGTTACAACTTTACCACCGTTTCCGTCAGCAGTTGTAGTTGAAGAAGCACCAGTGCTGCTATATGCTAAGCCCCATCCGAATTCACCACCGATAGAAATCTTAGGTAAAACGAAGTACTCAACACCAACGAAACCACGGATACCCAAACCGAAAGAAGAACCTGCTTTAGATTCCAAAACGGTACCAGCCAATGGATTTCCAGAAGCACCTGGAGTGTAAGTCATTTTAGATCCACCCAATGCAATCATACCCATTGCACCGTAGTAACCTTGTAAACGTGTAGAACCACGACGGTACTCAACACCACCACCTAAAGCAACACCGTTGTAGCTGTTCTTAGTTACATCTTCGTTAGTTCCGTTCATAACTGAGTTAGAAGTTGAACCGAAACCAAGACGAACTACACCACGGTAAGCCATGTTGTCTGTAACGAACATTTTACCAGTAATAGCGTTGAAACCGTTTGTGTAGTTAAAGCCCATTCCTGAGTTAGAACCACCGTTGAACAAGTTTCCGAAATATCCTAACGCAGATGTAGCATCTGTTCCGATAGAATAATCTCCTGCTTGTGGTAAATAGTTTTCACCTTTCTTAGAAGTCAACTGAGCATTCATTGTGCCCACTAGCGCGATAGAAGCGCAAATCATTAAGATCTTTTTCATAATTAAAAAGTTTGGTTTGAGTCAAATCTATACCGACAAATTACAATCTTAAAACTTGCTTAGTGGAACATTTCAACATATTTCGGTTAACATGTTTAAAGCGTAAAGATTTTCAATGAATTAGGGGCTCTCGCATGACTTCAATCAGCACTAAAAAAGGGGCCTTCGCCCCTCTTTTTATTTCTACTGACTAAGGAATCAATCGATAATTTGATACAACTCTTTCAGGTTTGGTTCGAGAATAATCTCGATACGTCTGTTCTTTGACTTATCAAAAGAGTCTACCGGGTGATATTCACCACGTCCTGCCGCTGACAATTGACGAGGATCTAAACTTGAGTTAGCTGTCATAATTTTAATTACTTCTGTTGCGCGCAACACGCTAAGCTCCCAGTTATCGCGAGGTATAGCTCCTCCTGAATTAATTCGATCCGTGTCGGTATGCCCTTCCACAATGATATTCAAATCTTTTTCTGACTGAATAATTTTCGCCAATTGAATCAACGCTTCCTTTCCGTCTTTATTCACTTCTGTTTTTCCTGAAGCAAACAGTAATTGCGCTTCCATGCTCACATAGACTTTTCCGTTCTCTTCACGAACAGAAATCCCCATGTTTCTAAAGTTATACAAGGCCTCCTCTAACTTCTCGCGCAACAACTGGCTGGCGGTTTTCTGAGCTTTTAACAGACTGTCCAATTCTTGAATGCGCGCTTCGCGTTCTTTCAAAGCACCTTGCGCTTGCTCTAGAGCCAGTTGTTTTTCCTTAACTGATTTCTCTAATTTGAATAAAGAATCTTCCTTCGCTTGCAACTTATCTTGCGCATTCTGCAAATCGAGCAATAACTTTTTATTCTCGGCTTGTGAATTCGAAAGCAACATAGCGTTCTTGTTTAGAAGCTCGTTGTTCAAATCATTCACCTTGTCATACATCTGACGCAAACGGCGATATTCTCTACCGTAAGTAGTGGTGTCCTCTGTAAGTTTATTCAATTGCTTTCCTTGAGTTTCAAGGGTGGTTGTCTTCTCCTTATTCTCCGCAGTCAGCGCGTCGGCCTTCTTCTGCAAATCAGCATAATCTTGTTGTGTTTGATTCTTAGACGCCTCTAATTCTGCATATTTTCTTTGAGGAACACAGGAAATAATACCTGCCGCGACCATGAATATCCCCAGCGCGTTCAAAACAAGTTTTCTCATAATTCACTTTTTTTCAAATTTCTTGTAACGCATCAAATCAAAAACGATACGCCCTTGAAATTGTTAACCATGCGATGTTCGATTTGAAGCTATAATCCTGTTGAACCACATGAAAATCGACTTCATTTTAGCGTCATGAACGACATTACGCTGTACAAGACAGGTGTTCGTATAGAAACACCCACAAAGATGCAAATACAGGCTTGGTTGAAAGAAATCGCCAAAAAACACAAGAAAAAAATTGGCGAAATCAACTATGTCATCTGTTCGGACGAATATCTTCTAAAAATCAACCAGGATTTTCTAGATCACGATTTCTACACCGACATCATCACCTTCGATTATTCCGAGGGTGAAATTCTAAATGGCGAGATCTATATTAGTGCAGATAGGGTTCGAGACAATGCTATTTCTAACCGAGAAAAAATTAAGGTCGAAATGATTCGTGTCATGGCACATGGTCTTCTTCATATGATTGGTTTTCAAGACAAAAAGAAAAAAGATGTTGAAGAAATGAGGGAAAATGAAGCCTTGTGTATATCACTATTTTTTAGTAAATTCGCCAATAAATAAGCATTCAAAAAAGAACTAAAAATACGTTTCACGTGAAACATAACGAAAATACATACGATGTCATTGTCATTGGTGCAGGGCACGCAGGAAACGAAGCGGCACATGCTGCAGCTCGATTAAATTGCCGCGTTTTGCTCATCACAATGGACATGAATAAAATCGGTCAAATGTCGTGTAATCCGGCTATGGGCGGTGTAGCTAAGGGTCAGATTGTCAGAGAAATAGATGCGCTCGGTGGGATGAGTGGAATAGTCTCAGACCGCTCTGCAATACAGTACCGAATGCTGAATAAAAGTAAGGGTCCGGCTATGTGGTCCCCTCGAACACAAAACGACCGAATGCTTTTCGCAGAGGAATGGCGCTATGCGCTTGAGTCTACTCCAAATCTCGATTTCTGGCAGGATTCTGTAAACGAAATTGTGATTGAAAACAACCGAATAACAGGGGTTAAAACCGCTATGGGCATACATTTTCAAACCAAAGCGGTGGTGGTAACCAGTGGAACATTTCTTAACGGGGTCATACACATCGGTGAGAAGCAATTTGGGGGAGGAAGAATCGGTGAAAAAGCAGCCACTGGCATTACAGAACAGTTGGTATCATTGGGCTTCCGCGCAGGAAGAATGAAAACGGGTACTCCACCACGAATCGATGGAAGAAGCCTCGACTACAGCAAAATGGAGGTTCAAGACGGTGACCCAGACCCACAACGGTTTTCCTACCTACCTCAACCAAAGGTGTTGGAACAACGCAATTGTTGGATCACTTACACCAATAGCGAGGTGCATGAAATTCTGGCGACTGGATTCGAGAAAAGTCCCATGTTCACTGGGAGAATTACAGGAACTGGTCCGCGCTACTGCCCATCCATTGAAGATAAAATCACCCGATTCGCAGACAAATCCCAGCACCAACTTTTTGTTGAACCAGAGGGATGGAAGACTGTGGAAATTTACCTCAACGGCTTCTCCACTAGCTTACCGGAAGATGTTCAGTATGCTGCTTTGCAGCGCATTCCTGGATTCGAACACGCTAAAATGTTCCGTCCTGGCTATGCCATCGAATACGATTTCTTCCCGCCCGATCAACTGCTTCCAACGCTGGAAACGAAGGACCAAGAAAATTTGTATTTCGCTGGACAAATCAACGGGACAACTGGCTACGAAGAAGCTGCTTGTCAGGGACTAATCGCCGGTATTAATGCCGCTCTTAAAGTGAGGGAAAAAGATCCGTTCGTCTTGCAACGCGACCAAGCCTATATCGGAGTTCTTATCGATGATCTCATAACCAAAAGCACCGATGAACCATACCGCATGTTTACCAGTCGCGCTGAATACCGAACCCTTCTACGACAAGACAATGCCGATGAGCGTTTAACTCCGCTATCACACGCCATCGGACTGGCCAGCGATGAACGCATGAACCTACTCGAAAACAAGCTGGCTGCTGTGCAACAGATTACCAAATTCATGGAGAAAACCTCGGTAAGTCCTGAAGAAATCAATGCCTACCTTACTGAAAACGGCAGCACACCTATTGATCAAAAAGTTAAGCTACTCGGATTATTGTCTCGTCCCCAAGTGAGTCTAGACGGATTAAAATCCCATATAAGCTCATTAGAGGCCGAATTTTCGAACTTTACCACTCAAGTTGAAGACTTGGTTGCCGCAATCGAGATTAACGTTAAATACGCGGGTTATTTGAAGAAAGAGAAAGAAATGGCAGACAAAATTGCGCGACTAGACCATATTCAACTTTCACCCGACTTCAACTACAACCAACTTAACTCCTTGAGCTTCGAGGCAAGACAAAAATTATCGAAGATTCGTCCAGCTACTGTCGGACAAGCCAGCCGAATAAGCGGGGTGAATCCTTCAGACATTGCGGTGCTCTTGGTATATTTAGGTCGCTAATTTCACATGAAACAGATTTTTCTATTTACGTTACTGCTCCTCGCATTTGCTGCCAATGCACAAAAACAAACCGTAAGAGGACACTTAGTAAACGCAGACACACACACCACTGTGCCTGATGGATTAATAGAAATTTCTTCACTCAACCACGGCACGAAATACACAACTTCCTCTGGTCACGATGGGGTGTTCGTGCTGACTGAAATTGCGGTCGATGATTACCAATTGGTGGTTAACGCTTCGAATTATGAAATCTATTTCATCCAAAATCTTCCAGTGAATTCTGCGAAAGAAGTTGTGTTAGAAATTGAGTTGATACCCAAACCAAACTTTGGCACCACCGCTTCCACCATCACTATCAGAGTGAATGATAACGAAACCCACAACGAATATGCAGCGGTAAGTGCCAGAGGTTTCACTCCGAAAGAAACAGAACAATACGCAGGAAGTCGTGGAGACCCGGCGCGAATGGCTAGCAATTTTGCTGGGGTTCAAGGGGCAGATGACTCGCGTAACGATATTGTTATTCGTGGAAATTCACCAGCAGGAGTGCGATGGCGTTTGGAAGGAATAGACATTCCTAACCCCAACCACTTTTCCATACCAGGAACCGCAGGTGGACCGGTTTCCATCATCAACAATAAAACACTCTCCAATTCTGATTTCTTTTCAGGCGCCTTCCCTGCTGAATTCGGAAATGGGATTTCAGGAGTGTTCGATCTACGAATGAAAAATGGAAATACGAATAAGCGCGAGTATTCCTTTCAGTTTGGTTTCTTAGGCACGGAGCTATTTAGCGAAGGGCCAATTAATAAAAAAACAAGTTATCTCGTAAGCTACCGATACAGCACGTTGAAACTATTTCAATACATGGGTATCAGTATTGGCACTTCTGCAGTTCCCGCCTACCAAGATGCTTCCTTCCGAATAAACCACGTATTTAATCCAAAGAGTAAAATTAGTTTTTGGGGAATCGGTGGTATGAGTTCCGTTGATATTATGATCTCTCAACAACGCGACACATCGGAACAAAACCTATACGGAGATAATGATCGTGACCAACATTTCAAAACACGTACGCTCATCGCTGGAGCTACCTTCGAGCATACGGTAAATGAAAAAAATTATTTCAAAGCAACACTTGCAGTAAGTCAAAACAATCAAACCAGCGCACACGATTTGGTTTATAGACACGAAGAAGGTTCACAATTTGTGCTTGATTCTTTGACGAACTATATGCGTTATAATTTCAATGAAAATAGAACACACGCATCTTTCACGTGGAACTACAAGCCTAGTGACAAGGCATTGATCAGAATTGGATTTCAGGGTGAAATGAATTCCATCCAATACGCAGATAGTATTCGCAATACTGATTTTACAAGCACGAATTACTACCATTGGGATAAGCGATGGAACACACAAGCGTCGTACGTTTTAGTACAACCCTATGTGCAAGTAAAGTATTATTTAACCAAGCGACTTCAAGCAAGCTTGGGACTTCATTCGAATTACTACAGTTTAACTTCCAGTAAATCTTTTCTTGAGCCTCGCTTCAGTTTGAAACTAAAAACCAAACCAGGAGATTTCAGCTTAGGTCTCGGTGTGCATTCACAACAACAATCACCCTACCTGTTGTATTATGCACCAAATGGAAATGCCTACAATTCTCAATTAGCGTTTACTAAAAGCTATCAATCTGTAGTGGGCTATACCACCAAATTGAATCACTGGAGTGTACTCGTTGAACTCTATTACCAATACTTGTCGCATGTGCCGGTGACCATTGCGCCTAGTTCGTTCAGTGGGGTAAATTCAGGAGCTGGATTTTCTCGCCTTTTTCCACAGCCATTAACAAACACAGGGCATGGTCAAAATAAAGGAATTGAACTCACCCTTCAGCGCGCTTATACCAACGGGTTTCTTGCCTTGTTTACGACTTCAGTGTTTGATTCGAAATACCTTGCTAGTGATAACCAGTGGCGTAATACCGACTTCAATGGCAAGTTTGCTATGAATGCGTTGGTAAGTAAGGCGTGGAAATTTGGTGATCGAAAAACATTCACACTTGGAACAAAAGTAACTTGGGTGGGGGGTAGATGGTATGGACCCGTTGATTCCTTGCAGACGGTTCAGCAACGTGATATTGTCTTTTCCGATGCAGGACGCAACACCATACAATTTCCTAATTATTTCAGATGGGACATTAAGACCAACTACCGATACAACACCAATAAATTAACACATGAGTGGGGGGTAGATATTGTAAATGTCCTGAACACCAAAAACATTTTGAAGCTCTCTTATGCACCCACTTCAACCAACTTCATCAGACAAGAATATCAGTTAGGCCTGTTGCCGTTGTTTTACTACAAAATTGATTTTTAGTTTCCCGTGAAATTTGGGCTTTATTCTTTGTACTTGATTCCATCAACCTTATTGAGTTTTCCCTCTTTGTAGTTGATGGTATTTTCAAGTAAACCTGTTTCATCGTAATAATTCCAATCGCCTTCTTTTTCACCAGCCTGGTATTCTCCTTTCATTTTAAGCTTACCGTCTGCGTAATAGTAGAAGTGTTTTCCTACAGGTATTCCTAATTCGTAGCTTCCTTTGAAAACTACAACTCCGTTGTTATTGGTACTTATCCATTCTCCGTTTCGTTCATCATCTACATACTCACCTTCTTCCTTGTAGTCATTAACCGCTCTTAACCATTTACCTTGTTTCAATCCGTCTTGAAATTCTCCATCCATCAAAGTAACTCCCGTTGAATCGTACTCGACATAATGTCCATTTAACTTTCCTTTTCTATAGAATTCATCTCGTAATAACTGTCCATTTGGAAAGTACCATTTCCATTCACCGGTAAGTACATCGTTGTCGTATTTACCTACTTGTTCTACCTTACCATTTGGAAAGAAGTATTTCCACTCCCCTATTTTTTTTCCATGTGAAAACTGGCCTTGTGACTTGAGCTCGCTAGTTACATAGAAGTACTTCCATGTACCAATCTCTCTGTTGATTGAATCGTACAATCCCTCAGAAATTTTTATATCATTTTTGTAATTGACAGAAGCAATGATGCGACCTAAAGAATCGTAAGTAATGAATTGACCTTGTCGTTTACCATTCTTGTAAGCCCCCTTCTCAGTAATTCTTCCCTTTTCATCATAGACCTTTTGCATGGTTGCAAACTCTGTTTCGTCTTTGTTCTCTTTTAGCACACCATACTCATAAACTTCAAATTTTAAGAAAACCCCTCCGCTACTGTAGAGCTTGAACAATCCGTTTTTCAATCCGTCTAAATACGGTCCTTCTTCCTTCGTGTTTCCATTACTGAAGAGATCTACCCAGTTACCAATGCGTTTCCCCTCCTTATTGTAACGATTGATCTTCTCCTCGCTATAGATGATGCCGTTTTTATACAATCGTTTTGTAATCATTCTACCATCTGAAGCATATTCAAATGCCTTTCCTTCCAAAACATTTTGATGATAGGTTTCACGCCATTGCACCGTTCCGTTTGTGAAATAAGTGAGGGCTTCACCCTCTTTGATTCCTTGGTTGTAGGTGAATGATTTGAACGGATGGGCTAACGAATCGAAGAAAACTTCTAGTCCGTGTTTATTGTCGGCACGATAGTCAATGGTTTGAAACAGAGAGCCATTGGCCCGAAAAAACTTCCACGTGGAATCTAGAAGAAATTCTTTGCGATTGCCTTCAGACTTGATGACACCAGACTCGTAATAATTCTTCCAGTATCCGTTTGGTTTGCCTTGTTCAATATAACCTTCGCTACTTTTGGCACCATTAGGATAACGAAACTCTTTCCACTCTCGCTGCGAAAAAGCAACAAGCGTTGAGCAAATGAAAAGGGTTGAGAGGAAGAATTTCATTTTTCAAATTTCGTCATCTTTTTCAAACCTAACTAGAAATTGGTTTGAATAATATCTTCAACACACTTATCTATAATAATATTATTTATTTAAAAAATATAGTAGTAGTAATAGGGCTGTTCATTGGGTGTAAAAGTAATTTGCTAAATCGTAGGAATTATGACTTTCACCAATGTATCAAAAGGATATTAACGAAGAAAGTAGGAGTAACCATTTGAATACGAACGATTATGAGGGATATAAACAATTGTGTTGAAAACAGGGAAGGTTAGGAACTTTCAATACATCTTCCCTGTTCATTTTGTGTATGGCGCTATGAACAAGAAAACAACAAGTCCTTAAAAGAAAATTTGTGAGAATGGGGAAGTTGCATAACGAAGCAAAAGGTGATGGAAAGGAAATATTGTTTTCATACGTTATTAACACATAAGTAACGAAAGATGGGGTAGGTATGTTCATGAATGAGTAAGTTTGTAAAAATCAAAGAAATGAAAATTAGTATTGGCTCGGATCACGCTGGTTATCAGTTGAAATCAGAATTAATTGCTTGGTTGAAGGCAACACATAGCGATGTAATTATTGAAAATAAGGGATGTGATTCGGAAGAGAGTTGTGACTATTCTGATTATGCGCATGAGGTTGCAGAAGAAGTGCTGAAAGGGGGTGTAGGAATCTTGATTTGTGGTTCTGCAAACGGTGTGTCAATAGCTGCTAATAAGCACAAAGGAATTCGTGCGGCTCTTTGTTGGAAGAAAGAAATTGCCTCATTAGCCAGACAGCACAACGATGCTAATATTTTATCGTTACCTGCTAGATATATTTCAGTAGAAGAAGCCAAAGAAATGGTAGAAGTATTTTTAACCACTCCGTTTGAGGGAGGAAGACATGAACGTCGCGTAAATAAGATTGATATTGTATGAAGAAATTAGTTAGTGTAATTATTGCTCTAAGCTGTTATACTGTGTCGATTGCACAGTGTAATGAATATGCTAAGACCATTACCGTAGATGAATTGAAAGAGAATTTGTTTGTTCTTTCTTCAGATGCTTTTGAAGGGAGAGAGACCAGTAAAGCGGGACAAAAGAAAGCTGCTGCCTGGTTGGAAGATTACTATGTGAATCAAGGATTGGAAGCAGGGAAACTGAACGGCGTAACACAGCAAAGTTTTTTATTGAGAAAGAGAAAATTGGTATCAACACATTTGAATGTAGGTTCAATGCAGTTTGAATCTTCGAAAGATTTATTTTGTTTAGACGCCGATGGTTTGGAAGGTATAACAACCTTTTCAAGTATTTCTTTTTTGGGTTATGGCATTGCTGAAGGCATGTACAATGATTACGAAGGAATGGATGTGAAGGGCGGTGCTGTAGTGGTGTATGATGGAGAACCTGTGGATAAGCATAAGAAATCGCTATTTGCAACAGGTGAGGATTTATTGACAGATTGGTCTTTTGATCCGGCAAAGAAAATTGAAGTTGCTCAACAAGCAGGAGCTAGAGCCATCTTCGTTATTCGTACGGATTATTCTACCTTCTTACCTCGTGTGAAATATTGGTTAGAAAGTGATCGCATGGAATTGTTGGAAGATGTGAAAGATCAGAAGGCAACAGGGATTCCCATGGTATTTATTTCCGAAGAGACAGCGCGCAAGCTGTTTCCAGCCCTTCCAACTAAGTCGCAACTGAACAAAAAGAAATCGAAGAAAAAGAATAGAATTGTGTCACGTGAAAAAGCGTCGTTGAATATTGAAGTTCAAGACGAAGTGGTAAGCAGCGAGAACGTTCTTGCATTTATTGAAGGAAGTGATCCGTTATTGAAGAACGAAATTGTTATTGTTTCCGCGCATTACGATCACATTGGTATTGTGAATGGAGAGATTAACAACGGTGCAGACGACGATGGTTCAGGAACCGTTTCAGCGATGGAAATAGCAGAGGCGTTTATTACCGCTAAGAAAGAAGGCCACGGGGCGAAGCGTTCGGTTTTGGTGTTGCATGTTAGTGGTGAAGAGAAGGGGTTGTTTGGAAGTGATTACTACACCCGTTATCCGGCGTTTTCATTGGAATCTACTGTGTGTGATTTGAATATTGATATGATAGGAAGGGTAGATGAAGAGCACAAGAGTGATGACAACTACGTGTATTTGATTGGAAGCAATCGCTTGAGCAATGAATTGCATGAGATATCTGAAAAAGTGAATGCAGATAATTATGGAATTAAGTTAGACTATACGTACAACGCAGAGGATGATCCGAACCAATTTTACTACCGTTCAGACCACTACAATTTTGCGAAGAACAACATTCCTGTCATCTTCTATTTCAGTGGTGTCCACGAAGATTATCACCGTCCGGGCGACGATCCAGAGAAAATTAGATATGAGAAGATGTGTCGCATAGCGCAATTAATCTTTTGCACGGCATGGGAAGTGGCAAACAAGCCCACCCGCATTCAGATGAACAACTAATTTTTTCGGGAAAAGAAAATAGCGGTGAAAACCGCAAAAAACGCCACCCCGGGTTGGGTGGTTAAGGTATCTTCCGACAAGCAAGATGCAAAGGCAAGAGCTAAGAATACTTTGACTGCAGAGGCCTCAAATAGCCCCATGCTTGAACTTTCTTTCCAGCCAAACCAAAAGTATAAGCCAAACAAAACAAAGGGTATTATTCCCCCTAAAATCAAATAAGACAAGAATTGGTTGTGAACGGCGTGTTGGTGGTCGGTATCTAAGTTGCTGTTTAAGGCGATGTAAGCGTTTTTATACGCGGGCTTAACGTTGCCAATTCCAACACCTAAGGGGAAAGATTGTTGAATAATTAGTGCTGCAGCTTTGTAGTAATGTAAACGCTGAAAGATGGAATGTCCTGTTGCGTTTCCGTTATCTAGGAATACTTGAAATTCATAAACGAGTTGATGGTATCGTTGATCAAGCGGTGTTCTGGAAGGTTCGTTAATGTTGGTATACCCTTGTTTAATGAGCTCTATATCGGCGTTAGAAAGCCTGAACACACCAAGGCTATCTTTTGCCAATCCTTTGCTAGTTAAGTAACGAATAAGGGTATTGTAAGTGGTTTGATTGCGCGTGTCTTTGGCTTCTGTGGTATTACCTGTTCGGGTAAGCCATGCAGATTTTACTTCATTTTCACAGATGTTTTGAAAAACAAAATGGTTGTTTTCTGTTTGATGAGAAGGGGCTGCGTAGTCGTAGTTGTTTCCATTTGCTGTAGCCGTAAGGGTATTACCAGAAGAGCAGTGGGCGCTGGTTGTAAGGTAAAAACGGATACTAATAAAACATATGATTCCTAGAGCGAGAAGTGAGCTTAACAGAATGAATTTTCTATGTTTTGCATAGAGGTGAACGAGCAGGGTAACGAATAGAAAGAACCATCCACTTAGCGTAGCAGTTAGGAGTAGAAAGGATAGGAGGGAAAAAGAAAAAGCAATTACAGCGAGTGACTTTCTTGGAAAAGGGGCTTGCAATAGCAGATACAGAGCGAATGAAGCAAAGAGACTTAACCGAATGTGTGAAATGAAAATGGATGCATTGCGTGGATCGGGAAGCGGGTAATGCCACAGGGCGTAGCCAGAAGAGATGGTAAGCGAAATGAAAACACCTACAACAAATCCGGTGTAGATGAGAGGTAGTTTCAGTTTCGGAAAGGCAAGGAAGAAGAACGGAGCAAAGGCAAAGGGAATAAGGGTTTTAAGTTCTCCTAATCCTTGTGTTAGATTACCTTTCAGCAAGCCTATAAGGGCGATGCTTATCCATAGAAAAAAAGGAAGAAGGATGAATTTATTTAGCTTAATCCGTTGAAAAAGCTGTGTGTTTCGGAAGAAGAGAAGAATAGCATAGAAGAGTATCCCAAACATAGAGAGCGACATGCCAAGGTTCCATAGGGAAGCCAGGCACGCCCAAAGCGCAATAAGTACAGAGGGAATGAGTGGGTTCTCGAAAAAACTGCTATTATTTCTTTTCTTGAGGAGCAAGGATAGCGGAGTAAGTTGTATTGAACACTTGGTTGGCTTGGGTTACCCACGGGTCATTTTGAATGAGCTGTTTCAACGCAGCAGAACGGAAGTAGTACATTTCAACCAATTTCATTTCGATCAGTGGTTTCAAGTCATTTTGATTGGCCATTAAATCTTTCGCAATGTGTGCTTTTACGGCAGATTTTAATGCGTTGATTTGTGCGGTAAGGTCGACATCGGGGCTGGATGTTTTCAACGCGGTTTCTAGATTTTTAATATCGGCGAACCACGTTGGGAAGATGCTTTCAGCGCTGTCAGAAACCAGTTTCACAAAGGCATTGTATTCTTCTTGGTTTAATGTGAAATGACCGGTTGAATCGATAGCGGCATGTGCTAGTTTATACTGGCTACCGTATTGGAAGAAGGCGTAATTTCTATTTAGTGCGTTGATGAAATCGCGACTTAAATTTTTAGTCATCTCAACATCGGGATGAACGCCGCTGGCATCAACCACGGTTCTTCCGTTTTTTGTTTTGAAGGTTTTGATTTGTGACTCATCGAATTGTTGAGCCTTTCCGTTTACCTTATTTCCGTAATCGAGTTTTTGAATACATCTTCCGCTGGGGGTGTAGTATTTGGCAACGGTAACTTTCATTTTGGTGTTGTACGCCAGGTCTACTGTTTGTTGAACAAGCCCTTTTCCGTAGGATTTCGACCCGATAATAACTGCACGATCGAGGTCTTGAAGGCTACCGCTGACGATTTCTGAAGCCGAGGCTGAGCCCTCATCGATAAGTACCACGATGGGAATAGAAATATCGAGGGGTTCGTTGGTGGCTGAGTACACCTGTTTCCACGATTCTTGTTTTCCGATGGTGCGGGTTATTTCGGTTCCTTTTGGAACGAAGAAGTTCACGATATTGATTGCTTCGCGCAGCAGCCCACCGCCGTTTCCGCGCAAATCAAGAATGAAGAATTGCATTCCCTGTTCTTTCAGTTTTAGGAAATTGGTTCGAACTTCTTCAGATGCGGTTTGTGTGAATTCGTCGAGTTTCACATAGCCGATGTTGTTGGGAAGTATTTGTGCGTGAGGTACGTCGGCCGTTTTGATAGATTCTCTAACGGCGGTAATGGTGATAGGTGTTTTTTGTCCGAGCTTAATCACCGACAGCGTAACATTGGTACCTGGCGCACCGGTTAGTCCGTCTTCGATATTATCAAGTGAAATTCCATCGACATTTTTCCCGTTGATTTGGGTAATGATATCGCCAGCGCGCAAGCCTGCTTTATACGCTGCAAATCCTTGAAACACCTCAAGAACGGTGTTTCTGCCGTGTACCAAATCTACACGCGCCCCAACGCCGCCGTATTTACCTGTTTGAAGGTACATGGCATCTTCGATGCGTGATTCGGGATAGTAAACGGTGTAGGGGTCGAGCGAGTTGAGAAGCGAACTAATGGCGGTGTTCATGAGGTTACCCGGTGCTGTTTCTTCGACGTAAACACCATCGATTTGTCGGTATACCTCAGCAAAGATTTCAAGGTTTTTAGACACCTCGAAATAGTCGGTAGGAGTGGTTTGAGCGAAGGAGGAGAAAGAAGCGAAGAATAAACAAAGTGCTGTAAAGATTCTATTCCGGTTGCTCATAGGTTTGAATTTCCTTAGTTAGTTTTTGAATGATCTGACTCATCTTCTCGTTCACGTAGAGGTGATTGGGAAGTTGATTTCCCGTAAAAATAAATGCTAACGAGAGAAAAAAAGACTTGTTGTTTATTTCGTTATAAAGAAGTTCCTTTTCATTTCTATAGGCTTCTTTGAACAAGCGTTTGATTCTATTGCGGTCATGAGCGCGGTTGAACTTGCGTTTAGGAGCGGTAAACAGCGCTTGAATTTTAGACTCTTCAGGTGTGGTGTGAAAGTGGTATAGGCAAATAATAGCGGGCGTTTTAATAGACTTTCCATGTTCATATAGAGAGTCAATTAGCTTCTTTTTATAGAGGCGTTCCGCTTTTGAAAGGTTAGCCATTTCACCGGTTATTTTCCCAGGAGGGCGTTGTAATTCTCGAGTACGTTGAGGGCTTGTTCCAGTTCTTTGTCTTCTTTATTCAGCACTTTGAACATGGTGGTTTCATCGAAGAGGGTTCGAGCCAATTGCGCCTTTATGCGAATAGCTACAAGTTTGTAGTTTTTCGAACTTTTGAATTTCGATGAGATCAGTTTCATTTTAGTGGCTTCTTGAATAATCATATTCATGATGGGCTCTTCTGCGGTATAGTTGGCAACGAAGGCATCGCTTGATTTCCACTTTTGGTAGTTTTCGCGGTGCTTATCTACATAATCGAAGCATGCGTCGCGAAGTATTCCGGTGTTGATGATGTCGAAGAGTTCGTAGGAGGTAGCCGATGAATCGAATGGAATAAACACATCGGGGAATATTCCACCACCGCCGTAAACAACGCGTCTGCCTGCAGTGAATTTTTTCAACGAGTCTGGGAAATGGATATTAGAGGTGTTGTACATTTCACCAGAGAGCCAGCGGTTGTGGGTTTCTAGATAATAATCGGTAGAATCGTTATACGGTTTTTGAATGCATCTTCCGGTTGGGGTGTAGTAGCGAGCAACGGTTAATCGCATTGCGCTATGGTCTGGGAGTTCAATTTCATTTTGAACCAATCCTTTTCCGAAAGATCGACGTCCAACGATAACACCGCGGTCCCAGTCTTGAATAGCACCTGCAACGATTTCGCTGGCCGAAGCGCTGGCTTCATCGATAAGTACGATGAGCTTTTCATTGATGAGGCTACCGGTTTTTTTCGTGATGTAATCTTTGCGTGAGTTGTGCAGTCCTTCGGTGTAAACGATGAGTTTGTTTTGAGGAAGGAATTCTTCAGCAATTGCAACGGCTTGTTCGAGTAGTCCACCGCCATTGCCGCGCAGATCGAGTACGAATTCATTGCAGCCTTGATTTTTCAAAATGGTGGCTGCGTTTAGGAATTCGTCGTAGGTTGTTTTCGCGAAGCGTTCAATTTTAATGTATCCGGTATTGTCACCCATTTTGTAGAAAGCGGGCACGCTGGTAACGGGAAGGGCGTTGCGTTCTACATCGAACTGCATCACTGTTGCTTTGCGGGTTACGGTTAGATTCACATGTGAGCCGGCTTCGCCCTTCAACAATTTCATTACGCGATCGTTGGTGAGGGTTGGCCCAGAGATGTTTTCTCCGTTTACTTGTACAATGCGGTCTCCGGCTTTTAACCCGGCCATAAACGACGGACCGAAAGGAACAATTTTATTCACCATCAGCGAATCGCGAAGGATTAAGAATTCAATCCCAACGCCTTGGTAAGATCCCATCATTTCTTCATGGGCTTGAGCGAATTGTTCGGGATTGAGGTAGTAGCTGTGAGGATCTAAATTTTTGAGGATAGACGCAATGGCGTCTTCAATGATTTTCTTTTTATCGACGCTATCGACGTAATTGTCTTCAATGTAATCGATGAGGCTAACCAGTTTGTTGGGGTTATTCTCTGCGCCGGTTTTGATTGAAAAGAGGTTTTTATCAGCAAGTAGGGTACCGATAAGAATTCCCACGATAAGTACGAATGAGTAGTACAGTGGCTGCCAGGGTGATTTTCCGGATTTTTCGTTTTGAATTTCTTCTGACATGTGGAAATGGATTGAGGGAATAACAAATTAAGGAAGAAATCGCTGAACAACCTCAATACCGGCATTTTGAAGAAAGTCAATAGCGGTTGTGTCTTTGTACTGATCGAGGTAAACCATGCGTTTGATACCGGCTTGCAAAATAAGTTTGCAGCAGTCTTTACACGGGCTCATGGTTATATACAGGGTAGAACCCAGTGCATTGTTGGTTGACTTAGCCACTTTTAAAATGGCATTGGCCTCTGCGTGAAGCACGTACCAATGGGTTTCACCGTTATCGTTTTCACACGCGTTCGGAAATCCGCTGGGAGTTCCGTTGTAACCGTCGGAAATAATTACACCATCTTTCACTAGCAATGCACCTACTTTTTTACGGGTGCAATGCGAAAGCTGCGCCCATTCACGGGCCATTTTCAAGTAGGCTAAATCGTAGCGTAATTGCTTTTCTTCTGTGGCAGAAATCATTCCCTGGTACGTTGCAGTATGGGAATTAATATTCGTCTTCGTTAAAGAAGAAATCTTCTTTTGTAGGGTAATCTGGCCAAATATCTTCGATGCTTTCGAACACTTCTTCTTCGTCTTCGATTTGTTGAAGATTTTCTACTACTTCTAACGGAGCGCCTGCGCGCATAGCGTAATCAATAAGCTCTTCTTTGGTAGCAGGCCAAGGAGCGTCTTCTAAGTATGAGGCTAATTCTAAAGTCCAGTACATAACAACAACAGTATTAGGGTTTTCTGTTACGCGAAAATAACATTTTTAGTGAACGAACCAAATGGAAAAAAATTATGGATCGTTAAAGTTTTCAAAGCCTTGATAATTCTAGTCTTTCGGAAGGTTTTTTTCTTTGAACCTTCCTTTTTTGAATACGTTTCGTTGTGGGGTTTTACCTTTTCTTAACGAACGCTGTTCTTCAATTGGCAAATGAATGATGGATTGACATTCGTCGCTGCAGCAATTTTCGTATTTCTCTTTGCAGGAATCACACTGAATAAACAAGATGTGACAAGCCAGGTTTGCGCAGTTGGTGTGTACGTCGAAAGGTTCGCCGCATTGGTGACAATGGGCAATGACCTCGTCGGAAACGCGCTCGGCCATGCGTTCATCGAAAACGAAATTCACACCACGGAATTTGTTTTCCAACTCGTTGGCTTGTACGTCGCGCGCGTATTTGATGATGCCACCTTCGAGGTGATAGACATTTTCAAAGCCCTTGTATTTCATGTATGCCGAAGCTTTTTCGCAGCGAATACCACCTGTGCAATACATGAGAATTTGTTTGTCTTTATCGGTTTTTAGAATGTCTTCTACGATGTTCAGCTCTTCGCGGAAGGTATCTACGTCTGGTAGAAGGGCGTTTTGAAAATGACCGACTTCACTTTCGTAATGGTTTCGCATGTCTACCACGACGGTGTTAGGGTCTTCCATTTTTTTGTTGAACTCTTCGGCTGAGAGGTATTTCCCAACGTTTGAAGGATTGAAGTTTGGGTCTTCAATTCCGTCTGCAACGATTTTATTTCGAACTTTTAGTTTAAGCGTGTAGAATGATTTTCCGTGTTCAACCGCAGTATTGATTCGGACGTGATTAAGAAAAGGAATGGCGTAAAGGTTTTCCTTGAACGCTTCTACATTCCGCGTTGGAACGGAGATTTGTGCGTTAATACCTTCAGAGGCTACATAGACTCTTCCTAGTACTTCAAGTTTGGTCCACTTCAAGTAGAGCTCATCTCTAAACGCTTGCGGATCTTCTAATTGATGGTATTTGTAGAACGAGATGGTTGTTCTAGGCTCGTTATTAGCGAGCATGCGTTGCTTAAGCAGACGCTTGTCTGTTGTATTGTGTAATTTTTTCATCTGAACAAGAGTAGATTATTCTAGATGGTGCAAAGGTAATGGATTTCTCTTAGTCGGCAGGGTCTTCCACCAAATCTGGAATGGAAGCCAGTTTCGCGCGAATGGCGTCTACATCGTACATGGTAACGAGGTCCATGCGATGAGGTTTGAAATGTTGAATGCCCTTGAAATAGTTGGTGTAATGCCTACGCATTTCCAACACCCCTAATTTTTCACCCTTCCATTTCAATGAAAATTCGAAATGTTTGGTGCAGGCTTCCACACGTTCTTGAATAGTTGGCGGGGGAAGAAGCTCTTGAGTTTTAAAGTAATGCTTGATTTCACGGAAGATCCAAGGGTAGCCGATGCTGGCTCTTCCTACCATAATTCCATCAACACCGTATTTGTTTTTGTATTCCCATGCCTTTTGCGGAGAATCGATATCGCCATTGCCGAAAATAGGAATTTTGATACGCGGATTTTCTTTCACCTTGGCGATGAGTTCCCAATTGGCTTCGCCCTTGTACATCTGCACACGCGTGCGTCCGTGAATGGTTAGGGCTTGAATTCCGATGTCTTGCAGGCGTTCAGCAACATCTTCAATGTTCTTCGAACTTTCGTCCCATCCCAATCGTGTTTTAACCGTAACAGGCAGGCTGGTGGCCTTAACAACGGCTTCGGTGAGCGAAACCATTTTAGGAATATTTTGAAGAATGCCTGCCCCCGCACCTCGGCATGTGACTTTAGAAACAGGGCAACCGTAGTTGATATCGAGTAAGTCGGGTTGAACGTGCTCAATGATTTTCGCACACTGGGTCATGGTGTCTTCATCGCTACCGAAGATTTGAACACCAATGGGGCGTTCATATTCGAAGATATCGAGCTTCATGCGGCTTTTAACGGCATCACGAATAAGGCCTTCCGAGCTAATGAATTCGGTGTACATCAGATCAACACCTTGTTCTTTACACACCATACGAAACGGAGGGTCGCTCACGTCTTCCATTGGGGCAAGAAGAAGAGGGAACTCAGGGAGTTCTATGTTGTTACCGATTTTTATCACGGTGATTAGATGGTCATAATGTCCTTGTCTTTAGCGGCAAGGATTTCATCGACTTTCTTGTTGTATTTATCTGTGATTTCTTGAACCTTAGCTTCGCCAGATTTAGCTTCATCTTCAGGTAATCCGTCTTTTTGCGCTTGACGAATCATGTCGATGGCCTCTTTGCGTGCGGTGCGAATACCTACACGAGCGTTTTCGCCTTCGCTGTGAGCTCGTTTCGATAATTCTCTGCGACGTTCTTCCGTAAGAATAGGCACGGCAATCATAATTACATCGCCGTTGTTTTGTGGATTTAATCCGAGGTTGGCCTCTAAGATACCTTTAGAAATAGGGTTAAGCATTGCTTTTTCCCAAGGCTGAACGGTAAGTGTACGGGGGTCTGGAGTGGTAATGTTAGCCACGTTTTTTAACGGGGTCATGTTACCATAATAATCAACGCGAACCCCTTCCAACATGGCTGGGCTAGCTTTTCCTGCACGTACTTTATTTAATTCGTTTTCTAAGTGAAGGAGGCTTTTGTCCATCGCTTCTATGGCTGAATCTAGGGCGAATTGTACTTCTTCTGACATCTTGATTATAATCGATTAAAATTCAACTTTTGTTCCAACGCTTTCTCCTTTCACCAGGTTGAGGAGATTGCCTTTTTTGTTCATATCGAACACGATAATGGGCAATTTATTTTCATTGCACAAGGTGAATGCGGTCATGTCCATTACGCTAAGTCCTTTTTCAAATACCTCGTTGAAGGTTACTACTTCGTATTTGGTTGCTGAAGGATCTTTTTCTGGATCGGCGGTATAAATACCATCTACACGAGTTCCTTTTAAAACTACGTCGGCTTCGATTTCAATGGCTCGCAATGAAGCGGCTGTATCGGTTGTGAAATAAGGGTTTCCCGTACCCGAGCCAAAAATCACCACGCGATTTTTTTCGAGGTGGCGCACTGCACGACGCTTGATGAAGGGTTCGCAAATTTGCTGCATTTCAATAGCGCTTTGCAGACGGGTAGGAACATGTACGCTTTCCAAAGCGCTTTGCAAGGCCATGCTGTTAATCATGGTGGCAAGCATTCCCATGTAGTCTCCTTGGGTGCGTTCCATTCCACCTTCTTCTGCTTGAACACCTCGGAATATATTTCCACCGCCAATAACCACGGCGATTTCAATTCCTGCTTCCCATACCGCTTTGATTTCTTCAGCGTATTGCATGAGGCGGTTATTATCGATTCCAAAATGTTTGTCACCCATGAGGGCTTCACCACTTAATTTGAGCAGAATGCGTTGGTATTTCATAACGGCGCGAAGTTAGTGAATTCGGGCTATCTAAGCCCTATCTTCGCGAACGATTCTCGAACGATTTTATGGAATACGATTTTAGACAGATTGAAGCCAAATGGCGCGCCGCATGGGCCAAGAACGCAACGTACAAGGTGCAGGAAGACGCGGGTAAACAGAAGTTTTACGTGTTAGACATGTTCCCTTACCCAAGTGGTGCGGGACTACACGTTGGTCATCCACTGGGTTATATTGCCTCGGATATTTATGCCCGCTTTATGCGCCACAAAGGGTATAATGTATTGCATCCGATGGGTTATGATTCATTTGGATTGCCAGCAGAACAGTATGCGATTTTGACTGGACAACATCCAGCGATTACGACTGAGAAGAACATTGAACGTTACCGCGAGCAATTAGATAAAATCGGATTTTCATACGACTGGAGTCGCGAAGTGCGAACCAGTTCTCCCGAATATTACAAATGGACCCAGTGGATTTTTTCACTGTTGTTTGAGGCATGGTTTGATAAGGATACGAATCAGGTTCGTCCGATTTCAGAATTGATTTCGAAGTTCGAAGCGAATGGTTCATACGGAGTAAATGCTGCGCAGGATGAAGAGTGGTGGAAGGAATACTTGGCTACAGCCGATCATTTTTTCTCTGCCCATTTTGAAGGTGAGTTTACAGCGACCGATTGGAAAAGCATGACCGAAGCTCAGCAGCAAGCGCTGTTGATGCATTACCGCATGACATATTTGGCCGATTCGGTGGTGAACTGGTGTCCGGCTTTGGGAACCGTGCTTGCAAACGACGAGATTAAAGACGGTGTTAGTGAACGCGGCGGTCATCCGGTTGAACAGAAAAAAATGCGTCAATGGAGTATGCGTATCTCTGCGTATGCTGAGCGATTGATTGCTGATTTAGACACCATTGATTGGCCAGAAAACATTAAGGAAATTCAACGAAACTGGATAGGTAAATCGGAAGGAGCTCGTGTGCGTTTCAACACGGAAAGCGGCGATGTGATTGAGGTGTTTACTACGCGTCCGGATACCTTGTTTGGTGTATCGTTTTTAACCTTAGCGCCAGAGCATGAATTGGTAATGCGTTTGTGCAGCGATGAACAGCGCGCTGAAGTGGAAGCTTATGTGCAGTCATCGAAATTGAAAACGGAACGTGAGCGCATGGCTGAGAAAAAAATCTCGGGTGTGTTTACTGGAGGTTACGCGGTGCATCCGTTTACTGGAGATAAAATTCCGGTATGGACAGGAGACTATGTACTTGCGGGTTACGGAACTGGCGCTGTGATGGCGGTTCCAGCAGGAGATCAACGCGACTATGATTTCGCGAAGCACTTCAACCTGAGTATTATTAACATTTTTGAAAACGCCGATTTGTCTGAAAAGGCAGAGGTAAATAAGGAAGCGCGATTGGCGAATTCTTCGTTCTTGAACGGAAAGAATTATTACGAAGCATTTCCCCTAGTGTGTGAAGAATTAGGTAAGATTGGTGCAGGTGAAAAGCGCGTGAATTACCGCTTACGCGATGCTGTGTTTAGTCGTCAGCGATACTGGGGAGAACCGTTTCCAATTTATTATGAAAACGGAATTGCGAAATTGGTTCCGATGAACGAGTTGCCGGTTGAACTACCAGAAGTAGATGCTTATCTACCGACAGAATCGGGTGAACCACCCCTTGCACGCGCCAACTGGCAACGTGAAGGAAACCCCATGGAGTGCAACACCATGCCAGGATGGGCGGGTTCTTCGTGGTATTTTTTGAGATACATGGATCCCCACAATGCGAATGAAATGGCCAGTAAAGAAGCCATGAATTATTGGGGACAAGTAGATTTGTACATGGGCGGAGCAGAGCATGCAACGGGCCATTTGTTGTATGCACGTTTCTGGACCAAGGCCTTGTATGACTTGGGCTATGTGCCGTTCAATGAGCCTTTCAAGAAAATGATTAACCAAGGAATGATCTTGGGTCGAAGCAGTTTTGTGTATCGCATTAAGGACACAAATACGTTTGTCAGCTTCGATAAGCGCAAGGAATACGAGACGCAGCGATTGTACGCAGACATTTCGATAGTTGAAAACGACAAGTTGAATGTGGAAGCGTTTAAGCAATGGTTACCGGAATATGCCGATGCTCAATTCATTTTAAATGATGCCGGCGAATACCTGTGTGGACATGAAGTGGAAAAGATGTCGAAGTCGAAGTATAACGTGCAAACACCGGATGAATTGGTTGAAAAATTCGGGGCAGATACATTGCGTTGTTATGAGATGTTCTTGGGTCCGGTTGAACAAAGCAAACCGTGGGACACCCAAGGAATTAATGGGGTACATAACTTCTTACGTCGTTTTCACCGCTTGTTTTTGAACGGGGAAAACATAGAAGTTTCAACCGAAGAACCAACCAAGGCCGAGTTAAAAGTATTGCACAAAACCATCAAGAAAATCACAGAAGATCTTGAGCGTTTTTCTTGGAATACTGTGGTAAGCGGATTCATGATTGCTACGAATGAGCTGACTGATTTGAAATGTAATAAGCGCGCCATTTTAGAACCATTGGTAGTGATGTTAGCCCCATATGCACCGCATTTGTCGGAAGAATTGTGGGAGCTTTTGGGTCATACCGGAAGTGTAACACAAGCTCCATGGCCGGTGGCTGAAGCACAGTATTTGGAAGATGACGAGTTTGAATATCCGGTTTCATTTAACGGGAAGACACGCTTCTTTTTGCCACTTCCCGCAACCATGGACGCCAAGAGTGTAGAAGCACAGGTTCTGGCGCATGAAAGCACCGCCAAGTATTTAGAAGGCAAGACACCTAAGAAGATTATTGTAGTGCCTAAGCGTATTGTAAATATTGTAATGTAGGCTAACTTTGATAGTCCATGATTTCAAGAAGTACCATTGATCGAATTTTCCAAGCCATTCTCGTTGAGGATGTGATAGGTGAGTTCGTTCACTTGAAAAAAAGTGGATCATCGTACCGTGGGCTTTCCCCCTTCGTAAATGAAAAAACACCTAGTTTTTTCGTTGTTCCATCGAAAGGGATTTACAAAGATTTTAGTTCAGGAAGAGGAGGTAATGCTGTAGATTTTTTGATGCAGCATGAGAAGATGACTTATCCGGAAGCCTTGCGCTGGTTGGCCGCTAGGTACAATATTGAAATTGAAGAGGAAGAAGTTAGCGAAGAGCAGAAGCAAGAAAAAAGTGAGCGCGAGCAGCTGGGTATTGTTACTGAATTTGCGAACAAGTATTTTCAAGATCAGATGTACAATACCGAAACAGGAAGGGCCATTGGACTTTCTTATTTCGAAGAGCGCGGATTTCGGGAAGATATTCTGAAAAAATTCCAACTGGGTTATTGTCCAGACGGATGGGATAAAATGTCTCAGGCGGCACTAACAGCGGGACATTCGTTAACGTATTTATTGAAATCGGGATTAACGCGAGAGAAGGACGGTTCGCCGTATGATTTCTTCCGTGGACGCGTAATGTTTCCCATTCATAATGTAAGCGGGAAGGTTATTGCCTTTGGTGGACGAACACTGAAAGTTGAAAAAGAAATTGCGAAATACTTCAACAGTCCAGAGAGCGACTTATACCACAAAAGCAATACGCTTTATGGTATGCACCTGGCGAAGAATGCGATTGTTAAAGAGGACAATTGCTTTTTAGTTGAAGGATATACCGACGTTATTTCGTTGCACCAAGCCGGTGTGGAGAACGTGGTGGCCAGCAGTGGTACCAGTTTAACGGAAGGACAAATTCGACTGATTCGTCGATTCACCCAAAACATTACCATTCTTTACGATGGAGACAAGGCCGGTATTAAAGCCAGTTTCCGAGGTATTGATATGATTTTGAAGGAAGGGTTGAACGTTCGTGTGGCAACATTTCCTGATGGTGATGACCCGGACAGTTTCGCGAGAAAGCACAGCAGTGAAGAGATTCAGAGGTATATCGCTGAAAACGCGAAAGATTTTATTCGATATAAAACATCGTTGCTACTGGAAGAAGTGGGTGATGATCCGTTGAAACGGGCAGGACTTATTCGCAGCATTGTGGAGAGCATTGCGTTGATACCCGATGCCATTAAGCGCAGTGTGTTTGTTCAAGAGTGTGCGCAGATTATGCGCATGACCGAGAGTGTTTTGCTGTTGGAATTGAACAAGGCTTTGCGTGTTAAAACCGACAAGTCTGCTGCACAACCAGTTGAAGCAACGGTAGCGCTTCCAGAAGAGGCGATGGTCGAGCCCGTGGTAGAAACACGGTTGAATGCAGACGCTCAAGAGCGCGAGTTGATACGCGTGTTGTTGCAATACGGTAACCACGGGATGGAGATTGAGTATTACAACGAAGCGAATGAATTGGTGAAGGAGGTCGTTGCCGTAGCAGATTATTTATTGGCCGAATTAGAGGCAGATTCGATGGAATTGTTTTCGCCGGTTTATGGTAAGATGTTGATGGAATATCAAGCAGAAATTAAAGAGAAGGCGTTTCCCGATATTCAGGTTTTTGTGAATCACGAAGACGAGTTATTGCGGAAGGAAGCTTCTGACATTCTTGCCAATCCGCATCAGGTTAGCGACAACTGGAAACTGCTGCACAACATTGAACCCGAATCGGAAGAAATTTTAGTTGGAAAAGCTGCACGTGACGTGGTTTATCGTGTGAAGCTTCGACACATTCAATTGAAGTCGCAGCAGGTTCAGGAAGAGTTAGAAGCGGCAACCGAGGACAGTGAAATAGCCATTCTACTTACCGAGAAAAAGCGTTTAGACGCCATTCGCACAGAGCTTGCGAAGTTGTTTGGAACAATCATATTATAGATGGAAAAACCAATGAGATATCCCATGCCTGGCGAACGCTGGAAGCATTACAAAGGAGGCGTGTACGAAGTCATAACCCTTGCAAATCACAGTGAAACCAAAGAACCTTTGGTGATTTACAAGTCTATTCCATTTGGTTCGGTGTATGCACGTCCGTTAAGCATGTGGGAAGACGAATGTGAATTGGGTGGCGTCATGACACCGCGCTTCAGATTGGAAGGATAGGTCATTAAAAACTGCCAAAAATTTTCAGAATTGGCAGTGAATCACTTTTTCTGAACAAGTCTTTTAGGTTTGTATCAAGTTTGTATATTCGACACAAAATAAGGAACCATGAATAGAAAGGAATTTAAGAAATATGCCACTGGTCATTTGGGAATGAACAGCACCGTGGTGAACGATGTGGTATCGCACATGTATGGTCCAGAGATGATGACTAGAACCGTTATTGAAGAGCGCAATATGCCATTCCGCGAGGTGGATGTATTCTCTCGTTTGATGGCTGACCGTATCATTTTCTTGGGAACTGAGATTGACGATTATATCGCGAACATTATTCAAGCGCAATTGCTTTTCTTGGAAAGCACCGACTCTAAAAAAGACATTCAGATTTACATCAACTCACCAGGCGGAAGCGTGTATGCTGGTTTAGGTATTTATGATACCATGCAATACATTAATCCTGATGTAGCCACTATCTGCACAGGTATGGCCGCTTCAATGGGTGCCGTGTTGTTGTGTGCGGGTGCAGCAGGAAAGAGAACGGGATTGAAGCACTCTCGCGTAATGATTCACCAACCACTGGGTGGTGCACGCGGACAAGCTTCTGACATTGAAATCACAGCACGTGAAATTCAGAAGTTGAAGAAAGAATTGTACGACATCATTGCTACACACAGCGGTCAGACCTATGACAAAGTGTGGGCAGATAGCGATCGCGACTATTGGATGATTGCGCAAGAAGCGAAAGACTACGGCATGATTGACGAAGTCTTAGAGCGCAAACAATAAGAATTAATTCGGTCATTTTAGATAGAGACACGATATTCGTGTCTCTATTTGTTTCTATACATGAGAACGTATTTTGTTGATGTAGTTGTACCCATTGCAGTGCCTAAACTGCTGACCTACCGCGTTCCGGCAGACTGGGAAAACTATGTTCAACAAGGCGTACGAGTAGTAGTTCCTTTAGGAAAATCAAAAAAGTATACTGGCATTATTTGGCGTGTTCATGAAGAGATTCCGCGTGAATACGAAGCGAAATACATGGAGGAAGTATTGGACGAAACCCCCATTATTTCCGAAAATCAAATGCGTTTGTGGGAATGGATTTCTTCCTATTATGCGTGTACCATGGGCGAAGTCATGTCGGCCGCTTTGCCTACAGGATTAAAGCTTTCGAGCGAAACGGTTTATGTGTTGAAGGAATATGTTGAAGATGAACTTTCGAATTTAGAATTACGCATTGTCACATTTTTACAAGAGAAAGACAGGGGCTTGGGTGTAGCTCAGAAAGACATTCAACATGCTTTCGCGAAAGAGCCCATACCGCGGGTGCTGCGTCAGATGATTAAACGCGGAATTGTAGCCAGTGCGGAAGAGGTTAAAGAGAAATTTATTCCCAAGAAAGAAAAATTCATTGCGCTAGGCGAAGCTGCAAACACGGAAGAAAAACTGAATGCGGTATTCGATAAGTTAGAAAAGAGAAAGGGTAGTGAGAAGTTATCGAACGCATTAATTTCCTATTTACAATTATCGAAATGGAACGGCGGAGACGCTGTTTTCGTTCCAAGAAATAACATTGAAAGCACCGCGGGTGTTGACGCTGCGGTTATTCGTAATCTGATTCAAAAGAATTATTTCTTTCAAGAAGAACGTGCTGCGTTGCGCATGGTAGATGGTGAAGAAGGAGGCGCTACGTTGCCACAGTTAAGTGAGCAACAGCAAAAGGCGTTCGATTTAATTCACAAAAATGATGGCGTGAGTTTGCTGCACGGTGTTACTTCTTCTGGAAAGACAGAAGTGTATGTTCACCTCATTGAAGAGACCATTAAAGCGGGAAAGCAAGTTTTGTTTTTACTTCCTGAAATTGCACTGACCTCGCATTTGATTCATCGCATTAAAAAATATTTTGGTGCCGAAGTTGGCGTTTATCACAGCGGCTACAGCACCCATGAACGCACCGAAGTTTGGCACCGCGTGTATTCGGCGAGTCACCGATTTAATGTGGTATTAGGTGCGCGTTCTTCGTTGTTTCTTCCCTTTGAAAATTTGGGTTTAATAGTAGTGGATGAAGAACACGAGAACACCTTCAAGCAGCAAGATCCAGCCCCGCGCTACAACGGTCGCGACGCGGCTATTAAACTGGCCCAGCTCACCGGTGCTAAGCTGGTATTGGGAAGTGCCACACCGTCGTTAGAGAGTTATTCGAATGCGATGAATGGTAAGTATCTCTTGGTAGAGATGCCTGATCGCTACGGCGAAGTTCTTCCACCCACCATTGAATTGATTAATCTGCGCACCGAGCTCCAAAACAAACGAGTGAACGGAACCTTCTCGAACCGGTTGTTGGCGGGCATTTCAGAAACCGTTAAAGCCGGCAAGCAAGTGATTTTGTTTCAGAATAGGCGAGGCTACACACCGCTGTGGGAGTGTGAAAAATGCAATTACACACCCGAGTGTAGGCATTGCGACGTTAGCCTAACCTACCACAAGCACCACCACGAATTACGTTGTCATTATTGCGGATACACCGAACGTCCACCCACGCAATGTCCGAAATGTGGAACGAACTCGTTTAAGATGTTGGGCGCAGGGACTGAAAAAATTGAAGAAGAGTTGAAGGAATTGCTGCCACATGTGCGTGTGGCTCGACTGGACTTAGACGTGGCGCGAGGAAAGAATGCGCACCACGAGATTATTACTGATTTTGAGGAAGGAAAGACAGATGTGCTGATAGGCACACAAATGGTGAGCAAAGGATTGGATTTTTCACGTGTTCAGTTGGTGGGTATTTTAAATGCCGACCGCATGATGAAACACCCTGATTTTCGTTCGCTCGAGCGCAGCTTTCAAATGATGCTGCAAGTCGCCGGAAGAAGCGGTAGGCGCGAAGAACAAGGAAAGGTATTGATTCAAACGTACGACAGCGATCACTGGATTTTTCCCTTACTCATAGCGGGCGACTATCTTGGATTCTATAAAATAGAGTTGGCAGAGCGTCTTGAATATCGCTATCCACCGCATGTTCGCATGATTAAAATTGTGGTGAAGCACAAAGAGTTAGGAACGCTGAACAGAGCTACCCAACAGCTTTTCCAGTGGTTTGAAGGACCGTTGTTTGGAAATTTCTCTGGCCCAGAAACACCAGCCATCGGCCGAATTAACAATCAATACATTCAACAATTTTGGATTCGAATTCCTGCAAATCTTTCTTTGCCCGGTGTGAAGAAATTCTTGCTGGAATGTGAAGCCGGACTCTTTCAAATCACCGAATTCAAATCGGTGCGAATGAATATTGATGTAGACCCCATGTAATTAGGGGTTTCGAAGAATATTCGCTATTTTTGTTAGCTAATCAAATTTTTATGTCGAAAAACGAAGCAAGCTGTTCATTTTGTGGGAGAAAGAGAAGTGAAGTGGGCATGTTAATCACAGGTGTTTCTGGACACATTTGCGACGATTGTATTCATCAAGCAAATGAGTTTGTAAAGGAAGATTCGAAAACACCAGAGCCCGATTTCTCAAATATCTCTTTGCTGAAACCACAGGAGATTACCGCCTTTTTAGACGACTATATTATTGGTCAGGACGAGGCTAAGAAAGTCTTGTCAGTAGCGGTTTACAATCACTACAAACGCTTGGCGGCCTCTACCACAAAAGATGCGGAAGGGGTAGAGATTGAAAAATCAAATATCATTTTAGTGGGGGAAACCGGTACAGGTAAAACGCTGTTGGCCAAAACCATTGCGCGCATGTTGAACGTATCTTTTTGCATTGCTGATGCAACGGTATTAACCCAAGCCGGCTATGTTGGAGAGGACGTTGAAAGCATTCTTTCTCGCTTGTTGCAAAACGCAGACTACGATGTTCGCAAAGCGGAACGCGGAATTGTATTCATTGACGAGATAGATAAAATTGCACGCAAGAGCGACAATCCGAGTATTACTCGCGACGTAAGTGGCGAAGGAGTTCAGCAGGCGTTGTTGAAATTGTTGGAAGGTGCAACGGTGAGTGTTCCGCCGCAAGGAGGAAGAAAGCATCCTGAGCAGAAAATGGTTCAAATAGACACGAAGAATATTTTGTTCGTTTGTGGCGGTGCTTTTGACGGCATTGACAAGCACATTGAACGTCGTATGAACACCGCGTCAATTGGATTTAAAAAATTAGGATCGAAGGAAGAAGCAACGAATTGGCTGCAGTTCATTTCACCAACCGACTTGAAACAGTTCGGATTGATTCCTGAATTGATAGGGCGCTTCCCGGTGTTAACGCATTTAAATCCGTTAGATGAAGATGCTCTTCGTCGCATTTTAACCGAGCCGAAGAACGCGCTTATAAAGCAATACGTGAAGTTGTTTGAAATGGACGGTGTGAAGTTGAGCTTTGAAAAGCAAGTCCTGGATTATATCGTAGAAAAAGCAATTTCATACAAACTAGGTGCACGTGGATTGCGCTCTATTTGTGAAGCTATTTTGTTAGATGCGATGTTCGAGATTCCTCACAACAATGAAATGAAAGAGTTCAAAGTCACTTTAACGTATGCGAAAGAGAAATTTGAAAACTCGAAACTTAGCAAACTGAAAGCGGCTTAGCATGAAGGAAGAAAAAGACGGCGTGGTTGAAACGCCGTTAATGAAGCAATACAATAGCATTAAAGCGCAATATCCAGATGCGCTTTTGCTTTTTCGTGTGGGTGATTTTTATGAGACCTTTGGTTCAGATGCGGTAGAAGCTGCGCGCATATTGAACATTACACTAACCAAAAGAAAGAACGGTGCTGCGGCATATATTGAACTTGCCGGATTTCCACACCACTCGTTAGACACCTATTTACCTAAGCTGGTTCGGGCGGGCAATCGCGTAGCTATTTGTGATCAGTTAGAAGATCCGAAACTGACCAAGAAAATTGTTAAACGTGGGGTTACTGAATTGGTAACTCCAGGCGTGAGTTACAACGAAAAAACATTTGATGGTTCTCACAACCAATTCCTAGCTGCCGTGTTTATGCGTGGTGAAAAAGCGGGAGTTAGTTTTTTAGATATCAGCACCGGTGAATTTTATATTTCGGAAGGAACACTGAATCATGTAGCTAAACTGCTGCAGAGTTTTCGTCCGAATGAAGTCTTATTTCAAAAACACGAAGACCAGGCGTTTCGCGATGCTTTTGGCGATGTGAAGTGGTTTACTTTCCGTCTCGATGAATGGGTTTTCTCAATTGATTATGCCCAAGAAAGTCTTCAGAAGCAATTTGGAACGCAATCCCTGAAAGGCTTTGGTGTGGATGAAATGAAAATGGGAATCGTTGCTGCAGGTGCTATTTTGCACTACCTGAAAGATACCCAGCACGATAAGACCGAGCATATACGTGGCATTAGCCGTTTAGAGGAAGATGCCTTTGTTTGGCTTGACCGCTTTACTATTCGCAATCTAGAGTTGATTCAGTCATTCAACGACGAGACGGCCACGCTGTATCACACCTTGAATCACACCTGCTCTCCCATGGGCGCACGTTTGCTGCGTCGCTGGATAATGATGCCGTTGAAAACGAAAGATGCGATAGAAGATCGCTTGTCGCGCGTGGAAGAATTGGCCAAGAATACCGAGTTGTTAGCCGAGTTGAGATTACACTTGAACACCTTGGGTGATGTCGAACGCTTAGCCTCTAAAGTGGCGACAGGACGTATTAATCCGCGTGAACTATTACAACTGGCCAGAGGCATGGAGTCAATTGGTCATGTGAAAGGATTTATTGAAAAGTCGAAGAGCAAATCGCTCCAGGGGCTTTCCAACCCGATTCAAATTCTTACTGATTGGGTAAACGGAATTTTTTCGAAGATTAATCCAGAAGCCCCATTGGCGTTGAATCGCGGTGAAGTGATTGCCCGCGGTGTGAATGCGGAACTGGATGAATTGCGCGATTTACAACAATCGGGGAAAGACCATTTGCAACGCATTCAAGAACGCGAAAGTGAACGCACCGGAATTCCTTCCTTGAAAATTGCATTCAACAATGTGTTCGGATATTATCTAGAGGTTCGAAATACGCATAAGGACAAGGTGCCCGCAGAGTGGATTCGCAAACAGACGGTGACGCAAGCCGAGCGATACATTACACCAGAATTAAAAGAATACGAATCGAAAATTTCAGGGGCTGAAGAACGCATTTCGTCGTTGGAGTTTCAGCTGTATCAAGAGATAATTAGTGAAGCGCTTCATCACTTGAACACCATGCAACACAATGCGCGTGTGGTTGCAGAGATTGATGTGATTACGTCGTTTGCACAAGTGGCTAACGCGAACAAATATGTGAAGCCGAGTTTTGTAGACGAATCCATTATTGAGATTGAACAAGGGCGTCATCCAATTATTGAACTGCGTCTGCCGATCAATGAACCGTACATTCCGAATGATGTAACCTTGAACGGACACGAGCAGCAAATCATGATGATTACTGGTCCGAACATGAGTGGTAAATCTGCTGTTCTGCGTCAAACCGCCTTGATTGTTTTAATGGCACAGATTGGTTCGTTTGTACCTGCCAAATCGGTGAGAATGGGAGTGGTGGATAAAGTGTTTACACGTGTAGGCGCATCGGATAATATGGCCGCGGGTGAATCTACGTTTATGGTGGAAATGAACGAGACCGCAAGCATTTTGAACAACCTTTCTGACCGCAGCTTAATCTTGTTAGATGAGATTGGAAGGGGAACTTCAACTTATGACGGCGTTTCTATTGCTTGGGCTATTGCTGAGTATTTGCACGAGCATCCGAACTTCAAAGCGAAGACCTTGTTCGCGACACATTATCATGAATTGAATGAAATGTCTCAACGGTTTTCCCGCATTAAAAATTATCACGTTTCGGTTTCGGAAACAGGGGGACGCATTGTATTTAAGCGCAAGTTAGCACCCGGTGGAAGCAACCACAGTTTTGGTATTCACGTGGCTATGCTGGCCGGAATGCCCAAGCCGGTTGTGAAGCGAGCAGAAGTTATTTTGCATGAATTGGAAGCTTCGAGGGGCGAGGTTTCGCACGAAGCGAATGTGAGTGAATTGCGTTCGGAAGAGGGCATGCAATTGAGCTTTTTTCAATTAGACGACCCCACGCTTGCGCAAGTGAAAAAAGAGATAGATAAAATAGATATCAATACCTTAACCCCAGTGGAGGCGCTGTTTGCGTTGAACGAGATTAAAAAATTAGTGGGCGGAAAGTGATACACGTATAAGTTGTACATTTGAGGGAATTAAAATAAGAAAACATGGGATGTTCGAGTTGTGGAAGTAAATCAGGCGGAGTTCCTGCGGGGTGCAAGAGCAATGGCTCATGCGGAACGTGCGGCTGCGGTGATAAGATGGATGTTTTCGATTGGTTGACTGGTATTCCTTTATCAGACGGACAAAAACCGTTCGATGTTGTAGAGGTTCGATTTAAAAATGGCCGAAAAGCCTACTATCGTCGGGGTGCACAAGAGTTGTTTCAAGGCGATGTGGTGGCGGTGGAAGCTCAAACAGGATTTGATGTAGGAGTTGTTTCACTAGCAGGTGAATTGGTTCGTGTTCAACTGAATCGAAAAGATGTAAAAGATAATTACGAGTTGAAGAAGGTGTTGCGCAAAGCAGAACAAGCTGACTTTGACTTGTGGCAAGCTGCACGTAAATTAGAGCAAGACACAATGATGCGTTCACGTGTGATTGCGCGCGAGTTGGGATTGCAAATGAAAATTAGCGACGTGGAATATCAAGGCGATAAAACACGCGCAACGTTTTTCTATACCGCCGATGACCGTGTTGATTTCCGTGAATTGATTAAGAAATACGCGGAAGAATTTAAAGTACGCATTGAGATGCGTCAAATCGGACTGCGTGTAGAAGCAGCTCGTTTGGGCGGCATTGGATCATGCGGAAGAGAGCTTTGTTGTTCAACATGGTTAAGTGATTTCCGTTCAGTATCAACCGGTGCAGCGCGCTATCAGCAGCTGTCGTTGAACCCTGGAAAATTAGCCGGACAATGCGGAAAGTTGAAGTGTTGTTTGAATTACGAATTAGATCAATATGTTGAAGCTGTTAAAGCGCTTCCTCCAACCAACGTTAAGTTGAAGTTGAATAAAGGAATTGCCAGTCACTTCAAAACAGACATTTTCAAACGTGTGGTGTATTACACACTAGACGGCCAATTTGGCGAATCGCCCATTGCGCTTTCTGTAGAGGCGGTACGTGAGATTTTAGAGGAAAACAAAAAAGGAAATACTGCTGCGGATGTAGAACAATACGTAGTGGACGAAGCACCAGTTGCAGAAAGTGTTGATTTTGCTGAAGTTGTTGGGCAAGATAGTTTAACGCGTTTCGATAAGAAGCGAAAACCTACGGGCAAGCCGCGCAACAAGCAAGGCGGAAATCGCGGTCCAAAACCACAAGGTCAAGGACAGAGTCAAGGACAAAATCAACCTAGACCTGCACAGGCACCTCGTGAAAACAAGCCTGACAACAAACCCGAAAACAAAGTTGAGAATCGCGGCGAACAACGCAGTGGCAATCGTCCTCAAGGTCAGAACAATCAACGTCGATTTAAAGGCAAACCGCAACCACCTAAGGATAACAAATGAGAAAATCGTTTTTTATAGTATTGGCTTCTGCGTTGCTCTTGGTGGCGTGTTCGCAGGATTTTGTGTATGAAGGTAATTGTGCCATTGAGTACGGCGTGTGGGACAATAAACAAGTGGCACACTTTGAATTTGATATTCAAGACACGGTGAGTCTTCACGATTTTTTCATTGACATTCGCAACGGAGAAAATTACCCTTATGGCAATATCATTGTGTTTGTAGAAACGGAATTTCCAAATGGAAAATTTGCTGTTGACACGCTTGATTGTCCGCTGGCCGATGCACAAGGAAACTGGTATGGAACGGGCGGATTAGGAGATTTGTACGACAATCGTGTTCGCTATAAAACGAAAAAACAATTCCCTATATCAGGGCACTACAAAGTAAGTATTCACCAGGCTTTGCGAGAGAATCCGGTTGAAGGTATTTATGATGTAGGATTTCGATTGGCTAAATCGAAATAGAAGAATTAGCGCAAGTGTTGACGGTCCCAGATGTTGTATTTCATGATACACCAAATAGCGCGTACGCCGTCTTTCCATCCAATTTTCTTACCCTCTTCGTAAGTTCTGCCGTAGTAAGAAATTCCCACTTCGTAGATTTTAATATCTGGAATGCGCGAAAGTTTCGCCGTCACCTCTGGTTCAAATCCGAAACGTTTTTCTTTTAGCAACAAGCTTTTTGCGATGTCTGCACGCATAAGCTTGTAGCAGGTTTCCATATCGGTTAGATTGAGGTTGGTTAGCGCATTGCTTGCAAAAGTGAGCCAACCGTTACCGATGCTATGCCAGAAGAATAGAATGCGATGTGGGTTTCCACCCATAAAACGAGAACCGAAAACAACATCTGCATCGGCCTTAAACACGGGTTTAATTAGATCGTGATATTCTTGTGGATCATATTCCAAATCGGCATCTTGCACCACAACGTAATCTCCTGTTGCGATTTCAATGGCTTTGTGAATAGCAGCGCCTTTACCTTGATTGAAAGGCTGAGCGTAGTAATTGAAGGTGCGGTTGGGGTGAGCGGCCATGTAATTTTTAACGGCCTCTTCGGTGTTATCGGTTGAACAGTCGTTCACGATAACAATTTCCATTTCAATGTTGTTTGGCAATACCACTTCACCAATACGGTCAAGTATTAGGTGGATGGTTCTTCCTTCGTTGTACGCTGGAATTAGTACAGATAATTTACGAAATGGATGCATGTTATTGTTTAATGACTTTCGGAACTCGGAAATAGTACATGTCTTTCGACGGAGCATTTTTCAATGCCTCTGCTTGTGTAATAGGAGCTTCAATTTTATCGTCGCGAAGCACATCGGTTTGCTCATTCATAAACACGAGTGGCTCGACATCTTTGGTGTCCAGTTCCTTTAGTTTATCAACGAAAGCAAGCATTTCATTTAAGCCATCTACCATCTCGTTTTCCTCTTGTTCAGAGAACGACAGTTTGCTTAATTCAGCTAAACGTTTTACGGTTTTATGATCGACTTTCATGGTTTTGATTTAGTGCTTGGTCTATGGTCTGGAAGATTTGTGAACGCAAAGTTAGCAAATCGGCATCAGTTAATCCCTTTGTCGGAACGGCTTTGTGAACGGTGACCCGAATTTTTGCTGGAAGAGAGAATGAAAAGAGTTTAGCCGGATCGTGTAAAACGCGGTAGTTCGATTTCCAAGTGATGGGCACAATAGGAACTTGTTGTTCAAGCGCCACTTTGAATGCCCCGTTTTTAAACGGGAGTAAAGCGGGGGCGTTGTCGGGAATAGTTCCCTCTGGATAAAGCGCAACGGACAAGCCGTTTTTTAAACTAGCGCCTACTTTATTCATGGCTTCTACTGCGGCTTTGGTTTGTCCTCTGCGAATGGGAATATCTTGCTTGCGGAAGAACAAAGAGAACAGGGGCCAGTTGAGCAATTCGCCTTTTCCGACAAAAAGAAAATTAGCGCGAACCACTTCATACATGAAGACCGTGTCTAAGTAACTACCGTGATTAGAAACCACAATGCATGCTTCTTCGGGCATGGATTCTTCGTAATCGATTTCAATGGGACAGAAAATCAATATGCGAATCAATTTTCCCCAAAATCGTTTTAACGCGAAGGCTTTGTGGTGGCGGCTAGGAGAGGCATACACCCACACGAAAGGAAGGTATAGCAAGATAAGACTCAACCAAAACACAAACCCAATCCAGAGTTTGTACACGAAGAACAGAGGCGCTAGTAGCGTGTTCACGCGTAACCAAGATTTTTACGGACACGAGTCAAGGTAGCCTGAGCGGTTACGCGTGCTTTTGCTGCCCCTTTAAGCAACTCTGCTTCTAAGGCGGGCACATTGTTCATCCAGTAATCATACGCAGTGCGTTGCTCTTTAAAACGCTCGAGCAAAGCTTCTAACAACGCCTTCTTGGCGTGTCCCCAACCGTATCCACCCGCTAGCAGAGCGTCGCGCATGGTGTTGGCGTCAGACTCACTAGCAACCAATTCGTAGAGGGCAAGAATGCTATTGCCATTCGGATCTTTGGGATCTTCGAGGGCTGTTGCATCGGTAACAATTTGCTTATTGATAACGTCTTTCAACGCTTTTTCAGGAAGGAAAATATTGATGAAGTTGCCGTAGCTCTTGCTCATTTTTTGTCCGTCGGTACCCGGAATAAGCATAGTCGATGTGTTCACTTTGCTTTCAGGAAGAACGAAGGTTTCACCCACTTGGTGATTGAAGGCTGAAGCAATATCGCGCGTGATTTCTAAATGTTGCAGTTGATCTTTTCCGACAGGAACGAAGTTCGCGTCGTATAAAAGAATATCAGCAGCCATGAGCACGGGGTATGTAAAAATTCCGGCGTTCACCTCTTTCAAGCGGTCCATGCGATCTTTGAAGCTATGCGCATTGGCAAGCATGGGATAAGGCGTGAAGCAGTTGAGGTACCAGTTTAACTCAGTCACTTCAGGAATATCGCTTTGACGGTAAAAAACGCAAGTGTTGGTATCAAGTCCGCAGGCCAACCAAGCGGCAGCAACGCTATAGGTGTTGTTACGAATTTCTTCGGCGGTTTTGATTTGAGTAAGCGTGTGCATGTTTGCGATGAATAAATACGCTTCGTTGTTAGCGTCTTTACTCATGGCAATTGCAGGCTCAATGGCGCCAAGAATATTCCCCATGTGTGGTGTTCCTGTACTCTGTATTCCTGTTAAAATTCTGGCCATGGTTATTATGTTGCTGCAAAGAAAAGCTATTATTTCTTTCTTTCCGAATCGTATTTCTTCTTGTAGAGCTGATACATTTCGGTTTGCATATTCGTTAGCTGAATGCTTCTTCCGTCGATGAAAGCGAGTCGCAAACTGTTCGTAGTCATGTTCAACGCATCGCCGTAAGAAACAAACAATGTTGCACTTTTTCCAACCTCTAAGCTTCCGTATTTTTCGCCGATTCCTAAGATGGTAGCGGGATTCAGCGTTAGGGCTTTCACCGCCTCTTCGTACGGAAGGCCATAGGCTACAGCTGTTCCAGCCATGAAAGGCAAGTTGCGGGTACCCATACGCTCCATGTCTCCTTCGTTTTGAAAAGCGAATAGTACACCCGCTTGAAAGAGTTTGTTGGGTAATTCATAAGAGGTGTGTGGAAGATCTTCTGCGTAAACGGGTTGATCGTGAATACGACGAAGTAGCACGGGAATGTTGTTTTCTTTCAAAGCGGCAGCTGCGAGTGCAGCGTCGTAGCCACCCACAATGACCATTTTTTTGATGTTGAAATCAATCTTGAATTGAACAGCCTCTAAAATGCTTTTCAATTCATCGGCATGCACATACAGTGTTTGAGTACCGTTGAATAATTTGCAGGTAGAAGTAAAACGAATGTCATTTTCGGCGTGTTGTGGAGCTGTGCAATAGGCTTGTGCATCTTTGAAGAACGAGTATATTTCGGCGCGTTGTTGATCGTAGGTTTTCACTTTCGAAACTTGAACCTTCCCCTGATCGTAATGTCTATGTATAACTTGTGGCCAATTCAAGTGCATGCCTTCATCGGCAGCCACAGCCGCGTCTTGCCAATTCCAAGCATCGAATTGCATGACTGAAGATGTTCCGGAAATTACGCCGCCACGTGGAGTAATTTGTCCCATGAGAATACCGTTCGAACGAACCGTTGGAATAATTTCAGAGTCGGCATTGTAAGCAATAACCGAACGAACACTCGGTTTATAACTTCCAACCTCATACAAATCATTTTGTGCGCGAATAGCGTCAATCTCTACCAATCCCAATGACGAGTTAGGCGCAATGAATCCGGGATAAACGTGCTGTCCCTCGATAGGAATTACTTGGTCGAATTTGCTTATGTCTAGGCGAGAAACGGTGGCATCTGCCACTAAAGTAATGACTCCGTTTTCAAAGGCGATGTAGGCATTTTCTATGACCTTACCGTTGCCCAAATGAGCGTAACAGTTGGTTAGTAGTATAGATTTTTTTTGAGCGGGTGCTGGTTCAGGTCTGTGTTGTGCAAGACTTGTAAGAACAAGACAGCATGCTAAAAGTGAGGATAGTATCTGTTTCATGTTCTTATTCTTTAATGATGATGCCTTGTGAGGTTTGATCCATAGAGTCGCAGTGGAAATGATGCGGAGCTTTGCGAGAAGGCATTCGGGTTGGTGCTCCGTTATTTTTTGCTTCCAACATTTTTTGTCGAATGCGTTCGCGGTCTTCTTCTTGTTGTTTGTGAATTTGTTCGTCGAGTGAAGCGTTGTAATAGCAAGCACCGTCGATATAGGTTTTCTCTGCGCGTGCATAGATGCTCAGTGGTTCGGCAGACCAAACAACAAAGTCGGCTTCTTTCCCTACTGTCAGGGAGCCCATACGTTGGTCGAGGTGAAGCAATTTTGCCGGATTAATGGTCACCATTTTCAAGGCTTCCTCTGGCGGAACATCGCCGTATTTCACAGTCTTTGCGGCCTCTTGGTTAAGTCGTGACCCCATTTCAGCATCGTCGGAATTGATGGCTACAACAATACCTTGTTCGTACATGAGAGCAGCGTTGTAAGGAATGGCATCTTTCACTTCTGCTTTGTAAGCCCACCAATCGCTGAAGGTAGAACCACCCGCTCCGTGTGCAGCCATTTTATCGGCCACCTTGTATCCTTCAAGAATATGAGTGAAGGTATTAATTTTAAAATTGAAACTATCGGCTACGTGCATGAGCATATTGATTTCGCTTTGCACATAACTGTGGCAGGTGATGAATCGTTCTTTATTGATGATTTCTAGGATGGCTTCCAACTCAAGGTCTCTGCGCGGAGCAACAGGCTTGATAGGAGCCTTTTTGTTTCCTAGTTGAGTTTGGTAGTTTTTCCAAGCCGCCTCGTATTCTTTCGCGCGAATGAAATGGTCGTAGTACACTTGCTCAACACCCATGCGGGTTTGCGGGAAGCGCGTGGTTGAGTGATCGCCCCAATTGCTTTGTTTTACGTTTTCGCCCAAAGCAAATTTGATGAATTTAGGGGCGTTTGAAATTTTCATTCCTTCGGCGCTGGCTCCCCATCGGAGTTTGATAAGGGCGCTTTGTCCGCCGATTGGATTAGCAGACCCGTGAAGCAATTGTGCTGCGGTGGTTCCTCCGGCGAGTTGACGGTAGATATCAATGTCTTCCGGATAGATTACGCTTTCTTCTTTCACCTCGGCGCTGCTGGCCTGTGTGCCTTCATTTACACTGGCCAAAGCAATGTGGCTGTGTTCGTCAATGATGCCCGGTGAAATGTGTTTTCCTGCGGCGTCAATTTCGTTGATAGTTTCTCCTTTTGGAAGCACGAGGTCTTTTCCTACACCGGCGATTTTTCCATTTTTCACCCACAAGTCACCTTCTTGAATAATGCCCTTTTCACAGGTCCACAGCGTTGCATTGCGATATACCACGTTCTCTTGCTTTGGCAATTCAAATCTACCGTAAGCTGTAAATGGAAAGAGGATGGGTGAAGGGGTAGGCGTTGCTTCAGCTTTCTTCTTTTCTTCTTCTTCTTTTGCTTTAGCTACGAATGTTCCGCTGAGAATTTGTCCGGACATAGCAGGCGATGCAGTTACTCCAGAGATTTGAATTCCGTTGTCGGTTTTGAATAGACGTGCGGTGAAAAAGACAGGAATGAAGGCGCTATCAATTGAGAATTCGCCATAAATAAATTCGCCATCGTCTTGAAATTTCAATTGATAGGTTAGGCTGTCTTTTGTAGCATTCGGAAGAAATTCTACGAAGGTTTCTTTAGGAAGTTTAGCAGACCCTATCCAATTATCCTTTTCTTTTTTCACGGCAACTGTCGGCAGTTTTCTTCCTGCGACTACCAACGTGTATTCACCCTCTTTTTTTGAAGCCTTGGGCGATTGCACCTCGAAACGTTCGCCGTCGACCCACGACTCTAAAACGGCAGTGCCTTCATTGAAGACGTTGCCATCGGTTAGGAAGAAATTAGCTCGTGCACCAACGAATAATCCACCAACCTCCTTTTCTACATGCACCAATGTGGCGGGTATTGAGGTCAATGCATCAAGCGCCGCAGCTTCTGGAAGCCCATATTTAACGGCTTTTCTGACGTTGTTTAGAAATTCCGATTTGTCTTCCATTCCCGCTGAAGTGATGCAGAACGGAATTTTATTTTCGTAGAGCAATCGCAAGTTGAACGGCGCCATTTCCCAGTGTTTCATCTCACTGTAACTTACTAGACGGGCTAATGCCGGATCACTTACATCATAAGCTTGTGGGAAATTTACAGGAACCACTAAGGTGGCGTTAGTGGCCTTCATCTCAGGTAGGCGTTGGTATTCAGTTCCGTTTCCTTTGAGGATGTATTGAACCCCAAATTCATCGCCTACGGCATCGGCGCGCAGAACATTCCATTTGTCATTGGCATCGAAGAATTGGGGAAGTGATTGAATAGCGTTGAACGCTTCCAATGAAAGATTTGCCTCTGTTTTATTTCCACCGCTTTTATACCAAGCAGCGTCGCAAAAAGTTTGACGAAGCAAAGCAATACTGCCCATGATTGAAGAAGGATATTCCGAGGTTGAACTTCCCTTGTTGAAAGAATAGAACGCGGCGGCATGAGGCAGCACCAGGTTGCTGTGCATTTCATTTCCTAAATCAACTACACATCCGGAACCTCTTACAATACCATCGATACGATGGGCGCACACCGTCGTGATTCCGCCTTTGCGGTAGGCCGAAGCTTCTTCCGATTGCGGCTCTATTCCAAACGACGCATCGAATTCAGCGTGAATGGCGTTGTTCCATCCGAGGGCACCTTTGGGATTGCTGGTTGCTGGTCCGTTGTAATCTTCATCGTGGTTGGCAGAAGATTTTACTTTTCCCACACTATAACTTGAATACACATCTATAAATCCGGGATAAATCGTTTTACCCGTTCCGTCAATTACCAAAGCCCCAGCTGGAATTGCGACTTGTTGTCCAATGGCTGTGATGCGGCCTTTTTCAATGAGGATGCTGGCTTTTTCTAGCTTTGTTTTGGAAGAAACCACCACCGTTGCATTTTGAATAACCACGGGCACAACATCTTTGGCGTGTATTCCGTTAACCGGAAACGTTTCTTGCGAAAACCCATTTACCTGAAAGGTTAACAGGCCGATGAGAATGAAAAAGAAGCAATTAGTTACTTTCATAGCTAACAAAAATAATGGGAATCAAAAAGAAACAATACGCAAATGTGAAACTTGAACCCGTTACCTTTGCATCATGAACGAGAGAAAGAAAATTCCAACATCGGTTTATGCCGAAATGACCCCGAACCCAGCGACCATGAAATTTGTTGCTGACCGCCTTCTTTTAACAGGCGGAATTCAGGTGGAATACAAGAGTAAGACTGAAGCTAAAGGCTCTTCCCCGTTAGCGGAAGAACTCTTTAATTTCCCCTTTGTTACGAATGTTTTTATTGCTCAGAATTTTGTTACCGTTACCAAAGACAACTCGTTAGAGTGGGACATGATTGTGATGCAGCTTCGCGAATATGTGCGCGAGTGGTTAATGGATAATGAGATTGCGGTATCGGCTGTACCTGCTGAATTGATGAGCAGAAGCTCTGCAAAAATTCAAGAGGCTACCAGTCCAAACGCTCCAAGCGTGAACAGAGAAGACTTCCAACCGTCGGAACACGATGAAACCATTATGGCCTTGTTGGAAGAGTTTGTACGTCCGGCAGTAGAAAACGATGGCGGAGCAATTGACTTTGTGGCTTATTCCGATAAAAAAGTATTTGTAGAAATGAAAGGCGCTTGTGCCGGTTGTCCATCAAGCACCGCCACCTTAAAGGGCGGAATTGAAAATTTATTGAAAGCCAAACTTCCAAATATCGTGGAAGAAGTAATACCTGTCTAGTCTGCACATGAAGCGCATTTCCCTGTTTGTTAGTTTATTCCTAGTGGTCGTAGGTGCACATGCGCAAAGCATTGCCCCGAAATATTCGAACGAGTTCTTACACTTAGGTGTAGGTGCACGCGGACTAGGAATGGCGCAATCGCAAGTTGCTTCGGTGAATGACGTTACAGCAGGGTATTGGAATCCGGCTGGACTATTGGGCATGAAAGCCAAGCTAGACGGCGCGTTGATGCACAACGAGTATTTTGGCGGAATTAGTAAATACGATTATGTTGCTGTCGGAAAAAAGATTGACACCGCATCGGCTGTCGGTGTTTCATTGCTTCGTTTTGGGGTAGATGATATTCCGAACACTATTGATTTGTACGACCCGAACGGCAATGTGGATTACTCACGTGTAACCACGTTCAATGCGGCAGACTACGCCATGATTGTGTCATACGCAAGAAAGGGATTGCCATACGTGAAAAAGGCGTGGGTGAATAAATTGCAATGGGGCGGTAGTGCGAAAGTGATTTATAGAAATATTGGAAGCTTCGCTAATGCCTTTGGATTCGGCTTCGACCTAGGAGCGCAGTACCGAGGAAAACACCTCTTGTTAGGTGCAGTCGTGCGCGATGTAACCTCTACGTTTAGCGCGTGGAGCTTCACATTGGGACAAAACGCTGTTAGTGTTTTCAATCAAACGGGCAATGCGTTACCGAAGAACGGATTGGAGTTAAGCTTGCCCAGAGCCATTCTTGGCGTGGGCTACCAGACTACTTTTCTGAAGAAGTATTCGGTATTGGCTGAAACCAATATTCGAGTAACTACTGACGGAAGACGCAATGATTTAATTACCTCGTCGGTGTTTTCCATTGACCCCAGTGCGGGCCTTGAATTCGGATACATGAACACTATTTTTTTCCGCGCAGGCGTGGGAAACTTTCAACGTGAAACCGATTTCGACAATCAGAAATACACCACGTTTCAACCCAATTTAGGTGTGGGCATTCGCTTGAGAAAATGGTTTATCGACTACGCTATTTCTAACGTAGGATCTAGCTCGTTGCTTCCTAGTAACGTCTTCTCGTTGAAGTTTGTAATCTAATTAATTTACTACAAAACGCTGGGTGTGCTGTTCGCTTTCACCCACTAAACTAATGCAGTAAACACCTGCAGGTAATGCTCCCACATCAAGGCTGTGTTGTTGCATTCCCGACGGCATGGTATAGCGTTCGCGAAGCACCACTCTACCCTCTACATCGGTAATACGAATGTCGAATTGATTGAAGTGCGTTGCGAAGGTTTTAATGGTTAACGCATCGTCAGTAGGATTTGGATAGAGGCTCCACTCGAACGGACGTTCGGTTAACGTAGGCACGCTTACGTTCGGGTCAACAACAATGTTTTCGTCGCCAGGTAAGTAATAGGTGTAGGCGAAAAACACAATCATCATTTCGTTATTCGTTCCTTCCCCAGCGTAAATCAATTGTGGAGGATCGTACGGATTGTATGGGTTTGCTGAAGTGTTGTCGTAAAACGCATCGGCCTTCAATTGCGTATTTGCAGGAAGGTGAATCAATTGTTGGAAATCGTATCCTAACTGCCATTTGAAGTTCCAGCTTGGAATTGAAATCAATGGAACTGTTTCTCCGCTTGGCAATTGTGCATAGCTAGTAATGGAACGACCAATTTTATGCATGTGTGGAATAACGCTGAAAATGGTGGCGTCTAGGGGCACATTGTATATCTCGTTGAAGGTGGCTGTTTGGTTGGCCGGTATGTAAAGAAAACTCTGCTGAAGAATGGGCGGAGCGTGTTGTAAGATTGGATTCAACCACACTTCACGCGGTGTAGGATCATCGGTATAATGAATGTTCACGGTGGTTTGGTCTTCTTGTCCGTTGCTACCCGCCGGATAGTGAACTTCAATGCAATAGTATCCGCCGGCTTCCATGCGCTCAGCAAATCCGTAAGGCAACGAGTTCACCCCTTTTCCTGGAGCCCACACAGCTACGAATTTGGCAGCTGATGGAAGACCACCGCCGGTTCCGCTGGTTTGAAAGCCCGGTCCAGGATCGTTATTGTCCATGGTTACACACTCGCCTGATGGATCGTAATACACCACCACGTGGTGAACAATTGATGAATTGCCAGGAATGATTTCGAAGGCATCTACCCATCCGTCGGCCGCTAGGTTGCTCGGAACAACAAAGGTTCTATAAATGTCTTGATTGGTAGCTGTGCTGGTGTAGAGCGGTGTCTGCATAGAAACATCTACTACCGGTAGCTCTGATGCATTTGAATAGACAGGGGTAGCAGGGGCAGAAGCTAAATCTCCTGATTGACCACCACCAGTAACCCAGTCTTGAATGGTTTGAATTTCTTGAGGTGTTAGTACGTTTTCGTGCGCGTAGTGACGGTAGTTCGGATCCGCAGGCCACGGTGGCATTTGTCCAGTTGAAACAGCACCATAAATTCCCGCCATATCGTTGTAGGCATCGTCATAAGTCATATAGGCTGAAGGGCCTATTCCTCCTTCGTGGTGGCACTTGGTGCAATGGTCGAAAAGAAGAGGAGCTACATCTTGGCTCCATGTGATTTGGGCTTGAGCCGATGCGGTTAAGCATAAGGCCGATAAAGCGACGAATAGGTTTTTCATAAAATTAGTTGGTAGACCAAGATAGTTATTTATTCTGAACTTGTTGGAAGTGTGTTGTTTATTATTTCATGAAGAGACGTGGAATAGCATCTAAATTTCTTTCATTTTTGACGCGTGGGAAAACTCATTGATGTCATAGACCTTGGAATTTCTTTTTACGACAAACGCGTGGTTCATTGCGTTAGTTTTTCGTTGGAGGAAGGAAAGACAACTGCGCTAGTTGGCGAATCTGGCAGCGGGAAATCCGTTTCTGCCATGACATTGCTGCAGTTGCTTCCGAGCAAAGGACTTTCTTATCCGCAAGGTGAATTGGTTTTCCACGCGCCTTTAGCTCAAGAGACCTTTACCTGCTTGCCTAACGATGTACGCGTTCCATCGTTCAGGGGGAATGGCATTTCAGTTATTTTTCAAGAACCCATGACCGCGTTGAATCCGTCGCTAACCATAGGTTATCAAATTGCCGAGGCGGTTCGCATTTCAAGAGATTGCAGTTGGGAGGAAGCCACTGAACGAGCGTTCGGTTTGATAGAAGAAGTGCAAATTCCTAATGCGAAGCAAAGCATTTCCAAATACCCGCATGAATTGTCGGGCGGTCAGCGCCAACGCGCAATGATAGCGATGGCCCTATCTTCAGACCCTAAGGTGCTTATTG
>Ga0172367_10000504_pt1 | contig 60274 bp, 53 predicted proteins | sample Lak10m_FD_114542 | JGI IMG/M metagenome (GOLD analysis project Ga0172367, IMG submission 114542) | Freshwater microbial communities from Kabuno Bay, South-Kivu, Congo - kab_022012_10m | ecosystem: Environmental > Aquatic > Freshwater > Lake | place: Democratic Republic of the Congo: South-Kivu... | reverse complement strand
GCGGTGTTTGTCGAGGCCGGGGCGGGCGTAGTCCTTGGGCAGGACGCCTTTGAGGCGCGGGTTGTCGCGCTCGATGGCGACCATGGCGTCGTCCACGGTCTTGCCGATGGTGGGCTGCTTGGCGCTGGCCTGGAGGTGGGACCAGCGGGCATCGGCGGGCACCCAGAAGACGTTCTCGGCTTTGTATTCGTCGGGGTCTTCGGGATTGGCCCCGGCGTAGTCGCCCTCTCCAGCGAGGAGCTTGGCGCGGTGTTCCTCGAAGGTGTCGGAGATGTATTTGAGGAAGATGAGGCCGAGGACGACGTGCTTGTATTCCGCCGCGTCCATGTTGTTGCGCAGCTTATCAGCGGCGAGCCAGAGCTTGGCCTCGAAGCCGAGGTGGGCGGTGGAGTCTTTCGATGCAGGGGACTTAGAGCGGGGCATGTTCTTCAGTTTGCTCCTTGGGAACCGCCGGAAGTGTGAGGAGGTGAGGCGGCTGGAGGCAAGGGAGTTTTGGGGGGGTCGGGAGGGTGGCTACGGTTTAAGCGCCACCACCGTGCCGTTGGATTGCACATGGATGGGGGTCCCGTATTGGCGGGCGACGGCGCGGGCGCGCTTGGCCGCGCGCTTGAGCGCTTGCGCGGCGGTTTTGGCGAGTTCGGTTTCCGGCTTGTTTTTTTTGGGGGTAGTCATGGTCCTTCCTCGATGAGCCGGAATTGCTCGGCGGAGTTATCATACACCGCCCACCCATCCGCCAGCGGGCGATAGGTCGTTTCAAAATTCTCCCATCCGCGATGAAACCGCCGTCGGACGTCCTGCGCAGGGACCGCATGCCCGCCCTGCCGCACGCGGTCGGCGATGCGGCGCAGCGCCAAGCGCACGGAGGCCAGCCTGAGAAACACAATCTCAATGCGATAGCCCGCAGCTTTCCAGTTCCGCAGCCGGGTGGCGTAAGTCAACCCGCTCAAGGTGCTCTCGAAGGCGAAATCCACGCGCGCGCCGGCCAGCCGGTCGAGTTCGCTCAGGAGCAGCCGGCCAGCGGCGAGGGCGGCAAGCTCGGGTTTGAGTGGCGATAGCCCAGCGGCGATCAAGTCCGCATTCACGAAGTTCACAATGCCAGCCTCGTGCGGGAGAAACTCGCGTGCAAAGGTGGTTTTCCCCGCGCCATTCGGCCCGGCAATGATGACGCAGCGCGGGTTAGATTTGGTCGCTTTGGTTTGGGCCATGTGTTGTCCAAGCTCCGTGGGAACCGCCGGAAGTGTGAGGAGGTGAGGCGGCTGGAGGCAAGGGAGTTTTGGAGGAGGTTGAGCGTTGAAGGTTGATAGTTGAGAGGAGGGGGTAGTTAAAGGTTGGAGGTTGAAAGTTGAAGGTTGAAGGAGGCTTAAGGCAGCAGGATGAGGGATGAAGGATGAAAGGGAAGGGGAGCGGCGGGAGGGGTTGGTCAAATTCCCAACGGCGTCGAATCGGAAGCGGTTGCTGCTCACAAGGCAGGTCATTCACAAAGGCCAGCCCGCGCCCGCTGCGTGCCCGGCTTGCCAGCGGGCCGGTCGAACCTTAGGTTTTGCCCACCATGACAAAAGCGACTTTCCTTTCCGTGCTGGCCACGTGCGCGTTGGCGTTCGCCGGTCACGCCGCCGAACTGCCCAAGGGCAAGATCGCCGGGGCGGCGCGCACCGCGATCAATCCCGGCGAAGCGACGCGTGAGGCCGAGCTGGCCGCCAAGAAGTTCAAGCTCGCCCCCGGCCTCAAGGTGGACCTCTGGGCCGCCGAGCCGAACCTCGCGAATCCGGTGGCCTTCTGCATCGACGAGCGCGGGCGCATCTACGTGTCCGAGACGCATCGCCTGCACCAGGGCGTCACGGACATCCGCGGGCACATGAACTGGCTCGACGAGGAGCTGGCCGCGAAGTCCACGGACGACATGCGGCAGCTGTTCATCCGGCACAAATACGACGGCAAGACGAACGTCTCCGAGCGCGTCACGCTCATCGAGGACCGCACGGGCAGCGGGCTGGCGACGCATTACAGCACCTTCGCCGACGGCATCTTCAACTCGACCGTGGACGGCATCGCGTCCGGCGTGCTCGCGCGCCGGGGCAACGTGTGGTTCGCCAACATCCCGAACCTCTGGCTGCTGCGCGACAACGACGGTGACGGCCAAACCGACGGTGCGAAGGACCTGCGCAAGGCCGTCTTCACCGGCTTCGGCGTGCGCGTGGGCTTCCTCGGCCACGACCTGCACGGGTTGACCATCGGGCCGGACGGCAAGCTCTACTTCAGCATCGGCGATCGCGGCGCGAACGTGAAGTCGCTCGAAGGCAAGACGGTTGCCAACACGGAGATGGGCGCGATCTACCGCTGCAACCAGGACGGCAGCGATTTGGAAATCTTCCACTTTGGCCTGCGCAATCCGCAGGAGCTGGCCTTCGACGAGTTCGGCAACCTCTTCACCGGCGACAACAACTCCGACGGCGGCGACCCGGCGCGCTGGGTGTATGCCGTCGAGGGCGGCGACACCGGTTGGCGCATCGGTTGGCAGTTCATTGAGAGTGCGCCGTGGACCACGCGGCGCGGCCCGTGGCTGGGCGAACGCATGTGTTTCCCGGAAGACCGCGCGGCGCACATCCTGCCGCCGATCGTGAACATCGCCAACGGCCCCAGCGGCCTGGCCTACTATCCTGGCACCGGATTGCCGGAGAAATACGATCGCCACTTTCTGCTCGCGGACTTCAAGGGTGCCAGCGCTGCCAGCGGCATCTGGAGCTTCAAAATGCAGCCCAAGGGCGCGAGCTTCGACCTCGTCGAGAAGGAGCAGTTCCTCTGGAACGCGCTCGCGACCGACGTGGACTTCGGCTACGACGGCCACGTTTATTTCTCTGACTGGATCGAAGGCTGGGCCATGACCGGCAAGGGCCGCCTCTACCGCATTTCCGATCCGAGCACCGTGAAGAACGCGGACGAGGTGAAGGCGCTCTTCGCCGCCGGCTTCCCGCAGCGTTCCGTGGCGGAGCTCAAGGGCCTGCTCGCGCACCGCGACATGCGCGTGCGGCAGGAGGCGCAGTTCACGCTCGTGGAGAAGAAGGCCGTGAGCACGCTCATCGAGGTGGCGGCGAAGTCCGAGGCGCAACGCCCGCGCCTGCACGCGATCTGGGGCCTCGGCCAGCTCCTGCAGCAGAGGAACCTCGCGGCCGGCGACCGCACGCAGATCCGGGCCGCCTTGCAGCCGTTGCTCGCGCAGACCGCCGATGACGAGATCACCGCGCAGGCCGCCAAAGTGCTCGGGGAGGCGCGCGACAAGGCCAGCGGCGGCAACCTCATTCCCTTGCTCTCCGCGCAGAACCCGCGCGTCCGCCACCTCGCCGCCATCGCACTTGGCAAAATCCGCGAGCCGAACGCCGTGCCTGCCTTGGTCAAGCTGCTCGAAGACAACGCGGACAAGGACGCCGTGCTCCGCCACTCCGGCGTGATGGGCCTGCTCGGCTGCGCGGACGTGAAGGCGATTGCCGCGCTCAAGACCCACGCGTCCCCGTCCGTCCGCATCGCCGCCGTCGTCGCGCTGCGCCGGCTGGAGCGCCCGGAGGTCGGCCAGTTCCTGAACGACGCCAACGGCCGCGTCATGCTCGAAGCCGCCCGCGCCATCAGCGAAATTCCCATCCCGCAGGCCTTGCCCGCGCTCGCCGCGTTGCAGCCGGACTTCGGCAAGCTGACCGCCGAGCAACGCCCCGCGCTGGCCCGCCGCATCCTCAGCGCCAACTATCGCCTCGGCGACGCCGTTTCGGCCGGCCGCCTCGCGGGTTTTGCCGGGAATGCTGACCTTCCCGAAGCCGCCCGCGCCGAAGCCCTCGACCTGCTCGCCGAATGGGCCAAGCCCTCCGGCCGCGACCGCATCACCGGCCTTTGGCGTCCGCTGCCCGCGCGCGATGCGAAGGTGGCCGGCAGCGCGGCGAAGCCCGTGCTCACCGCCGCTCTCCGCACCGGCGCGACACCCGTCCGTCTTGCCGCCGTGAAGGCCGCGAGCCAGCTCGACATTGCGGACGCGAATCCGGCGCTCGCTGAGCTGGTCGCGGACACGAAGGCGGACACAAAAGTGCGCGTGGATGCGTTGAACCGGCTGGCAGCGGCCAAGGACGCAGGGCTGGAAACCGCCTTGACCACCGCCGCGCAGGACAAGGCCGAGCCGTTGCGCGTCGCCGCCACGACCATCCGCGCCAAGTCCGCCAAGGGCGGCAGCGCGGTCGCGCCGTTGCGGGCGATCCTCGCGTCGGGCACGACCGGCGAGAAGCAGAACGCCATCGTCACGCTCGGCGGCATCGCCGGCAAGGAGGCCGACGCTGTCATCGCCGCGCTCGTCACTGACCTCGCGGCCGGCAAACTCGCTCCCGAGCTGCTGCTCGAGGTCTTGGAGGCCGCCGATAAGCGCACGGATGCTGCGGTCACGGCGGCGCTGGACAAGTTCAAGGCGCAGCGCAAGCCCGACGACCTGCTCTGGAGCTGGCGCATCGCGCTGGCCGGCGGCAACGCCGCGAACGGCAAGAAGATCTTCCTCGAAAAGGTCGAGGCTTCCTGCGCCCGCTGCCACAAGGTCGGCCCCGACGGCGGCGAGGTCGGCCCGGTGCTCGACGGCATCGCTTCGCGACAGACGCGCGAGTATCTGCTGCGTTCGCTGGTCGCGCCGAACGCGGAGATCGCTCCGGGTTTTGAGAGCCTGATCGTGGTGCTGAAGGACGGCCGGAACTTCGCCGGCGTCGCCCGGCCCGGCGGCCCTGACGAAGTGGTCATCAACTCGCCCGAGGACGGCGTGATGAAGTTCAAGAAGGCTGACGTGGCGAAGATTCAGAAGGGCCAGTCCGCCATGCCCGATACGATGATCCTCGTGCTCTCCAAGCGCGACATCCGCGACCTCGTGGAGTTCCTCGCGTCGCTGAAGTAGCGGAAGGAACAGTATTCAGTAAGCAGTATTCAGTGTTCAGTGGGCAACGAGTCCACTGGTGTTGGCACTGAATACTGAACACGGAAAACTGATTACTTTTTTCCCGCCTTCTTCGCCCGGTGCGCCCACGTCTTCGCGATGTAGGCCGCCGCGTCCGGCGTCTGGCAGCTTGTGTCCCCGTGGTCCACTTCGACCTTGCCGATGCGCTTCGCGGCGGCGACGGCCAGCTTCTCCAGCTTCGCGTTGCGGCAGCCGATGGCGATGAGTGCGTTGTTCATCGCGTATCGCACGAGGTTAGGCGAGCGTTGCAGGTCGCGTTCGATGGTCTTCAGCAGTGCGGCGAATTTCGTGTCCGGCAAGTCGGCGTTCATCGTCAGTTGCGCCACGGTGTCCCAGCCCGTCGTCGCGACGAACTCTCGCGGGTCGGCGAGCCACTTGGCCGCGAGTGCCTCGGCGTGGGGCGTGGTGGCGGCGAACTTGCCCAGACCGCCCGCGAGCGCGCGGTTGCTGCCTTCCACCACCCAGGCATCAAGCGTGGCCGCGTCCATCTGCTGCGGGTCGGCAATCATGTTGGCAAGCACCCGCGCGTCGTGCCAACCGGAGTCCCACAGCGCGAGCGCGAGGTCGTGGTCACGCTTGATCTTCCGGGTGAGTTGGCCGAGCACGGCGTAGCTAACGCCGAACATCTTGGGGCCGACGCCGTGGCGGGCGTAGGTCTTGCGGGTTTGGGCGGAGCCCGCGGCTTCGAGGTGGGCGAGAGTTTCCGTGAGGGTCATGGCTGGCTGGGTAGGTTGAACGGCCGGAGACTACGGACCCTTGCCGCGGCTTGCAATGTGCCGGCCGCTGAATATGCTGCCCGCAACCCGACGATCCACGTCACAACCGACCAACCTTTATGTGCCATTGCCAAAGCTCCGCCAGCTCACAGCGGACTCTGTCCCGCGGTGCGTTCACCCTGATCGAATTGCTTGTCGTCATCGCGATCATCGCGATTCTGGCTGGGATGCTCCTGCCGGCGTTGAGCAAGGCAAAGGAAAAAGGCCTTGGCATCAAGTGCCTCAGCAACATGAAGCAGCTTCAGTTGGCGTGGACGCTGTATTCAGGCGACCAAGACGACCGGTTGGTTTCCAATGACCACACGGCGCTACCATTGAACACGACCAACCGGAGTTGGACCACAGGTTGGATGAGGAACAATAGCGGGGCTTTCACGCCAGCGGCAGTGACCAATGTCGACTTCTTCATGCATGCGCTGCTGGGCCGCTATGCAGGTAATGCGGGGATCTTCAAGTGCCCCAGTGACAAGTTCATCATGCCCGGTGTCACCCAGCCGTATGTTCGCAGTGTGACCATGAACATTTGGATGAGTAACCACGCTCTGCCTGCAAATCATCAGATCTTGGGATACCCCGGAAACTTTAAACGGGTGTATTTGCGTCAAACGGACATGGGCAGACCTGCCGACCTCTTCGTCTTCATTCACGAAGACCCGAACACCATAGATGATGGTCAATATCGCTTAGACAACACACCTCAGCCCTGGACCAGTATGGAAAACGCACCCGCAGCACTACATGGCGGAGCTACCAGCATGAGCTTCGCGGATGGGCACGCTGAGTCGCACAAATGGAACATCCTTGCGAAGAACAATGGTGTTCCGGTCGTGCAACAAACAGCCAACCCGCAAGATGCCCAGTGGCTCAAGTCGCGAGCTTTCGAATGACACCGGCCATGAATCGAGCAGTCCTCCATCAATTTGCTCGGAGAGCCTTCACTCTCATCGAACTCCTCGTCGTCATCGCGATCATCGCGATCCTGGCGGGGATGCTTCTGCCGGCGTTGAGCAAAGCCAAGCAGAAGGCGCAGGCCACGCAGTGTTTGGGGAACATGAAGCAACTGCAACTGGCCTGGATCCTGTATTACGACGACAACAATGGCCGACTGGTGCCCTGTGGCGCGCCGGCGAACTTGAACCCCGGCACCAACCAGACGTGGTGTGTGGGCAACATGCGGGCCGCGACCCCAGATGGCAGCGCAACCAACACGGCGTTTTTCATGCATGCGTTGCTGGGGCGCTACGCGAACGCGGCCAAAGTCTTCAAATGCAGTTCCGCCAAAACGATCTACGTGCCCACCGGCCAACCCTATGTCCGCAGCGTGGCCATGAGCACCTGGATGAACAACGTCGCGCGCAACACGGTCGGCGGGCCCCAGTATCAATTCTACCAGCGGATCGAGCAGTTGCAGAATCCCAGCAACCTGTTCGTGTGGGTGGATGAGGACGAAGCGACGATTGATAACGGGGACTTCCGGCTCGATAGCTTGGAACTCTTCACCACTTTCGGCAATGCCCCCTCTGCCATGCATAACCAGTCCAGTGCCATCGGCTTCGCGGACGGTCACGTGGAGCTGCATCGGTGGAATCAGGTGCAGTTGAGTTCCGCGACCTGGCTCTCTGGGCCGGCTTACCGGCCCTCGAACAACGCAACGGATGTGCAATGGCTCAAGACCCGCGCCGCCGAGCCGCAGTAACGCAATTACGCCAAGCAATGAATCTTCCACTGTCTCGCCGAAGGCTGGGCTTCACCCTCATCGAACTCCTCGTTGTCATCGCGATCATCGCGATTCTGGCGGGGATGCTCTTGCCAGCGCTGTCGAAGGCGAAGGCCAAGGCGCTCGGCACCAAATGCCTCTCGAACAATAAACAGCTTCAGCTCGCGTGGACGCTCTACTCCGGCGACATGGACGACCGCATCAGCCGTAACGGCGGAGCCACCGCTTTGAGCAACAGCAATAATACCTGGAGCGCCGAAGGCTTGCGTCCGGCGGGCACCGGATACAACACTGGCAACGAAACCAATACCGCCCTCTTCATGCACTGTCAGTTGGGGAAATACGCCATGAATGCGGGGATCTTCCGGTGTCCCTCCGACACGTATCGCTATCCGGGAGCGGTGGGCACCTTCGTCCGGAGCGTGTCCATGAACAACTGGATGAACGGCGGGGCTCGTCCCAGCGCAGCGGCCACGCCGGGGCGGATCGTTTACACCCGGTTGACTCAGATGGGCAGGCCGACCGACCTCTATGTCTTCGTGCACGAAGACATCAACTCGATTGACGATGGTTACTTCGCGGTGGACTTGGATCCGGTCAACGACAACAGCTGGAACAACAGCAACCGGCCGGCCGCGATGCACAATGGCAGCACCGCTTTCGGCTACGCGGACGGCCACGTGGAGCTGCACCGCTGGACCACCCTCCAGAAGTCCACCGCCAACGTGACCGGCGTGGACCGCCCGAACGGGGCGGCCGATGCCGCTTGGATGAAGCTTCGGACCTCTGAAGGGCCGTAGTCATTCTGCTTCAAACGGCGGCGCGCGGCCCCTACGCTGCGCGCCGTTTTGCTTTCATGCCCAGCGTTTTCCTCAAGACCTACGGCTGCCAGATGAACGAGCGCGACAGCGAGGCCGTCGCCGCCCAGCTCGTCGCCAAAGGCTATTCCATCGCCGCGTCCGAGGCCGTCGCGGACGTGGTGCTGCTCAACACGTGCAGCGTGCGTGACAACGCGGAGCAGAAGGCCGTGGACAAGATGACCAATCTCGCCGGCCAGTTCCGCAAGCAGCGGCCCGGCGTCTTGCTCGGCTTTCTCGGCTGCATGGCGCAGAGCCGGGGCCGGGAGTTGATCGACCAGCTTCCCGACGTGGACCTCGTGGTGGGCACGCAGAAGTTCCACCGCGTGGCCGATTACGTGGATGACCTGCTCGCCGGCCGCCGGGACAAGATCGTGGACACCGAGGAGGAGCGCGGCAGCGAGGCGGCCATCAAGGAACATCTGCTCACCGGGGCGGCCAAGGACAAATCCGTCAGCGCGTTCGTGAGCATCATGCAGGGCTGCAACCAATACTGCACCTTCTGCATCGTGCCCTACACGCGTGGCCAGGAGCGCAGCCGGACCATTCCCGACATCGTGGCCGAGTGTCGCGAACTCGTCGCGCGCGGCGTGAAGGAAATCACGTTGCTCGGGCAGATCGTTACCAGCTACGGCCGGCGGGAAATTCCCGAGCGGGAGGGCAAGACCGCATTCGTCCAGCTGATTGAGGCGGTCCACGCGCTTGAGGGCTTGGAGCGCATCCGCTTCACCTCACCGCACCCGAAAGGCTACGGGGATGATTTGGTGGCGGCCTACGGGCGGCTGCCCAAGCTCGTGGAGAGCGCGCACCTGCCCGTGCAGTCCGGCAGCGACCGAGTGCTCAAGCTCATGCACCGCGGCTACACCCGCGCCCGCTTCCTTGACATCATCGCCAAGCTCCGCGCCGTCCGGCCTGCGATGGGCATCACCACGGACATCATCGTGGGCTTCCCGGGCGAGACGGACGTGGACTTCGCGGAGACGCTTTCGCTCGTGCGCGAGGTGGAGTTCGACAACGCCTTTGTCTTCAAATACTCGCCGCGCCGCGACACCCCGGCGGCGGCGATGCCGAACCAACTGCCCGAAGAACTCATCGAGGCGCGCCACGCCGAGTTGCTTGCCGCCGTCAACGTCATCGCCGAGCGGAAGAACAAGGCGTGCGAAGGCAGCGTCGTGGAAATCCTCGTGGAAGGCCCGAGCCGCAAGAACGCCGCCCGGCTCGAAGGCCGCACGCGGTCGAACAAGATCGTCGTCTTCGAGGGCAGCGAACGGCACATCGGCCAGGTGATGGACGTGAAGATTGTCCACGCCGCCCCGTTCACCCTGTATGCCGACCCGGCGATTGTGAACCTGGATTAAGCCGTTGCCATCAGCGGCGCTCGGCGGGCGTGGGGCGCGTTGCCTTCGCTTGAGGTTGGAAGGGCGGCGGTCACCGGCCCTTGGCGCAAATTCTCGGAACTCGCTTTGAAGCGACGGCAGCAGGTGCCCGTCAGGCCTTAGGTCCTATGCTCAACATCTTCGGCTCCTCCTCCGGCAAGCTGTGCGATGGCTCTTCGCGGCGTGACTTCCTCCGGGTCGGCGCGTTGGGGATGGGTGGGCTCGCGCTGCCGCAATTGCTGGAGGCCGAGGCACGCGCCGGGCTGGGCAAGTCGCACAAGGCGGTCATCATGATTTACCTCGTCGGCGCGCCGCCGCACCAGGACATGTATGACCTGAAGATGGACGCCCCCGCCGAGATTCGCGGCCCGTTCCGGCCCATCAAGACCAGCGTCCCCGGCATCGAGATCTGCGAGCATCTGCCGCGGTTGGCCCGCATCATGGACAAGCTGGTCCCGCTGCGCTCCGTGTATGGCTCGCCCGACGGCGACCACGATTCCTTCATCTGCTACACGGGCCGGCACAAGCGCATCCAGCCGCCCGGCGGCTGGCCGGCCATCGGCTCGGTGGTGTCGAAGTTCCAAGGCGCGGTGGACAAATCCGTGCCGCCGTTCGTCGGCCTGGCGCCGAAGGCGGGGCACCCGCCGTATGGCTCGCCCGGTTTGCCCGGCTGCCTCGGCGCGGGACAGGCGGCGTTCCGCCCCGCGGGCGAAGGCATGAGCGACCTCACGCTCAACGAGATTTCCCCCGCGCGCCTCAACGACCGCAAATCGCTCCTCGCTTCCTTCGACCACTTCCGCCGCGATGTGGACAACAGCGGCGTGCTCGATGGCCTCGACGCCTTCCAGCAGCGCGCGCTCGGGATGCTCACCTCCAGCAAGCTCGCCGAGGCGCTGGACATCTCGAAAGAAGACGCGAAGACCCGCGAGCGTTACGGCAAGGGCTTCACCACGAACTACGGTGACGGCGCCCCGCGCAACCTGGAACAGTTCCTCATGGCCCGCCGGCTCGTCGAAGCCGGGGCGCGCGTGGTGACGCTGAACTTCGGCCGCTGGGACTTCCACTCGGACAACTTCAACGAAGCCAAGAACACGCACCTGCCTTACTTCGACCAGGGCATGGCCGCGCTGGTGCAGGACCTCCACGACCGGGGCATGGACAACGATGTGGCGGTGGTGGCCTGGGGCGAATTCGGCCGCACACCGACCATCAACAAGGACGCGGGCCGCGACCACTGGCCGCGCGTGGGCGGGGGCCTGCTGGCGGGCGGCGGCTTCCGCACGGGCCAGGTCATCGGCGCGACGGACCGGCTGGGCGGCGAGATTGCCGAGCGCGGGGTGCATTTCGGCGAAGTCTTCGCCAGCCTCTACCAACACCTCGGCCTCGACCCGCACGCCACGATGTTCACCGACCTCGCGGGCCGTCCGCATCCGCTGGTGGACTACCAGCACGAGGTGATGAAGGAGCTGGTTTGAGCCGCGCTCAGAAAAGCTCGTTGGCAGCGCAAACCCACTGAGTAAACTGTCGCCATGACAACGAAAGCCGTCACCGAGAGCGGATTGACCAAGCGCGAGCTCGGCTGGCTTGATGCCATTGAGGGTTATTTCGCCGAGATGGCACGGATTCGGAAGCGGATGAAGGCAACGGACGAGCGCATCCACCGCGCCGACCAGGCCATTCGCCGCAGCCAAGACGAAATCCGCACCGCGCTCCGCCATGCTCAAGCAGGTCGTTGATGCCGTTCGGCAATTGTTCCTGCTGCTCCGCGATGTGGAGCAGACAAAGGAGACGGTCGCTTCGTTGAAGGAACAGTTGGCCGAAACGAACGAGCTTGTGAGGCAGCTTTCCAGCGAGGTTCAGCGTAACAAGGAAACGGAGCAGCACGAGCGGGAAAAGCTCGTGCTCCGGCTTGAAAATGCCCTGTTGCGCATGGAGCGGCAGCTCGCGGAAAAGCGTGGGGGCCGTGGCAAAAAGTAGCTTCGCGAGGCAAAACGCATCTTGACCGTTCCCCGCCGCCCGTTAGCTTCACCTCCCGTCCGCCACACAACTTTATGAGCACTGAAAACACCTCCATTGGCTCCGGCGCGTCGCGCCGCGAGTTCCTCAAGTCCGCCACCGCCGCCACCGCTGCGGTCGCCGCCACCGGCATCCTGAAGACGCCGGTTTACGGCCAGAACCAGGCCCCGTCCGCGAACGTGGCCGGCGCGAACAGCCGCATCACCATCGGGCACATCGGCGTCGGTGGCCAGGGCATGGCGCACGTCAACCAGATGAAGCCCAAGCACGGGGACAACAACACCGCCTCCGTGGCCGTCTGCGACGTGTCGAAGTATCGGCAGGACTACGCGAAGGGCAAAATCCTGGAGAACAACGCCGGCGCCAAGGTGGACACCTACGGCGACTACCGGAAGCTCCTCGAGCGGAAGGACATTGACGCCATCGTCTGCGCCACCGTGGACCACTGGCACACGAAAATTTCCGTGGACGCCCTCAACGCCGGCAAGCACGTGTATGTCGAGAAGCCGATGACCCGCTACCTCAGCGAGGCCTTCGAGATTTACGACGCCGTCAAGAAGACCGGCAAGATCCTCCAGGTCGGCTCGCAGGGCTGCTCCGACCAGAAGTGGCACGAGGCCGCGCGGCTCGTGAAGTCCGGCAAGATCGGCCCCATCGTCATGTCGCAGGGCTCCTACATGCGCAACAGCCCCAAGGGCGAATGGAACTACGCCATCCAGAGCTGGTGCACCGATGCCGACACCGACTGGAAGCAATGGCTCGGCCCGGTCAAGAAGCAGATCCCCTTCAGCGCCGACCACTACTTCCGCTGGCGCAAGTATTACCCCTACTGCGCGGGCCTCTTGGGCGACCTCTTCCCGCACAAGCTCCACCCCTACATGCTCGCCACCGGCAACCCTGAGTTCCCGGCGCGCGTCGCCTGCGTGGGCAGCAAGAAGTTCCAGACCGACAAGAACACCCCCGGCACGCCCGAGCGCGATGTGCCCGAGATCGTCCAGCTCATCGCCGAGTTCCCCAGCGGCTACGTGATGCACATCACCAGCAGCACCGTGAACGAGATCGGCACCCAGGAAATGATCCGCGGCCACAAGGCCACGCTCACCATGGCCGGCAACAAGGTCGAGCTCGCCCCGAGCCGGCCCTTCACCGAGGAAATTGACCCCTACACCAGCCCGGCCTTCCCCGGCGAAAACCTCCCGAACCACCACAAGAACTGGTTCGACAGCATCCGCGCCAACAAGCAGCCCAATGCCGGCATTGACCTCGCCGTGCGCGTGCAGACCGTCATCTCCCTCGCCGAAATGTCTGAGCGCCTCAGCATCATGTGCTCCTTCGACGAGAAGACCCGCAAGATCACCGACGGCGCCGGCAAGGAAATCAAGCCCCTCACCTACGGCAGCCTCCCGCTGTCCTGAGGCTGCTTCCTGCTGATGAACTCCGAGCCGGGCTTCGTGGCACGCCGCGAAGCCCGGTTCGCTTTTGCCGACTGCGAACGGAGGGAGGGAGGGTTCGAGCAGTGGAGTAACACGCATTGCCAATGACCTTGGGCAGAAACAAAGGGTGCCCTTCGAAGCCTGCTCCCTTCGCGGAGCGAGGGGAGAAGGTGGCCGCAGGCCGGATGAGGGGAGCGGCCGCCAACGCCGGCGCGGCCAACCCCTCACTCCTTCCCCCACACTCATGACCACCGTCACCCTCGCCCGGCACGCGATGGCCACCCGCTTCGAGCTCGTGCTCCACGGCGGGGAGGCCACGGCGTTGCGCGCGGCCGGCGAGGAGGCGCTGGATGAAATCGCCCGGCTCGAGGACGAACTCAGTTACTTCCGCCCCACCAGCCAGATCTTCCGCCTGAACCAGACAGCGGCCGAACGTCCCGTCCGCGTTTCCCCGTGGCTCTTCCGCCTCCTGCTGCATGCCCGCCGGCTCGCCGCCGAAAGCGGCGGCACCTTCGACCCCACCGTGGCCCCGCTCATGCGCTGCTGGGGCTTCTACACCCGCGCCGGCCGCGTGCCCGATCCGGCCGCGCTGGCCGCCGCCCGGGCCTGCGTGGGCATGGACCTGGTGCAGCTTGACGAAGCCGAACACTCCGTCCGCTTCGCCCGCCCCGGCGTGCAGCTCGACCTCGGCTCCATCGGCAAGGGCTACGCCGTCGAGCGGGCGGGCGAACGGCTTCGCGAGGCCGGCGTCACCTGCGCCCTCCTGCACGGCGGCACCAGCACCGTGCTCGCCCTCGGCACGCCGCCCGATGCCCCGGCCTGGATCATTGCCCTCGATCCTCCTCCGCCGCCCGCCGCCTCCCCACCGCCGGCTGCCCTCCGCCCTCCGCCCTCCGCGCTCCCCCCGCCGGACCCCGCTGCCCCCTGGGCCACCGTCGCCCTGCGGGACGAATCCCTCTCCGTCTCCGCCGTCTGGGGCAAGTCCTTCACCGCCGCCGACCGCAGCTACGGCCACGTCATTGACCCGCGCACCGGCGCGCCCACGCAGGGCGCGCTCCTGGCCGCCGTGGTGCTCCCCAGCGCCACGGAGAGCGACGCTCTCTCCACCATGCTGCTCACGCGCGGCGCGGAAGGCCTCGCCGGCCTGCAAGCCCGACGCCCGGACCTGCGCGCCCTGGTGGCCGCCCCCGGGCCGGACCCGGAACACCCCCACGTCCAGGCCGTCGGCTTCGCGCTGCGGCCGCGCTGACCGGGTGGGCCGCCCGCCGGCAGTGGCGGACGGTGACCGCCGACCCGGCTGCCTTTGCGCTGCGGCCGCCGCCGCCCGGCGCTCACCGCGGCCGCCGCCCTTTTGCCGCCCACCCACCGCCTCCCGGACGCTTTTTGACCACCCGCGCCCGCCGGCGGACGCCGCCGGGCCGCCTGTTTGCCAATCCCGGGCACCCGCGACGGCCAAACCAACGTCAGTTCCGCGTTCTCCTGTGTCCAAGACTGGCGAACCAACGTCAGTTTTGCGTTCTCCGGTGTCCAAGACTTGCAAACGAAGGTTCGGGGGCCGGTTAGCCGTGGATGAGACCAGCAAAATAACGTTCGTTTGCCGACATTGGGCGTCCAAAACTGGCAAACCGACGGTTGTTTGGCGATCTCCGAGGTCCAAGACTGCAAAACGAACGGCCGTTTGGCGTTCGGAGAGACCAAAAACCGGTAAATGAACGTCCGTTTGATGGTCTTGGGTGTCCAACAGTGCCAAACGAACGGCCGTTTGGCACTCGCGTAGACCGCGGACTGGCAAACGAACGTTGTTTTCGTGCGCATTTATGCCACAAGTAGCTAAACGCGAGGGAGTTAGGTGGAAGTAACCGTTGCGAGCACTTCCGCTGGCGTTCCGCCGGCGGCTGCCAGCCGCCGCGATGCGGTCAGCCCCAAAGGGGCGTGCCATGCCAGCCCAGGGCAACGCCCTGGGTTTCCTGGCCCAAAACAGACCAAGCCCTAAAGGGGCGAGACAACGGTTGTGCCGCCCCTTCAGGGCTTGAACGAATGGGGACGCATACCCAGGGCGTTGCCCTGGGCTGGCATGTGCCGCGCCGTTGGCGCTTAAACCCGGCGGCGGTGAAGACTTCGATCCCCTGGCCCGGGGAAGTGCGAATTAAGCAGTCCGAATTGCGAAGGCTCCGCCTCCGCCCCGGCGGGAACCGGCCTCCCGGCCAAAAAACGGCTTCCCGCTCCGCGCGGAAACCCCGTTCGGTCGAAAGAACCGCCCTTCCTCCCGGGGGGAAAGGGCGTTCTGCCGAAAAAACGTCACTTCCGCACGCGTCGAACCGCCATTTCCCCGACAAAACGGGCTTCCGCCGCCCGTCGAAACGCCATTTTCCCGGGAAAATGCTGATTCGACCGCGTCGGATCGCCATTTTGCCGCCGGAATGCCCGTTCGACGCCGTCGGATTGGCATTTTGCCGGCAAAACCCGCATTCGCCGCCGTCGAAACGCCGTTCTGACGGGAAAATGGGCATTCGACGGCGGGGAAAACGGCCTCCTGCGGACGGTTTCCGTGTCTAAGCAATTGCCATTGAGCCAGTTGCGATTAAACCCATGCTATTGCCGCAACAGGGCGCGGAGATTCGCAATAGAAGCCCCCCTCAACCGCCCTTCGGGCACCCATGAGCCTGTAGCGGGTCCAAGGGTTGTATTCGTGGCAGTTGGCGGGCTGTGCATTAACGCCTCGATCGGAGGAAAGGCCGGGACACACTGTCCTACTTGCCCGGTCCCGGCGGATTCTCCCGCCACTGCCGCTCCAACTCCTCCAGCTCCCGCCGGTCGGCGATCGGCAGCTCGCTGAAAACCCGCTCGCGCATCCCGGAGCGCCACTGCTTCACGAGTTCTTGCGCATTGGTGTCGTTCGCGAACTTCTCCGGGGTCTTGCGATAGTGCGCATCCGCCGACATGGCAATCATCGCCGTGCGCTTGCGGATGGACCCCATCAGCTCGCCTTGAAAGGCAGTGAATTGCAGTTGGAACTGCTGCCATTCCTCCTCGATGGGCTCGCACCGCTTGATCCGCTGCTCAATGGCTTCGAGTTGCTGCACCAGCTCCCCGGTGGGGAGCGAACTCTGGCTCTTGGCCAATATCTCCCGCACCCTGGCCAGCTCCGCGAGCACGGCCGCGTTGTGCGACTCTGCGTCACGCATTGCCTTCCGCGCTTCGAGGAACTTCGTGAGCGTAGCCTGCATCTCCGGCGTCAGGTCCCCAAACTCGCCCAGCTCCATGCGCCGCGCGTTGACCTCCATCTGCCGCACTTCCTCGGGTTGCTCGCGACACCACCGCGCAAACGCCTCCGGCGAGGCCAGGTGCGGCGGGAGATGATCGTCAGGGGCGGAAGGATTTGATTCAGTTGGCATCGTTCGGCGAGTTGAGCGTGTTTTCCTGCCGAAGCAGAGCAGGTCGGAATATGTGTGCTGTAGGGGAGCTGGCCGGGGAGGGCGACCATGCAGTCCACGAGTTCGGCCTCGATGAGGGTGCGGCGGATGTCGTCTTCGCCGGACTGGTTGTAGGACATGCTGCCATTGTTTAGTCCGTGGAACCGGGGCGGAGTTTCGCGAGGCGGGGCGGGGGAGGCAAGGGAGTTTTGGGAAAGGATGAAGGTTGAAAGGGAAGGGGAGGCTTAAGGGGAAAGGATGAAGGGTGAAGGGTGAAAAGGTGGCGCGGCCCGGAGAGCAATCGCGTGAGCCACACGGCGTAGGCCGGGCGGGGGCCGTGGTCGGCGGCGGCCGGGATGTTGCAGGGGGCTGGTCGCCGGACTTTTCCCTTCCCATCAAGTCGCCCGCCGGTATCTTCTCGCGGTCGCTGCTGGCGCAGCGGGCCGATTTCTCCGTTTCCTCCCGGCTAAACCGGGCCGGGCCGGGGAGTCGGCACATGGATCAAGATCAGGATTACGAGCAAGAGTGACTGATGGACGCGGCGCACATACGCAATTTCAGCATCATCGCCCACATTGACCACGGGAAGACCACGTTGTCCGACCGGTTGCTTCACCGCACGGGCACGGTGGCCACGCGGGACATGGAGGATCAGCTCCTCGACGCGATGGACCTGGAGCGCGAGCGCGGCATCACGATCAAGGCGCACCCGGTCACGATGCTTTACGAGGCGAAGAGCGGAGAGACCTACGAGCTGAATCTCATTGATACGCCCGGCCACGTGGACTTCGCCTATGAGGTCTCGCGGTCGCTCTCGGCGTGCGAAGGGGCGCTGCTGATCGTGGACGCGGCGCAGGGCGTGGAGGCGCAGACCGTGGCGAACGTGCACCTAGCGATGAAGCAGGGGCTGGAGATCATCCCGGTGATCAACAAGATCGACCTGCCGCACGCTAACATCCCGCAGGCGCGGCAGCAGTTGGAGGACATCCTGGCCATCCCCGGGGACTCGGCGATCCTGGCCAGCGCGAAAGAGGGCATCGGAATCGAGGAAATCCTCGAGGCGATCGTGCACCGGATGCCGGCGCCCAAGCCGACCGGCGCGCCGTCCTTGCAGGGGCTGATCTTCGATTCGTTCTTCGACACCTACAAGGGCGTGGTGATCTTGGTGCGCGTGACCAACGGCGAGTTGAAGGCGGGCACGCAGGTGAAGCTGCTGCACTCGGGCAAGACCGTGGAGGTGAAGGAGGTGGGCTCGTTCAATCCCAAGCCTTACACCCGCGACAAGCTGACGGTGGGCGAGACGGGCTATTTCACGGCGAACATCAAGACGCCGCGCGAGGTGAAGGTGGGCGATACGATCACGGACCCCCGGATGCCGGCGCCGGAGCTGCCGGGCTTCCAGGAGATTCACCCGATGGTGTTCTCGGGCATCTACCCGATCAACACGGCCGATTACGAGTCGCTCAAGGTGAGCATCGCCAAGCTGCAGCTGAACGACTCGGCGCTGACCTTCCAGACGGAAAGTTCGGCGGCGCTGGGCTTCGGATTGCGGTGCGGCTTCCTCGGGCTGCTGCACATGGAGATCGTGCAGGAACGCCTGCGGCGCGAGTTCGACATGGACATCATCGCGACGTATCCGAGCGTGGTGTATCAGGTGCGGATGACCGACGGGAAGGAGCTGGAGGTGGACAACCCGGCGTTCCTGCCGGACGTGACGCACATCGACGTGATCCGCGAGCCGATGGTGAAGGCGTTCACGATCTGCCCGAACGACAACATCGGCGACATCATGGCGCTGATCAAAGAGAAGCGCGGGGACATCTCGAACACCGAGACGCTCGACGCCCGCCGCGTGATGCTCACGGCCAAGATGCCGCTCAACGAGATCCTCATCGACTTCCACGACCGCATCAAATCCATCACCCGCGGCTACGGTTCAATGGACTACGAGCCGATCGGCTACGAGGTCAGCGACATGGTGAAGCTGGACATGCTGGTGAACGCCGAGGTGATGGACGCCTTCTCGTGCCTGGTCCATCGCGACAAGGCGGAATCGCGCGGCCGCGTGCTGGCGGCCAAGCTCAAGGAAGTCATCCCCCGGCAGCAGTTCGGCATCGCCATCCAGGCGGCCATCGGCGGCAAGATCATTGCCCGTGAGACCGTCGGCGCGATGCGCAAGGACGTGACCGCGAAATGCTACGGCGGCGACATCAGCCGCAAACGCAAGCTGCTCGAGAAGCAGAAGGAAGGCAAAAAGCGGATGAAGATGTTCGGCTCGGTGAACATCCCGCAGGAAGCCTTCATCGAGGTGCTGAAAGCGTGAGCCCAGCCCCCAGCCCGTGAAAGTCCACGCTTACAGCCTGTTGCCGGTCGCACGTTCCACGAGGGAGGCCCGCCCGCGATGAGCCTCGTCCTGCAATGGTTTCTGTCCGGCACGGTGCGGCAGGCCTGCGACCTGCGGAAGCATGTGTTGAATCTGGTCGCGGCCCAGCGGGACTTGCTCCCGACCGACGGCATCAAGGCGATTGAGGAAGCCTGCGCCAAGCTGCGCGCCACGTTGGGGACCCGGGCCGACAAGGCGGCCATTCAGACCGAGATGGCCATTCTCGAGACCGTAGCCAACCAATGGCTGAAACCGTATCCGCATGCCAGCTGGCGCGAGAATGTCGAGGTCCTGCTGGTGGCCATCGCCGTGGCCATGGGCATCCGGACGTTCTTCCTGCAGCCCTTCAAGATTCCCACCGGCTCGATGCAGCCGACGCTTTACGGCATCACGCACGAGAGCTTCCGGGGGCGCGAGGACGTGAAGTTTCCGTCCGGCCTGTCGGCGTTGGTGGATTCGTGGCTGCGCGGCGTTTCCTACTTTCACGTTGTCTGCGAGGAGGATGGCGAACTGCGTGACGTGGAAGCGCCCAAGACCGTTGTGCCGCTGCTCGTCAAGAAGCAGCGATTTCAGGTAGGGAACCGGGTTTACACGGTGTGGTTTCCCCCGGACCAGCTCTTTGGCGGCAACGCGCATCGCTCCGGACTTTACCCCGGGCAGACCTTCCGCAAGGGCGACGACATCATCAAGCTCAAGGTGACCAGCGGTGACCATCTGTTCGTGGACCGGGTCACCTATAACTTCCGCAAGCCGGAGCGGGGGGAAATCATAGTCTTTGAGACCAAGGGCATCAACGGGCTGCCGCAGGATCAGTTTTACATCAAACGCCTGGTGGCGCTTGGCGGCGAGCGGGTGGTCATCGGTGACGACCGGCATCTGCGCATTGACGGGCAGCGCCTGGATGCCAGCACACCGCGGTTTGAGAACGTTTACCACCTCATGGGGCCGCCCCGTGACAGCGAGTTTTCCGGGCATGTCAACGAAGCGGTGGCCAACCAGAATCAGAAGGGGGGGCTGGCGCCGTTGTTTCCGAATGGGAAGACCGAGTTCACCATCCGCCCGCAGCACTACATGGTCATGGGCGACAATACCATGAACAGCTTGGATTCCCGGGCGTGGGGCGATTTCAGCCAGGCCAGCGTCATCGGCAAGTCGGCCTTTGTCTACTGGCCGTTCTTGAACCAGGGCGATCGGCCGGGAAGATTCGGCTGGTCACACCGCTGAATCCGCGCGCGGTCTTTGGTCAATGGGGCAGGGCAGGGCATCCGGGCTTGCAGCTCAAAGGGCTAAATTGCCGCCGCACGGTCAGCCCCGAGCCGCCGTCAGCCGGCACCGGAATAACTCCCGCAGCACGGGAAGCTCCTCAGGGCAACCGCACCACCTGGCGTTGTCTCCGGGTGAACCGACACCAGTGCGTATACCCGATGGAGTCCGCGAGGGCGATGGCTTGGTCCCAGTCTGCCGCCACATCGCCCGGCGCGTGGGCGTCCGATCCAAAAGTGATCGGCACGCCAATTTGATAGGCTCGCTGGAGGAAAAAACGGCTGGGGTAGATTTCCCGACAATCCTTTCTGAGCCCGGCGGTGTTCAGTTCGATGGCGGCTCCGGCTGCCTTGGCCGTGCGAAGGAAGCGGTCAAACAGGCGGGTGCAGTCGCGATCGGGATAATACTTGAACTTCTTGGGCAGGTCCGCGTGCCCGATGATTTCAAACAACCCGGTGGCCGCCGCCATCGTGAGCCGCTCGAAATACACGGACCACACCTCGAAGGGATCCCGCTCCTTCCAGCGTGAAAGTTTCTCCGGGTTGTCCACGTCCCAGGCGTCCGAAACGTAGTGGACGGACCCGATGAAGTAGTCCCAGGGATGCCGGGCGGCCAGCTCGCGAATCCAGTCTTCGTGGCCCGGGAGGTAGTCCACTTCGAGCGCGAGCTTGATGGTGAGCTGGGGGAACTCGCGCTGGGCGCGGCGGACCTTCTCGACGTATTCGTCCAGCTGGCTGGCGAACATGCGCCAGTTGTCAAAGTCATCGCGGCGCATCGGCGAGTGGTCGCTGAAGCCGATTTCGGTGAGGCCAGCGGCGACGGCGCGGGCGGCATATTCCACGGGCTCGCCGCTGGCGTGGCGGCAGAGCGGGGTGTGCATGTGATAATCAGCGGGCAGCGACATGACCGGAAGATAGGCGGAAGCTGGCCCGCGCAAAACTTCAAACTCGAGGCGCAAAAGCTCATTGGCTTTTTCAGCTCACGCGCTACTGTTGGTCGCAGTATATTTAACGTGAAAACCAACCTTCAGTCCGTCGCGGTCCGTCGAATCGTCCGGCGCGGTGGCTTTACCTTGATTGAATTGCTCGTGGTGATCGCGATCATCGCGATCCTGGCGGGCATGCTGTTGCCGGCACTTTCCAAGGCCAAGGCGAAGGCTCACTCAGCCGCCTGTCTGAGCAACCAGCGGCAAATTGGCGTCGCGTCGCGACTCTACATTGATGATCAGGATGGTCGTCTCGTGCAGCTCGCCCGGCAGGTGGCTCCGCCCGCTAACGCCTTGGTGCCGCCGCCGGCAGGGTCGCCCTACACCAGCTGGCCCGACATCCTCACGGCCTATTCGCTTGGCCAGAAGAGCTTCAATTGTCCGTCCCAGCGGACGCCGGTCATCAACGGCAACACCAACGCTTTCGGCATCGGGATCAATTATCCGGACTTGGCGAAATATCTCACCGCTCAGGGTGTCGTTCGCGATATTGAAGTGGCACAACCGTCTGCCACCGTGTTCTTCGCGGACGTCGCGTGGATCGGAAATCCTACTGCCACCAATCCGGATCAATGGACAGCCACGCCCCAGACAAGTGTTAATCCTTGGGACGCGCTTTGCTTCCGCACCCAGAACAACGCATTTTATGGGAGTCTGCCTTCGCGCACCATCAACCGCCACAATGGCTTCTGCAATACCTCCCACGTCGACGGACACGCTGAGGCAATGCGCAACAGCAAGATTGGCCTGGATAAACCCAACGGCGACCCATTGGCTTTGTGGGACAAGCTGTAAGGCTCCTCCTGCGGACTAGGGTTTAGTTCAACGCCTTGCTCAGGGCCGCGCCTGCGGCCCGACAGACCCATTCGGGGGTATCCCGAAAGCCCTTAAACTCAAACGGTTCAGCCCTGACTGGACCATCAAAGTTCAGCTTTCGAAGGGCTCCCAAGAATTGAGCAAGGTCGATTACCCCGGTTGCGCCCGGCAGCTCGCGCTGGCGGTCCCCCAGTTCGGACTGGGGAATGCCCGCTGGCGCGTCAGCCAGGTCCACCAGCACGATTTCCTCGGGGCGCAGCGTGTTGAGTTCCGCCGCCGGGCTCCCGCTCATCCACCAGTGCCATGAGTCCAGCAAGAGGCCGAGGTTGGGGGCGTTGATCGCGGCGATGAGTTCGCGCAATTGCGGCAGCGTGTGGATGAACTCATGGCGCTTGCCGCGCCGCAGCGTGGGAGTGGCACAGTATTCAAGGCCCAGTTGAACGCCGTGGTCCCCGAGCACCCGCGCCACGGCGCACAGGCGTTCGATGTGCTGGTGAAAGTTCGCGGAGTAGGGGAGGTCGTCGTGCGCGGGGACGATGGACGTGCCCAGCTGCGTCACCCCGCAGCGTTGGAGGACCTGGGCGAACTTGGGCAGCTGCCGCAGCCCGTCGTCAAAGCGCTGCGCATCCCGTCGCAGATCAATGGGCATTCCGGCCACGCCGAAACACAGTCCCCGGGCGCGCAGATCATCCAGTAACCGGAGTAGTTCCCCCTCAGAAAGCGCAGCCAGTTCGTCCGCCCTTGCCTCGACGGAATCAAATCCGTGACGGTGCGCAAGCTCAATGGCCTCGGACTGCGTCGCCTCAATGCACAGGCTGCGGCAGACCAGGCAGGTGAACATGATGAACGGCGGCGGTGCTGGTGCCGGCCCGGGACCTTACATCAGTTTCAGCAGGGTGTCCGCCATGTCGCTGGGGGTGGCAGCGACGCCGATGCCAGCGGCCTTGAAGGCGGAAATCTTCGCCTCCGCCGTGCCTTTGCCGCCGCTGACAATTGCTCCGGCGTGGCCCATGCGGCGTCCGGGAGGAGCCGTGGCGCCCGCGATGAAGCCCGCAACGGGCTTGGTGCCGTGCTTGGCGATCCAATCGGCAGCCTCTTCCTCAGCGCTGCCGCCAATTTCACCAATCATGATGATGCCCTTGGTCTCGGGGTCGGCCATGAAGAGCTTGATCACGTCGAGGTGCGACGTGCCATTGACCGGGTCGCCGCCGATGCCCACGCAGGTGCTCTGGCCGACGCCCCGCGAAGTGAGCTGCCACACCGCTTCGTAAGTGAGCGTGCCGCTGCGGCTGACGACGCCGATGTTGCCCTTCTTGTGGATGTAGCCGGGCGCGATGCCAATGCGGCAGCCGCCGTGGGAGTCCTTGCCCTCGCCCGGGGTGACGATGCCGGGGCAGTTTGGTCCGATGAGGCGGGTTTTGCTGCCGGCCATGGCCTGTTTGGCGCGAATCATGTCGCGCACGGGAATGCCCTCGGTAATGGCGACGACGAGGTCGAGACCCGCGTCCGCGCCTTCGAGAATCGCATCGGCGGCGAAGGGCGGGGGAACGAAGACGGCGCTGGCGGTCGCACCGGTCTGCTTCACCGCGTCGGCGACGGTGTCGAAGATGGGGACCTTGTGGCCGCCGTGCTCGAAGAACTGGCCGCCCTTGCCGGGCGTGACGCCAGCGACGAGTTGGGTGCCGTAGTCGAGGGAGAGCTTCGCGTGGCGCGCACCGAATTCGCCGGTGATGCCCTGGACGAGAAGTTTGGTTTGGGGAGTGACGAGGATGGCCATGAGAATAGCGGGTTGGGTTTGGGTTACTTCGCCACGGTCTTGACGACTTTCTGGGCTGCATCAGCCATCGAGTCGCCGCTGATGATGGTGAGACCGGATTCGGCGAGCGTCTTTTTGCCGGCGGCGACATTGTTGCCCTCGAGGCGGACGACAAGCGGGAGCGTCAGACCGGTCTCCTTGACCGCCGCGACGATGCCGGTGGCAATGACATTGCAGTCCATGATGCCGCCGAAGATGTTCACGAAGATGGCCTTCACCGACGGGTCGGAGAGGATGATCTTGAACGCGGCGGTGACCTGGTCCTTGCTCGCACCACCGCCCACGTCCAGGAAGTTCGCCGGGCTGGCACCGTAGTGCTGGATGATGTCCATGGTGGCCATGGCGAGGCCCGCGCCGTTGACGAGGCAGGCGATGGAGCCGTCGAGCTTGATGTAGTTCAGGTTGAACTTGCTCGCTTCGATTTCCAGCGGCGATTCCTCGGCGAGGTCGCGCATCTCCTGAATGTCCTTGTGTCGGTAGAGGGCGTTGTCGTCGAGGCCGATCTTGGCGTCCACGGCGACGATCTTCTCCTTGCCATCCGCGCCGACGCAGATGCAGAGCGGGTTGATCTCAACCATCGAGGCATCGGCCTCCCACCACGTCTTGTAAACGCCGGCGAAGAGCTTCGCGGCCTGACCGGCCAGCTCCCCTTTGAGGCCCAGCGCGGCGGCAATCTTGCGCCCCTGCCAGGCCTGGAAGCCCATGGCGGGGTCGATGTGCTCCTTGATGATTTTTTCCGGCGTCTTTTCAGCCACTTCCTCAATGTCCACGCCGCCCTCGGTGCTCGCCATGATGAGCGGGCGGGAGTTGGCGCGGTCCAACAGCACGGCCAGGTAAAACTCCTTCTTGATGTCTTCGGCGGCGGCGACGAGCACGGTGCTGACGACGCGACCATCGGGGCCGGTCTGCTTCGTCACGAGCGTGTTGCCCAGCATGGCCTTGGCGTGGGCCGTGGCCTCCTCGGCGGACTTGGCGAGTTTGACGCCGCCCTTGAAGCCGTCTTTGAAGATGCCCTTGCCCCGGCCGCCCGCGTGAATCTGGGACTTCACCACCGCGAGCTTGTTGCCGGCGGCGAAGATCCGGTCGGCGGCGGCTTTGGCCTCGTCAACGGTCTTGCAGGCATCGCCTGGCGGGACGGCGACCCCATACTGTTTCAAAAGCTGCTTGGCTTGGTATTCGTGGATGTTCATTTCGGAAAATTTGGTTCGGCGTTCAGCAAAAAGGGCGGACTCATCGCCCGCCCTGTTGGCACTGGAAGAATTGTCAGCGCTGTTCGACCGGCACTACCTTCAAGCCGACCGGGCCGGTGTATTGCGACTGCGGTCGGATAAGGCGGTTGTCGGCCAACTGCTCGAGGACGTGGGCCGTCCAGCCGCTGGTGCGGGAGATCGCAAAGATCGGCGTGAAGAGATCGGTCGGGATGCCCAGCGAGTAGTAGACGGTGGCGCTGTAGAAATCCACGTTCGCGTGGAGGTTCTTCTTCGTGAGCATCAACTCGGCGATGCGCTCGGACATTTGAATCCACTTCGGCTCGCCGAGCTGGCTGCTGAGAATCTGCGCCATGCGCTTGAGGTGCGGCGCGCGGGGATCGAGCACCTTGTAAACGCGGTGGCCGATGCCCATGATTTTTTTCTTCTGCGCGAGGGCGTCGGCGACCCAGCCGTCCACCTTTTCGAGGGAGCCGATTTCCTGAAGCATCTTGATGACGCCCTCATTGGCGCCGCCGTGCAGCGGGCCCTTGAGGGTGCCGATGGCCGTGGTGATGGCCGAATACATGTCCGACAGGGTGGCGATAGTGACGCGGGCGCTGAAGGTGGACGCGTTCATGCCGTGGTCGGCGTGGAGCACGTAGCAGACGTCCATGGTGGCCTCCATGTCCTTGGTGGGCGGAGTGCCATTGACCATCCAAAGGAAATTGGCCGCCTCGCCGAGCTTGGGATCCGGAGCCACCAGCGGGAGGCCCTGACGGTTGCGGTGGAAATAAGCCGTCACCACGGGCAGTTGGGCGATGAGGCGCAGCGCCTTGCGCCGCTGGGCGTGCTGTGAGTCGTCCTCGCTCGTGGTGTCGAAGCAGCCCAGCGCGGAGACCGCCGTGCGGATGGCGTTCATCGGCGGCGTGTCCTTGGGCAGCTTGCAGATGATGTCCACCACGCCCTGCGGGATGTCGCGGAACTGGGCGAGCGTGGTCTTCAACTCGGCGAGTTCGGCCTTGTTGGGAAGGTGGTTGTGATGCAGGAGATGGACGACCTCCTCGTAGGTGACTTTGCCGGCCAGTTCGTTGATGTCGTAGCCGCAGTAAATCAGCTGGCCGATGTCGCCCTTGACATCACTGAGGCGGGTTTGGGCGGCGACGACGCCTTCGAGGCCTTTGCTGGGGTTTGGGGCCGTGGAGGTGCTCATGCGGTGGGTGTTAGTTTAAACAGATACGTAAACGTAGTGCGAATCTAGGTAGTGGGCAAACACGGGTCAACGGATTTCCAAGAAAAGCCGCAATGAATGGGCCGAATTCATGCACTTAATCAGTTTGATGGAGGGGATTGCGATTCTGCCTGAACACATTTCGCGCACCTCGCGTCTGCCCTCTGCAACCAGACTTGTTATGTCATTGTTTCGCTCGTTTCGCGTCGTGTCGTTTGTGACCACCGGCTGCTTCGTCGCCCCGTTAATCGGGCTCGGCGCCGATGCCCCGAAGGAGGACACCAAGAAGGGGCCGCTGCCCGTTGCCAAGCTGCGTCGCTCCGCCAAGGTGGACTTCGAAAAGGAAATCCTCCCCATTTTCCGCCGCAATTGCCTCTCGTGCCATAACTCCCAAAAGGCCGAGGACGGGGTCAACTTGGAAACGCCCCAAACCATTGCCAAGGGCGGCGATACCGGCAAGATGGTCGAGCCGAAGAAGCCCGACAGCAGTTCGCTCTTCCGGGTGGCGGCGCACATGAGCAAGCCTCCCATGCCTCCCGCCGGGAACAAGGCCGGGGCAAAAAACCTTACGCCGGACGAGTTGGCCCTGCTGCGCCTGTGGATTGAGCAGGGTGCGACCGGCGAGGTCAAAGGCACCGGCCCCATCGTCTGGCAACCGCTGCCGCCCGGGCTGAATCCCGTCTACGCCGTCGCCCTAACGGACGATGGGCAGTTCGCTGCTGCGGGGCGCGCCAATCAGATCCACCTCTTCCACCTGCCCACCGCCGCCGCAATTGGCCGCCTCACGGACCCCGCGCTGCTTGCGGACAAAACCTACGCGCGACCCGGCGTGGCCCACCGGGACATGACCTACTCCCTGGCCTTCAGCCCCGACGGCGGCACGCTCGCCTCCGGCAGCTTCCGCGAGGTGAAGATTTGGGAACGGGTCCCGGCTGCCGCCAAGTTTACGCTCGCCAACGCAGCTGAGAAGGCCGTCCAAGCAATCGCCTCCAGCCCGGACGGCAAGTGGCTCGCCACCGCCGACGGCAACGGCATCAAGTTGTGGAGCTTTGCAGCCGGCGCGGTGGCCAAGAACCTGGCCGGGCACACCGGCACCGTGCGGGCTCTTAAGTTCACTCCGGACGGCACCCGGCTCATCTCCGGTGCCGCGGATAAAACCGCGCGCGTTTGGAATCTGGCTGACGCGACGGTCTTCGCCGAAATCACAACGCCTGCTGAAGTGAACGCCGTCACCTGGCTGGCCGATGGCAAACAGATCGTCACCGGCGGCTCGGACAACCTTATCCGCACCTGGAAACTGCCTGACGCGGCAGGTGGCAAAGCAGAAGCCGGCAAGGAGATCAAGGGTCACACCGGACCGGTCACCACGCTCGATACCTTTCCGGCCGCTCCCACCCAACTGCTCTCGGGCAGTGCCGATGGCTCCGTCCGGGTTTGGAATGCGGACAACGCTTCTCAGACCCGCACGGTCGCCCACGGCGCGCCGGTTACGGCCGTCGCCGTCCGCGCGGATGGCAAACTTTTTGCCTCGGCAGGCGGCGCGCTCGCCAAGCTCTGGGCTGCGGCGGATGGCAAGCTCGTTGCCGATGTGAAGGGGGACCGCGCCGCGTTGGATGCCCAAGCCGTGGCCGACCGTGCATTGACCTTTGCGAACAACGAAGTGACCTACCAGAAGGCGGCCCTCAAGAAGGCGGAAGACGACCTCAAGAAGGCCGAGGAAGCTGCCAAGAAGACCGAGGAAGAGCGCGCCAAGCTGGAGAAGGCCCACCCGGAAAATCAGAAGAAACTCGCCGAAGCCACCGCCGCCAAAACCGCCGCGGAAAAACCCAAGGCCGATGCGGAGGCCGCCCAGAAAAAGGCCATGACCGACAAGGACGCTGCGGACAAGGCCGCCACCGAAGCCGATGCGGCCGCCAAGACCGCGGCCGAGGCCTTGGCCAAAGCCGCTGAGGCGGCCAAACCCGCTGCTGAAAAGGCCTCCAAGGAAGCCGCCGAGAAAGCCAAGACCGCTGCGGATGCGAAGACGGCGGCTGAGAAGGCGTTGGCCGATGCGAACAAGGCGCTCAAGGACGCCACTGACAAACTTAACGCAGAAGCCAAGAAAGTGACCGACGCCACCACCGAAGTTCGCAAATACACCGATGCTGACGACGCCGCCAAGCGCGCCGTGCAGGATGCCAAGAAGGCCGGCGAACTCGTGGTAACCATCAAGAAGGACATCGAGACCGCCGAGGCCGCGCAGAAGCAGGCAGACGCCGCCGCCAGCGCGCAAAAGAAGGCCACCGCAACGGCTGAGACAGCCATTCGTTCGCTGGCATTCTCCAGCGATGGCAAACTGCTTGCCACGGCCCACGAGGATGGCGCGGCCCGCACTTGGAGTGCGGACACCGGGCTGGCCGTGGACACCTACAAGGGAGGCGCGAGCGCAGTCGCTTTCGGTGCCAACGGGCTGCTGGCCGCCGCTGGCCAACAGATTGCCGCATGGTATGGCCAGCCTGAATGGAAGCTGGTCCGCACCATTGGTTCCACCTCCGGCACTTCGCCGCTCACGGGTCGGGTGAACACGCTGGCGTTCAGTCCGGATGGAAAAACTCTGGCCACGGGCAGCGGTGAACCCTCCCGCAGCGGCGAGCTCAAGCAGTGGGACGTAAAAACCGGGGCGCTCCTGCGCGAGTTCAAGAATGCTCACAGCGACACCGTGCAGAGCGTCGCCTTCTCCGGAGACGGCTCGCGGCTGGCCAGTGGTGCGGCGGACAAGTTTGTGAAGGTCTGGACCGTTGCAGATGCGAAGCTGCTCAAGTCCTTCGAGGGGCATACCCATCATGTCCTGGGCGTGAGCCTCAAGCGCGATGGTCGGATTGTCGTCAGTGCGGGCGCTGACAATTCCGTGAAAGTCTGGAGTCTCGTCACCGGCGAGGTCGTGCGGACCATCAAGGGTTTCGACAAGGAGGCCACCAGCATCGGACACGTCGGGGTGGGGGATCAGTTCGTTGCCACTGGCGGCGATGGCAAGGTCCGGCTGATCAACGAAGGCGGGGGCGATGTCCGCAGTTTCGCCGGGGCCAAGGATTTCGTTTACGCTGCGGCTGCCACGCCGGACGGCAAAGTGGTAGTCGCCGGCGGCCAGGACGGGGTGGTGCGAGTGTGGAACGGTGCTACCGGCACGAGCCTGGCCAACTTTGAACCTCCCGCCACGACTCCCTCCGAGCCGCAAAAAACTGCGGCTTTGAAGCAATAGCAGCCCGTCCGGTCACATGTTGAAATCCGGCCCGAGGTAGATCTCTCGGGCCTTCGGGTCATTGACGAGCGCCTCAGCGGTTCCCTCATACACGACCTGTCCCCGGTGAATCAGATACGCGCGGTCCACCAGCTTGAGCATCTCACGGGCACTGTGGTCCGTTATCAGGATTCCGAGGCCCCGGTCTTTGAGACGGCGGACGATTTTGCTGACCTCGTATTGGGCGATGGGGTCAATGCCCGCCAGCGGCTCATCCATCAGCAGGAGCTTGGGCGTGGTCACGAGGGCACGGGTGATTTCCAGCCGCCGCCGTTCGCCGCCGCTCAACTGGTAGGCCATGCTCTTGGCCAGCGCGGTCAAATCCAGTTCCTCCAGCAGGTATTTTAACCGCACCTGCCGTTCTTCTCTGTCCATCACGCACGTCTCCAGGATGGCCAGCAGGTTGTCCTCGACGCTGAGCTTGCGGAACACGCTTGGCTCCTGCGTGAGGTAGCCAATGCCCAATCGCGCGCGTTCGTGCATCGGGCTGTGGGTAATGGCGTGTCCGTTAAACTTCACGGCCCCCTCGTCTGGCCGCACGACGCCCACGACCATGTTGAAAGTCGTCGTCTTGCCTGCGCCGTTGGGTCCGAGAAGGCCGACGATTTCCCCGGCGTTGACGTGGATGGACACGCCGTCCACGACGCGGCGGTGCCGGTAGGTCTTGGCGAGCTGGCTGGCCGAGAGCAACGGCCCGGCCCCCGTGCCCACAGCCACAGCTGGGTCACCCGCGGCCGAATGCAACAGGCGATGGTTTTGTGGCGTCGGCTCCATGCTCAGGGATTCTTGGAAGGGCTGTTTGTAGCCGAGGGCGTGAACTCAGTGCGGATATTGCCGACGGCCTCGAAGTCGCCCCGAGCGCGGAAATAGATAATCTGGTCCGCCGTGGTGGTCAGCCCGGACTTGATGACGCGCGCCTTGCCGGTGAGCACGAAGGCATCGTTAGTGGCCTGATAAACCGCGTTGGAAGCAAACGCCTGCGACGAGTCCACCTTGTTGGAAAAGACCACGTTGCCGAAGGCTTCGGCAGAACGCACCCGGCCGCCCATGGGCGCGGTCAACGGCGGGACCGCAGGCGCGACCGGGTTGGCGGCGCGCGGCGGTTCGGCCTTGGACTGTTTCATGTCGAGATTCAGGCGGAGCCTGTCGCAGCTCAGGAAAAACTGCGCGTCGTTGACGCGCACGTCGCCGCGATAAAGTGCGAACTCCTCCTTTAGCGAAAAGGATCCGGCCGAGGCCAGCACCTCAATGGGCTGAACCCGCTTGGGGGCCTGGGCCGCCGGGCTGCTCGTGGAGGGGTTAAACAGGTTGTTCTGAGCGGTCGCGGCGAGAGCAACCATGCAGGCGGACACAAGCAGTAAAAGGATGAGTCGGGTCATGGGTCAGGGATTCAATGATTCTAGCCGCTCGCGGATGAGCTGGGTCGACACTTGGTTGGAGATGTTCAGCGTGGCTTCGATCTGGCGGAATTCAAAGCCGATGCCGGTGGTTAGAAAGCTGCCGTCGGTGCGGGAAACGACAATGCGCCCGGCCGAAGATGCCACCTTTCGCGCCGGGTCCACGAGGCATTCTGGCGCCTCGATGACGAATTCCAGCGTCCGTCCGGTGGACCCTAGCGTGTAGTTCTCCACACGCATGTCCGTGACCAGGTATTTTCCATCGTCCATCGGAGTCGCCGTCTTTCCTAGCAGGATGGAAGTGGGCTGGCGGGACTCGCCCTCATAAAACGGAATGCGTATGCCACGCGCCGCCCCGGTGCTGAGGCCGGTGGCCTTCGACACTTCAGCCTGCAAGGCGGCCGAGGCCAGCGCGCCCGCCACGGTCAGTTGACGGTCGTGGCGTTTGGTCAGCACCACGGTTGCAATGCCAGCCAGCACCAGCAGGCCGACACCACCCAGCAGCAACTTGGTGGAGCTGATGCTCATTTTGCGTGTTCTGCCATGACCGTCGCCCATTTGCCCTGGGCTTTCAAAATCATTTCCACCACCTCGCGCACGCAGCCATTCCCGCCTTTGGCTTGGGTGAGGAAGTGCGCGGCCGCTTTCGCCTCGGGCCGCGCGTCGGCCGGCGAGATGGCCAGGCCCACGCGCCGCAGCACGCCCAGATCCACCACGTCGTCACCAACGAAACAGGTGTCGCTCCAACTGAATCCCGTCTCCGCGAGGATGCGTTCCACGGCCGGCACCTTGCCGTCCCGCGTCTGCACTATGAAATCGGTCTTCAGCTCCTCGCCACGCCGCGTAGTGATGGCCGAGGGCCGCGCTGACACCCAGCCGACCTTCAGCCCCGCGCGGGCCGCCATGCGCTGGCCCAGGCCATCGTGCACGTGGAAGCGTTTGAACTCGCCCTCGCCAGTGATGAAGATCGCACCGTCCGTCAGCACGCCGTCCACATCGCAGAGGAGCAGCTTGATGCGCTTGAGCCGGGCGCGCAGTTGGGCGGGGGCGAGCTTGGGCATGGGCTGGAGAGGGGAGTTCTTTAACGGACGGCCGCGCGCACTTTCAGGAAGCCCTTCAGCAGCCCCGCCATTTCCGCCAGCGGAATCATGTTCGGCCCGTCGCTCATCGCTTTGTCGGGCTCGGGATGTGTCTCGATGAACAGGCCGTCTGCGCCGGCCGTCAGCGCGCAGCGCGCCAGCAACGGCGCGAACTCCCGCTGCCCCGTTGTCCGGTCGCCCCCCGCGCCGGGCTGCTGCACCGAGTGCGTCGCGTCGAACACCACCGGGCAGCCCGTCTGCTTCAGCACCGGGATGGACCGCATGTCCGAGACCAGGTTGTTGTAGCCGAAGGTCGTGCCGCGTTCGGTCACCAGCAGGCGCTCGCCCCCCGCCAGCTTCGCCTTTTCCACCACCCGGCCCATCTCCGGCGGCGAGAGGAACTGGCCCTTTTTCAAGTTAACGATCTTGCCCGTCGTCACCGCGGCATCGATCAGATCCGTCTGCCGGCAGAGGAAGGCCGGGATCTGGAGGATGTCCACCACTTCTCCGCTGGCCAACGCCTGCACCTCGTTATGCACATCCGTGATGACCGGCACCCCCAGCTGGGCGCGGATCTTTTCGAGGATCACCAATCCATCATCCAGGCCCGGACCGCGGAACGCCTTCCCGGACGTCCGGTTGGCCTTGTCGTAGCTCGCCTTGAACACATACGTGATCCCCAGCCGCGCGCAAACCTTCTGCAAATGCCGCGCCACCTCGAAGCACAACGCCTCGCTCTCGATCACGCACGGGCCCGCCAGCATGAACAGCCGTTTGCGCGCCGCCAGGTCCTTCCACAGTGAATCGGTGATGTTCCGCACGCGGGGTTTGTAGCAAGGCGGCGCGGGGCGGGAAAGGAGCGAATCGACCTCAGCCTCTGCGCTCGGTGCGACCACAGGTGCAGTTTCGTAGAATCCCCTCACGCTGCCAGAGCTCGGCCGCTCCACCGTCGGCGTAGTCGAGCAGCTCCCCGCAGCCCAGCCATCCCGTCTGACGCAAACTCACCCTCGTCGCGTTGGTGGCAAGTTGACGGAAAGTCAAAACGGCTTTCCTTGAGTTCGTCGGCGGTTGCGCTACAACCGCGCGGTCATGGCGAAGATGAATTCCTGTTCTCCGAAGTTCCTGTTCTTGGCCGCACTGGCTGCGGTCATCGCGCTGCCGCTCCGCGCCCAAACCGTGAAGACAGAGCCGGGCCTGGCGCTGACCTACACGGTGGGGACGGCGAGCGATACGGTGTCCGCGCCGAACGCATGGCTGTATGTGCCCGAGGGCAAGCCACCGACGCCGTTCCTCAGCGCGGGGAAGTTCACGGCCACGTTCAGCGGGTTCATCACGGTGGACTTGCGCGGGGATTTTCTGTTCAAGGCGGAAGCCCGCGGTGCGGTGAAGGTCGAGCTCGGCACGAACACGATCCTTGAGTTCACCGGCGACGGTTCCAAGGCGAGCGAACCGACCAAGCCCATCCGCCTGAACAAGGGCAACAACGCGTTGAAAGTCACCTTCACGAGCCCCGCGAGTGGCGATGCCATGTTGCGGCTGCTGTGGTCGGAGAAGGCGGCTTTGTGGGAGCCGGTCAACCCCGGCATGGTGAACCGTCCGGCGGGCAATGAGGCGTTGGCGCAGGGAAATGGGCTGCGGCTCGGGCGGGAGACCTTCTTCGAGGGCCGGTGCGCGAAGTGCCACGCCAGCGGGCCGGGCGCGCCGGAGTTGGCGATGGACGCGCCGAGCTTTGAGGGCATCGGGTCGCGCCGGCATTTCGGCTGGATGGCGCAGTGGATTCTCGACCCCAAGGCGCAGCGCGCGAGCGCGACGATGCCGAAGCTCCTGCACGGGCCCACCGCGCAGGCGGACGCGGAAGCCATCGCGGCGTTCCTGGCCACGCAGACGGGCGACGCGCCGAAGGGTGAGTTGGCAAAGGACGATGAGGCCATCGAGGCGGCCAAGATGCTGGTGGAGAAGCTGCATTGCACCGGCTGCCACAACTTGCCGGACCTCGGCGAGCAGGATGAGAAGAAGCTCAACCTGACGCACGTCAACGCGAAGTTCCCGCCCGCCGCGCTGTTCGCGTTTCTCAAGAATCCCGGCGCGCACTACGCGTGGACCCGGATGCCACACTTCAAGCTGACGGACGAGGAAGCGCAGCGGCTCGGGGGATTTCTGGCGTCGGTCGCGCCGATGGCCAAGCAGCCCGGCGCACCCACGGACGCGGCGGTCATCGCGCGCGGCAAGTCGCTGGTGCAGACGACCGGCTGCCTCAATTGCCACTCGCTCAAGCTGGACAACCAGCACAAGGCCAAGCCGCTCGCCGAACTGGCCGCCGCGAAGTGGACGGGCGGCTGCCTCGCGGAGACGCCGGCGGCGAAGGGACCGCGCTTCACGTTCACCAAGGCCGAGCGCACGGCGTTGCAGGCCTTCGCAGCGACGGATCGCACTTCGCTCCAGCGGCATGTGCCGGTGGAGTTTGCGGAACGGCAGGCGCGCAACTTGAACTGCACGAGCTGTCACGGGCAGTTGGAGGGCTTCAGCAGCTACGAGAAACTCGGCGGCAAGCTGAAGCCGGAGTGGATGGCGGAGTTCATTGCGGGCGAGACGAAATACAAACCGCGCCACTGGCTTGCGCACCGGATGCCGGCGTTCCCGAAGTATGCGGCGGACTTCGCGACCGGCCTCGCCATGACCCACGGCTTCCCGCCCATCACCCCGCCGGAGCCGCCGGTGAACACAGAGCTGGCGAAGGTCGGGCAGAAGCTCATCGGCGTGGACGGCGGCTTCTCGTGCATCTCGTGCCACTCGGTGGGCGCGGTGAAAGCGACGCAAGTCTTCGAGAGCGAGGGCGTGAACTTCGCGTATCCGGCCGCGCGCCTGCAACGTGCCTATTACGAGCGCTGGATGCGCAACCCGCTGCGCATTGAGCCGCAGACGAAGATGCCGGTTTACTTCCAGGAAGACGGTTCCAGCCCGCTGCCCGACGTGCTGGGCGGCGACACCGTCAAGCAGCTCGATGCCTTCTGGCAGTTCTTCCGCCTGGGCGACAAGGTCACGCCGCCGACGGGGCCGTGAAGCGCCCGCGCGGCGGCCTCCTTGACGCCTTGTCCGTCATCGCCATTATCGGCGTGGCTTTTCGCTTTGATTCATCATGCCAACCTACGACTACGTTTGCGACAAGTGCGGCCAGCAGTTTGAGAAGTTCCAGTCCATGAAGGACGAGCCGCTCAAGACCTGCCTCAAGGAAGTCTGCGGCCAGAAGAAGTGGGGCAAGGGCAAGGTCCGCCGTGTGCTCGGCACGGGCGCGGGGCTGATCTTCAAGGGCAGCGGCTTCTACATCACCGATTACCGCAGCGAGAACTACAAGCAGGCCGCCAAAAAGGACACTGCCCCGGCCGCCAGCAGCGGCGGCGAAAGCAAAGGCAGCTCCGACAGCAAACCCGCCGCCCCCGCCGCGAAACCCGCGTCGACTCCGGCCAAGGGCAAGTCGGCCGCCACCTGAACCCGATGCGCGGAGAGTTCGCCAACGGTTTGCGCGGCCTTCGGGCTGGCGCCGTGGCCGCGGTGGTGGGCGGGGCTCTGTGCGGCGAGGTTCTGTCGCAGCCGCTCCTGCCCGCATACAAGCCGCTGGTGCTGGAAAGCCGTTCCCAGCAGTTCAAGATCGTGGGCCATCCCGCCGGCACCCCGCTCGGGCCGCCGTCGTTGTCGCATCTGCTGACCAACCACGTGCAGATGGAGCCGACGTTGCTGGTGCTGACGGCCGAACGCGTGCGGACCGAACTCCTGGCCGAGTTGGGCTTGGGTGACGGCTGGATGGGCCGGATCACGGTCACCGTGCAGGGTGATCTGCCGCCGACCGCCCCGGTGGTGGTGGAATCACAATGGTTCCCCGGTGGGTGGCGTTACCAGATGACCGTGCCGGGACAGCTCGACCGGCCACGGCTGCTGCGGGCGCTGACGCGCGCGCTGCTCCTGGAGGCCGCGAACCGGAACAACGCTTCGCAGCGGCTGGCGGAGATTCCGCTTTGGCTGGAGGAAGGGTTGGCCACGCACCTGCTCGCCTTGCACGGCGAGACGCTGGTGCCCGAGGTGCGCACGCGACTGGCCGTCGTCCGCTCGGCCAGCCCGGATGTGTTCGCCGAGGCACGGCAGCTACTGCGCGGACGCGAGCTGGTGCCCTTCAGCGATTTGTCCCACCTCGCGGCCGGCCAGCTCGACGATGCCCAATGGCAGGTCTTTCGGCGCACCGCGCAGCTGCTCGTGGCCGAACTGCTCAATCTGCCGGAGGGCCGGGCGGCAATGGCGGAGTTCATGCGGCAACTGCCTGCGTATCTGAACAGCCAGCTCGCCTTCCAACGTGCCTTCGCGGCGCGCTTCCCCACCATGCTGGATGCGGAGAAATGGTGGTCCGTGGTCTGGATGAACTTCACCGCCAGCGACCGGCACATGAGGCTTTCCCTCGCACGCTCGCTGGACCAGTTGGACGAGGTGCTGGCCGCGCCCATCGCCGTGCGGCTGGGCACCAACGCCGTGCCTGGACGCAAGGAGCTGCCGCTGCGCGAACTGGTGGCGCACACGGACTACACCCAGCACCAGCCCGCCGTGGCGCGCGCTGCACTGCAGCTGCAGCTGCTGCAGGCCAACAGTCCGGTGGAGCTGGGGCGGCTCACGGCTGACTACCGCCAGACGTTGCTGCAGTATCTGCGGCGGCGCGCCGCGTATTCCTCCCGTTCCACCTCGGCCAGCGCGGATGCCAAGCTCGCGCTCAAGGAAGTCCTCGAAAGACTCGACCTGCTCGACGTGATTCGTGCGGATTTCCGTCGGCTCGATCAGCCGCCCGCCGGCGCCTGTCCCGGCGCGCCGGAGTGAAGCGCGCATTATCATTATCCAGGGTTTCTCCCTCCTTCCGTGTCGCTTTCCCTCGCTGATCTTCACGCCGCCGCCGCCCGTCTCGCCCCGCTCGCCCACCGCACCCCGGTGCTGACCAGCGCAGGCCTTGACGCGCTTGCGGGCGCGGCGTTGCATTTCAAGTGCGAGAACTTCCAGCGTGGCGGAGCCTACAAGTTCCGCGGCGCGGCCAATGCGGTTGCGTCGCTGACGGATGCCCATGCCGCCGCCGGTGTGGTCACGCATTCCTCCGGCAATCATGCCACCTGCCTTTCGCTTGCGGCGAAGCTGCGCGGCATCCCGGCCCACATCGTTGTCCCGCGCAACGCCCCGCTCATCAAGCAGCGCGCCATTGCGGCCTACGGTGGCCGCCTCACGCTATGCGAGCCGACGCTGGCTGCCCGGCAGGCCGAGGCCGACCGCATTCAGCGCGAGACCGGGGCGGTGTTTGTCCACCCTTATGACAACGAGTTGGTCATCGCGGGGCAGGGGACCGTGGCGCTCGAGCTCTTTGAGCAGGTGCGCGGGCTGGAGGTGATTATTGCTCCGGTGAGTGGCGGTGGCCTGCTAAGCGGACTGGGCATCGCGGCGCGCGCCAGCCAGCCAGCCGTCGAAGTCTGGGGTGCGGAACCCGCGCTCGCGGACGATGCCTTCCGCTCGCTGCGCGATGGTCAGCTCCGGGGCAATCAAAACACCGCCACCATAGCCGACGGTTTACGCGCGTCGCTGAGCGAACGGACGTTTGACCTCATCCGCCAGCACGTGCGGGGCATCGTGACCGTCACCGAGGAACAGATCGTTCATGCGATGCGGCTGATCTGGGAGCGGATGAAGCTGGTCGTGGAGCCATCGGCCGCCGTGCCACTGGCCGCCGTGCTCGCCGTGCCGGAGAACTTTCGTGGCCGTCGCGTGACCGTCGTCTTGACCGGCGGCAACGTGGATCTGGAAAAGCTGCCTTGGCAGGTGTGATGCCGCCAGCAGCCGGAGGATCGCTTAGAGCTTCACTCGCGCGAGGTAGATCGCGGTCTTTCCCTCGTGCGAGGAGTAGTAGCTGATCCAAAGCAGGTTGTCGTGCCAGACCAAGCCCGGATAGCTGCTGTCGCCGCTGCTGGGCAGGTCGAGCAGGGGGCGCAGTTCGGCCTTCGCCACGTCCAGTTCGCAGACCACGGTTTTGGTCTTCTTGTCTGGTCCGTGATTGTGCAGCCGGCCCACGGCAATCCAGCGGCCGTCAGGGATCTGGATGAAATTGGGGCCACCGAAGAATTTGCCGAGATCCTTCCACTCCCACTCATCATAGGGCACCTTTTTGCTGATCCCGAGCACGGCGGTATTGGTTGGCTTGCCATCGCGCCGCTGGAGGCAATAGAGCGTGTTGTCGGCGGCGAAGCGCAGCGTTGCCTCGGTTGGTCCGTTCTCGGTGTAAAGATCCTCCACGAGCGTGTCGAAGTCGGTGCCGTTCTTGGTCAGCAGCAGCGAGGTGCCGTATTTCTTCGCGCCCCGGCTCTCCGGCGACACGTCATAGGCGACGCCCAGGCCGTTGCTCCGGTGCCAAGTCACGCGCCATAGCCATTGGTTGGTCGGGCCGACCCAGAAGACCTTGCCCCATTTCCGCCCATCGTCGGAAATGGCGACGAATGACTGGCTTTCGGTCGCGGGTTGGTTGCCTTCGCGCACGGTCGCGCCGCCCAGCAGCATGAGCCGCGGCGGATTGGGCATGACGGAAATTTTCGGATCCCGCAAATCAAAGCCCGGCATCTCAATCCGGGCGACGGACTCCCACCAATAACCGCTGTCACTGGTCAGGACGCGCACGGAGCCGTCCGGCGAGACGTGCCCCGCCCCCTCGCGGAACACGCAATACCAGCGGTCCTTGAAACGCACGAGGTCGGTGAACGCATTGTGCGGCGCGGCGTCCCAGATTTTGCGGTGCTCGACCAGCTTTGCACCCGGCCCGGGCGTGGCGCTATCGGCGGCAGAAACGGGGAGCGCGGCCAGCAGGCCGAGCAGGAGCAAAAGTTTCGAGTTCACGCGCAAGTTGTAGCGCGTTGCGCGGGGGCTTTCAACTGTCGGCCGGGACTTTCAGCTTTGAACAGACATCTTTCCGCCTACACTGACGCCATGCTCAACGCCCTTACCCAGCAGCTTGAAGCTGGCGTCGCCCTCGGTCCGCAATCGGTTAATTCCGCCGTTGCTGAACTGGTGGATGAGTCCGTGTCGGTGGAAGCCAAGGCGGCCTTCCTCACCGCGCTGGCGAAGAAGGGCGAGTCGGTCGAGGAAATCGCCGCGTTTGCCCGCGAGCTGCGGGACCGCTCCGTGCCTGTGCCGCTTGACCCCGCCACGCGCGCGGGGGAAATCCTCGATGTGTGTGGCACCGGCGGCGACCGGCTCAACACCTTCAACATCTCCACCACCGTTGCGCTCGTGGGCGCGGCGGCAGGGGTCACGGTGGCCAAGCACGGCAACCGCGCCATCACCTCGCAGTCCGGCAGCGCGGACGTGCTGGACGCTCTGGGCGTGCCCGTGGAGCTGGCCCCGGAGCAGGCGGCGGCCTCGCTCCGCGCGCACGGCTTCGCGTTTCTGTTCGCGCCGAAGTTCCACCCCGCTTTCAAGCACATCGGTCCCGCGCGCAAGCTCTGCGCCGAACGCGGCCAGCGAACGATTTTCAACTTCCTTGGTCCGCTGCTGAACCCGGCCCGGCCCACGGCGCAGCTCATCGGCGTGCCTCGTCCTGAGCTGTGTGAGCCGATGGCGAAGGTGCTCCAAAGTCTTGGCGTGCGGCGCGGCATGGTGGTTTGCGGCGAGGTGCCTACGGCGACCGGCCGGGCCTTTCTCGACGAGTTGTCCACGCTGGGTGAGACCACCATCGCGGAGTTTTACCACGACCGGGGCTTTGCGGTGTCGAAACTCTCGCCCAAGGATTTCCCGCTCCAGGCCGCCGACGTGACCGGTTTGGCGGGCGGTGACAAGACCGCCAATGCCGAGTTAATCCGCCGCCTGTTGCGCGGCGAGGAACGCGGCCCGCGTCGGGATGCCGTGCTGCTCAACGCCGCCGCCGCCCTCTTCGTTGCGGGTCGCGCGAAGAGTTTCTCCGACGGATGGGATTTGGCCGAGCAGGTCCTGGATGGCGGACAGGCCCGGGAAAAGCTGGCGGAACTGTGCCGCGGATCAAGCTTGGCCTCATGAGCGTTCAACCGCCCCGTCTGCCGCCTAAACCGCCATCGCGCGAGGAAGCCAAAGTTTGTCTTTGGAGCAATTTGGCGGTGCCGGGGCTTGGCTCGTGGCGCGCGGGCTGGAAAATTTCGGGGGCGTTGCAGATGGTGCTTTCGGCATTTGGCCTTGCCCTGGGCTTCGCTTGGTTTGCGTGGTTTCTCCTTGAGTGGGCGCGAACGGGTCGGCTGCCGATGCTGGTGGTGTGGGAAAGCGATGGGCGCCTGCCCAGCGGCTGGGGAAACTACCTGCTCCTCGGGCTTGGGAGCGTAGTTTTCTTTGGAACCGCATTCGCCTGGGCATTCGTGACAAGCCTCTGCGTTCGCTCCCAAGCAGTGGGCAATGGGCAGTGCTGAGCCAGTGACGCGACGTCTTGCCTCGGTTCTTTGCGAGGGGTCGCGGAGGTGAGATTCAGCCGGCTGGCGGAAGGGGGACTTCGAAGTATTCCAGCGCCCACTCCTGCATGTAACGGACTTGGGTCGGGCGGATGCGGTAGATAATGAGCTGTGGGTTATCCAGCGAGCCAAGGAACTGGCGCATGAGCGGATTGGCGTTCCAGATTTCCTCGAGCAGCGGGCGCTCCGTCACTACTTCTGCCAGGCCGGAAAGCCGGACCTGATTATGGCCCTCATCCATGTAGCAAAGCTCGACACGCGGGTTGGCTGCGATCTCCCCAGTTTTGTGATAGGCCCGTAAATTAGCCACGTAGACGGTAAAACCGTCAGTGCGGACAGGGGACACCGGCCGCACGCGAGGGTGGTCACCGTCGAGGGTGGCAAGGACCGGAAAGCGATCCGCCCGGAGGACCGCCCGGGCACGGTCGAGGACCTCCGCGGGAGCAATGGGAGCAGGGACGGGTTTACCCATGGGCGGCTCAGGCCTTGTAGTGGACGAGCACGCCGTATTCCATGGTGGGCACGGTAACCTCCTTGCCATCGGCGTCCTTTTGTTTTGCCTGATGGGTGTATTGGAAGGTGCTCAAGCCAAGGACATCGTCGTCTTCGAGTTTGCCCACGAAGGTGGATACGGCGTCATCAAAGGTGTCCTTGCCGTCCTTGACGTGCTCGTGGTGACGGAACGTCTTGACCCGGTGCTTCTCGACGGTTTTGGCAGCGATATCGAGGGACTTGGAGGCGTTCTTGATGATCTTGGCCTCAGGGAAATTGCCCTGGGGGATCAGCGGAGCGCGCTCTTCCTCGGCTGGACTGCCCCCGGCATTCGGCGGGGGGGGGATGATCAAAACTTCCTTACAGCCCGGACACTCGATCTCCTGCCCGACGCCCGACTCGTCGATGCTAAGTTCCAGATTGCAGAAGGGGCAGTTGAAGGAGAATTCAGCCATAACGCGCGTGGTTGCTGTGTTGGCGATGACGGTAAGCGCGGTCGGGCGGCCAATCTAGCCAAAAGTGGCTGCCGCCGCGCAGTGGTAGAACAAGCGACGCTTGCAATGATCCCACCGCTGCTTAACCTCCCGAAGTCCATGGCCACGCAGATTAACCGGTTCATGCTGCGCCTCACCCGGCTGGGTATCCTGCTGGGTTTGGTGACCATGGTCTTCGGTGCGGGCTTCCTCGCGGCCATGCCGGAAGTGCACCGCTGCCTGCACGCGCACGCCGATCAGGCGGACCACCATTGTTGGCTGACAGAATGCCATGATCAGACTGTGCTGCTGGCCGGTCTGCCTCCTGAGCCGACCCCTTCCATTTTCGCGGTGCCGCAGTTGGCGGACAGCACAACTGTGCTGCGGGCATCTGCGGACGCTGAATGTTTTCCCCCTCGTGGTCCGCCGCCCACCCCTTCAGCCCTCGCCTGAAGACGGACGGACTCGCTTTCACTTAGACCGGATCATGTGATTCGGCGCGGAGCCGCCGGTCAGGGCCGCCGCCGAAATCATAGCTTCGGCGGTGCCTGTTGGATGTGTCCCTAACTTTGATTGTCCCATGAAACGTTCCTTGCTCTCTTATTTGTCTCATGCTCTCCGCTCTGTGCGCGGTCCGTTGTTGCTGGGCCTGTTGGCCCCGACCGGTGGCGCGCTGGCTCAAACCGCGCCGCCTGCCAAGCCGGCGTCCACCAACCAAACGCATCAGGTTCACACCGAGCTGCCGCCGGTTGTGGTCACGGCCAGCCCCATTCCCAGCAGTTTGTTTGACCTCGCGCAGCCTGCCTCGGTGCTGACCGAGGAAAAGCTCCGCCAGCAACTGGCCTCCACGCTGGGCGAAACGCTGGCGCGTCAGCCCGGCATCAACTCCACCTACTTCGGTCCGAACGCCAGCCGCCCCGTAATCCGTGGGTTGGGTGGTGACCGCATCCGGGTGTTGCAAAACGGATTGGGCACCATGGATGCGTCCAACACCAGCGATGACCACGCGGTGGCCGCGGACCCGATAGCGCTCAAGCGCGTCGAAGTCGTCCGCGGCCCGGCGGCATTGCTCTACGGCCCGAACGCAGTCGGCGGCGTGGTGAATCAGATCGACGGTCGCATCCCCGAACACCGGCTGGAGCGGGCCTTTTCAGGCCGGGCTGACGTGCGGGTGGATTCGCCCTCCAGCGGGAAAGTTGGGGCGTTAATGGTCGAGGGTGGTGCCAAGAACGGCTGGAACTATCACCTTGATGGCTTCCGGCGCGAGTCGGAGAACTTGGCCATCCCCGGTTTCGCTCAGACCGCCGCCCAGCGGGCCACTACGGGCAGCACGGCCGCAGGCAAGCTGCCCGGTAGCCAGGCCAAGGCAGATGGCGGTGCCATCGGCACTTCCTATGTCTGGGACAAGGGTTACCTGGGGGCGTCCTTCCAGGGGCTGAACAATGACTACGGCGTGGTAATTGATCCGGCCGTCAACATTCGTCTGCACCAGCGGCGCTTTGACGTTGCCGGCGCGTTCTTGCAGCCGTTCGAGGGGCTTCAGTCGATCAAATACAAGGTCGGTCGGGCGGACTACCGGCATACCGAATACGACGCCGGCGCAGCCGGGACGATCTTCAACTCGCTCGCTTATAACGCGCGGATTGAGGCGCTCCATAACCAGGTCGGGCCCTTGGAGGGAGCCATCGGCTATGAAGTGCGCGATGAAAAATTGAGCGCCACCGGCGACGAGGCATTTTTGCCGCCCAACCGGACCTCCATCAACTCGCTCTTCATGTTTGAGGAGCTGAAGTGGGATACCTTCCGCCTCCAGTTTGGTGGTCGGGTGGACTTCGTGAACGCGACCGCTGAGGCGGTCCCGACGCACCCGAACAACTTCTTCCCTTCGGCGAACTCAAGGAGCTTCACCACCGGGAGCGGCTCTTTGGGCTTGGTATACCGTCCGGTCCAAGAGTGGTCCGGCGCACTCAATGTCTCCTACACGCAGCGCGCGCCAACGGTCACGGAGCTTTACGCCAATGGGCCGCACGCTGCCACGGGCGTGTTCGAGATTGGCAACCGTAATTTCAACTCGGAGGGAAACCTTAGCTTGGATCTGTCCGTTCGGCGCGAGACCGGTCACATCACCGGCCGTGCCGGATTCTTCTATCATCGCTTCAGCAACTTCATGACGCCCCTCGCCAGCACGCTCGGCGGCGCGTCCCTCGTGAACGGGGACGGAGTCAACGCCGACGACGGTTCGAATGGCGGGGTGGCCGGTGACGGCGTGGCGGATCGCGACGCCGACGCAGATGGCAACGCGGATGACAGCTTCAACGTGGTGGCTTTCCGGGGCGTTCGCGCGGAGTTTTATGGCTTCGAGGGACTGGTGACCTGGCACCTGCTCGAAGAGGAAACGCAAAGCCTGCACCTGGACCTCAAGTCTGACTACGTCCGTGCGCGTGACTTGAGCAACAACAGCTCGCTTCCCCGTATTGCGCCGCTCCGCTTTGGCGGGGAACTCGGCTATGACCGCGGCCCGTTCAGCAGCGCTGTCGAGGTGCTCCGGGTTGAACGGCAGGGCAGCACGGCCGCCGGTGAGCGGCCTACCCCCGGCTACCTGATGCTCAACGCTGAAATCGCCTACAAGTTTGGCTCTTCGCCCAACTCCGTGGAGATTGCTTTGCGAGGTCTCAACCTGCTGGACCAGGAAGCCCGCAACCACGTGTCGTTCCTCAAGGAAGTCGCGCCCCTGCCGGGTCGGGGGGCGATGGTTTCCCTGCGCGCCACCTTCTAGCAGCGCACCAGATCGTGGATGGGCCCCGGTGCCAGGTGCAGCCGGGGCCTATTCTTTTGGGCCTAATTTGAGGCTACAGGCGGCGCCGCTCAGGCACCGGGTCAAGTCACGGATTCTCACGCAACCAGAAGCGGATCGCCGTGGCCTGCGGATGCTGTGGGCGCAGCTCCAACACCCGGAGGTAATGCGGCCGGGCCTTGGCCGGTTGGTTGAAGTTCTGCGAATACAGGTTGGCCAGGACGAAGTGAGCCCCGGCATCGTCCGGATGTTTTCCCAGCAACTTGATCAACTCAGCGGCGGCGTCGCGCAAGTAGCCGCCGCGCTGGAGAGCCAGGGCGAAGTTATAACGGGCGCTCGCCGAGTCTGGCTCCAACGCGAGCGCGGTCTCGTAGGCGGCCGTTGACTTCAGCAGGTCGCCCATCTGTGCGGCCACGATGCCAAGGTTGTGGTAGGCCTCGAAGAACGCCCCGTCCGCCCGGATGGCGCGCTGATAGGCGGCCACGGCGTCACTGTTCTTGCCGATCCGCTGCATGGACAGGCCTAGCTGAAAATCCAGCTGGGCTTCCGTGCGAACTCCGGCGGTGGGCGCAGGGGGGGCAAGGTAAACGTAGCGAGGGCCTCGCCAAGTGGGCGCGATCTCGTCCTCCACGCGGGGCGGGGCGGGTTTCAAAGTCGGTGCGGGGGGCTCCGGTCGGAAAACTTTCGGTTCCGGCGGAGCTGTCTTGGCCGGCGGCTCTGGAGCAGGCTGCGGAACGGGAATAGCTGCGGGCGGTGGCGTCATTTTGGTGACGGAGGCCACGGTAACGGGCTTGGGCGGTTCCGGTTCGGGCTTCTTTACGATGATGGGTTCCGGTGCGGGCGTGGGCTGCGGAGTGGGCTTGGGTAATGGCGGCGGCTCGGGCTTGGGCGCGGCGGCGATCACCATGGCCGGCGGTGGATTCGTGGCGGCAACCACGGGCAGGGGTTTCGGCTTGGGCGACAGGTCGGCCTCCAGTTGGGCGACGACCTGCTGGACGGCTTCCACCTTGTCAGCGGTCGGATTCAGCGCGAGAAACGCCTTGTATTTCTCCAGCGCAAAAGGCCGGTGATCCACCGGGCGCCGCGGAAGATAGAAGTGAGAAACCAGCGCGGCGTTGAACAGGGCAGGGGCGTAATTTGCCTGTTGTTGAACTCCCTGGTTGAAGGCTTGGAAGGCATCCGCGTAGCGCTCGGCCGCACGGCGTGGCTCGGAACGGGCGCGAAACAGCTGGACGATGCCGAGCGTGTTCCAGGCTTCGGCCTGTTTCGGGTTCAGGGCCAGCGCGGCGCGGTAGCTGCGTTCCGCGGCCTCGAATTGCTGCGCCAGCATCTCCGCGCGGCCGCGGCGCAGCCAGCCGTCAAGCATCTTGGGTTGCAATGTGGTGTAGCTGGCAAATTCAGCGGTGGCGGCGGCGGGCTGATTGATCTCCAGGAGCAGGCAGCCCAAGTTGAAGCGGGCGGGGGCGAGGTTCAGATCCACGTCCAGCGCCTTGCGGTAGGCGCGCAGGGCCTCGTTGGCGCGGCCAGCCTGATGGTTCGCGAGGCCAAGGTGATTCCATGCTTGCGCGTTGCGTGGGAGCTGAAGGGTGGCGTCGGTCAGTTGGGCGATGGCCGCCTCGAATTTCCGTTCTTTTAGCAACCGCTCGCCGTTCAGCAGCGCGCGCGGTCCCGGCGGGAGGCAGCCGGTGAGCGCCGTGATCAGTCCAGCCAGCACCAGCGCGGCCGCGGGCCACTTTTGGTTGGTCAGCATCGTGCCCGTCGGTAACATCCGGTGCTCGCAGTGTCAAGAAACGCACAGGAAAACGCGGAGAAAAGCCGGTTTGCGGAAGCGAACGCGGTGATCACCGGCCATGCGGCAAAGCCCCAGGCTCCCATCGCGCCGCGGATGTGCCCGCGCTTGCGGGCGCTTGGCATTTGGACCTTGGTGTTGCTTTGGAGCGTGGAAATTGGGATTGGCACCTTCGCCGCCGCACCGCCCCTCTCCTCGCCGCCGCCGCTCGCCCAATCCCGCGTCGTCATCGTGCCGGAGCCGCGCGCCATGGTGGACTTCACCCCGCAGGCCGACCTCGTGCGGGGCATGGTCGAGCGCGGTATCCTCGCGCACACCGGCAAGGCCAATCTCGCCGACGCTTGGCGCAGCGTGGTGAAAACGAATGACATTGTCGGGCTGAAAGTGGTTTCCGCCCCCGGCCACACCAGCGGCACGCGTCCGGCCGTGGTGTCGGCGGTGATCGAAGGCCTGCTGGTCGCCGGTGTTCCCGCCCGCAATGTGATTATCTGGGACAAGCAGCTCGCCGATCTGCGCGCCGCCGGCTTCTTCGAGTTGGGCCGGCGTTATGGCGTGCGTGTGGCTGCCGCAAGTGCCGCCTGGGACGACCGCACCTATTACGAGAACTCCCTGCTCGGCAACCTAGTCTGGGGTGACCTCGAATTCGGCCGGAAGGGCGATGTCATCGGGCGCAAGTCGCACGTCGCCACCGTCGTCGCGCGCGAAATCACGCGGCACATCAGCCTCGCGCCGCTGCTCAACCACAACCTCGCCGGCGTGAACGGACACTGCTACAGCCTCGCGCTGGGCGGCGTGGACAACACCCTGCGTTTCGAATCCACCGCGCGGGCGTTGTCCGAGGCCGTGCCGGAGATCCTCGCGCTGCCGGTCTTCTACGACCGCCTTGCGCTGTGCATCACCGACGCTCTCATCTGCCAATATCAGGGTGAGCACCTCACGCGGTTGCACTACGCCGTGCCGCTGGCGCAGCTGCGCTTCTCAAAAGACCCCGTGGCGCTGGACACGCTCTCGCTGTCCGAACTCGAAGGCCAGCGGATCAAGGCCGGTCTGCCCTCCGCTAAATTCTCCGCCGACCTCTACAAGAACGCGGCCCTGCTGGAACTCGGCCTTAACGATGCCCGGCAAATCCGCGTGGAGATGAAATAACGAGTTCGCCCAAGCTCTCCTTTACTTCCCCGGGGTGCGTTCCTACGCTCGCCTCCCGTTGGAGCCCGCGCTCCGATTCACTTGCATGATTTCCATTGTCACGGGGCTGGTGGCGGGGGCGATACACGTCGTCTCGGGGCCGGACCATCTGGCGGCCATCGCGCCCTTTGCGGCGGAGTCTCAGCGCAAGGCGTGGGACGTGGGCCTGCGTTGGGGCGTGGGTCACGCAGGCGGCGTGCTGTTCATCGGCGTGCTGTCCCTTTTGCTGCGGGACTGGCTGCCCGTGGAGGCAATCTCGGGCTGGAGCGAACGGCTCGTGGGCGTGGTGCTCATCGGCATCGGCCTGTGGGGCATGCGCCGGGCGTTGAGCCAGCGCGTCCATACGCATGAGCACGAGCACGACGGGCGGCGGCACGTCCACATCCATGCGCACGCGGAGACGGGGGCGCATGAGCACGTGGCTAGCGGAGAGCATCGGCATACGCACGCGGCGTTCGCGGTGGGCACGCTGCATGGGGTTGCGGGCAGCTCGCATTTTCTCGGGGTGCTGCCAGCGCTGGCCTTCACCACGGTGACGGAGGCGGCGGGTTATCTCGCGGCCTACGGCGTGGGCACGGTGGCGGCGATGGTGGGTTTCTCCGCGTTGGTGGGGGTGTCGGCGCGCAACCTCGCGGCGGGCAGCGCGCGGGCGTATCGCCAGTTGATGGGCGCATGTTCGCTCGCGGCGGTCGGGGTGGGTGGTTGGTGGCTGATCGCGTGAGCAAGACTGTTGGCGGTGCGTGCAGCTGGTTTTCCGCGTCGCACTGCTCCGATATTGACACCCCAGCATGGCCCGGCGAACGATACGGCCCATGAACAATTCGCCCGTCCCAACTCCGTCGTCTCGTCGTGACTTTCTCAAGGCCTCCGGCACTGTCCTCGGTGCGTCCGCGCTCGCGGGCGTGACCTTGCCGCATGTGCACGCGGCCGGCAGCGATCAAATCTCGGTGGCGCTGGTCGGCTGCGGTGGCCGCGGTGGCGGCGCGGCGGCAAACGCCATGTCGCAGAGCGGGCCGCCCAAGCTCGTGGCCATGGCGGATGTGTTCCAGCACCGGCTCGACGGCGCGTTCAATTCGCTGAAGAACAAGTACAAGGACCAGGTAGATGTCCCGGACAACCGCAAGTTCATCGGCTTTGATGCTTACAAGGGCGCGATTGACTCGCTGAAGAAGGGGGACGTGGCCATCTTCACCACGCCGCTCGCGTTCCGGTGGGTCCACTTCAAGTATGCCATCGAGAAGGGCATCAACGTCTTCATGGAGAAACCCGTCACCGCCGATGGCCCGACCTCGCGCCGGATGCTTGAACTGAACAAGCTCGCCAAGGCCAAGAACCTCAAGGTTGGCGTCGGCCTCATGTCCCGCCACAAAAAGTGCCTCCAGCAGTTGCACGCGCGCATTCACCAGGACAACGAGATTGGCGAGGTGAACCTGCTCCGCGGCTATCGCATGCAGGGGCTGCTCGGCTCGGCCTTCTCGGAGAAATATCCCGGCAAGGACAAGGGCCTCCCCGGCAACCCCAGCGAACTGATGTGGCAGATCTCGCGCTTCCACAGCTTCCTGTGGGCCAGCGGTGGCGGCTATAGCGACTTCAACATCCATCACATCGACCATCTGTGCTGGCTGAAAAGCCCTCCCGGAAAAGAGCTCTGGCCCGTCAAGGCGCAGGGCGTCGGCGGCCGCACTTACCGCACCAGCCCGGATGGCAAGCCCTACGTGGACCAGAACTTCGACAGCTACGCGGTGGAATACACCTTCGAGGATGGTGCCAAGATGTATATGAACGGCCGCACCATGCTGGGCGCGGTGCCGATGTATCACAGCTTCGTGCATGGCCCCAAGGGCATGGCCAATGCCGCCAAGTCCGGCGACTGCAACGGCCCGTCCTCGACCTTCAAGGGCCAGAGCATGTCCCGCGAAAACCTGCTTTGGATGTCCGATGCGAAGATGGCGGATGATCCGTATTTCAACGAATGGCAGGTGCTCACTGACGCCATCCGCAACGACAAGCCACACAACGAAGTTGAACGCGGGGTGATGGCCAGCGTGGTGACCTCCCTGGGTCGCTATGCCGCTCACACCGGGCAGGAAGTCACCCTCGAAGAAATGCTCAACCACGAGCACGAGTTCGCGCCCAACGCCGACAAGCTCACCTTCGATTCACCGGCTCCGGTGCAGGCGGATGGCAACGGCCTCTACCCCATTCCCGAGCCGGGCAAGAAGACGAAGCGCGAATACTGATTCTCGCGAGAGTCAACCGACCTGGTTTTTCACCGGCCGGCCACGCGAGTGGTCGGCCGGTTTGCATTTTTGCTTACTGGGCGCAGTCCCGCAGGGAACTAGCGGCCGCTGCCGGCGGGTTTGAGGCGGCCATCCTGAGCCGTGGCTGCCCGGTAGTCGGCCAGGGCCCGGAAGTATTCCGCCAACGCGTCCACTTCCGTGACCTTGGCGTCAAAAGCGGCCTGCTCCCGCAGCTGTAGCGCGAGCAGGTCCGAGGCTCCGCGCCGGAGTCGCTCCGCCTCGGCGGCCTGCAATTCGGCAGCGAGCGACGCGTTTAGACGCGCCTGCTGGATTTGTTCGTGGGCGGCGGCCAGGGCGGACGCTGCGTCGCGGACCTCGGCGGCGATGCGGTCGCGGGCAAAGCGCTCATCGTTGATCAACTGCTCCAGTTGCGCGTTCACTTCGGCGATGCGGCCCTTGGCCTCACTCCGCTGCAGGGGCAGGCGGAACTCGATGCCGAGCTGGGTCTCGAACTCACCTTTGTCCTTGTAGAGCCGGCGTCCGATGTCCTGTGAAACGCTGGCGCCAGCATCGAGCTGCGGGAGCATTTGATTGCGGGCCAGCCGCAGGTCAACGCCGAGTTTTTCACCCGCAAGCTGGATGCGCCGCACCTCGGGGCGCGCGGCGATCGCCAGCTTGATGTCGGCCTCCATCTGCGTCGTCTCGGGCGGTGGCGCGGGAGGGAAGCTGGCGGGCAGCCGCTCGCGGCCGGCGATCTGCGGGGCCTCGGCATTATCGCGCAGGAACAGTGATAGCGCGAGGCCGGCGGCTTCAAAGCGGCGGCGGGCCTGCGTGACCGCCAGCTGCCGGGCAACGATCAACCGCTCATTATCCTTGAGGCTGATGCGCGGGATGAGCCCGGCGTTGACTTGATTGGTCAGCGAATCGCCCCGGTCATTCGCCACCCGCAGCAATTCCTCCCCCAGTTGCAGGCGCTGTCCGGCGGCAAGCCAGGCATAGTAACCGACACTCGCCGCCCGGATGAAGTCGAGATGCTGGCGTTGGATGAACGGGTCGGCCAGCTCCTGATCCAGACGGGCCTTCAGGACGGCGGCGCGGCGACGGTCGATCGACCCGTCGCGGAGCAGGGGCAACCGCACGCCGAAGCGGGGCTCCCCCGCGCCCTGGGTGCGGTCCTTGTCGTAGTCCGGCAGCGACCCACCGCGCGTGATCCGATACCCGCCAAAGATCGTGCTGCCCCACCAGCCGGTAAACTGCTCGAAGCCGGTGTCAACCGTGCTTGAGTCGTAATAGCCGCCGGGATTGCTGAAGATCTTCGAGAAGACGTTGAAATCGAAGACGGCGTTGGCGCTTCTAAGCCGACCAGCCGCCACGTCGCGCTCGATCAATGCCGCCAACAGGGGGGGATACTGGTTGGTCACGCTGGCGAGCACCTCGCCCAGCAGAAGCGGCTGGCTTTCAGCGCGCGCAAGCAACGGGCCGCCGAGCAGCCAGCAGCTGAACCAGCAGAGGAGCAGTTGGTTCGCGCGGATCATTTCTTCGAATCCAACTGGTCTTCCGTAAGCACGGGGGGGAAGCCGTTCATCTGCCGCCACACCTCGAACCAGAGCGGAACTTGCTGCAGCAGCACCCAGCCATTGACGCGCACGCCCTGCCGGAGCCATCGCGGCGCGGGCCATCGGATGACCTCTGAGCGGCCGCCTTCGCGCTGCACCACGTCTGGTTTCTCGGCGATCAGGACGCGGAATTTGCCCTTGCCGTTGTCGGTTGGGTCCACCGTCAGGACCTCGCCGCCAAAGGTGCCTCGCGCCAGACTGGGCCAGCCTGCCAGTTGGAGCGCGGGCCAGCCCTCGAACTGCAGGCGCACCAGGCTGCCCTCGCGCACCACCTTGCCGGTGGCATCCACTTCGCGTGCGGCCAGGAGCGGCATGTCCAACCCGTTAAGCCACAGCTCGGCCATGCGCGTTTCGGTCTTAGCGATAATGGTGCACAAGGGCGAGCCTGCCCGCAGAAACGTGCCTTCGGTGGCCTGCACGCGGAAGACGATGCCAGCTCGCGGCGCGGTCACGCGTTGCATATGGGTTTGGCTGATCTGGATGTCGAGCACCACGAGCGACTGCTCCACGGATGCAAGTTCAGCCCGGGCGGAATCCCTCTGCGCGGTCGTGCCGCTGATTGATGCCTGCAGGTCCACGGGCGTGCGGTCCAGTTCCGCCTGGGCGCGCTCCAGTTCTGCGTTCTGACGGTCACGCTCAAGCAGCGCCAGTTCGTAATCGCGCTGGGAGGCCAGCCCACGCTGGTCCTCAAACAGCGCCTTGATGCGGTCGTATTGCTGGGTGGCGGTGCTTGCGGTCACCTTCGCGGCAGCGAGGCGCGTGCGTGCGGCGGCGATGGCGAGGGGGAGAGCCCGCTCCTGGTCTCTGAGCTGTGCCTGCAGGGATTCGACGCGGGTGCGGGTGGCGTCGCGCCGAGCCAGCATGGCTTCGCGTTGACGCTGGAGGTTGGCCTGGAGGTTGGCGTCATTGTCGATCAGTTCAAAAAGCACATCACCGGCCGCGACGGTCTGGCCTTCCAGCACCTTGGCTTTCAGCACCCGGCCAGCCAGCGGCGCCTCAACGGTGACAGCGCGCTCCAGCGGGTCATACGCCACAATGCGACCTGAACCGCTTACAAACTGGCGCCACGGCAGAAAGAGGAGGCCAGCGGCCACCAGGACAAATCCCACGGCGAGTGAGCGGGCGAACCAGCGCACCCAGCGCGGCGGACGAGCCTGTTGCAGTGACAGCAGACCGGAGCGATGGTCCAGCATCGGCATCGCCTCGCCGCTGGGTGGGGATGATTCTGGAGCGGCACTCATGCGTGGGCAGAGGGGGAGGGACCGTGCCCTGGTTGACTCAGGTGGCACTCGCCTAAGTGGATGACGGAGTCGCATCGGCCAAGCAGGTCTGGATCACGAGTGACAAGGATGAGCGTCCAAGGCCGGGCCGGGTCGAACAGCAGTGTTTCGAGGGCGGGGAGGAATTCGCTGTCCATGCCCTCCAAGGTCTCGTCCACCAGCAGAAGTCGGGGACGCCCCGCTATGGCCCGGGCGACCATCAGCAGGCTCCTCTGTGCGCTGGAAAGCGGTGCGCCGCCGGGCTTGAGGTGGGTTTCCAGGCCATCGGGCAGGCGCAGGAGCGTGTCGAGGAGGCCGACCTTTTGCAGCGCCGTCTGCACGTCCTGGAGGCTGAGATCGGTGCGGCCCAGCCGGACATTTTCCGCCACTGTGCCGCCGACCAACTCGTGGCCCCGCACCAGGGCGACCTGTTGGCGCATCGCATCCAGCCGCCATTGGCGCAGGTCCAATCCGTCGAGCAGGGTTGTCCCCCCCGACGGCGAACGGAGTCCGGCTAGGATGTCCAGGAGGGTGCTGGCTCCATGGCCCGCCGCACCGACCAGCCCGACCCGAGCGCCCGCCGGCAGGGAGTGGTTGAGCTGATCCAGAACGGGATGGGCGGGATTGTAACCGAAGGTGACGCCGCGAAGCTCCACCGCCAACCCACGACCGGGTAAAACCGCCGGGGTCTCACCCGACTCGCGCTCAATGGGCAGATCTACCAAGTAGCCAAGCTTGTCCACCGCTGCCAGGGCGTCATACCAGTTTTCAATGTGTTTCCCCAACTTCCCGACCGCACTGACAATCGCAGCCAGAATCAGCTCGCTGGCAACCAATTGGCCCAGCGTCAGCTCGCCGCGGAGAACCAGCCAGCCGCCCAAAGCCAGCAGAGCGGCACTCGCGACCGCTTGCAGGCAAAGGAGGGCAATGACTTGGCCCATGACCACGCGGAAGCTCCCCCGCCGGGCGGCCAGGTATTCCTGCAGCAGGGCGTCCGCCCGGTGTGCGGCCAGCTCGGCTCCGCCCGGGGAGCGGAATAGGACTGGGAACATGACAATCTGCTCCAACCAGCCCACCACCGCATGTTTTGCATAGGATTCCCGCACATTGGCCCGAATGCCCCGGCCACCCGGCAGCCACAGCACCAAGACGATGAATGTGAGCAGCAGCAGGGCGAACACCAAGAGCACCGGGTGGTAGACGCCCAGCACCACCAAGCCGATGAGCGTGCTGAAAACCACGTTGATCCCATCCAATAGCAGGCCCGTCGCGCTCTTCTGGAGGGTGACGACGTCGAAGAACCGGTTCACCAACTCCGGACCTTGGCGGCTGTCCAGGGCATCCATTCGGACGCGCGGCAGCCGGAACGCAAGGTCCGCCGCCATGCGCACGAAGATCCGGCGCTGCACCAGCTCCATCACGTAATCCTGGGCCGCGCGCACCACGGCCAGCAGGGCCAGGAGGGCCAGCAACGCAATGGCCAGCACCACCAGCGCCTGCACGTAGACCTGCTGCTCCCCGCCGAAGGCGATGTTGTTGACCACCGCATCCACGGCCAAGGGAGTGGCCAGATAGAGCAGGCCGGCAATTAAAGAGAAGACGATGATGCCGCCAATCTCCCGGCGTTCGGGCCGAAGGAAGGCAAAAAAACGTCGCGCCGGCGAGGAGGCTCCTCCCGAAGAGTGAACATGTCCGTGGGTGTCGGTCGCCATGCGTAATGCGATTTAACGGCCCGCCATCTGCTAATACTTGCGCGGGACATTTTGACCCATGCGCAAGCGGCGCGGAACATAGGTGCGAAGTTCCATTTGTCAACCGACTGTTTGAGCACCTCAAACAGAGTATCTGCCAGCGACCAAAAGGAGGGTTTCGCCCAGGGACACGACGTAACTTCGGTCAGCTGTTCTGGGCCTGCTGGCGGAGCTGATCCAATTCTGTGCACAGGCCGGACACGCCATTGATCAGCACCACGCCCAGTTCCTTCAGGCAGGACTGGTAGCTTGCCGCTGCCCGGCCTCCGATCAGCATGGCCACATCAGGTGGCAAGATGCGGCGGAGCAGTCGCAGTTCATCCGGCAGCCGGGTGCAGTCTGCCGGATATACGAGGCTCAACGCCACGGCGCGTGCCCGGCACTGTCGCACCACGCCGGCAATCTCGGCGGCCGGCAAGCTGGGGCCCAGATAGGTGACGTTCCAGCCGGCGTTGGTAGCGGCCGAGGCGGCCATGATCGCGCCCAGTTCATGCAGTTGGCCGGCCGGCGTCGTGACCACGAGTCGCGGGGCGTCTTCCCGGCCTGCGAAAGGACGGGTCACGCGGCTCAGGAAGCCCTTGATATGCGCACTGGCGAAATGCTCGTGGGCAGCCGTGAGCTGTCCTTTTTGCCACTCCTCGCCCAACGCATGGGCCAGCGGGCCGATCAGCTGGCACAGCAGTCCTTGGTGTCCCAGTTCGATGGCCCCGGCCTGGAGCACGCCTTCCAACGCGGCCCCGTCGAGGCGGCGAACGGTCTCCAGTGCCCGGCCTACCCAGTCACTGCGCGGCTCGTTGGCCAGGTCCGATGGCTGGTCGCGCTGGTCGGCGGCCAGCACCTCGCGAATGCGGTCGTTGGGCAGAGTGGCCACGGTGCCGATGCTATGCCCCGCCTCAGTGGCGCGGCGGAGCAGGGACAGCCGTTCGATTTCTTCATCCGAGTAGCGCCGCCGATTGGTGCCGGTCCGACCCGGAGCTACCACCCCGTAGCGTCTCTCCCAAACTCGGATGACGTGCGGGCTCAGGCCCGTCCGTTGCGCGACCACGCGGATCGAATGACTAGCTGCGTGCATTAAGTGGAATGTGAACAAAAAGTAAACAGAGGCAAAAGAATTTCTTTAGAGCGGCTACGAAGCGTGGAAAAAAGCATGAAAAGGCACCATAACCTCACTGGTTTTCCACCTGACGAAGAAATAATGAACAAAAACTAGACAACGGCAATCTACTAGGACATAACTTAGACAATGAAACTAAATCAATCTACCTCGCTCGCCAGTGGTTCCCGCCTCAAGACCGTTCGCATCGCCCGCCTTTCGTCCCGCCGGGCAGCGCGCCGTGCGTCGTCCAATCCGTCGCCCGCCCCGCAGTCGCCCGCCCCGGTGCGAGCGGCCGAAGTTCCCCGCGACCCGGATGTGCGGCCGGCCGACCTCGACTATTCCTTGGAGAGGTCCGAAATGGTGACTCCTCTGGCGCGCTATCTCCGCGACGCCATCGAAGTGCCGCTCCTGACCGTGGAAGAGGAGATCGAACTGGCCCGGCGCATCCAGCAGGGCGACGAGGCGGCCCGCGAGCACATGATCCGCGCCAACCTCCGCCTGGTCGTCAAAATTTCCCGCGAGTATGAAGGCTTCGGCCTGCCGCTCCTGGACCTCATCAACGAGGGCAACATGGGCTTGATGAAAGCCGTCGAGCGCTTCGACCCCGCCAAGGGCGGCAAGCTCTCCACCTACGCCGCCTGGTGGATCAAGCAGTCCATCCGCCGGGCGCTGACCAACCAGTCCAAGACCATCCGGGTGCCCTCCCACACCCTGGAAAAGATGTGGGCCATGCGCCGCGTCGCGGATCGCTATGAGAAGGAGCTTGGCCGCCAGCCGACGCCGGCTGAACTCGCCGCCGAGACCGGCATGCGCCTCAAGCGCGTCGTGGAAATCCAGAACGCCGCCCTCGCTCCGACTTCGCTGGACGCCCCGCTGGGCGACGCGGACAGCAGCAGCCTGTCTGAAATCGTCCCGGACACGGTCAACGAGGATCCGGCCGTGGACTTGGCCCGCCGCGATCTCCAGCAGCTGGTCAGCGAACTGGTGCCCCGGCTGCCCGAGCGCGAACGGGTGATTCTTCAGCAGCGGTTCGGCTTGGGCGATTCCGGCAAGCTCACGCTCCGCAGCATCGGCCGGCGTTTCGGCGTGACCCGCGAGCGCATCCGCCAGCTCCAGAATCTCGCCCTGCAAAAGCTCCGCGTGCTCATCCAGCAGCGGGAATCGCTCCCCGTGGCCGCCTGAACCTGCTCCCCTCATGAACCAACTCCTCACCGCCACCGCGCTGGCCCTATCGCTCGTCTCCCTGTCGGCGGCGGACTGGCCCCAATGGCGCGGCCCCCAGCGGGACGGCCACGCGGCCGGCACCACCTGGCCCGCGAAGCTGGACACCAATCACCTCCGGCTAACCTGGCGGGTCGAGCTGGCGCCCAGCTATTCCGGACCGGTCGTCAGCGGGACGCGCGTGTTTACCACCGAGACACGGGACAAGAAGTCCGAAGCCGTGACCGCCTACGACCGCTCATCCGGCCGCCAGTTGTGGCGCGTCGAGTGGCCCGGGGCGTTGAGCGTCCCGTTCTTCGCTAAGTCCAACGGTGACTGGATCCGCGCCACGCCGGCCTGCGACGGCGAGAGCCTCTTCGTCGCCGGCATCCGGGACGTGCTGGTCTGCCTGGCCGTGGCGGATGGCAAGGAACGTTGGCGGTTCGACTTCGTGAAGGAGCTCGCCGCCCCGTTGCCGGACTTCGGCTTCGTCTGTTCGCCGCTGGTGGATGACCAGGCGGTCTACGTCCAGGCCGGCGCGAGCTTTGTGAAGCTGGACAAGCGCACCGGCAAGGTCCTCTGGCGCACGCTGCAGGATGGCGGCGGCATGTGGGGCAGCGTGTTCTCCTCGCCCACCTTCGCCACGCTGGCCGGCGAGCGGCAGCTCTTGGTCCAGACCCGCACCAAGCTCGCGGGAGTCAACCCCGCCGACGGCAAGGTCCTCTGGGAACAGCCGGTCGAGGCCTTCCGCGGCATGAACATCCTGACGCCGGTGGCGCTGGGCGATCTCCTGTTCACCAGCACCTACGGCGGCAAGACCATCGGCTTCAAGGTCGCGCGGCAGGACGGCCGGTTCACCGTGGCAGAAGCCTGGCAGCACAAGGCCCAGGGTTACATGACCACGCCGGTCGTCATCGACGGCGTCGCCTACACGCACCTCAAGAGCCAGCGCGCCATGGCCATCGACGTCGCCACGGGCCGCGAGCTGTGGACCACGCCTGATTCCTTCGGCAAGTATTGGAGCCTCGTCGCGGGTGGGGACCGCTTCCTCGCGCTGGATCAGCGGGGCGAACTGCTGCTGTTCCGCGCGAACAAGGAGAAGCCCGAGCTGCTCGACCGCCGCAAGCTGACCAAGGCCGAGACCTGGGCCCATCTGGCGGTCGCGGACCAGCAGGTGCTCGTCCGCGAGCTCAACGCCCTGGTGGCCTACGAGTGGTCCGCGCCGCCCGCGCCGTCCGCCCGGCTCGCCGGGGGAGTGCAGTGAAGCGCCGCCGCCTCGCCGTCACCATGGCTGCCACCCTTGCCGCCGGCTGGCTGGCCACGCTGCTCGGCGGGTGCCAGCTCACGCGGGCCGGCTACGAGTCCGCGCCTTACACGGTCGTCCGGGCGGATGGCCGGTTTGAACTCCGCGACTATCCGGCCCTTACCGTGGTGGAGACGCCCATGACGGATCCGCGCCGCGACGGGGCGGACGGCAGTTTCATGCGGCTCTTCCGGTTCATCACCGGGGCCAACGCGGCGGGTCAGAAGATCGCCATGACCACGCCGGTCTTCATGTCCGGCGAGGCCACCAACGCCGTGATGGCGTTCGTGCTGCCGGCCAGCCTGAGCTCCGCCACCGCGCCCCGGCCCACGGCCGACGGGGTCAACGTGCGTGAACTGCCGCCGGGCCGCTTTGCCGTGCTGCGCTTCCGCGGCGGGCGCTCGGCCGCGAAGGAGGCCGAGGTCCTCGCCGAGCTCCGCACCTGGCTGGCGGCGCAATCGCTCCGGTCGGCCGCCGCTCCCGTCTATGGTTACTTCGATCCGCCGTGGACGCCGTCCCCGCTGCGGCGCAACGAAGTCATGCTCCGCCTGGCCCCCGTTCCCTGAACCCCGTCTCTCCATGCGCGTCCACGAATACCGCTGCGAACTCTGGCTGCCCCGCCCGCCGGAGCAGCTCTTTCCCTTCTTCGCGGACGCCGCGAACCTCGACGCCATCACGCCGCCGTGGCTCCACTTCCACATCGTCACGCCCCGGCCCATCGCCATGCGGCCGGGCGCGCTCATTGACTACCGCCTGCGCGTCCGCGGCCTGCCGCTGCGCTGGCGCACCCTGATCCGGGACTGGCAGCCGCCGTATCGCTTCGTGGACGAACAGCTCCGCGGCCCCTACCGCCAATGGGTGCACGAGCACACCTTCGAGGCGCGCGATGGCGGCACGCTCGCCCGCGATGTCGTGCGTTACGCGGTCCCCTTTGACTGGCTCCTGCACCGCTGGTTCATCCGCCCGGACATCGAGCAGATCTTCGCCTACCGTCAACAGGCGCTCCGCCGCCTGCTCGCCCCGGCCTGAACGTGTTTTCCCCTCCGCCCGCTCACCTTTCCCCCCTTTCATGAACACCGCCCTCCACACCCTCCAGGTCTTCGTCGCCGCCTCCATCTTCTTTGTCTGGGTGGTGCGTTACGACAACATCATCCGTGAATTCCACCACTACGCGCTGCCGGACTGGCTCCGCGACCTCGTGGGCATCTGCAAACTCACCCTCGCCCTCCTGCTGGTGCTGGGCATCGACCGCCCGGCGCTCGGCGTCGTCGGCGGAGCCGGCATGGCCTTCCTCATGGTCTGCGCCTTTGGCGTCCACCTGCGCGTGAACACCCCCTGGATCAAGCGCGTGCCGTGCCTCGCCCTCCTCGCCGTGTCCCTCGCCATCGCCTGCCTGCCCACCCTGGCCACCGCCTCCTGATGCCCCGTCCCCGCTCCACGCCCGTGCCCGCCGCCGCGCCGCCGCGCCTGCGCCTGGGCCTCTGCTGCCAGTTCATCCGGGAGCCCATCAAGTTCCGCACCACCACCGTCACCGCCATGCTGCGGCTGGACCGCCCCGCGCGCCTCGCCCGCCTGGCCGAACTCGCCCGCGCCAACGCCGCCGCCCTCCTCGCCGCCCTCCGCTACTGCGCCGCCCACGGCATCGGCGCCTTCCGCATCAACAGCCAGATCCTCCCCGTCAAGACCCACCCCGAGGCCGGCTATGCCGTGGCCGACCTTCCCGACGCCGCCGACCTCATCGCCCGTTTCCGCGCGTGTGGCGACTTCGCCCGCGCCCACGGCCTCCGCCTCACCTTCCACCCGGACCAGTTCGTTGTCCTCAACTCCCCCAATCCGAAGACCCTCGCCCACTCCCTGGCCGAACTCGCCTACCAGGCCGAAGTCGCCGGCTGGGTGGGGGCCGACTCCCTCAACGTCCACGGCGGCGGCGCCTACGGGGACAAACCCGCCGCCCTCCGCACCCTCACCCGCGCCATCGAACGCCTTCCCGACGCCATCCGCACCCGCCTCACCTTGGAGAACGACGACCAGACCTTCACCCCCGCCGACCTCCTGCCCGTCTGCGCCGCCACCGGCGTGCCGCTCGTTTACGACGTGCACCACCACCGCTGCCTGCCGGACGGCCTCAGCGTGGCCGCCGCCACCGAGCAGGCCGCCGCCACGTGGGACCGCGAACCCCTCTTCCACCTCTCCAGCCCCCTGGCCGGTTGGGACGGTCCCCAGCCCGAGCGCCACCACGACTACATCGATCCCCGGGACTTCCCGGCCGAATGGCGCGGCCGCACCCTCACCGTGGACGTGGAAGCCAAGGCCAAGGAACTCGCCGTGCTCCAACTCGCCCGCCAGCTCGCCGCCGCCTGAGCGGGGGCACCTGCTCCCTGCCGCGCCCGAGGAGCGCCGGCGCAGGGCAGGGCAGGGAAGCGACAAGCGGCCTGCGCCGGGGCCAACCCCACGGCCAGACCCCGCTGTCCGACCTGCGTTCGCCGGTGTCCGCGACTGGCAAACGAACGTCCGTTTGGCGTTCGAGGGTGTCCAATACTGGCAAACCAACGCCCGTTTAGCGTTCTCTTGTGTCCAAGACTGGCAAACAAACGCCTGTTTAGCGTTCTCT
>Ga0172367_10000498_pt1 | contig 60569 bp, 51 predicted proteins | sample Lak10m_FD_114542 | JGI IMG/M metagenome (GOLD analysis project Ga0172367, IMG submission 114542) | Freshwater microbial communities from Kabuno Bay, South-Kivu, Congo - kab_022012_10m | ecosystem: Environmental > Aquatic > Freshwater > Lake | place: Democratic Republic of the Congo: South-Kivu... | reverse complement strand
TGGATTTGTGAACGGTGACGACTTGCACCAGGTCGGCATCGCTTTCCAGCCGGAGTTGGCGGTCCCCGGGGTCCATCCCTTTGGCGCTGTCACGAATCTGTTCGGCCAGATGGCGAATCAGCGACTGCTCGCCCTCCAGAGTGGCGCTGGCCGATTGCAGGATTTCGGCCAGATGTAGCAGATCGGTCAGCACCCGCTCGCCGTTACGCGTGTTCTTGGCGGCATCCCCTGCCAAGCACCGTGGCGGGACCGCGAAATCCGTGAGCAAGCGCCGCAGCATCGGCAGTACGCCCTGCCGCCGCCAGGCCTCCCGGTAGGCGCGAAACTGCAAGACCCGCTCTTCCCAGGCCGACTCATCGCGATTCAGGGTATCCAGTTCGGCCCAGTCCAGGCCCAACGTAGCCGTCGCCAGCGCGGCGCGCAGCCGATATGGATCGTCCGGTTCCGCGCAGGCTTCCAGCCAGTAACGCAACTCGGTCGCCCGCGGACTCTGGAACACCGATTCCCGGTCGGAGAGATACACGCTGCGCACCCCGCGCCGCGCCAACGCGCGCCGGATGGCGTCGGCCTCGGTACGGCTGTTGACCAGCACCGCCAGGTCGGCCGAACGCAGCGGCCGCCAGTCACCGTCTCCGGAGAAGCCGGCCTGGCCGGACTGCCCCAGATTGAGCAGGCGGACCATTTCACTGGCGCAACTTTCCGCGATACCCTTGCGGTAGGCTTCGCTGCCCAGCGGCTTGCCATCGTCCTCTGACGTCAGGAAACAGACGGTCAGCGCGGGCGGCGCCTGGCCTTCCACTTCCAGCCGATCCTTGCGCCCCCGAGCCACGGCGCTGACGAAAGGCACCGGGTTGTCGCCGGGTTCCGTGCGGAACAGGAAGGCGCCCGCACCCTGTTGACGCGCCTCGGCGGCTTCGAAGCAGCGATTGCTGGCCGCGACCATGGCCAGCGTGGAGCGATGGTTGCGCTTCAGCGTGTAATGCCGTCCCGTCGTCGCCCGCCGGGCCTGAAGGTAAGTGAAGATGTCCGCGCCCCGGAAGGCATAAATGGCCTGCTTGGGATCGCCGATCAGGATCAGCGCCGTCTCCGGAACATTGTCCGCGACGCGGTAGACGGCGTCGAAGATGCCGTACTGCACCGGATCGGTGTCCTGAAATTCGTCGATCAACGCCACCGGGAATTGCCGGCGGATGATCGCCGCCAGCCGTTCGCCATTCGGACCCCGCAGCGCGTCGCGCAACCGGGTCAGCAGATCATTGAAGCCCATCTGGGCGCGGCGTCGTTGCTCACCGGCGAAGCGGACTTCCACCCAGCGCGCGGCATGGCGCAGGATGTCGTTGTGGGCGCAGGGCAGTGCATCGAGTTCATCCCTCAGGGCGGCGAGGGCCGCGAGTGCGGGATGGCCCGGCGGTTCGCCCTGTTTCCAGGCCTCCCGCAGACCCTCCGGGGTCAGCCGCTGCCAGGCGGTAGTGCTCAAGTTCGGCTTCTCGATACCCGCGTCGGCCACCCAGACACCGAGCGCGTCCAGCCAGGGTTGGTAGTAGCGCGCCTGGAGCTTGCGGCCATCGACCTGCTTGCGAGCCACGGCGGAGTCCAGGAGTTGCCGCAACTCCGGCAGCCAGCGCGTCCACGGCGCCTTGAGCGCCGCCAATCGCTCGGTCCTTTCCCGCGCGCGGAGGGCTACCGTCTCCCTGGGCTCCCCGACGGCCTCCATCAGGTCCGGATGTTCGAGGAGCGGCTTCAGCGTCTGTTGCAGGGCTTCGGGCGTCAACCACCACCCGCGCACGATATCGGCGGTCTCGCGAGGCAAGGGCGAGAAGAAGGTGCGCCAGTAATCGCGCACTGCCTCGGCCAGGAGTTCGCTCTGGTCGGTCTCCAGAGTCTGGGTGAACAGGCTGCCGCTGTCGAATGCATGCTCGCGCAGCATCCGGTTACACCAGGCATGGATAGTCGATACGGCGGCCTCGTCCATCCACTCGGCCGCCCATTGCAACTGCCGGGCCTTGGCGGGCCACTCTTCCGGCGGATATTCGGCCCGGAGGTCATGCAATAAATCCTCGCCCGGCGGGCGCTCGGTTACGGTGTCCGGATCGGCCAGGAATACTTCCGCCGCCTCGCTCAGACGGGCGCGGATGCGGTCCCGCAACTCCTGAGTGGCCGCCTCCGTGAAGGTGACGACCAGGATTTCGGGCGGCATCAAGGCAGGGCTGGCCTGTTCCTCGCGGCCATGACCGAGTACCAGGCGCACATAAAGCAGGGCGATGGTAAAGGTCTTGCCGCTGCCGGCGCTGGCCTCGATCAAACGGCTGCCAGTCAGCGGAAACCGCAGTAGATCGAGCTGTTCGGCGGCCCCGCTCATGACTGACCCTCCGCCTTGGCCGGGATGGCATTGCTTAGCGGTCGCAGCAGCCGTTCCGCCAGTTCGTAAAACTCACCACTCGCCGTCAGCGCGGTGAAATCGGGAAAGGCTCGGCCCAGGCAGGCGTCGGTCTCGACCTCGCCCGTTTGATAAGCGCCGCCCTCATAGGTGTGGCGCGCCGTGTCCGGATCGCCCGTGCGCAACCAGGCAAAAGCCGTCCTGACCGCCAGCGGCAAGGGCCGGCGCATACCTTCGCTCCAGGCCTCCAGCCATTCATTGATCCAGGCTTCCGCCTGCTCACGGTTCACTGGCGCCAGTTCGACCCGGCCCTTCTTGCTCAGCACGAGAGTGGTCAGCGGCGCACCGGCCAGATGTTGGGCTATGTGGCGCACCCAGTAACTCACCAGTTTGTCGTGACGGTAGCGGTTATCCTTGCCCACGAGGTTGCTGCTCTCGATCACGACCCGGCATCGCTCGCCCGCGTCATTCGCGCTAACGCCGCCCAGCCAGTCGGCTATTTCCAGCACCTGACCCTCGACGCTGTGCGCATGGCGCAGCGCTTCTTCCTCGATGGGGTGGGGCCAGCGGGCCAGGGCCGCCTGATAGGCCTCGATCAACGCCGGCATCGGCTCCGCGAGTTCTTCCGCCAAGGCCTCCCCGAATCCGCCCGGCGCCAGATCGCCCCGGCGGGCGATGCGCGCAAGCTGGTCTTCGAGCGCGGCGGCGGCGGGCTGCCCCAGACTCAAGGCATGAACCTGAGCCTGTATCAATTCATCCTGCAACCGCCAATTCTCCAGCGCATCCAGGGCAAAGGGCTCCTGATCGGCGCTGGCCGGGTCCGCGATGTCGAAACCGACCTTGAGCCGTTCGCGGAAAAACTGCCGCACCGGATCCTTGAGGAAGCGGGCCAATTCGCTGACGGTCAGGGGCTCGTCGCGCGGATGCGGCGCCAACATACCCTCGGGAGACGGGCATGGTTGTGCAGAGCCCGGCTGCCACTCATGAGCGTAGGTAAACAGGCGAGCAGCGGCCGAGACGGCCGGGAAATAGGCTCGGCTGAAGGCTTGCAGCGGATGTTCGAGGGTCAGCGCCCGGACCAGCTCGCGCCCGGCTGAAGCGGCGAGACCCTCATGCCCGGCCAGCGTCCAGCCGGCACGGAGGTGATCACGCAACTGGGCCACCAGCACGGAGGGCGGGCGCTCGGCATTGTCGGTGATGCGCCGGCCCACCCAGGAGATATGCAAATGCTCACGGGCGGAGAGCAGGGCTTCGAGGAAGAGGTAGCGGTCATCTTCGCGCCGCGAGCGGTCGCCGGGGCGGTAATCCTGCCCCATCAGGTCGAAATCCAGCGGGGCCCGGCCGCGCGGGTAATCGCCGTCATTCATGCCCAGCAGGCAGACCCTGCGAAAGGGGATGGCCCGCATCGGCATCAGGGTGGCGAAGGTGATGGCGCCGGCCATGAAGCGCTGCGACAGCCCGCCATCGTCCAGCCGCGACAGCCAGTAGGGACCCACCACCGACAGCGGCAGTGCTTCGATCAGCCCCCCCTCGTCACAGGCCTCCCGCCACTCGCGCAGCGCCTCGTCGAGGCGCAACAGGGTGTAGGCGTCGCGGGTGTCGCCGGCTTCGAAGAAATCCGCCAGCAGGGTCCGCAGCCTGACACACCATTCGGCCACGGTCAGGGTTTCGCTCAAACCCTGCCAGGCGGATTCCAGTTGCTCCAGAAATCGCAGCAAGGGGCCGAGCAAGGCCGCGTCGAGCCCGCCGATTTCATCGTAGGGCTCGATTTCGCGCCAGGCGCCGGCGGCACCGACAGCGTATCCCAGCAACATCCGCCGCAGTCCGAACAGCCAGGTATGCGGAGCGGCCTGCCCGGCGGCGGTCGGATTCCGGGCGCTGGCCGGCAAATCCAGGCTGACTCGATGCGCGTCGTGCAGCCCCCAACGGATGTTGGCCCCGCGTATCCAGCGATGCAATGCCGGCAGGTCCGCCTCGGCGATGCCGAAGCGGCGCTGAATAGCCGGGACTTCCAGCAAATCCAGCACGTCGCTGACCGCCAGTCGCGATTGCGGCAGCGCCAACAGCGATTCCAGCGCCCTCGGGAGAGGATCGACCCGCCGCTGGAGTTGATCGGCCACGGTGAACGGCAAAAAGCGAGGATCGTCCCGCTCCAGCCGGCCGAACACGGCCTGGATGGACGGCGCGTAGACATCGATTTCCGGCACCATGACGATGACATCCCTGGGCCGCAGGGTTGGATCGGCATTGAAGGCTGCCAGCAGCCGGTCCTGGAGGATCTCGACCTCCCGCTGCGGGCTGTGGGCGCTGTGGAAACGGATCGAACCGTCGCGGTCGGGATCGACCGGCGGCCAAAGCGCCCGCGATTCCCGCAGGGGACGGAGGTCGCGAATGTCGTCCTGCAACTGGCCGAGCAGGGTTCCGGTCTTCGGCGCGGTAAACAGGTCGATGCGCTGGTGGCCTATGGCCTCGAAATAGGGCCGGTAGCGGGACTGCGCCTCGTCGCTGTCGTGCTCATCGAGCAGGGCGATGAAATCGCGCCCCTGCTTGCCCCAGGCCGCCAGCAGCGGATGCGCATGCAGGTGCAACTCCGCCTCGGCGATCTCCCGGGGACTGCCGCCGCGACGGCGCTGCCGCCGATAGTCCGCGCGCAGCAGTTCGCGATCGGCAACGATATCGGCCCAGAAATGCTCGCAGGGATTGGGCACGCACATCAGCACCTGGACCCAGCGCCCGAGCATGGCCAGCACCTCCAGGGACTGGCGCGGCAACGAGGAGATACCGAACACCAGGAGGCGGCGCGGCAATCCCGGGGGCGGCGGCGCCGCCTCCGGCCAGGCGGAGGCCCGCGCCAGGAAGGCTTCATGCACCGCCGCGCGGCCGTCGTGTCCGCCCAAGCCCGGCTCGCTTGCCATGGCCGCGACATCCGCCAGCAGGGACCGCCACAACGAGGGTTGCCAGCGCTGCTCCTCGGGCAAGGGCAGACGGTCGCCGTGGGCCTTGATCAAGGTATCCTCGCCGTTTTGCCAAGCCTCCAGCCAGTCGGCGCGGTAGACCTGATACTGGTCCAACAGATCAGCCAGGCGCTCGGCCAACTGGAAACGTTTGCGCAGATCCGCGTCGTCTTCCAGGAAGCGGCGCAATGGCGCGTATTCCGGCGCCGCCAGCCGCTCCGGCAACAGCCGCATCAGCCGCCAGACGACACGGGATTTGTCGAAGGGGGAGATTTCCGGCACCGCCGCATGACCCAATACCGCGCGGTAGGCCCGCCAGAGGAAACGCGAGGGCAGTGAAATATCGAGCGCGGCGGCAATACCGCACCCGCCGCCCTCGCCCGGCTCCGGGTCGGCGGCCAGCGCCAGTTTCAGCCACTGGGCGATGCCATTGCTCTGCACCAGGATGACCTCGTTCTCCAGCGGCGCCAACGGGTAGCGCTTCATCCAGGTCACCAGCAGATCGCGCAGGGTCTCGGGACGATTGCCGTGAACCAGCATCAGGCCGGGGGGTAGGTTCATGGAGTTTAAAGTCTGGGGTCCGAAGAAAGTTCCAATATACGGAATGACTGCCCAATTCCCGAAGCTTGACCACCTCCAAGGGGGAGTGAGGTGAACGTTTTCGCGCACGTAAGGCCCTGGCCATCACTCTGCCCGGACATTGCACCACGCGGATCCGTCACAATCACCGCGGACATCCGCTCCGTGTCGCCCAAGCGTCGCCTCATGCGCGCCAACGTTCTCTTGCCGCAATGGAACAAAAGGCGGTCTTGTCCAGGGTGTGGCTCAAACTCGGGAAACATCAGATATTGCCGTTGTCGATATATCAATCATGATATATCATTTGACCGTGAACGGGAAAGAAATCATCGATATACTCAAGACGGCTGGCTGGAAGCTGGCTCGTATTGAGGGCAGCCACCACATCATGGAAAAAGCGGGCATGCCGCGTTCGGTTCCTGTTCCAGTCCATGGCAACAAAGACCTTGGCCCCGGCCTGATCGCCGCCATCCAGCGGCAAAGCGGAGTAAAACTGAAATGAACCTGGCTTACCCTTATGCAGTGGAACCGCAGGACGGTGGTTTCTTTGTGCAGTTTGTCGATCTTGAGGAGGCTTTCACAGAAGGCACCACACCGGAGGAAGCCGCTTTCAACGCGGCCGAGGTGCTGTCCGGGATTCTGGCCTATCGCCTGGAACATGGCGATGACATACCCGTGCCATCGTCCGCCAATGGCCATCCTGTCGCCCTGCCGTCCGCATCCGTACAATCGGCCTTGTTGATACGCCATGCGCGAGGGCATCGCCCCCTGTCCGAACTCGCCCGCGCACTGGATACCTCGTGGCCATCCGCGCAACGGTTGGAAAACCCCCATCATTGGCCCAGCCTGAAACAACTGGACAAAGCCGCGCGGGCCTTGGGTAAACGGCTGGTGCTGTCGATCGAATAAAGCCCCTTCGACTCCGCTCAGCGAACGGCTGACGTGATATCCGTGAGTTTAGGGTTGCCAATCAATTTGACCCACCACCAGCATCCAATCCCTCGACCATCATGTCCCGGCCAAAAGCCGGTTGACGCTCTCCCGCAATTCCCGGTCAAGGTTGCGGGTATGGCGCCATCGTTCCAGTCCCGCACGGATTTGCCGGCGACGATCGGCGGGCAGGCCCGGTTGCCGGAGGTAGGCGTCCAGGGTGTTCACGGCTGTTAAAGCGATATCACGGCCTGGCTGGCCGATGGCCGAGAGCAGCGCCTTGATGGCGGTTTCGTCAGGCGTCCGGACCCGGCCAAGGCTGGTGGCGGCGGCCAGGCGTACCTCCGGATCAGGGTCGTCACGCAACGTTTTCGCCAGCGCCCGCTGAGCTTCGATTACCGGATAGGCGCCCAATTGTTCGGCGCCCGCCTTTCGCGGCAGCGGGTCCGTGCTGTTCAGGGATTCGAGGGCTTGAGCAACTTGCTCCCGTTCGATGCGGCGTTGCTCGGCGAGGTGTTCCGCGCCTGGCGGGGGAACAGACGCGCCCATGCGGGTCGCCAATTCCCGCAGGTCGGGGACAACGTAGCCCGGCCTAAGAGTGTTTGCCTGACCCACTGGCGAGGTGGGGGGGCTGGGAGGTTTGGTTTGCCTGGCGCGCGAAAACATGAGCGCCAGGACAACCAGCACCGTCACGGTCAGGCCTAAAATCGACCAGACCTTTTTTCTCGTTTCGGTTCTCATGTAAGAACAAAGCGGGCCGAGCCGCCCGCCTTGTGCTTTGGAACTCTATCGGTTACGGACCGGTCACCAGCGTGCCGACGCCCCTGGCCGCCGTGCCAGCCTCATTCAAGGAGTTCGGACAGGCGGGCTGGGCCCAGGCGGTCCAGTAATTGCTCGCTTGGTTGAACTGACCGCTGAGGCTGATGATGGCCTCGTCACCCACCGTGCCGCCACTGGCCGGGGGCGTCCCACCGGTGGCCGTGTAGTTGGCCGTGGTGATGCCGACGCCGCCGGGCTGCATGTTCAGCTTCTGGCGCATCTTCCAGGCAAAGGCATGGTCGCGGCAGGAGGTGTCGCCCGATACGCCGATCGCGCCGACTTTCTTGCCGCCCTTACTAAACTGCCAGTCCACCGCCAAACACATTGACACCGCCAACGCGATGGCCTCTCAGGGCATCGTTATTGGTGCCATAGGAATAAGGACTGCCGTCGTAGGCCTGTCCGGCGTCGACCGGGTTGCTGAACTGCAAGCCGAACAGACTGCCGCCCGGCTGCACGGGCGCGTAGAGATTGGCCGTGGAGATGGCATAGCCATCAAGGCTGAAGGCGTTGGCGGTGTTGGCCTTCTGAGCCGAGATGACCCGGCTGCCCAGCCATTCGTTATTGCCCGCCGCCGCTCCGGTCACCCCATTGGTGGCCACGGCGCAGACCATGCCGGTTTCATCGACAAAGGTGGCCCACATGTTAAGGCCATAACCGCCCGTTTCGCCGGTCTCTTTGTCCGCGGCGTATTTCATGGCGTTTTTCAGTTGAGCCCAGGAAACATCGGTACAGGCGGCCGAGGCGCCAGAGGCCGCGGCGACCAGGGTAAGTCCCATGAGGCACTGAATGGATTTCTTCACGCGGTATTCTCCCTAATTGAGGTTTTGAATAGAAAAACCGGCTATGGCCGGCGGCTGATTTTTTCGGAAAACTCAGCTTCTGACAAGACGTATTTCCACATATTTTTTGGGACTAACACCGTTGTTTTCGCCAACACACACCGTCGCGACAGACTTGTCGGCATCGGTAGCCTATCCACTCCGATCGATGCTGTGTGGGGCGCCTATGGGCCGTGCCTGGTAGTCTTGCAATCGAATGTGAACAGGACTTACGCACACACACCACATGTTGAGCGCGAATAAACCCGTAGTCGCTACCACTTATACTTTTAGGCCGGTTTTGCGTAAGTCCTATTGAACATGGTGTTGGTGTCAGCACTTAGAAAACTTGGCTGGGGCGCGAGCCGTTCCTAACTATCGACACGCAGCCTAGTGTAGTTGAATCGCCCGGTACAGAGGAATTTGCCATAGTTCAGGTGATCTCTTAACGGCCAGTCAGCCGGGGTAGTCCACCAGCGCACCGCGCCAGATGGCGCTTCACGGGCAATATCCTCTAGGTAGTCCGTAGGGCAATGACCCACGACAACGACTTCACAATTCTGCCATCGAAGACGCTTGCATGATTCAATGGTTTGTTCAAGCTGTTGGATGTCCCACGTATCATCTTTATGGGAGATGAAATTCAAATAAGATTCGCGGGCATCCTCCAAACAATCAGTCACTTCCCCGGCATTGTGGGTTTGGCATTTGGAATCATTGGTCCAGACCCGACTATAAGGATATCCGTCCAGCGAGGGTAAACCCAAATCAGAGAGTCGACGACTGATCCTGTCACGATAGTAATCGCCTAGCACCTGGCAAAGCAACTGAATCTGCGAGTTTCTGATAAAGGTTTGGTTGCTGCCACCCGCGTTTCGATATTGTCGATACATGAGATCTGGAATCCTCAAGGCACGCGTACATAATAGACTGCGAATAATCAGATCATAGTCATCCGCAACACTCAGAAATTCGCGGTGCCCCCCCAAACATTGATAAGCCTCGCGAGACCAAGCCCGGGGATGGTTGGCCAGCCCCAGAATATGCGCCACGGTTTTGGTGTTTATCGAGGCGGTGCGCGGTACATTAATGAATCGCCGGGTATCCGCATCATACTGTCGCCAATACAGGATGAAACCAAATCCGGCATCCCAACCGTACCAGTGGGATTCACCCGTTTCCTCGTAGACTTCCGCGGCTTCACCAAAGGCGAAACCACATTCGGGATGTCGCTTGAGTCCCTTCACAAATTTGTCTAAACAATCCGATGTCAATTCGTCGTCATGATCCAGTTCCACCAGTATCTGGCCCCGGCATTGGCCGGCCGCGCGCCGCTTGACGCTGCCTATATAACCCGATCTTTCTGGGCTGGGAATAATACGAACCCGCCGATCGGTCAGCCGTTGCAAAGTGTATTGCAGGGTAAATCCTTCATCCCCCGAATCATCGACAATCACCCATTCCCAGTTTGTATACGTTTGCGCTATCAAGGATTTGTAGGGTCTCTGGATTCTGTCCCCGGTCCGATAGGCAGCGGTAAATACGGAGACTAGCGGTTCCTGATCATATTTCAAAGGTTCGATGGTTAATGTTTCTGGCAGCGGGTCCGTCGCCGCAACCCAACAGTAGAGAAGAGAAAAGGGAGAAACTTCCTCCGGTGTCGCATAATGAAGCCAGCGCTGTCGCCGTATCAATGGCATACCACAGAGTCCGGTAAAATCCTCATACCGAGCTCCAATCGAGAGGTAAATCAATGGCTCGATAAGGTGATCTAGCGTTTGTGTAGCATCATCCGGATTAATAATGCATGTGATCCCCGCCTGCAATAACCTTTCGGTCAGATCATGTATACCGGATTGGCCTGGCTTACAGAATAGATTCGCTATGAGTAAGGGTGGATTCATCTTGCGGGTGATCTTCGTTGTAGCGTGCGGCGGAAGGTAGAACCGGTCTCCTGGAATTCATATATGCCGCCATGGTTGTATCTTCATCGTAAACACACTCAAACCGCTTGCGGAATTCTGACCGGCGACATCCGCTTGGTCCAATCAGTATGGTGTTCTGTCCCTATCCAACGGCATTATCGGCTGGCGCACATCCTGCCAATCCGGAGGAATTTAATCAATGGGGATTTTTCGATAAGCTGGCCCGACGTGATAGCGACGATGGCGGACCTGTGTCAGCCGGCAAATATCCAGTGGTTTCCCGCGTTGCCAAAGGCAGGCGAACGGTTCGGAAACATCAAGAATACCGGACTCGATGGGTACCGAGAGGAACCCTGAAAGCGGGGCTTATAAAGACTGAGAAGGCGGCGTGACGGAAACGGATCTCCGCCGCGCCGCAACCCAATTCAATGCTGATTGAGTGGAGCCACCTTGATAGCGTCCACGCCTGACGGCGAACCGATCAGTTCAAGACCCTCACCGTGTCTATATTGATCAGGGTAATTTCGACGCGAGACGTATTCGCGGCTCTGCTAACCCCATCGACAGTCATCCGGCATTCGAGCTTGATTTCATCGGTGGGTAAATTCGGATTAGCGAGGTCGAGGTAACCCGTAAAGCTGACCGGCGCCGAGGCGGCGGTGGGCCAGGAGGTCGGGACGTTACCCAGCGTGTTGTAATCCCAGCTTACCGTGACCGGCCGGTTGACCCACTGGTTGCCAGGGGTGCCCAAGCCGGTAAGGCCAATGACCGTGCAACTTGCCTCGCAGGGGTTCTTTTCAGTGCCGAGCGCGGTCCAGTTCAGCGTGCCGGTGATGGTGGCCAGGTATTTCTGGGAGGGAAGTGTGTCAGGTATGATCCATTTGGGGTCGGTCGACGTCCATTGCGTGGTGCCCTTGTAGGTGCCCACACTAGTGCCATTCGCCCCTTGTTGTCCCGTCGCACCGGTCGCACCGGTCGCGCCCTGTGGTCCCGTGGCGCCGGTCGCGCCCGTCGCGCCAGTATCCCCCTTCACGCCTGGCAGACCATTCGGCCCCGTCGCCCCTTGCGGGCCGATGGCTCCGGTAGCACCCGTCGCCCCTTGCGGGCCGATGGCTCCGGTAGCACCCGTCGCGCCTTGCGGACCGATGTCGCCTTGCGGACCGGTCGCCCCAGTCGCGCCCGTCGCACCCTGCGGTCCGGTCGCACCCGTCGCGCCTTGCGGACCCGTCGCGCCAGTATCCCCCTTCACGCCTGGCAGACCATTCGGCCCCGTCGCCCCTTGCGGGCCGATGGCTCCGGTAGCACCCGTCGCGCCTTGTGGGCCGGTGGCGCCAGTATCGCCCTTCACGCCTTGCGGACCCGTGGCGCCGGTCGCACCCGTCGCGCCTTGCGGACCGATGTCGCCTTGCGGACCGGTCGCCCCAGTCGCGCCCGTCGCACCCTGCGGACCGATGTCGCCTTGCGGACCCGTAGCGCCCTGTATACCCACGGGTCCCTGAGAACCCGCCATACCCATCAAGCCCTGTGGACCCGCGGGTCCCTGAGCGCCCACCGCGCCCTCTGCGGATGCGGAGAACAGGCTCCAGTTAGTATTTTGCAACGCGGGGGGGATGGGTAATGAAGAACCCCTGTTGATGTTGTTGCGCAGGGCAATCCAGGACTGGTCGCCATAAAAAACGACCTGACCCCTGCGGTATACAGTACTCGCCTTCCATTGCCCGCGGTACTGGGTCATCTTGATTCGGCCCTGAAAGGGCACCGTGGTGGTGGCTTGCGGCGTGGTAGTTTGCGTAGTAGCCGCCTGCGCCCAAGCCGCACCCGAACCGGTAGCCGCCGCCAGAGCTACCGTCAGGGCTTTCAACCTCCAATTTCCCCGCTGCCGATCCGGGATGCCTCTCGTCTTCACATGTTCTTTGTTCATGGTTATTACTCGCTCCAAAACGATGATCGATGCTGCCCTTCAACGGATAATTGAGCGGAATTGTCGGTTTTCGGCAACACGCATTCTACCCGCTACAGGTTTGCATATTAATCGAATATATCCGCCATGTCCCGAGCTTCGCGCCAATGATTGTTGGCTAATTAGCAACAACCAGTATGTTGTGTTTTATATGAGCATCAATCACAAGGTATTGTTGTCAACAGAATTAAGACCATCACCCATTGCCTAGGTCAGCAAGGTCTGTTGTTTTCTTGTCCCATCCGGATTCCAGGGAAATCTCATCCCTCGCAGGGTTTGGACCTGATTGACATCAAGTGAGCCGTTCGCTGAGCGGAGTCGAAGCGAACTGACCAGCGACCTGGCTTCCATTGACTTCAAGTCCGCTCAGCCAACCTAACCCAACGCTTGAGCGTTTCAGTCTTGCCTGAAAGGTAATGAGTGTTTGGGTATGGGGTCCCTCCCTGGCCGGACCTCCCGCATACGCGCGTTCGGAGTCATTGTGCTCAAGCTTGTTGACCCCAACCAACCGCCTTGATGGATTCAGCAATTCCTGCCGGCATGACGGCAGTTAGCCCAAAGTTTGGTTCTCTATGGGAATGACCGGATTCGCCATCCGGTTATGACATTGACCGGCCGTCGCCCGGTTGGCTTGGTGGATGGACTAACGGGTATCATCCACCCCTGATTGCAACCACCGGAAAACAGCGATGAAGATTTTGATTGTGGGCGGCGGCGGCCGCGAACATGCACTGGCCTGGAAAGCCGCGCAATCGCCACTGGCCGATACCGTGTATGTCGCACCTGGCAATGCCGGGACCGCACGGGAACCCGGTCTCGAAAATGTGTCGATTGCCGCCGACGACGTGGCGGGTTTGTTGGCTTTTGCCCAGCGCGAGGCCATTGGCCTGACGATCGTCGGCCCCGAGGCGCCCCTGGTGCTCGGCCTCGTCGATGCCTTCCGGGAGGCGGGCTTGCCCTGCTTCGGTCCGACCCGGAGCGCCGCCCAACTGGAAGGTTCCAAGGCCTTCTGCAAGGCTTTCATGGCGCGCCACGGCATTCCGACAGCGGAATTCGCCACCTTCACTGAGGTGGAACCGGCCCTGGCGTATTTGCGCGGGAAAGGCGCGCCGATCGTGGTCAAGGCCGATGGCCTGGCCGCCGGCAAGGGCGTGGTGGTGGCGCACACCGAGGACGAGGCCGTCACGGCGGTGCGTGACATGCTGGCCGGCAATGCCTTCGGGGCGGCGGGACATCGCGTGGTCATCGAGGAGTTCCTGGACGGCGAGGAGGCCAGTTTCATCGTCATGGCGGATGGGGAGCATGCCCTGGCCATGGCCAGTTCCCAGGATCACAAGGCGCGCGACGAGGGTGATACCGGACCGAACACGGGCGGCATGGGCGCCTACTCACCCGCGCCCGTGGTCACGCCCGCCGTGCATGAGCGCGTGATGGCCGAGGTCATTTTCCCGACCCTGCGCGGCATGGCGGCGGAGGGTCATCCTTATACGGGCTTTCTTTACGCCGGACTGATGATCTCGCCCACAGGCGCCATCAAGGTGCTGGAATTCAATTGCCGCTTTGGCGATCCTGAGACGCAGCCCATCCTGATGCGGCTGCGCGGCGATCTGCCGGCGCTCTGCCTCCAGGCACTGGCGGGTCGGCTGGACGAAGCCGAGACCGAATGGGATCCTCGTCCGGCGCTCGGTGTGGTGATGGCGGCTGGGGGTTATCCCTTCGACTATGCCAAGGGCGATACGATCGAGGGGTTGACCGGAGACCCGTGGGCCGACGTCAAGGTTTTCCATGCCGGTACCGCCCTGCGGCATGGCGCCGTGGTGACCGCCGGAGGCCGGGTACTCTGCGTCAGCGCCCTGGGCGCGAACCTTGCCGAGGCCAGCACCCAGGCGTATGCGCGGGTTGCGGAAATACATTGGCCGGGCGCCTACTACCGCCGGGATATCGGCCACCGGGCGCTGGAGCGGAACTAAGTCGCGCAGCCCAACTCCGCGAACAGGCACCGTCGCACGGGCGCGGCCTATAATTCAACCCCCAACCCATCTACGAATCCATATAACCCAGGACGACATGACCGCCGATAATTCAGCTCCCGAGACTCCCCTGACCGAAGCCCAGATTCAATTACAAACTCTCCGCGATTTCGTTTCCGGCCAGGTGCTGGGCCAGGAGCGTCTGGTGGAAAGAATGCTGGTCGCCCTCCTGGCGGATGGCCATATCCTGGTCGAAGGGGCTCCCGGCCTGGCCAAGACACGCGCGATCAATGTCTTGAGCCGGGGCATCGAGGGTGATTTCCATCGCATTCAGTTCACCCCGGATCTCCTGCCGGCGGATTTGACCGGCACGGAGATCTATCGTCCCCAGGATGGCTCCTTTCATTTCCAGAATGGTCCCCTGTTTCACAACCTGGTATTGGCCGACGAAATCAACCGCTCGCCGGCCAAGGTGCAGTCAGCCCTACTGGAAGCCATGGCGGAGCGGCAGATCACGGTGGGCCGGGTCACCTACAAGCTGCCCGAGTTGTTTCTGGTCATGGCGACGCAAAACCCGATCGAGCAGGAAGGCACCTATCCCCTGCCGGAGGCCCAGCTTGACCGCTTCATGCTGTTCATCCGCATCGGCTACCCCGATGCCCAGCATGAGCGCGCCATTCTCCGCCTGGTACGCCAGGAGGCCATGCGCGAGGGAGCAGCCTCCGCTGTCTGCTTCACGCCGATTCCGCAAAGGGTTCTGTTCGCGGCACGGCGGGAGGTATTGAATCTCTATCTGGCTGATTCCCTGGAGGAGTATCTCCTGCAACTGGTCCTGGCAACACGGAATCCGGGCGCCTATGACGAAAGCCTGGGCCGATGGTTGCAATATGGGGCGAGCCCACGCGCGACCATTGCGCTGGACCGTTGCGCCCGTGCCCGAGCCTGGCTGAATGGACGGGATTTCGTGATGCCGGAGGATATCCAGTCCATGGCTCCCGACGTATTGCGGCACCGACTGATTCTGAGTTACGAAGCCGAGGCTGATGGCATCGATACGGATCGGGTGATCGATGAACTGCTGCGGCGCGTCGCGGTCCCCTGAGACCCGCGGCGAACCTTCATTCAAGCGAAAGAATCCCTACCATGAAAACTTATCAGGAAGGCTTTATCCGCTTTGCCATTGAAAGCGATGTGTTGCGCTTTGGCGACTTCACCCTCAAATCCGGGCGGCGCAGTCCCTACTTCTTCAATACCGGCCTGTTCAACACGGGCGCCCACTTGGACCGATTGGGGCAATTCTATGCCGAGGCCCTGCTAGCCGCCGGTATCGAAGCGGATGTGCTTTATGGTCCCGCCTACAAGGGCATACCGCTGGCCTGCGCCACGGCCATGGCCTTGTCGCGCAAAACCGGGAAGCCGGTTCCCTTTGCCTTCAACCGCAAGGAAGCCAAGGATCATGGCGAGGGGGGTTCCATCGTAGGCTCTCCGCTATCGGGCAAGGTGCTGATTCTGGATGATGTGATCACCGCCGGCACTTCGGTCCGGGAGTCGGTGGCCATCATCCGTGGCACCGGGGCCACGCCTTGCGGGGTGCTGATCGCCCTCGACCGGCAGGAGCGGGGCGAAGGCGAACTGTCCGCGGTCGAGGAAGTGGCCGCGCGCTTCGACACGCCCGTTTACCCCATCATCCGGCTCGACGACATCATGACCTACCTCGAAGCCGATGGACGGTCGACCGAGCTGGCGGCGATCCGCCATTACCGGGACACCACCAATGTGCAAAAGTGATCGGGTACGGGATCTCCAGGCCCTTTTTCAGAATGGATTGCTGGAGTCGGCGGCCTGCCCCGACGTCGCCCGGCCAGCAGTCCCCGGATTCCACTGAACACTAGCCATGCCGATCACCCGCACCGGTGGATCACACCCTCCGCGCTACACCCACGCGGAAACCGCCCCGATCCGGGAGGGCATGAGCAGCGTGCCAATACCGCGATCGGTCAGCAACTCCAGCAACACGGCATGCTCGACGCGGCCGTCGATGATATGGACACTCTTGACCCCACCCTTGAGCGCGTCGGTCGCGCAGTTGACCTTGGGAATCATGCCGCCGCAGATGGTGCCGTCTTCGATCAGCGCGTCGACTTCGGGCAGTGACAGCCCTGTCAACAAGCCGCCCTCCTTGTCCAGGATGCCGACGGTATTGGTCAGCAGCATCAGCTTCTCGGCCTTCAGGATTTCCGCCATCTTGCCGGCCACCAGATCGGCATTGATGTTGTAGGAAAACCCGTCGTCGCCCACGCCGATGGGCGCGATGACGGGAATGAAATCACTCTGCACCAGGGTGTTGACAATGCTCGGGTCGATGCTGCGCACCCGGCCGACATGACCGAGGTCGATGATTTCCGGCTCATCGGCTTCCGGCAGGCGCTGTGACATCGTGATTTTTTCGGCGTGAATCAGGTCTCCGTCCTTGCCGGTCAGGCCCACGGCGGAACCGCCATGTTGATTGATCAGGTTGACGATCTCCTTATTGACCAGACCGCCCAGCACCATCTCTACAACGTCCATGGTCTCGGCGTCGGTGACCCGCATGCCCTGGACAAAATGGCTGGTCTTGCCCAGGCGCTGCAACAGGTGACCGATTTGCGGACCACCGCCATGCACCACGACAGGATTGATGCCCACCAGCTTCAGCAGCACGATATCCCGCGCGAAACTGTGTTTGAGTTGCTCGTCGGTCATGGCGTTGCCGCCATACTTGATGACCAGCGTCTTGCCCTTGAAGCGTCTGATGTAAGGCAGGGCCTCGATGAGGACATGGGCGATGCGGGAGGCGGATTCGGTTTCCAGAGCGGGTTGCTTTTGCACGGTCATTCCTGAAGTAGCGATGGAAGGGGACGAAGGCGCGTCGCGGGCCTATTGGTGACCGGTATGGCCAAAGCCGCCATGCGCCCGCTGGCTTTCGGTGAATTCGTCGACCCGCTGGAACTGGACTTGCACCACCGGCACGAACACCATTTGCGCGAGGCGATCGCCGACCTGGATCGTAAAGGGCTCCTGACCGCGATTCCAGCAGGATACGAAAACCTGGCCCTGATAGTCCGAGTCGATCAGCCCGACCAGATTGCCGAGCACGATGCCATGCTTGTGGCCCAACCCGGAACGCGGCAGCAGTACCGCCGCAAGCCCCGGGTCGTCGATATGGATGGCCAGACCGGTCGGAATCAGTCGCGTTTCACCGGGATTCAGAAGCAAGGGCTCATCCAGGCAGGCCCGGAGATCCAGACCCGCCGAACCCGCGGTAGCGTATTCCGGCAGCGGAATAGCCCCGCCCAGCCGCTTATCGAGAATCTTGAGTTGGATGCTGTGCATGGTAACGGTCGGCAATCAGGTTCAGGAGTTGTTGGGCCAGGGTAGTTTTGGGCGCCCTGGGCAAATAGCGTTCGCCTTCCGGCCAACAGACGAATAATGCATTGTCGTCCACCTCGAAACCCTGACCTTCGCCCACCCGATTGGCGGCCACCATGTCGAGCGACTTGTCCGCCAACTTGCCGCGGGCATGGGTTTCGAGGTGTTGGGTTTCGGCGGCAAAACCCACGGTAAAGGGCCGTGGCGCCAACTTCGCGACGGCGGCCAGGATGTCGCGGGTCCTGACCAGTTTCAAGGTCAGTTCGTCGGCGGCCTTCTTGATCTTCTGCGGCGCGGGTTCGGGGGTGTAATCGGCGACGGCGGCCGCGCCGATATAGATATCCGCCGCGCCGGCGCGCGCCAGAACGGCCTCGTACATGGACCGCGCGGTTTCGACCCGCACGAGTTCGCTGACGGAAGGCTCCGGCAACGCGGTAGGCCCGGTCACCAACACCACTTCCGCGCCCATCGCCCCCGCCGCCGTCGCCAGCGCATAGCCCATTTTGCCGGAACTGCGGTTGCTCAGGTAGCGGACTGGATCGAGCGGCTCACGGGTCGGTCCGGCGCTGATGAGAATGCGAATGCCCCGTAGCCGCTCCTCGCCATGTCCAACCTGAAGCGCGGTGTCCGTTGCCAGCATCCCGGTTTGGCCGCCCCTCCCGGCTGCCACGGCCGCCAGAATTTCGGCCGGTTCCAGCATGCGCCCCGGTCCTGTTTCCCCACAGGCCTGCGCGCCTTCGGCGGGTCCCAGCAAACGGATGCCGCGCCGCTGGAGCACGGCCGCATTGTCCTGGGTGGCCGGGTTGCGCCACATGGCCTGATTCATGGCCGGAGCAAGGACGATCGGCGCGGCGGTCGCCAGACATAGCGTCGCCAGCAAATCATCGGCGCGACCCACGCTCAACCGGGCCATGAAGTCGGCGGTGGCGGGGGCGATCAGAATGAGGTCCGCCCAGCGCGCGAGCCGAATGTGATCCATGGCGGATTCTTCCGTGCTGTCCAGCAAATGCCGATGGACGGGGTTTCCCGACAGCGCCTGAAACGTCAACGGCGTTACGAACGCGGTCGCGGCTTGAGTCATGGCCACGCGCACCTCGGCCCCGGCGCCGCGCAGCAGCCGCACCAGTTCCGCCGCCTTGTAGGCGGCTATCCCGCCGGTGACGCCTAGAAGAATCTTGCCGCCGCTCAACATCGGTAAATCCCTGGGCCTGAATTCCTTGCCGAAAGGGGGATTATGGCAAGTTTGCCGCGCGGCTTCTATGCTATGGATTTTTCCGGATATCCATTGCGCACGGGGGAGCTACGAACATGCCGATCACCGACTGGCCCGACGACGAACGTCCCAGAGAAAAACTTCTCCAGCGCGGCCCGGAAAGCCTTTCGGACGCTGAATTGCTGGCCATCTTTCTACGCACCGGCATTCGCGGTAAAACCGCCGTCGACCTGGCCAGGGATCTCTTGAAGGAGTTCGGCTCCCTGCGCGCCCTGCTGGAGAGCGACTTCGAGCGCTTCCGCCAAAGTCCCGGTCTCGGCATGGCCAAATACGCGCAACTTCAAGCGGTCCTGGAAATGGCCCGGCGTCATTTGCGACAAACCCTGGAGCGACAGAGCGCCCTGACGAGTCCCGACCTGACCCGCCAATTTCTCGCCGCGAAAATGCGCGCCTACCCCCATGAGGTTTTTGCCTGCCTGCTTCTGGACAACCAACACCGCGTCATCGAGTTCCGCGAACTGTTTCGCGGCACCATCGACGGCGCCAGTGTCTACCCGCGAGAGGTCGTCAAGACAGCGCTCGCCTATAACGCGGCAGCCGTGATCTTCGCCCACAATCACCCCTCCGGCGTCGCCGAACCCAGCGAAGCCGACCGTCTCATCACCCACCGCCTGAAACAGGCGCTCAATCTGGTCGACATCCGGGTCCTGGATCACTTCATCGTCGGCGATGGGGACCGGGCCTATTCATTCGCGGAAAATGGCTTGTTGTGAGGACCGCCTACCGCCACCGCCGGACCCGGTCGAACCAGCCCCATGGGCCAAAGCCCCGCCAAGGCCAGCCCCGAATGGGAAACAAGCGCGTTCACCGCAAGGGTGGTTTGGGGGACTAAAATGGCGTCCCCCGAACCCATGGTGAACGCGATGCCCACCCAGCCCATTTCCGATGATGTCCTTAGAGAAAAATATGCCAAACACGGCGAGACCACGGCCGAAGACATTTTCCGCCGCGTAGCCCGGGCGCTGGCATCGGTCGAAGCCCAACCGGAACACTGGGAGCCACGCTTTCTGGAGGCCCTGGAGCGCGGGTTCATCCCGGCCGGACGCATCATGTCGGCAGGCGGCACCGACATTCAGGCCACCCTGCTCAACTGCTTTGTCCAACCGGTGGGTGATTCCATCTCCGAGCCGGATCGTGACGGCAAACCCGGCATCTACATCGCCCTGCAGGAGGCCGCCGAGACCATGCGCCGGGGCGGCGGCGTGGGCTATGATTTCTCCCGCATTCGCCCCAAGGGCGCCAGGGTCAAGGGCACCGCCTCCAATGCCTCGGGCCCCATTTCCTATATGCGGGTATTCGACCGCTCCTGCGAAACCGTCGAATCCGCCGGCAGCCGCCGCGGCGCCCAGATGGGTGTGCTGCGCTGCGATCATCCCGACATCGAGACCTTCATCCACGCCAAGGACCGCGCCGGCGAACTGACCAACTTCAACCTCTCGGTGGCGGTGACCGACGCATTCATACAAGCGGTCGAGGCCGATGCACTCTGGGAACTGGTCCACCCGGCCGAGCCAGGGGAGATCGACCCGGCCCGGAGCATCCGCCAACGCGAGGACGGGCTTTGGGTCTATCGTACCCTGCCCGCCCGCGAACTCTGGCATCAAATCATGACCTCGACCTACGACCACGCCGAGCCCGGCGTGCTGTTCGTCGACCGCGCCAATGCGGAAAACAACCTGCATTATTGCGAGACTTTCGAAGCCACCAATCCGTGCGTGACCGCCGATACCTGGGTGATGACGGAGCAGGGACCACGTCTAGTGGGAGATCTGATCGGTACGCCTTTCGTCGCCATCGTCGACGGCCAAGCCCATCCCAGCGCTCCCAGGGGATTCTTCCCTACGGGTCACAAGCCGATCGTCCGACTCAAGACGCGGGAGGGTCATGCGCTGCGATTGACGGAAGATCATCGTGTACGCCGGCTCAGCCGCCTGACTCGTTACAGTCTGGAGACAGAGTGGACACCGGCATCGGAATTGCGACCGGGTGACCGCCTGTTGCTGCAGAACCATCGTGAATTCAAGGGATGGGAAGGGGCCGGCGGCTTCGGCGAAGGTTATGTCCTCGGCCTGCTGATGGGTGATGGTCACATCAAGAAGGATGCCACCCTGCTTGCGGTCTGGGACCCGGACCTTAAGGTTGCGGCCAACGGTGACTGTATCCCCTCACTCACCGCAAGCAGCCTGATGGAGCCCGCCCTGGAGGTCCTGCGGGCGATGCCTCATCGCGCCGACTTCAAGGGCTGGTTCAGGGCCAGTCCGACTGGCAATCAGTTCCGCGCCGGGACCTCCGCCTTGCGCGAACTGGCCCTCTCCTTCGGTCTCGCCCACAACGCCAAGCGCGTCACCCCCTCGATCGAGCAAGCCTCGTCGGAATTTTATCGCGGGTTCCTTCGGGGATTTTTTGATACCGACGGCACTGTGGGCGGCCACCAGACCAAGGGCGTCAGTGTGCGCCTCTGCCAGTCCAATATCGACACCCTCGAAGCCGTACAACGGATGTTGGTGCGTCTGGGCATCGGCTCCACGATTTATGCGAATCGCCATCCCGCTGGCCCGCAGATCATGCCGGATGGGCGCGGCGGCCAGGCCGTCTACGAGCGCCAGGCGCTGCACGACCTGGTAATCTCCAGGGATAACCTCATCCGTTTCGAACAGCTCATCGGCTTTCATCATGCCGAAAAGGCCGGCAAGCTGGCCGAGTTGAATCGATCCTATCGCCGGTCGGCCAATCGGGAACGTTTCATCGCCACCGTGGAGTCTGTAGAGCCTTGCGGCATGGCGGATGTCTACGACGTTGAAATTCCGGACATCCATGAATTCGATGCCAATGGCCTGCATGCCCATAACTGTGCCGAGGAGTGGCTGCCCGACTACGGCTGCTGTTGTCTCGGCTCCATCGACCTGACGCGGCTGGTCAGCGCGCCCTTCACCGACAAGGCAGAGTTCGATTTCAAGGGCCTGGCCGAACTGGCGGGTCTGGCGGTGCGCATGCTGGACAATGTGCTGGACCTGAGCTTCTGGCCACTGGCGGCGCAACGCAGCGAGGCCATGGCCAAGCGACGCATCGGGCTGGGTTTCACCGGCTTGGGCGATGCGTTGATCCTGCTCGGGCTCAAATATGACACCGACGCGGCGCGCGCCATGACGGCCCGCATCGCGGCAGCGCTGCGAGACGCGGCCTATGCCGGGTCCGTGGAGCTGGCGCGTGAGAAGGGCGCTTTCCCTCTGTTCAAGGCCAAGCCCTATCTGGCTTCCGGCTTCGCCCAACGCCTGCCTGATGAGTTGCGCGAGACCATCCGCCAGGATGGCCTCCGCAACAGCCATCTGTTGGCCATCGCGCCAACCGGGACCATCAGCCTGGCCTTCGCCGACAATGCTTCCAACGGCATCGAGCCGCCCTTCGCCTGGACCTATACCCGCCGCAAGCGCACGCCGGACGGCGGCATCCAGGATTACGCGGTAGAGGATCATGCCTACCGCCGCTACCGCATCGAGGGCGGCGATATGAATCATCTGCCGCCGCACTGGATAACGGCGCTGGAAATCTCCGCGCTGGATCACATGCGCATGCTGGCGGCGGTACAGCCCTATGTCGATACCAGCATCTCCAAGACCGTGAATGTGCCGGCGGATTATCCCTTCGAGGCGTTTCAGGATCTCTATCTCGAAGCCTGGCGACATGGCCTGAAGGGACTCGCGACCTATCGGCCCAACCTCATCACCGGTTCGGTGCTGGAAGCCACCGAGGCGCAAGCCGTGCAAACCGCCACGGTGGAACCGGATTTCGACGAGACCGACCCCAACCGCCGCATCCGCCTGGAACGGGTACCGGAACCCACCCTGGCCTCCCTGCGCTGGCGCCGGCGTCCGCGCCCGGTCGGCGGAAATCCGGCCTGGTGCTATATGGTCGACCACCCGCGCGGTTCTTTCGCCGTTTTCGTCGGACATTTGGAGAACGGGCGGCGCCAGCCGTTCGAGGTCTGGATCAACGGCGCGGAACAGCCGCGAGGACTCGGGGCGCTGGCCAAGTCGCTGTCCATGGACATGCGCTCCAACGATCGCGGCTGGCTCAAGACCAAGCTGGAAAGCCTGATGAAGGCCTCCGGCGATGACGGCTTCGACCTGCCGCTGCCGCCCGCGGCCGAACCCGTCCGCGTGCCCAGCCTGGTCGCCGGCTTCGCCCGGCTGATGTACCTGCGCTGCCAGGATCTCGGCGCCTTCGAGGAGATCGCCGAGACCCCCATTCTGAAGGCGCTGATGTCGCCCAAGGAACCCAAGACCGGCCCGGACGGCACCTTGTCCTGGACGGTCGATATCTACAACCCGGCCACGGGCGACGACTTCGTCATGGGTCTCAAGGAACTGGTGTTGCCCAGCGGCCAGCGCCGCCCCTACTCGGTCTGGTTGTCCGGCGAGTACCCCCGAGTGCTGGATGGCTTCTGCAAGTCGCTGTCCTATGACATGCGAGTGATCGATCCCGCCTGGATCGGAGCCAAGCTGCGGCAACTGGTCGACTTCCCCGAGCCGCAGGGTGATTTCCTGGCTTGGGTGCCGGGCGAGGAACGCAAGGCCAACTACCCTTCGACCGTGGCCTATCTGGTCCGGCTGATCATCCATCGCTACGCGCTGCTGGGCATCCTCGACGAGGAAGGCTACCCGATGGAGGAAATGGGCATCGTCGCCTATGACGCCGAAAACGTCATTCCGCTGCGCGCGCGCTCCGCCGGCGCCATGGAGGTCCGGCCCGGCAAGCGCTGCCCGGAATGCGGCAACTACGCCGTCATCCGCAAGGACGGCTGCGACTTCTGCAGCGCCTGCGGAGCCGTGGGAGGATGTGGTTGAGAACCGAAGATGTCTCTCGCAACGGGTGGTCGGCGCAAGTAGGGATTTCCGCGCCATGTCGTCTGAAGAACTCCATGCCGGCGCCATGAGCTTGATCCTAGATCGACACGGCTTTCCATCAATCTGACTGACATCGCAAACCGATACCATGGCTCGCAACATCCCCGCTCCGCTCCCCCAAACCCTTCGTGCCGCGCTGGAGACCAGGACCGTGGACCAACTCAAGAACCTGCTGGCCCTGTTACCCGGCGCCGACGCCCAGGGGCGGAAGGCGGATCTCATCGCCGCCATCGAGCGCGGCCTGGCGGGGGATGGGCTGCGCGAGGTCTGGAACCAGCTCGACAAGACCCAGCGGGCCGCCGTGGCTGATGCGCTCCATTCGAGCGGAGGGGTCTTCGACGCCGCGCGCTTCCGGGCGCGTCATGGCGACTTGCCAAGCTTTGCCACAGAGAAATCCGGTCGGGAGCTTTACGGGTTAAAAAAGCCTACTCGACTGCGCTTGTTCCTGCACAACCTGAGCAACTATGACGAGGGTCCCGGCGGCTATATCCCGGCGGAGATGATGATCCGTCTGCGGTCATTCGTACCCAAACCCCCACCACCCGCTCTGGCAGCCCTCGACGAGCTGCCGGAAGACTACGCGCGGGAGGACAAGTCCTACCAGTGGCAGGAGGGCGATCAAGGCATCCGGATCATCACTCCCCGCGGCCAGTTCCAGATGCCCCGGCAGAAGCCCGAGGTCATCCTGACCACCGTGCGTATTCCCTTGCAACGGCGGGATACCGAGCGGGACGCCGCCGCCGAGGTGATGACCGTATTGCGGCTGATCGACCGGGGCAAATTGCCGGTGAGCGACAAGACCCTGCTGCCAGGAGCCGCAGCCTTGCGGGAGCTGAACCCCCTGCTGAGCCAGGGTGATTTTTACCCGCCCGAAGCCAAGGCCCCGGAGGGTTTTGACGAAATCGGCTCGATCAAGGCGCATGCCTGGCCCGTGCTGGTGCAGGCGGGCGGGCTGGCGGAATTGAGCGGCAAGAAGCTCGCCTTGACCAAGGCCGGCCGCGAGGCGCTGAGCAAATCGTCGGCGGAAGTGCTGAAGCACCTTTGGGCGCGGTGGCTCAAGACGGCAAAGTTCGACGAATTCCAGCGCGTCAACGCCATCAAGGGCCAGACCGGCAAGGGTAAGACCAAGATGACGGCCGTCAGCGGCCGGCGTAGCGTCATCCTGGAAGCCCTCCGGCAATGTCCCGCCGGCGCCTGGGTGGGCCTGGAGACCTTCTCGCGCTACATGCAGGCCAGCGGCCTGAATTTCTCGGTGACCCGCGATCCCTGGACGCTTTATATCGGGGAAATGGGCTATGGCAGCCTGGGTCATGATGGGTTTCATGACTGGCATATCCTGCAACAGCGCTTCCTCGGCGTGCTGTTGATGGAATACGCCGCGACCCTGGGCCTGATCGACCTCGCCTATATCGATCCCTGGGAAACCGCGAAGGACTACAGCAGCCTGTGGGGCACGGATGATCTGGACTTCCTCAGCCGCTACGACGGTCTGCTGTATTTCCGCCTGAATGCGTTGGGAGCGTGGTGTCTGGGCTTGGCTGACGCCTACCGGCCCAGCCAACCGCCGCCGCGCTGCCGGTTGAGCATACTGCCCAGCCTGCTCGTCACTGTAGCGTCCGGCACGCTCGCCGCCGAGGAGGTCCTTTGCCTCGACACCTGGGCGGAACCGCTGGACGACCAGACCTGGCGACTGGAAAGCGGGCGTATCCTGGAGGCCCTCGAACAGGGTCGCCCGTTGCGCGAGTTTCGGGATTTCCTCGAGGCCCGCGAGGATCAGGGCCTGCCCGATACCGTCGAGGGCTTCCTGGCCAGGGCGGAAAAACGCGCCGCCTCGTTGCGGACAGTCGGGCTATACCTGCTCATCGATTGCGCCGACGAGGATCTCGCCGAACAACTCGCCACGGGCAAGGACACGAAATCCCTGTGCCTGCGCGCCGGTCCCCGCCGGATCGCCATCAAACCCGAGAATGAGGACCGCTTCCGCCGCGCGGTGCGTGGTATGGGTTATGGTCTGCCCAAAGCGTGAGATATCCATGCGGTTCAATGGACGGTGCAACTATGCTGGTACCACCGCCTGAAACCCGGCGCGGGAGTATCAATGGGCCAACTTGAGCGTGGCGACACCCGCGATGATCAGGATGACGCCCAGATAGCGGCCCAGGCTGGCCGGATCACCATAGAACGCGATACCCACCAGAAAGGTGCCGGCCGCGCCGATGCCGGTCCAGACGGCGTAGGCGGTGCCGATGGTGATTTCGCGCTGGGCCAGCCAGAGCAATGCACCACTGAAAGCCATGCAGGCAATGGCAATGCACAAACCTAAGGCCCGCTGGCCGGGAACCTGTGACAACTTCAATCCGACGGGCCAGCCGATTTCGAACAGGCCCGCGCCCAACAGATAAAGCCAGCTCATTCGCGTTCCAGGATGTAGCGCCACTGCTCTGGAGATACCGGCATCACCGACAACCGGTTACCGCGCCGGACGAGGGGCAGACCTTCCAGTTCGGGGCACTCCTTCAGTTCCGTCAGGGTAATGGTCCGCTTGAGCTTGCGGACATAGGCGACATCCACCAGGTACCAGGTCGGCTGTTCGGGACGGCTCTTCGGGTCGAAATGCTTGTTTGACGGATCAAAGGCCGTGGGATCGGGGTAAGCTTCCCGGGCAATCCGGGCAATGCCCACGATACCGGGCTCGGCACAGTTGGAGTGGTAAAAGAATATGGGGTCGTCGACTCTCATTTCGTCCCGCATCATGTTGCGGGCCTGATAGTTGCGAACGCCGTCCCAGGGCTCGATCTGTCCTGGCCGCAGGGCCAGATCATCAATGCTGAACTCCTTGGGTTCGGATTTCATGAGCCAGTAATTCATGGTTTTCCCTTGGCGGTTGGGGGGTTCCGATAACTATCCTACCCGATTGGAATGAACGCTCGAACACGCCTGGGTATTGAGAAGTTTTCCGGTTGTGAGCCGTGCTATTGCGGTGCTGGAGCTTTCAGCATGACATTGTCAGGCGAGATTTTCTCCTCCATCCCGGACCCTCACGTTTGCCGATCCTGTGTCGGCGTGATGGACAGGAGCAGAGCATCACCTGCATCGATCAATCATCACACGTTTGATGCGACCTTACTATCCGGCTCGTTGACAAGGCGCCGTTACGGGTTACGGCGGGGCGTTGAGGCATTGATGGGAAATTGGCGGGCCGCAGGAAAGGACGCCGGGGCTTGAGTGAGGTATTCCCCGCCTGCGCCGTAACCCGCTTTCGCCCTTGAACCGTAGGGTTCAGGTGGGAACAGCGGTATCGGAATCAGGCTTCCCGCTCGTGGCGGACTTGCACACATCGGAAGACCGGTAGCTCCCGGGGTTTTGAATTAGGCTCAAGAAGTAACCCAGAGGGTCTCGAACGCCGCAGGGAATACAAGATGGGATTCTACCGATTTGTCATGTAACTGCAACCTTGATTGATCAAGGTCGCGCTTGTAGCAAACCTGGCGCTGCCTTAATCCATCCGTCGCTGTTTTTCCTGCAGGAGCTCATGGGTGATGTTCAGGGCCGCCATAACGGCGATTCTCTCCGTTCCGATGATGCGGCCGATGTCGCGAATTTCGCGCATCTTTTCATCCAGGTAGCGAGCCGCGATCAACAATTCGTGTTGTTCATCCGCCGGACACGACACCGGATATTCCTTGCCGAGGATTTGAACCTTGATGGGCGGGGCTGAATCACTCATGGCGCTTGATCCTTATTGTGAGTGGTTTGATGAAAATTCTGATGTTAGGATAAAGAATTACACCACCCGCCACAAGGCAGGCCGCCATGACACAAGATGTCAATTACCTCGACATCCTGGACGCTTTGAACTACAGCTCGATGCCCGGCAGCGCCGCCGAGATGCATGGGCTGCTATCCGGCATGCTCTGCATGGATACCTCCGCCAACCGTCGGCAATGGCTGGAGCAGTTCTTTGGCGCCGAACTGGATGCCATCGAGGACGAAGCCCTGGCCAGTCTGGAGCGGCTGTTCGATCAAACGCGCCGCCAACTGGTCGACTTCGATTTCTCCTTCGAGCCCCTGCTGCCCTCCGACGACGATGAAGATGTGGCTGGCCGCGCCCATGCCTTGAGTGAATGGTGCCATGGCTTCCTGCAAGGGATCGGTTATCAGGGAGCGAATTCCCGCTGGCCGGGCGAATGCGCGGAAATTCTGGGCGATATTCTGGAAATTGTGCAACTGGATACCCTGGCCTCCAGCGAGGCTGACGAGGTTGCCTACACCGAGCTGGCCGAATATGTCCGCGTGGGCGTTCAGGTCATTCACAGCGAGCTGCGTTCGCAAGCGCCGCCATCGCTACACTGAAGTCATAGCGAAAAGTCATGCTGCAAACCCAAGATTTCAAACGCCGCCGCAAAGAGTTGCTGCGGGCGCTGAAGAAAAACAGCGTGGCCATCATCGCCAGCGCGCCGACCAGCATTCGCAACCGGGATGTGGAATACCCTTTCCGTCAGCACAGCGACTTTCACTATCTGACCGGCTTTCATGAGCCCGAAGCAGTCGTGGTGCTCGCACCGGGCCGAAAGGAGGGGGAATACGTGCTGTTCTGCCGTGAATTCGACCCGGAAAAGGCCGTCTGGACTGGCAAGCACGCGGGGCTGGAAGGCGCGCGGGCGGAGCATGGCGCGGAGGAGGCTTTTCCGATTGAATCCCTGCATGAACAGTTGCCAGCGCTGCTGGAAAACCGCGATCGCGTCTACTATCCCATCGGCTTTGATGGGGAGCTCGACCACGCGGTCATGGCGGCGGTCAATGAGGTCAGGGGGCGTGCGCGCAGCGGCGTACAGGCGCCCTATGAGTTCATTTCGCTGGATCATGTGCTGCATGAGCAGCGATTGCTCAAAACGCCCGAGGAACTGGAAATCATGCGTCGGGCCGCGCGGGTTTCGGTCAAGGGGCACTTGCGGGCGATGCGATCCACGCGTCCAGGTCGTTTCGAATACGAGATCGAGGCGGAGCTGGCGCATGAGTTCGCCCTCAACGGCATGCGCTCGCTGGCCTATCCCAGCATCGTCGCCGGTGGCGCCAATGCCTGCGTACTGCATTACACCCAAAACGACACCATGCTCAGGGATGGAGATTTGCTGCTGATCGATGCCGGGGCGGAATGCGAAAACTACGCCTCCGACATCACCCGCACCTTTCCGATCAATGGCAAGTTCAGCCCGCCGCAACGGCAGGTCTACGAGGTCGTGCTGGAGGCCCAACTCGCCGCCATTGAGGCCGTTCGGCCAGGCCGGCGCTGGATCGAGCCCCACGAAGCCGCCGTGAAAGTGTTAACCGAGGGCCTGGTACGACTGGGTCTCCTGGATGGCAAGGTGGCCCGATTGATCAAGGATGAAGCCTACAAGAAATTCTTCATGCATCGCACCGGCCACTGGCTGGGTATGGACGTACATGATGTGGGCGCCTATCGGGTGCGTGGCAAATGGCGGGAATTGGCGCCCGGCATGGTGTTGACCGTGGAGCCCGGCCTTTATATTGCCAGTGATTGTGACGAGGTTGATCCTTGCTGGCGCGGCATTGGCATCCGCATCGAGGATGATGTCCTGGTCACCCAGAACGGGTGCGAGGTGCTGACTGAGAGCCTGCCCAAATCCGTGGCCGAAATCGAGGCTGTCATGGCGGAGGCCAAATGAATACCGACACGAATGAATACGACGTCCTGATCATCGGCGGCGGCCTGGTAGGCGGCAGCCTGGCCCTGGCGCTGGCGCATACGCCCCTGCGTGTGGGCCTGGTTGAAGCCCAGACGGATGAAGAGCGGCTGGCGTCGTCCGCGGGCGATCGCGCCCTGGCTTTGTCGCGCGGCACGGTGCAATCACTGAAAGCGCTGGGCGTGTGGGAAGGCGCGGCGGCGGAGGCCATGGCCATCCGGCATATCCATGTTTCCGATCGTGGTCATTTCGGCAAGACGCGTCTGCATGCCGCCGATTGCGGTGTCGATGCGCTTGGCCATGTCGTGGTAGCCCGTGTCCTGGAAAACGTCATTCAGGCGAAGCTCGGGGACACCGCTGTCGTCCGCCTCTGCCCGGTGCGCACCATGGGTGTGAAAGCGGGCCCCGAGCGCGTCCATGCGACCTTGAAACAGGACCAGGATCAAATCCATGTATCCGCCCGCCTGTTGGTCGCGGCCGATGGCGGGAACTCCACGGTGCGCACCCTGCTCGGGATTGATCGGCAGATCCGGGATTACGGGCAGACCGCCGTGGTGACTGAGGTCACGACCACCAAGGACACCCTCAACACGGCATACGAGCGGTTCACTCCCTCGGGGCCCCTGGCCTTCCTGCCTTTGGAGCGGCGCAAGTGTTCAGTCGTCTGGACGCTGGGCACCGAGGCCGCGGAGGATGCCTTGCGGCAGGGCGAGGGTGAATTCACCGCCCGTCTGCAGGAGGACTTCGGCTACTGGCTGGGACGGATAGCACAGGCATCACGGCCGGTGGGTTTCCCGTTGCGGCTGATAAGGGCGGACCGTATGACGGATCAGAGGGTGGTGTTCATCGGCAACGCCATGCACCAGATTCATCCGGTCGCCGGACAGGGCTTCAATCTGGGCCTGCGTGATGCCGCCATTCTGGCCGAGCGCATCGCCCTGCAGGTTCAGCTTCAGGAGGATATCGGCGCTCCCGCCTTTCTGGAGAGCTATGCCTTGGCGCGCCGCCGCGATCTGGAGCGCGTGGTGCGGTTCACGGATAGTCTGGTCCGGATCTTCTCCAACGAGTTCCCGCCGCTGGTTCTGGGGCGGAATCTGGCACTGACCGCGATGGATCGGGTGCCGATGATGAAACGGTTTCTCTCGCATCAGGCCATGGGGTATGGCGGGTAAACCACTGGCGTGGCCGGGTCTCGCGCGCGTTGAGCGGAAGGTTCGGGATTTCTGGCCAACATACCCCACAGAGGAGCACTTAGGAGTCTGTCTAGAGCGAGGCCCGACCTCCCATCCAATGAAAGCGGCGAGATCAGCTCTTGCGCCCCGCCGGCAAGGCCTCAGAAACGGGGTAATCCTGTCTCCAGTACCCAGCGCTCAGAGCCCTCTTGCAGATGCCAGCGCTGCTGATCCAGCAGACTTTTTTCCACCACGCTCCCCGGGGGCAGGTAGCGAATCTCCACGCTCTGCATCATCACCTTGCCGCTGGGGAGGAGTTCGCGAAACTGCGGGGTGTAGGATGTCACCTTGATTTCAGCGAGCGACTGCCAGTCGGGTGAAGGACTGGGGGCTGGGTCGAGATAAGCGACCGCCTTCTTGAAGAGGTTCCAGCGTATGGCGGCGCCATACCCGCTGACTTGTTCCTCCATTCTCATCAGATCATAGTCATGCGAACACGCCGACATCAAAAGGAACATGACAAGCAAAAATGTGTCTTTGACCATGGACTGTCGGATCAGCAAGTTTTCGAAATGGCTTGATGGTTTTATTTTCGACATCTGACGGAGAGACTGGTCTTGGATTTTGACGCCAAACGGATGCAGGGCCTATAGTAACAACACACCAAAAATCATCGGTATCTCTATGAAAATCATATTCTGGGTCATGGGCTTGCTTGCGGTGATCTATTTCATGAGCGTATTCACGCAGTCCACGCACGGCATTGATGGCACCAATCAACGAACCGCGTCCAACTCGGTGAAGAAGCTGAAGCGCTACATGACCACGCAGCAGCAGCATATTTTCGAAACGTCCTATGGGGTGCTGGGCGCCATCAAGTCGAAAGAGGGACCGGATGCCTTCCTACCCTTCGTCGATGGCAAGACACCCGATGAAATCATCGATCTGGCGCGCCAGGAAGTGAGCGCACGCATCGCCGCGGGAGATCCCGATCTGGTCAAGTACGGGAGCTGGGAGAACCTGGTGGGCTTGGGAACCGCCAGTCCGATGAAGTCCTCGGACAGCAAGACTCCAAAGCAGCAGCCCTTGCGCAACTCCGTAAGGGGCGGACGCGATGAGGCGATCACACCGGTGACGGCGCCCGCGCACTGAAGCGGCTCTGGCACTGGCCGACTGTGATGGACCGGGTTTCCGGGTCCTGTAGCGGCAGGTCGGCTCCATGGGATGCGCCGGTCGCTCTCAAGGCGCACTGCTCGCGTAAAGGGAAAAGGCGGCGCCATCACGCGGGATCACCGCGCCTGGATGGCCGAGGATGCAGGGGGGCCGAGCGACCCTGCTGACTTGGCTCATTGCACCCAGCCTTGCTCCTCACGGAGCGGGCTGGCTTCGGCTTGGGATGTGGCGATCAGCGCGCATCATCCCGGCTCTCCGACCAGCGGAGAGCCTCTCGGTAAACCAGCTCCCGGCGAGCCCCGCTGATCTTCGTGGTCAGTTCCACAGCCTTCTTGACGGAATGTTCCTCCAGCAATACCCACAGGGTATGTAACTGTACCGGAGTGAGTTGTTCGGATTCGGCTCTGGCATCATCTCCCTCGATCAGCACGACGAATTCCCCCAGCCGCATCTCGGGCCACTCCGACAGCAGCGACACCGACTCGCCCACCGTCGTCGACACCACGGTTTCGAAGCGTTTGGTCAATTCACGGGCGATCGCCAAACGGCGGCGGGCAGGAAACACGGTGGCCACATCACTCAGCGTCTCCTCGATTCGATGGGATGACTCGTAGAAGATCAAGGTCCGGCTTTCGGATCGCAAGGTCTCCAGCCAGTTCCTCCGCGACTGGGGCTTACGCGGCGGAAACCCCTCGAAGGCAAATCGGTGACTGGACAGACCCGAAGCGCTGAGCGCGGCGATCAGCGCGCAGGGCCCCGGAATGGGAGAAACCCGGATACCCGCCGCCCTGGCTTGATGCACTAGCGGAAAGCCGGGATCATTGATCAATGGGCTACCGGCGTCGGAAATCAGGGCCACCGGCTCGCCGGTGAGCATGCGCTCCACCAGCCTGGCGGAGATGCGGTCCTCATTATGTTCGTGCAGCGCCACCAGCGGCCGGTCGATGCCGTAATGATCCAGTAGCGGCCGGCTATGCCGGGTATCCTCACAGGCAATCACCGCCACCGCTTTCAAAATCTCGACGGCACGGTAGCCCATGTCGCCCAGATTGCCGATCGGTGTGGCGACTAGGTATAGTAGGCCACTCGTAAGTTGTCCTTGATGCTCCATCCTTTGCTCCCCGGGAAGATCACTCACCATGCGATACAAGCGTTCTCTACCATTGATATTGTGGGCATGGAGCCTGGCGGGTTGCCAAGGCCTGTTGCCGCGCATGACCACGATGACCACCCCGCCCGCCGATCCCCAGGCCGAGGCCATGCTGAATTCCGGCGATTTCACCGGCGCCATGTCGCGTTACGAGCAATTGGCCAAATCCTCCAGCACCCCCGATCACTACTGGCTCGAGGCCGCGGACGCCGCGCTGAAATCCGGCGACAACGCCACCGCCAGAAGTATGGCTAGCGTCATCCGGCAACAGGAACTCAGCGATGCCGACATGGATCGCCTCATGCTGCTGGTGAGCCGCATCGATCTGAACGAAGGCAACGCCCGCGAAGCCCTGGGCCGGCTGAACGGCCTGAAGGACCACAAACTGGGCGCACGGGACGAGAAAAACTATCACATCCTGCGCGCTTCCGCCCTGAACCAGCTCGGCGACATGATCGGCAGCGCGGGTGAACGGGTGGCGCTGGGGAAACTCCTGACGCGTCCCGATGATATCCAGCGCAATAACGAGGTGATCGCCGAAACCCTGGATCGGGTCCCCGATCGCCAACTGGTGGACTCGCAACCCCCGGCGCCCGACGAACTGGGCGGCTGGATGTCGCTCATTCACATCAGAAAGCAAACCCCCAAGGCCGAGCTTGCCGCGGCGACGGCGCAGTGGCGCTCGCGCTACCCGGGTCATCCCGCGAGCGGCGATTATCTTCAGAACATCATGGCGGGCTCGGAGTCCGCCTCGACCAGTTCGGCTCACCAAGCCGCCGGAGCAACGCAAAAGCCGTTGCCCATCGGACCCTTTGTCGGCGTGATGCTCCCGCTGAGCGGGCCTTATGCCTCGGCTTCCGAGGCCATACGTACGGGAATGATCGCGGCTCAGGAAGCCGATCGCGGCGCCGGCAAACCCTCTCTCTATTTCGCGGATACCAGTCCGGGAAATCTGTATTCCACCTATCGACGACTGGCCGATGGCGGCGCCAAGGCCGTGGTCGGCCCGCTGGTCAAGGAAGACATCAAGGCTCTGGTCAAGGGTGGCGAGTTACCGACGCCGGTGCTGGCGCTGAATCAGATCAACGACCTGCAAAACCCCAAGCTCTATCAGTTCGGACTGACCCCGGAACAGGAGGTCGACCAGGTGGCCGGCAGCGCCTGGTTCGACGGCAAACAGGAAGCAGTGGTCATGGCGCCAGACTCGGCGTTCGGTAAACGTCTGTCCCGGTACTTCGAGCAATACTGGGCCTCGCTTGGAGGCCGCATTATCGAGTCGCGCAAATATGCCGAACAAACCGCCGATTTCTCCAGGCTGACCGAGAATCTGCCCAAAACGTCCGGCAGCGCCTTCGTATTTCTGGTGGCCGATCCCAAAAACGCCCGCGCCATCCTGCCGAAAATCGCCCCGTCCCTGTCGTTGCCGGTCTACGCGACCTCGCATGCCTATGATGGCAAAAGCGGGGAAACCAACAATGCCGCACTCGACGGACTGATCTTCTGCGATATGCCCTGGCTGCTCAATGCCGACGAAGGCGGCCTGCTGTCCGCGCACTCCATGGAGGCCCGCATCGGCTCGGCGAAACCGGATACCGTCAAACTGACCGCCATGGGCCTGGATGCCTATCGCTTGGTAGCGGAATTGGCCCGGATGAAGGCGGATCCCTACTATCGCTTTGCCGGCGCGACCGGCACGCTGGCGGTGCAGTCTGACAACCGGGTACAACGCCAACTTGAATGCGCGCAATTCAAAGGCGCCAGCCCGCAGCGCCGCGGGAATGCCCCGCTGCTGAAAACCGGTCAGGCCTACAACCCGGGTTCGTAGGATTGCGTTTCCAGGCGTGTCATCCCGTGGTGAACAGGGCCGGCTGGCCGAGGATCATGCCCTGGCAAGGCTGGAACAGGCCGGGCTGAAGCTGGTCGACAGGAACTATCGGAGTCGTTTTGGAGAGATCGACATCATCATGGCGGACGGTCGAACACTGGTATTCGTCGAAGTGAGATTCCGGCGCTCCGATCGCTATGGCAGTGCCGAGGAAAGCGTCAACCGGCAAAAGCAGGCCCGCCTGATCAAGACAGCCGCCTGTTTTTTACGGGAAAATCGCCTGGATCGGCCGACCCGCTTTGATGTCGCCGCGCTGTCGCCGGGCCCCGATGGCCTTTCGATGACATGGATCAAGAACGCCTTTCAGGCGGAATAGGAGCAAACCCAGATGAAAACGGTAACACCACATCCGCGGGATGCAACAGAGGTCTGCATAAGCCAGCGGTGAGCGCCAACTGAACCCATCGTTCTTGTGACCTTCATCCCGCCGGTTGCCCTGCCCAGGACTGTCGCCCCGCCAGTTGACGCTTTTAGCCCAGCGCGTGAATTGCACACTAACCCCGGTTAACATCCACCTGCCCATGAATTTTCAGGAACGCATCGTCCATCAGTTTTCCGTCCATACCGAAACCAGTCAGGAAACCCTCATACGTTTGGGCGACCGCATCGAAGCCGCGGCGGTACGGCTTGCCAACTGCCTGCTCTACGATGGCAAAATCCTCTGCTGCGGCAACGGCGGCTCGGCGGCCGAAGCGCAGCACCTGTCCTCCGAACTGCTCAACCGCTACGAGCGGGATAGGCCCGGTCTGCCGGCCATCGCCCTGACCACGGATGTCGCGGCCATCACCTCCATCGCCAACGACTACCAATTTGACGAGGTATTCGCCAAACCCATCCGGGCTCTGGGTCAGAGCAACGATGTGCTGGTCATGTACACCACCAGCGGCAATTCGGCCAATCTTCTGAAAGCCGCCAGTGCCGCGCATGACCGCGACATGAGCATCATCGCCCTCAGCGGCCGGGATGGAGGTCCCCTGGCGCCCTTGCTGCGGGAAATCGATCTGGAATTGCGGGTACCCTCCGACAGTACCGCGCGCATCCAGGAAATGCATCTCCTGATAACCCATTGTCTCTGCGATCTGATCGACCTTCAGTTGTTCGGCGAGTAACCCATCATGTCACTGCCTCATGCCTTTTTAGCGCGACAGCGCCAGCTCTTCCAGGCCGACAGCCTCTTGACCGACCCGGCCGACTGCTGGGTTTACGGCTACGACAACAGCAAGCGCCAGGTCCTGCCGGACGCCGTGGTATTCCCTACCAGTCACGAACAAACCCTGGAACTGGTTCGCCTCTGCCACGAAATGGCCATTCCCCTGACGGCGCGCGGTCGCGGCACCGGCACCACTGGCGCCACTGTACCCCTGAAGCAGGGTGTGGTGGCTTCCTTCGAGCGCATGAACCGGGTTCTGGAATTCTCGGCGGATAACCGCTACATCGTCGTCGAGCCAGGCATTACGAACCAGGCGGTGCAGGATTACGTCAAGCCCCATGGCTTTTTCTGGCCGCCCGACCCGACCAGCGCCGCCTTCTGTAGCGTGGGCGGCAACCTGGCTTACAACTCGGCGGGCCCGCGCGCCGTCAAGTACGGCACCCCGCGTGAAAACACCCTGGGGCTCCGGGCCATCACCGGCGCGGGCGAGGAGATGCGGCTGGGCGTCTATACCACCAAGGGCGTAGTCGGCTATGACCTGACGCGCCTGCTGATCGGCTCCGAGGGCACGCTGGCGATCATCACCGAAGCTACGCTCAAGCTCACACCCCTGCCCCAGGCCAAGCGCACCCTGCGCGCCGTGTACCGTGACGTGGGATCGGCGGCACGCGCCATCGCCGGCATAATGGCGCAACCGGCGGTGCCCTGCGCGCTGGAATTCATCGATGGCAACGCCATCGACATGGTGCGGCGGTATTCCACGGCGGGCCTGCCCGAACAGGCCGGCGCACTGCTGATGATCGAAGTCGACGGGTTCGCCGAGGCCATGGCCCCCCAAATCGAAAGCATTCGCGCCGCGGCGGTCAACGAAGGACTGCTGGAATTCCGGGCGGCTGAAACCGCCGAGGAAGTCGAGGCCCTGTGGCAAACCCGCAAGGCCCTCTCACCCACGTTACGCAAGATCGCCCCCAAGAAAATCAATGAGGATGTCGTCGTTCCGGTCACGGAACTGCCCGCGCTCATCGATGGCGTGGGTGAACTTTCCCGACGTTACGGCCTGCCCATCGTCAATTTCGGCCATGCCGGCAATGGCAACATCCATGTCAACCTGCTGTACGATCCCGCCAAACCCGGAGAAAGCGAAAAGGCGCATGACTGCCTGGATGAAATGTTCTCGCTGGTGCTCAGCCTGCGTGGCACCCTCTCCGGCGAACACGGGGTGGGCATCGAAAAGCGCGACTACGTCGATCGTGAACTGGATGGCCAATCCCTGCGCCTGATGCATGCCATCAAGCGGCAATTCGATCCCAAGGGCATCCTCAACTGGAACAAGGGTTTTCCGCTGGAAACTCCGGAATAGTCAGGCAGTCTGGTTGCCCGCATTGAGCGGTAACCGGTGAACACCACTGAAATCGCCAAAGACCCCGATTACATCAAGCAAAGCCTCCGGGCGGTATGGCTGCCACGAATCATCGTCTCGGGCGGCCAGACCGGAGCCGACCGGGCGGCGCTCGATTGGGCCATCCGGCATGGCTTGCCCCATGGCGGCTGGTGCCCCAGGGGAAGACGCGCGGAGGATGGACTGATTGACGCCCGCTATCGCCTTCAGGAGGCCGCTTCGGCGCGTTATGCCCGGCGCACCTGGCTGAATGCACGGGACAGCGACGCGACCCTCATTTTCAATCAAGGCCCGCTGGAGAATGGCACTCTGGAAACCTTGCGCTGTGCGGAATCGCTGCGCAAGCCCTACCTCGTCCTGCAACTAGAGGATGACAACCTGGAACAAGTCACCCTTACGGTCGTTGGTTGGTTAAAGGAAGGACGTTTTGCCAGGCTGAACATCGCGGGTCCCCGTGAGAGCAAGCGGCCCGGCATTCACGCTCGAGTGTCGTCGGTGCTGGAGCAGAGTCTCCGAGCAGGGTAATGGCCCTCTTCATCTTGCCCGAGGGCCAGGGGCAGCCCTGACTTTATACCAACCAGACGCCTAGCACTTCAATCTTGAATGGGATCAGTACATCGCGCTTGCGTCGCCGGACTCTGCTGAAGTGACACATCAGGGTGAGTATCCGCTTTTCCAGTTTCATCAGAATGCTCCGGCTGCAAACGAATTGACCGATCAGCCCTTTAATTCCCTGAACATGGGAAAAAGTTCATTGTCGTCGGAACTTTTTATTGCTCTACACTCTGGAAGGCCTTCAGAGCGCTTTCCACACCACACACCGGAAGACCCGCGGGATCCAGCAGGCGCAGTTGCACCAGTACCGAGGCCTGATCCCAGTAAATGTGCTCACGGACGAGTTTGTCACCCGCGAAGCGCACGATAGCCACCAAGGCGACCTTCACCTCCCGACCCGTCGGAGCCAGTCCAGGCAGCATCCACTCCATAGGCTGGGTATGAGTGAATTCAAACAACATTTCGTCCACGAGTTGATGATCGTCCACGGTCCGACTGATCAGCGTCATGCGCGTGTCGGGCGGCATGCTGGGAATGAAATCCTCGCCATAGAAGCGCCTCAAGGCATCGCGTCCCTGACCGCCGGTCATGACGGGAATGTGGTTGACATACGCCTCCGCAACCATGGTCTGGAGCGTAGCCTCGGTGTCGCGGGAGGCAAACTCATGACCCACATGCTCTTCCCATAGCCGAATGAGCTGTCTTTGACGCGTCGAAAGTGATGCCTGGTCATTCATGGTGTAATCGACTCCAGGGTGCTTGACGAGACCTCATCATCCCATGAATCCGGCGCCGAGTCTGACCCGGGATGAAAGGAATTGCCCGTGACGCGGGCGCCCGTACGTATGCAATTTACAAGGCTGGTAGGCAACAACCGAGCATTCGATGCGATAGGCGCTCCCTGTGCCTGGTCTCATGATCGTTCAACACCCGACTGATGGCGTCACTCATCCAGCCAATGATGGTATAAGGATGCTTCACGAAGTATCCGGTGAGCTGGTTTATTCCTGCCGTGGCGATGAATTCAAACCTGGCTTGTATCGACCGGATTTTTTCCTCAACAATCCCGCTTCCCGCCTCGCAGTGATCGGTGTTTAGCCTCATTCGTCTGATTCTGATTGATTCCTATAAGCCGGGCGCCTTGCAGGAGGTTCGACTCGATGGCCCGACGAATCTCAATGGTGTCAACGGCGCCGGCAAGACCACCTTGCTACGGTTGATCCCCCTGTTCTTCGGAGAAAGCCCCAACCGGCTGGTACCCAAGAGTCGGGTGAACGAAAGCTTCGTACAGCATTACCTGCCGCACGATTCCTCCTATGTCATTTTCGAGTACCGGCGCCAGCGGCAGACCTGCCAGGCGGTCCTGTACGCCTCGCTCAATGAAGGCGGTCTCTGTTACCGGTTCGTCGATAAGGGGTTTGTGCTGGAAGACTTCCTGGTAGCCGATGCCGACGGCGCGCTAATCCCTGTTTCCTGCCGCGATCTCGCCCGGCATCTGAGGCGGCAAGGGGTTGATTACAGTAGCCAGATCACCGCCCGCAACGATTACCGCACCGTGATCCAGAATCTGCCCCACGCCAAGGGCGCGGAGATGCGACAGTTGACCGCCCGCTTCAGCTTTTGCGAAAGCGTTGGCGGGCGGCGGCTCCAGCACATCGAAAAAATCGTTACCGGCATGTTCATGCGCGCCACCGATTTCCGTGAGCTGCGGGCCATGTTGGTGAGCTGTATCGAGGAAGACCGCGAATCCATCACCCTGGAACTCAAGACCGACACGCTCGACGAATGGTGCAAGGATTACCGTGCCTATTTGCATGCGGATGCGCAACGGGAGCATATGGCCAAGCTGGATCGGGTCGTCGAGGAAGTGGAGGGTGTCCGGCAGGATTTGGCGGAACTGGCCGCGCGCGTGCGCCGGCTGGCCAGCCGGACGGGTGACAAACACGGCGAAACGGAACATGGCCTGCGCGAACTGGAACATCGGTTGACCGCCTTGAGAGACGCCTGGGAGGCCAGCGAGCGAGACTTGAAACGCGAACAGGCGGAAACCGAGGCACGGCTGGTGACACGGTGCCAACAGGTTCAAGATCTGGAGGCCGAAAAGGCCGAGTGGGAGCGCCGGGACATCCATCGGCAGGAACGACTCTACGAAACCCGGGACACCACGCGGGCCGATCTGGACCGGGCGCGTCAGAATCGGCGCCGCCTGCTGGAAAAGGTCAACGACATCGAAGCGGAATTCCAGCGCCTGAAGGCGGAGAAGGACAGCGAATTCCAGCGGCACGTGCATGAGCTCGAAAACCGCATGCAACGGTTCGCGCTGGACAGTGAACAGAAGAAATACCAGGCTCAGGAGGACTTCGCGCAAAGGGAGCGGGCCTTGCGTGAGGCCGCCGAAGACCGGCGGCGGGAAATCAACCGGGACCTGCAGGAACTCAAGGAGACACGCGGCCAACTCACCAGCCAACTGGAGAACATCCAGGCCGATCCCGACTTGTTGCAGGGCCGGGAAGTGAAACGCGCCGCGCTGGATGCCGCCCGGACCGCCCAGGAACAGGCGGCGGACTCACTGGATCAGCACGATGCCAGGATTCGGCAACATCAAGCCGATCTTCAGCGTCTGGAACAGGCGCGGCGGCAACTGGCGGAGCAGCGCCGGCAACTCGGCGACGAGCAAACCGGATTGCAGCGCCAACTCGATGCCGATGCCGACAGCCTGTTGGGATTTTTGCGCGAACATCATCCTGCCTGGACTCGGCACATTGCCAAACTCATCAAGCCGGACCTGCTGTTACGGGACGATCTGTCTCCGACCCTGATCGGCCTAGACGAAAGCTTCTTCGGGCTTGGGCTGTCGCTGGAATTGCTGAGCGCCGACCGCTCGGCCAGCGAAGCGGCTCTACGCGAAGCCTTGGCGGCTTGCCGTGCGGAATCGGAACGGCTGGAACGCGAGGAGCGCACACTCGGCGACGAACTGGCCGCCTACCAGAAAACCCGGCGCCTGCTGGACAAGGAGGGTCGTGAACTCGATCTGACTCTCGGCCAATGCCGGGCCCGAATCAAGCAGATCAAGGACGAGGCGGCTTCCCTGGAGCGGCAGATCGAGGCGAGCGGGCGTGAACGGCGACAATCGGTGGAAGCCCGCTTGCAGGAACTCGAAAGGGAATTGAAGGACCGTGATTCGACGCTCGTCCGGCAAGAATCGAACTTGAAGGAGAATCTTGACCTGCTGCGTGATGCGCGGTATGCCTGCCTGAATGAAATTGGCCGGCAAGGGTCTGAACAAACCCTTCGGGTGCAAGTCGAGATCGACCATGTCCGACGACAACAGCAACAGGCGCTGTCCCAACTGGAAACCCAACGGCTGGCGAGTCTGGCCACGGGCGGGGTTGACCCTCGGGTGCTCGCCGCACTGGAAAGCGACCTCCAGGACTTGACCGAACGGCTGCAACAGGCCGACCAGGCCGCCGATGCCGTGGAAGCCTATCGGCGTTGGCTCAAGCATGAATGGCCTCGCCACCCGTCATTGCGGGAGGCCATCAACACCCTGGATCAGCAATTGGCGGAGGAAAAGGCACACTACGAAACCGCCCAGACGCAATTCCAGCAGCAGCAGGCAACCCTCAAGTCGGGAATCGCCGGGCACGAAAAACGGCTTGTCCAACTCGCCGCGATGCTCGCCACCTTGCTGCACATGCAACAGGAACTGGAACGGTATCCGCGCCTGCCGGAAGGGAGTGTTGATCTGGACCCCGCGCATACCCTGACGTTTCTCCAGCAACAAAAGCACACACTGCTGGGACGGGAGCGTGAGCTGGAAAAACAGTTGAACGAACGGGTGGCCCTGCTCAAGCGCGCCCTGGACCAGTTTCCCGGCACCCAGCCGGCTCGGTATCGCGAGGGCATCGTCCAGGAAATCGGCCTGGACGCGCCGGAACGCGCCTGGCTGCCACATCTACGCGACTGGTACGCGCACCGTGCCGACGAGCTGCGCCGCGTGCTGGTGATGCAGGCCAACACCTTTGGCAGCGCGGTGCGCAATTACCATCAGGCCCTGGCGCGTTTCGACCGTGGCATCGATTCGCTATCCCGCCGCCTCGCCGCCAGCATCGACCGCAATATCGGTTTCGAAAAAATCGAGGCGATTCAGGCGCGCCTGCTCTCCAACGTCGGCGAACTGGGCTACTGGCAGCAGATCGTCGCTTTCACCGACCTTTATGACAACTGGCAACGAGCCGAGGACTTGTTGCTACCGACACAGGAATTCGCCGACGCCGTGCAACACATCGCCAGCCAGTTGCAAACCCAGGGCCGGGTGGAAACCCGCCTGGTCAACCTGCTGGGCCTGGAAATCGCCGTCACCGAAAACGGCAAGCTCAAACGCGCCACTCACGATGAGGAACTGCGGCAGATTTCCAGCCACGGTTTGTCCTATCTCATTCTTTGCGTTTTTTTCGTGGCCCTGGTCAACATGATTCGTAAGGAGCAACCGGTCTCCATCATCTGGCCCATGGATGAGCTGAAAGACCTGCATCAGATGAACATCGAGCGGCTGTTGATAATCCTCAACGACAACAATATCACCCTGCTGTCCGCATTTCCCGATCCCGACCCGGAAATCCTGAAGTCCTTCAAGAACCGCTACGAGATCTACGGTTACCGGGAATTGGTGGAGATGGTCATCGACGAAGACGACGTCATCCTCCCGCCGGATAGGGCTGCCGAGGCCACCGTCGATGTTTGAAACCACTGTCAAACGGCTGTTGCTGGGTGAGTTCATCTGCGAGGTGACCGCCGACGAGTGTTACCGTTATCTGAAACACGCCGAACACCGACACGAAGTGGAGACCTATCTCGAAAAAATGGGCTATGCCTTGAGCTGCACCGCGAATCATCTGGCCTACTTTGCCGCTTACCGGCGGATTGACGCGGAAGCCCGCTCGGAGATTCGCAGGATATTCCAGACCTTTCGGCTGGAGTTGCAACCCGTGGTGGAATGGCTGGACATGATGATGCAGTGCCAGCGGCAGGATGCCACCCTGAATCCCGGCGATACCCTCTCCTTTTCCGGCCTGCTCAAGACCATCGAAAACAACCAGGCCCTGGCGGATCGCTTGCAAAGTTTCGCCCGGTATAAGGATTTTCTCAGCAACGACGACTCCATCAAGGGACGGCTGGAAAAATTGCTCAAGACCCTGAGCCACTGGGGCTACCTGCATCTGGCGAATCGCGACACACTGGTATACCAGGTCACCGGCAAGCTCGATTATTTCTACCAGGCGCTGCAATTCATCCTGGAGCATGAAGAATTGCCGCTGGAGCAGAAAGACGACGAAGTGCAACAGGGCGAACTGTTTTGAGCCGGGACAAGACAGCACTGCACCGGCTTTTGCACGCCATGGCCCACCATGGCGATCTGGTCGCGGAGGCCTATTTCAGCGGCAGTGTGCAGAGTGACGCGGACAACCAGCGGGCGTTGAACCAGCTCAAACAGCTCAAGGTGCTCTCCAACCACGGTGGGGAAGGGTATCGGCTATCCACCCGGCTTAGCCAGTTCATCGACGGTGCGCTGAACAGCGACCGCATGCGGCGTCTGGACACCGACCTGGGTGGTTGGGTCGATTTGCTGGAGCAACACATCGGTCTGTATCAGGACGCCCACGCCGAGGATCGTCTGGAAGATTGCGATCAATTTCTGGCCGAGATCGAGCGCCTGGTGTTCGATCTGGCGGATACCCTGGAAGAAAACACCACGTATCTGTTGATGCTGGTGAACAGTCGCTTCGCCAATGTCCGTACCTTATCGGAAAAGCAGCGGCAAAATGCTTTTTACATCGGCCGGCTGGAAAAGCTCGTCGGCGCGATCAGTCTGTTGCAGCCGGCCCACCTGATGGACATGGCCGAACCCCATGAAAGCCTCCAGGGGCTGATCGATCGCCAGCTCATCCGCGCCCTGCCCAGCCATCGCCAACGCCTGCAGGACATCCTCGATACCCTCAAGACTTTCCTGTTTCAGCTTCGCCAGATCGAGGCACGCGCCCGACTGGTGCGAGGATTCGCGTTTTATCTCAGGCAGAATCCCGACTACTCGCCCCAGGACTGGTGCGAACAGGAACAGATACCGGCCCACTGGAACCGTATGGCGGGCCTGATATTCCATGCCCATCCCGATACGCTGGACCGAAGCCTGGAACCGGAACTCATCACCCTCGCAAGGAAGATACGGGTCGATAGCGAGGCGCTATGGTCGACCCGGAAAGAGCGCCGCCTCAACCGGGTGAGCCTCGCCAAACCTCCGCTTCGGCGGGTGGAGTCTCCCCTGTACCGCCGGCGCCTGCAGGAATTGTTCGAGTACGCGCGACAGACACCGGGGCAGGCCATTTCCGCCCTGGGCTATCGAAATCGTCAAGGGGTGCCGATTGACCCACCCATCTGGTTGAGTTGCGTACTCAGCGAAAGCCTCCGGCGCAAGGGTTTGCGACAGGGCGTCGACTTCGAATTCGTTCGTCACGAGCGAGACGATGGCTTTACCGGTAACCTGCGCGTCAGGGATCTGCGAATCACCTATCGAAACCCATTCGGTGGATAAACGGCTCATCAAGTTGATCGAACGCGCCGTGCATTCCACCGCGACACGGTTCCCGCTTAATGCGGGCTGGGAACAACTCCATCGCGAGTACAACATCGGCCTTACCGAAGGGAACAAAATTCACCTCTTCCCGCGGGACAAGCATGAACTGATCGATCTCGTGAAGCAGGTGACCGGGCTGGATTTACGCGTGGATTCAGCCGACCGCTTCGCTACAGCCACACGATCCGAAGCAGTGGCGCGAACCCGCGATGAAAAATGGGCGGGCCGCAAGGTATCGGCGGGGCGGTTGGCCATGAAAGCCTTGCCAGGCAAGCGTCTGTCCATCAATGGGCAGGCCTTCTGCCTACCGAGCCGCAGCCATCTGGATATCGCCATCGAATCCGTCACGAGCCTGGAACATGAGACCCTGCTGGTGATAGAGAATTACGAGTGCTTCGATCGCCTCGAACAGATGTGCTGGAACCTGGGTGAACGCCACTCCGATCCTTTGGTACTCTACCGGGGTGATCCGCATACCGGTAGCGCCAAAGGGGTGAATGAATTCCTCCAGTACTGGAAACGCGGCGTGTTGGCCATGGTTGACCTCGACCCGGCGGGATTACTCATTGCCCAATCCTTGCCGGGCGTGCAGGGTGTGGTGGCGCCCGCGGCAATGGTGCTGGAGACCTGGTTCGAGCAAGGGAACCCCTCGCTCTACCACCGGCAGCGGCCAACGGCGGAACAGGCGATTTCAAACAGTCCGCACTCCGTGATTCGGACCTTCTGGCACATGATCGAGCGCCATCAGAAGGGGCTGGTGCAAGAGCACTGGCTCGGAACGGGAGTTGAACTGCAAGTGCATTCCTTCCTTTGATCTCATCGACACAACCCGACTCGAAACCAGAAATGACCGCCGACCCACATGATCTGAACCGCTTTCTCGAAGCCCAGGAAGGGGATTACGCCAGGGCCATGAGCGAACTCCGGCAAGGCAGGAAGCGGACGCACTGGATGTGGTACATCTTTCCCCAACTGGACGGTCTGGGGTTCAGCCCGACGGCCCGTAGATACGCCATCCGCGGTCTCGACGAGGCAAGCGCCTATCTCGATCACCCGGTACTCGGTCCCCGGCTGGTGGCCTGCGTCGAGACGCTGCTGGACCTCCGGGGACTATCGGCCCAGGCGATTTTCGGTTCCCCCGACGATTGGAAACTGCGCTCCTGCGCGACCCTGTTTGCCTGCGTCAGCCCGAAGGGTTCGGTGTTCGAACGCCTGCTGGACCAGTATTTCCTGGACCAAAAGGATGACAAGACGCTGAGTCTGCTAGGCATCGCGGGGACGGAGCCCTGATGGTCGGCCGATCATGAACCGTTGCGGACGGATTCAATCGGGTTTGCCGCCCCTGGACCGGTATTCGGCGATCAGATGCAGAACGTCGCTGTCGCAGCCGCCACAGCCCGAGACGGCTCCGGTTGCTCGCGAAATCTCATCCAGGTCGTCGATGCCCCGCTCGACGTAGCGCCGGATCTGCGTTTCGGTGGTGCCACTGCAGCGGCAGATCACATCCTTTTTTGGCTCCGTATCGTTCTGGCTCATAGGGTGGCATGATTCGTTGCAAGTTGTCGTGACAGCAGAGTTCATGAGCATAAGCGCATACGCCGCGGTTTTCACAGCCTCGCTTCAAGCGCGCAAAACCCGGCGACACGGACCCCGCGCCCGCCGACGCCATTTGTCAGAACCCTTCGGATTATCCATCATCCCGAAACCATAATGACGCCTCGTTTCACGAAAGCCATCGCCCTGGCCGCGGCAGCCCATGAGGGGCAGGCCCGCAAAGGCACGCAAATCCCTTACATCACGCATCCCGTCGCGGTCGCCGGCCTGATCGCCCGCTATGGCGGTGACGAGGATCAGCAGATTGCCGGCCTGCTCCACGACGTGCTGGAAGATGGCGGCCCCGCCTGGGCGGACGCGATAGCGGCTTTCGGTCCAAGGGTGCTGGCGATCGTCGAAGCCTGCACCGATGGTCTGCCGGACCCGGAGACCGGCCACAAACCTGCCTGGAAACCGCGCAAGGAGGCCTATCTGGCCCGACTGTTACAGGAGCCGGATGACGCGCTGCTGGTTTCCGCTTGCGACAAGTTGCACAACCTGGAAAGCATTCTCCTGGACTTGACCGAAACCGGTCCCGGCGTCTTCAGTCGCTTCACCGCCAGCCAGAATGAAACCCTGTGGTATTACCGCGAGTTGAAGCGCATCTTCAGCCGGCGCCACATCGCTCCGGCGCCGGCTATCGCCAGAACCCTGACCGCGATCCAGGAGCATCTGTCATAGGCGGCGTTTCCATCGACAAACCGGGGCGCGGCCTATTCCGTAATCGACCCGTCGTGGCGTATCATCGATCCCCATCAAAGGACAGACTCGACCTCGCCAGGAATCATTGCTCACTCATCGATTATCGAGGGGAAGACCCCATGACGACACGCGGAACAATACGAGCCTCCATCCTGGGTCTGTGGCTGGCGCTGACCGCCATTAATCCAGCCAACGCTGAACCCGCGGATTGCGTGGACCCCTGGGCGCCCATCGTGTATCCGCCCAATGCCCCGGGCAACAATGGCGTGGCAGCGGCGGAAGCAGTGCGGTTTCTGAACCAGGCCACGTTCGGGTCCACCCCGCGGGACATCGAACATCTGCGGCACATGACCCTGGCGGCCTGGCTGCAGGAACAGTTCACCCTGCCCGCCTCCTGTCATCTCGCCACCCTCAATCAAACCCAGGACAACACCAGCCGCGAAAACCGCATCGAGGTCTGGTGGCGGCTGGCGGTACGGGCGCCGGACCAGTTACGGCAGCGGGTAGCCTTCGCCCTGTCGGAGATTTTTGTCGTCTCCGAGCGGAATTCCGGCATACCGCAGAACGCCCTGGCCGTCTATTACGATGCGCTGGTGCGCAATGCCTTCGGTAATTTTCGCGACATACTGGAGCGCGTGACGCTCTCGCCGGCCATGGGGCGATACCTGTCCATGCTCGGCAATCAGAAGCCGGACACTGAATTGGGCATCCGCGCCGACGAGAACTATGCCCGCGAAGTCATGCAGTTGTTTACCCTCGGGCTGGTGAAACTCGACGCCCAGGGCCAGCCTCTGCTCGAGGACGGCCAGGCGGCGCCGACCTATACCCAACCCGATGTGGAAGGTCTGGCACGGGTGTTCACCGGTTGGTCCTGGGGCGATTCGCAGTTTTTCACCGACGGTGACGACTGGCGCATCGAAATGCGTCCCTTCGCCGATTATCACGACCGGAACGCCAAAACGATCCTCGATGGGGTCAAGATACCGGCCCGAGGCAGCGCGGCATCCGACCTGAAACGGGCCCTGGACACACTCTTCAACCATCCCAATGTAGGGCCCTTCATCGGCCGGCAACTCATCCAGCGACTCGTCACCAGCAATCCCTCCCCGGCTTACGTGGGCCGGGTCGCCGCCCGCTTCAACGATAACGGTCAGGGCGTGCGCGGCGACATGGAGGCGGTGATCGAGGCCATACTGCTGGACGACGAGGCGCGGCGCGGTACGGCGGTGAACCCCAATTTCGGCAAGCTGCGCGAGCCGCTGCTGGTGATGAGCCATCTGTGGCGGGCGTTCAAGGTAGTGCTCCCGGATGGTACCGTCCCCTATCTCTATCCCGAATCCAGCATCGGTCAAGCGCCGCTGTCGGCGCCCAGCGTCTTCAATTTCTTCCGGCCTGATTACGCGCCCAACGGGGCGATCAAGAGTCGCGGTCTGGTCGCCCCGGAATTCCAGATGCTGAGCGGCGCGCAGAATACGCTGCTGCACAACGAACTATGGGCCCGAATCCAATGGTATTACTCGGGTAATCCCCACATGGATTTGAATGACCTGCTCGTGGACATCGAACCGCTGCGCCAACGCGCCGCCACACCGCCAGAACTGGTCGATTATCTCGACCAGTTGCTCACGGGAAAGCGGCTGCCGGCCTCGATCAAAACCAGTCTGGCCAACTATCTGGTCAGCGTGAACATGGGCACGGGAGCCACAAGGGGCACCCAGCGCGCCCTGGATGCACTGTACCTGATCATCTCCTCACCCTATTACCTCATCCAGACCTGAGCCGGAGTATCGCCATGACCGCATCCAAACCCTGGACCCGCCGCGAATTCCTGCATAGCAGCCTGATGACGGCGGGCGCGTTGAGCGCGCGTTCCGCGCTCGGGGTACTCGCCGGTTCCACCGCCGCCATGGCCGCGCCGGCCGAATATCGCGCCCTGGTCTGCATCTTCCTGGCCGGCGGCAACGATGGTTTCAATCTGCTGGTTCCCACCGACCCGGACCGCTATGCCACCTATGCCGCGGCTCGCCGCAATCTGGCCCTGCCCTCGGCAAAGCTCCTGCCGCTGGGCGGTCTGCTGGAGCCGAACCAGCCGTATGGGCTGCATCCGGCGGCGGGCGGACTGCGTGACCTTTTCAACAGCGGACGGCTGGCGTTCGTGGTCAATACCGGCCCTCTGCTCAAACCCACCAGCAAGCAGGATTATCTGAACGAAATCATGCTGCCGCCTCAGTTGTACTCGCACAACGATCAATCCGACCAATGGATGTGCAGCCAAGCGGACGCCAAGCAGCGGGTGGGCTGGGGCGGCCTGATCGCCGACAAGCTGACCAAACTCAATGGGACCAGCCCCCTGCCGCTGGGCATTTCCGTCGCCGGCAACAACCTCTTCCAGACCGGCCTGATCAAGGTCCCTTTCATAGTCGATACCGATGGCGTGGACCGGCTGTCGGTGATCTCCGACGATCCCCGGGACAAGCGCAGCAATCTGTTCAAGAAAATCCTGGACACCGCGGCCCTGTCCGGGCGGCTGCTGCAAAAGGAATACGCCAAAACGATCAAATCCAGCCTGGACCTGCAGACCACCCTGAACGCCGCGCTGCACGACGCCATCATCGGCTCGGGTCCATGGCCGTACAACTGGCTTTCCGCCCAACTGCAGATGGTGGCGAAATTCATCAGCCTGCGGCAAACCCTGGGCATGAGCCGCCAGGTGTTTTTCGTGACCCTGGGCGGCTTTGACACCCACGACGACCAACTCGACCGCCACGCCGAACTGCTGGAGCAATTGTCCGATTCGTTGGCCAGCTTTCATGCCGCGATGGACGAATTCGGGGTGGGCAACGCCGTGACCAGCTTCACCCTGTCCGATTTCGGCCGCACCCTGACCTCCAATGGCGACGGCACCGACCACGCCTGGGGCAACATCCACTGTGTGGCGGGCGGCAGCGTCGCGGGCGGCAAACTCTACGGCGCCTTCCCCAACCTCACCATCGATGGACCGGACGATGCCGGCTTCGGACGGCTGATTCCCACCACCTCGGTCGAGCAGTATGCCGCCACCCTGGCACGCTGGTTCGGCGTGAGCGACAGCGTCCTGCCCACCCTCTTCCCGCATTTGAGCCGCTTCCCGGTGCAAAACTTGGGGTTCATGGCCTAAGACCGGGTAAAGCCTGACACCGCCATGCCACCCTGATAATCCTGTAGAAGGGTAGAGAGTTCCGGAAGCCGCTTAATTGATGTGGGGTAACGAGAGCCGAACCCTAATTTTGCTTTTATTGACGCGGATGGCCTTATCGTGTAAAAGGGAAACTCCAAAAACCTTGACAAACGGGGGATTTTATATGTCGGCGCGCATAAGACGAATAATTACGCCAATTCAACACCTACCAACACCTAATAATCATCTGTTCAAAATTGCTTTTCTGACTATCCTGCTAGTGCTATTCCACCCGGCGGCCATGGCGGCCTTGGCGGTGGGCTGGGGGAATAACGATCAAGGCCAGCTCGGTTACAGTAACATGCCCAACGTGCCGGTGGCGGTGCTGACCAGCGGCGCGCTGGCCGGCAAAACCGTCACCCAGGTCAGCGTGGGCAATAAACACGCCTGCGCTCTCACCACCGACGGCGGCGCCTACTGCTGGGGCGCCAACACCTACGGACAGTTGGGTAATGGCAGCACTGATGATTCACCCGAGCCGGTGGCGGTGCTGACCAGCGGCGCGCTGGCCGGCAAAACCATTGCCCAGGTCACGACGGGCGATATTCACACCTGCGCCGTCACCACCGATGGCGGGGCCTATTGCTGGGGTAATAACGGCAACGGCCGGTTGGGCCGAGGCAATACGCGCGATGCCAGCCAGCCGGTCGCCGTGATCAGCAACGATGCACTGGCAGGCAAGGTCGTGTCACAAATCGCGGCGGGTGTCGCTCACACCTGCGCCCTCACCAGCGAGGGCGAAGCCTACTGCTGGGGCTATAACGGCTACGGCCAGTTGGGTACGGGAGAGAATTCCGAGTCTTACACGCCAGTGGCGGTGTTGGCTAGTAATGTACTGGCTGGTAAGACCATCGCCCAAATCACTGCGGGTGAATCCCACACCTGCGCGGTCGCCCACGACGGCGGGGCCTACTGCTGGGGCTATAACGGCTACGGCCAGTTGGGCAATGCCAGCACTAGCAGTTCCAACCAACCGGTGGCGGTGTTGACCAGTGGGGCGCTGGCTGGCAAGTCCGTCAATCAAATCACGGCGGGTCTTGGCAACTTCACCTGCGCTGTCACTGGCGACGGCGGGGCCTACTGTTGGGGCAATAACGGCAACGGCCAGTTGGGCCGAGGCAATACAACCAGTTCCAACCAACCCGTGGCGGTGCTGACCACTGGTGTCTTGGCCGGCAAGTCTGTCGCTCACATCGCGGCAGGCAATAACAACGCTTGCGCGGTTACCAGCGATGGCGGGGCCTATTGCTGGGGTTATAACGGTTATGGCCAGTTGGGCAATGGCAACACGACCGACTCGAACAGGCCTGTGGCGGTGCTGACCAATGGCGCGCTGGCCGGCAAATCCGTCGTTCACATCGCGGCGGGCGAGAGTCATACCTGCGCGGCCACCAGCGACGGCGGAGCCTACTGCTGGGGTTACAACCGCTATGGCGAGTTGGGTACGGGCAAATACCCCAACCCGCCATGGCCGCTTTCAATCCTGGATACCGGCGCGTTGGCCGGGAAAGTGGTCACCCAGGTCAGTGCGGCCATTGGCTCCCACGCCTGCGCGGTCACCAGCGACGGCGGCGCCTACTGCTGGGGCTCCAACAGCTATGGTCAGTTGGGCACAGGCAACACTAAGGATTCAACCGTACCGGTTGCCGTGCTGACCAGCGGCGCGCTGGAGGGCAAGTTCGTCAATCAAATATCGGTGGGTGAATCCCACACCTGCGCGGTCACCAACGACGGCGCGGCCTACTGCTGGGGCTATAACGCCTACGGCCAGTTGGGCCGAGGCAACAACACTAATTATTCCCAACCCACGGCGGTACTGACGACCGGTGTGCTGGCCGGCAAGACCGTCGCCCAGATCGCGGCGGGTCGGTTACATACCTGCGTAGCGACCAGCGACGGCGGCGCCTACTGCTGGGGCTATAATGGCTATGGCCAGATGGGCAATGGTAATAATACCGACTCGAACAAACCGGCATCGGTGTTGACCAGCGGCGCTTTGGCCGGAAAGAGCGTCGCCCACATCACGGCGGGATATCACTACACCTGCGCCGTCACCAGCGACGACAGGGCCTACTGCTGGGGCGATAACGGCTACGGCCAGTTGGGCAAGGGCGACACCAACAACATTAGCGTACCGACGGCGGTGCTGACCAGCGGCGCACTGGCCGGCAAGTCCGTCATCGAAGTATCGGCGGGGTGGCAGCACACCTGCGCCGTCACCAAGGATGGCTGGTCCTATTGCTGGGGCTATAACGGCTACGGCCAGTTGGGCCGGGGCAGTACGCGGGATGCCAACCGACCGGTCCCCGTGGCGACCAACGACGCACTGGCCGGCAAGGCCGTCTCCCGGATCACTGTGGGGTACTATCACACCTGCGCCATCACCGGCGATGGCGGGGCCTACTGCTGGGGCTATAATGGCTACGGCCAGTTGGGCACGGGCGATAATGACAGTTCTTACGTGCCGGTGGCCGTGCTAAACCATGGTGCGCTAGCCGGCAAACGGGTCACGGCGATCAATGCCGAGTATAACCACACCATCGCCTTGGCCAAGTTGCCCGTGACCGCCACGGTCACGGTGGCGGACAAACCCTATGACGGCACGACAACGGCCATCGTCAGCGACTGCACCCTCAGCCCGGCGGCCGAGTACGTGGCCTGCGATACCAGCCATGCGCAGGCCAACTTCGCCGATGCCGGGGCCGGGAATGGCAAGCAGGTCACCGTGAACTACCTAGCCTTGAGCGGAACCGAGGCCGACAACTACCGGCTGAACAGCACCAGCGCGACCGCCACCGCCGCCATTCACCCGGCGCAGCAAGCGCCGTTGCTGCTCACGGCCCCGGTTAGCAGCCTGCTGCTGGGCGGCTCCACGACCTTTACCGCCACCGGCGGTAGCGGCGAGGGTGCGGTGAGCCTGGCCGCCGTCAACGGGGGCGGGGCCACCTGCGCGATCAGCGGCGACACCCTGACCGTGGGCGGCAAGGTCGGCAGTTGCACGGTGACCGCCACCAAGGCGGCCTCCGCCAACTATCTGGCCGGCACCTCCAACGCGGTGACCATCGCGGTCGAGGCGCCACCGGCCGTGGTCACGCTGGTCAACTCGGCCAGCACCGTGACCTATGGGAAGTCCGTCACCCTGACCGTGACCGTACAGGGCAACGCCCCAACGGGTAGCGTCAGTTTCTATGATGGCGTTCAACTGCTGGACACCAAGACCCTGCCTGCTACCAGGAAGGTCACCCTGAGCAAGGTCTTCAGCACCGGCGCCCATCCGCTCACGGCCCGCTATTCCGGGGACAGTCTGAATGGCGCCAACACCAGCGCGGTGCAAACGGTCGTGGTCAATAAAGCCAAGCAGGCCGCCCTGACCGTCATCGCCACCCCACCCGCGCTGAACGTGGGCGAGACGGCCGTGCTTAGCACGAGCGGGGGCTCCGGTCCCGGCAAGGTGACCTATAAGGCCACCGCCACGGGGGCGACCGTCTGCGCCATCACCGGCGATCAGTTGCTGGCCACCGGCGGGGCGGGTAGCTGTGAAGTGAAAGCGACCAAGGCCGCGTCAACCAACTACCTGTCTACTACCGCCACGCTCAGCGTGCCGGTCGTCAGTCCATAAGTTGACCGGCTGATCCAACAAGGGCGCGGTGGGTTCCCCTCCGCGCCCCTCCCCCGTGTGAGCGCTGGTGCTATGGTCGCTCCAACGGCCTCGCCCCTTTTCACGAACCGCACCCAGGTTTGTCACACATTGATGTGATTGACTGGTTGGAACAGATCCCGCGGCTTTTTCACAATCCCCATTTCTCCTCCCGTGACAATACAGAAAGTTGACGGGATGTAGTCGAGCGGCTACTGTCTGGCGAATATGGAGATTCGTAAGACGGATGTCTTCGTGAATTGGCTCGACGGGCTCCGAGATGTTCGGGCTCGTGCCCGTATTCTGATGCGCGTCGAGTGCTTGGCGGCGGGGAATACGGGAGACGCTGAACCCGTTGGTGAAGGTGTCTCAGAGTTGCGAATCAACTATGGCCCCGGCTACCGGGTGTACTACAAACAGCAAGGACGAGAACGGGTGGTACTGTTGGCTGGCGGTGACAAAGGTAGTCAATCAAGAGATATCAAGACCGCTCTTCGGCTTGCCCGTAATGTGCAGGAAATCCCATGAAAAAGACAGCGACTTCCCGGTTCGACGTTGCCGAGCACCTGCGTACCCCCGAAGAAATGGCCGCCTACCTGGAAGCCTGCCTGGAAGAGGCGGAAGGTGACGCGGCCTTCATCGCTAAAGCACTCGGCGACATTGCGCGCGCCAAAGGCATGTCGCAAGTGGCACGTGATGCAGGCGTATCCCGCGAAAGCCTCTATAAAGCGCTTTCCGGCGAAAGAACTCCCAGCTTCGATACCATTCTCAAGGTCGTGGCAGCGCTGGGTCTGAGACTTCATGCCGAACCCGCCTATAGCCCAAACCATGCCCAACCCGGCGCCCTAGCGGACGCTTGCACCTCGCGTGATTGAGCATTGGCGTTATGGCCGCTCCAACGGCCTCGCCACACTCCACGAACCGCACCGAATCCCTTGAGAAACAGGGGTCAAACACGCCAATGGTCTTTCCTTGGTCCGCCCATTCCCTTCGACATGGCGCACCACCGTCCCAGTGCCTCGATCTGCTCCATGAGTGCTGAAGTCGCCCCAGTGGCGGCCGCGACTTTCAGACGGGTTTTCCCGTGTCGGGATGCCTGGGCTCTTCTCGAACCGATGCCAACATAACCTGTGGAAACCTTCACTCATACCATACCCTGACAATAAACCCGCTGGCCGGCCCGGAGGGGGTTTGGACCTGGATTTCATCGTCCACGGCTTTCTTGAGCAGGGCGCGGGCCATGGGGGAGTCGACGCTGATCCAGCCCTGCTGGGTGTCGATTTCGTCGGCGCCGACGATGCGGTAGGTGCTCTCCTCGCCGTTCTCATCTTCCAGGGTGACCCAGGCGCCGAAGTATACCCGGTCGCGGTTGCCGGGAATCTGGTGGACAACGGTCAGCGCGGGCAGGCGCTTTTGCAGATAGCGTAGCCGCCGGTCGATCTCGCGTAGTTCCTTCTTGCGGTAAATGTACTCGGCATTCTCGGAGCGGTCGCCCTCGGCGGCGGCGGCGGCTAGATGCCGGGTCACGTCGGCGCGGCGCTCCCAGAGGGCCTTGAGTTCCGCCTCCAGGCGGCGGGCGCCCGCAGGGGTGATGTAAGGGGAGGATTTGGGCGATGGGGGCCGCCAGCGGGACATATCCGAACCAGCCTATCGGGAAATGGCGAGAGTATAGCAGCCTGCCCGATCGGCCCTGATCGGGAATCAGCCGGTTGCGCTTGACGATCAAACGGACGTTTGAATACCATGTTTGAAACGCTCGTTCGCCATTCACTCCACCATGCATCCAACCGACGACACCGACCCCACCCGAAATCGCATTCTGCGCGCGGCGCTGGAGATATTCGCCGAGCGCGGCTTCAGGTCCGCGACCATCCGGGATATCTGCGGCCGGGCAGGCGTGAACGTGGCGTCGGTGAATTACCATTTCCGCAGCAAGCAGGCGCTCTACCGCGAGGCGCTGACCTATGCCTTCCAGGAAGCGGAGCGCAAGTATCCGCAGACCGCCTTCGCGGATGCCAGCCTGCCGCCGGCGGACCGTTTGCGGCTGTTCATTCGCACCCTGTTGCTGCGGCTGATGGACGACAGCCACCTCGGTTTCCACGCGCGGTTGATGGCGCGGGAAATCGCCGATCCCACCGGGGCGCTGGACATCATCATCGAGACGGTCCTGCGGCCGCGCTTCGAGATGTTGCGGGTCATCGTGCGGCAACTGGCTGGTCCCGGCTGGGCCTGGGAGGACATTGACCGGTTCATCCACAACATCATCGGCCAGTGCCTGGTCTATCGGCATTCGCGACCGATGATCGACCGGCTGTGCCCGGAGATCATCGAGGGGCCGGCCGCCATCGACCGCACGGCCGAGTTGATTCATCAATTTTCCCTTGCCGCGCTGCGGCATCTGGGCGAAACGGCGGAGACCCGGCCATGAATTACATCGCACTGAAAATGCTGATGGGCGACCGGGGCAAATATCTGGGCATCGTCATGGGCCTGACCTTCGCCTCGCTGATCATGACGCAACAGCCGGCCATTTTCGTCGGCCTGATGATGCGCTCCTACAGCTTCATCACCGATGTCGGCCTGCCGGACATCTGGGTGATGGACCCCAAGGTGCAGTTCATCGACGATGTGAAGCCGCTGCAGGACATGAAGCTGTTCCGGGTGCGCGGCATCGAAGGCGTGGAATGGGCCATGCCGCTCTACAAGGGACTGATCAAGGCGCGGCTGGCCAACGGCAATTTCCAGACCTGCAACGTCATCGGCCTGGATGACGCGACCCTGATCGGCGGTCCGGCAGTGATGCTGGAAGGACGACTGGAAGATTTGCGACGCGGTGACGCTGTGATCGTCGACCGCGACGGCGCGGTCGAGAAGCTGGGCATGCCCGGGCCGGATGGCAAGCCCAAGCCGCTCAAGGTGGGGGATACCCTGGAACTCAATGATCGCCGCGCCATCGTCGTCGGCATCGCCAAGACCACGCGCACTTTCCAGTCTCAGCCGGTGATCTACACCACCTATACCCGCGCCATGCTGTACGCCCCGCGTGAGCGCAAGCTGCTGTCGTTCATCCTGGTCAAGGCCAGGCCCGGGCAGGATCTGACGGAATTGACCCGGCGCATCCGCCGCAGCACCGGTCTGGCCGCCTACACGCAGAAGGGTTTCCAGAAGCTGACCTATGACTACTTCATGCAGAACACCGGCATACCGATCAATTTCGGCATTTCGGTGACCCTGGGCTTCATCGTCGGCGCCGCCATCGCCGGTCAGACCTTCTACAACTTCACCATGGAGAATCTGCGCCAGTTCGGCGTGCTCAAGGCGATGGGCGCCAGCAATGGCACTCTGTTGCGCATGATCCTGCTCCAGGCCACGCTGGTCGGAGCCATTGGCTACGGGCTGGGGGTGGGACTGACCTCGCTGTTCGGCTGGGCCATGCGCAATACCATCCTGGCGTTCAAGTTTCCCTGGCAATTGCTGGTGTACAGCGGATTGGGCGTGACCTTGATCTGTGTGTTCGCGGCGCTGATCAGCATCCGCAAGGTCATCGCGCTGGAGCCGGCGGTCGTGTTCAAGGGCTGAAGCCTGGCATGCCGACGCTGGCCGTTCATTGCCGCAATGTCTTCAAGACCTACGACACGGGGGACCAGAAGGTCGTCGCGCTGCGCGGGGTCGATCTCGACATTCACACCGGTCGCCTGATGATGCTGGTCGGCCCTTCCGGCTGCGGCAAGACCACGCTGATTTCGGTCATCGCCGGCATCCTCGATCAGGATGCCGGCGTCTGCCGGGTGTTCGGCGAGGATCTGCTGCACCTCAGGCAGAAGGAGCGCCTGCGGTTCCGGGCGCAAAACATCGGCTTCGTGTTTCAGGCCTACAACCTGCTGCCGACGCTGACGGCGGCGGAAAACGCCGCGATCCCGCTCATCATCAATGGCCTGAAGCGCCCGGAAGCCACGCGGCGGGCGGCGGCGATGCTGGACCGCGTCGGCCTCGGCGACCGGCTAAGTTCCCTGCCCGCGCAGTTGTCGGGCGGCCAGCAGCAGCGGGTGGCGATCGCGAGGGCGCTGGTACACGATCCGCGCCTGATCGTCTGCGACGAACCCACCAGTGCACTGGACCACGAAACCGGCCACCGCGTCATGGAACTGCTGAAGGCTATCGCCCTGGATGCCCGCAAGGCCCTGGTCATCGTCACCCACGACGCCCGCATTTTCGAATTCGCCGACGGCATCGCCCACATGGACGATGGGCATATCGTCCGGCTGGAGAGCCGCGACGACCCCGCCGGCGCCAGTGAACCTGGCGCCGCGCCGTCAACGGCCACGGGACCGATTGCCAGCCCATGACAGAATGAACCGACCATGACCCCATCCGACAGCACTGACGATCTCGCGACGTTGGCCTCCGTGCGTGAGAGCATCCGCTATGCTTCCGAATTGAGCCGGGGCTATCTGCTAATGAACATTCTGGCGGCCATGATCGCCAGCTATGGATTGTTGGCCAACAGCCCATCGGTGGTCATCGGCGCCATGATCGTGGCCATGTTGCTGGGGCCAATCAGCGGCGTGGCGCTGGCGCTGGTAGAGGGTGAAATGACGCTGTTAAGGCAAAGCCTGAGAACCCTGATCGCCGGGATCGCGGTGGTCATGGTAACGGGCTTCGTGATCGGGATGATTCATCGGAACATTCCCGTGACCAAGGAAATGATGGCCCGTACCGCGCCCAACCTGATCGACCTGATGGTCGCTCTAGCCAGCGGCGCCGCCGGCATCTATGCCGCCATATCTCCCCGCCTGAGCGTGGCGCTGGTCGGGGTGGCGATCGCCACCGCCCTGGTGCCGCCGCTCTGCACGGCCAGTCTGCTGTTATCCCGTGGCGAACCGAGCCTGGCCTTGGGCGCGGCGCTGTTGGCATTCACGAACATGGTCGCCATTCAATTCGCCGCCTCGCTGGTGTTCTGGCTGAGCGGGTTCGGCCAGCGGCAAACGGGCTCTTCCTGGAAACACTTCATCAGGAGGAATGCCTTGAGCCTGCTGTTGCTGGGGTTGCTTGCCATTATGCTGACCAACAGCTTGAATCGTCTGATCAAAAGCGAACTCTACGCAAGCGCGACGCGCACTTTTCTGCAGGATCGGATCAACCGTCAGCCCGGCAGTTATCTGGTCGAAACGCGGTTTGACCGAACACAACCCGGGGTGACCTTAGTCAAGGCTGTGGTGCGAGGATTCAGGCCGCCAACCGGTCCTGAAGTCGGCGCCCTGGAGGCGCGGTTGCCCGCCCCTCCTGACGGTCGTAGGGTGGAATTGCGCATCCGTTTCGTTCAGACCGTCAGCATCGATCGCCACGGGCCGCGTTACCAGAACCTGGATATGGACCTCCTCAAGCCTGATGAATAGGTAAACCCAACAGCCATGCTGCCCAAATATACCTTGCCCATACTGGCCGTGGCCGGCTTCGCCTTCGGAATCTTCTCGGTGCTGAAGGGCAACCAGCCGGTTCCGGTGGCCCCGGCGGTGGTGGAACCCGCCCAGGCGCCTTTCGCGACCTTCATTGCCGGCGCCGGCATCATCGAAGCGCGCACGCGCAATATCGCCATTGGCTCGGCCTTGCCGGGCCTGGTCAAGGCGCTCAATGTCAAGGTAGGCGACCGCGTCAAGGCCGGGGTGGTGCTGTTTACCATCGATGATCGGGAGGCGCAGGCGAGCCTGGGCGTCCGGCGCGCCGATCTGGAGCGCGCGAAGGCCCTGGTACTGGAGGTCTCCGCCGGCCTGACCGACGCCCAGACCCTGCAGCGACTGGCCGAGTCGGTGACCGACCGGCGCGCCATCAGCACCGAGGAACTGGAACGCAGGCGTAACGCCGTCCTGATCGCCAGAGCCCGGCTGGACAGCGCCAAGGCCCAGGTGTTGCAGGCGGAATCGCAACTGACGGCCTCTCAAATCACACTGGACCGCCTGATCGTCCGGGCGCCCATGGATGGGGAAATCCTGCAGGTCAACATCCGCCCCGGCGAGTTCGCCATGGCCGGCCCCGTGTCAACGCCCCTGCTGGTCATGGGCAACCTGGACCAGTTGCATGTACGCGTCGACATCGACGAGAACGATGCCTGGCGCTTCCGACCCGAGGGCAAGGCGGTGGCCTATCTGCGCGGCAACCGCGATTTCAGCACGCCGCTGACCCTGGCGTATGTGGAACCCTATGTCGTGCCGAAACGCTCGCTGACCGGCGACAGCACCGAACGTGTGGATATGCGAGTCCTGCAGGCGCTGTATCAATTCGATCGTCGCCGTCTGCCTGCCTATGTCGGACAGCAGGTGGATGTCTTCATCGAGGCGCCGGGTTATGACTCGCTGAAGTCCTCGCGGACCGATCCCGTGACAGGGCAGGCCCGGAAGCCATGAACCTAAAATCGGCCGTTGAGCGATTCAACATCCCATTCGCCCAGAGCCCGTCGAAGCCTGCCCTGAGCGAAGTCGAAGGGGGTGAGCGGGAGGATGAATCGCTCCCAACGGGTGAACATCGAACAGCCGCTCATGCTTCGACGTCACTCGGCACGAATGCTTCGACGGTGCTCTCAAGAAACAGCAAAAATCAGCCTTCAATATCAATGGGTTGCCCAGCGTGTCCAGGAGGCGGATGACGCCTCAAACAGCGGCGGGCACTAGATCGAAACCCAAGGT
>Ga0172367_10000495_pt1 | contig 60645 bp, 43 predicted proteins | sample Lak10m_FD_114542 | JGI IMG/M metagenome (GOLD analysis project Ga0172367, IMG submission 114542) | Freshwater microbial communities from Kabuno Bay, South-Kivu, Congo - kab_022012_10m | ecosystem: Environmental > Aquatic > Freshwater > Lake | place: Democratic Republic of the Congo: South-Kivu... | reverse complement strand
GTGGCGGCGGGGTCTTCCGCCTCGCCGGCCAGCACGTCACCCAGCGTCAGCGGTTCGTCGCCGGGCTCGACGGGGTGGCCGACCGGCTCGTCGAGCGACGCCACGCGGCTGCGACCGCAGAGCTGGGTGCGGCTGCCCAGCGCATCGCTGCGGCCGCTGTAGTGGAAGCGCCGGCCCTCGCGCAGATGTAGCAGGGTGTAGTAGGCGAGGTTGCCCGGGGTGACGGACTTGCCGTTCGCCTCGCAGGCGGCGAGCATCCGCGCGGCCATGGCGGTCGCGTCCTGGAGCAGTTCGCTGGTGTCCTCGGCCCCGACGCAGCGGACGGAGTGCGGGACGGTGTGGCGGAGACGCGGGACGATTTGGTCGAGCAGAGTGGAACCGGCGGTGGAACTCATGGTGGGTGAGGCAGTGCGGACGTGAACCCATCACCACCGCCCCGCCAACGGCGGGAAGTCAACGGCCGCGACGGGAAGGAAGGCGAAGCTTCCTCACGGGTTTATGGCACCAGGGGCGGGTCCATTGCGGGCGAAGCGGTGCCGGCGCGAATGGCAGCGACTTGTGCGTGCCCACTTCGTCCCGGTAAGCTCCGGCCATGAAGCACACCGACCTAAAGCAGTTCCTCGCCCTCCAGCAATCCCTCGTCGCCGAGCGGGAGCGGGTTCAGGCGCGGCTGGCGGAGATCAACCGCGTGTTGGGTGATGGGATCGCGGTCACGGCTCCGGCCTCCGGCCCACGGAAGTTCAGCGCCGCTACGAAGGCAAAGATGGCGGCGTCGCAGAAGGCGCGGTGGGCGAAGGTCAACGCGCAGAAGGCGAAGCCCGGCGGGAAGTAGTCGCCGACACCGCTGGAAGCTTGGGCGACTTTTGGCCGCCGCGTCACAGTGTGGGGACGGCGAAGTGTCTCCTTCTCTGCGCACCAAGTGAGGACTACTGCGTGACACCAGGAGCCGGTTTTGATTTCATCCGGCCGATCCAATGATTCCTAAGACCACCTCCGACTCCTCAAAGGTCCGCTGGATCCGACGACTCAAGACCGCTCCCGGCCGGCCGGTGGCGTTCAGACGCGAATTCAAGCTTGTTGTAGAGGACTGCCACTTCGGAGAACTGATCTTGGATGTCCTTAACAGCATCGAGAATGATGTCCTCCTTGTGGCTTCACCGGAGGACGAGCGCGCGTTTCTGCCGGATTATGAACCTACCCCAGCCGACGTGGCGCAGAACGCCGAAGCCAACCCGGGAGTCGATGGCAGCAGGAATCATGTCCACGAAACGGAGGTCTTCGGTCGTCGGGCCTGCATCCCGGTCAGCATCCGCGAGTGGTTGCCTGTCGCCAGCCAATGGATCGGCTCGTGTCAACTTCGGGACGTAGAGGATGGGGTGCTGGCTACTTATTGCAGCAATGGTCACGAGGTGATCTTCCCCGCCGGTGCTCCAGTTCGCCCCTTGGGTCCTGTAGCGTTCAGCGGCTACATCGCCTTGGATATGCTCGCATGCCTCATGGTGGAAAACACGAGAGGAAAAGACGCCGTTAGGTTTATCATCGCTCACGAATTGGTTCACGCCATCGACATGCTGCGCATTCTGGTTCCTGCGGTGCAGGACTGGGAAGCGTTTTGGACGAGGGCACTGGACCAAGGGGACAGAGCGGAGGCCGCTACTTGGTTTAAGCGAGCGCAGGCTTTAATATTCGATCAATACACGACACCCGCCGAATACCAGAGTGTCGTTGCCATCTGGGGCAAGGAGCGGACCGATGTCTGGTGGAGAGCTTTCACAGGTGAATCGCCTCCATTGCTGGGTGCTTCCAAAGCTCAAGCGTGACCCGCACTTTGGGGTGCTCAACTGCGCCACGTATCGTCAAGGATTTGAGTTCAATGGTTGGATGATGCTGAGCTATGGCGTCATGCTCCAACCACAGGCACCTACGCCGCGCCCTTCAAACTGTCATCCGCATCCTTGATGACGAAGCGGGCCTTGAGGCGGGCGACCTCGCTGGCGAGGCCGGCCAGCCGCACGCTCGCGAGCACCTCGTTGAAGTCCTTGTAGGCCGCCGGGGCCTCGTCCTCTGTAGGGATGTTGCAACGAATATCAGCCAGGCTCCTGGCGGGCGGGTGGGAGGAACCGCGAGTAGAAATCACGCCCGAACGATTGCCGCCACAGCGGGTGCCGTAGCACTTGTTGAAGCGTGCGAGGTTCGTTCGGGGCGACCGCCTCAATCATCAACCGCACGAGGCGTGGATTTGGCTGGAAGCTGCCGAGCTGCAGCAAGCGCTCCAGCGTGAACCCAATTGGGTCCGGCATCTGGCGTTGCCGTGCGTGCATGAGCAGCACACCCAGCGCAGCGGCGGGAGAACGGCTGAAACCCATCTGGCAATGGATCAGCAGAGGTTGTCCCGCAAAGCGCTCGGCGCTGGCGGCAATCTCCCTTGCGTGCGTCGCCTGCGGTCCCAGTATGCCCCTGCTCGGATCATCCACGACCACGTCGTCGAACACCAGTCGCACCGAGTCGCGCGCAAGTCCAAGGTCAATGATCCGCTCCTCCCCCGCCGACAGTATCGAGATCACGCTCCACCGTTGCGGCTGCTCCCGCAGAACCGCCGCCGCATCCGCTTGCGATAGCACCCGAAGCTCAAGGCCAAGCTGGTGAATGATCATTTGAAGTGGATGCTGAATCGTTTCCGGCGGAGTTTTGACAGAACCCGCTAATTCGTCGCGCCCGACCATCGCCTTTGAGCCTGTGCTACCCAGTTCCCTGCGCAGTTGGTCACCTCCGCTCTGGCCAACCGCGCGGAAGTCCGCTGGGCTGAGCGTGCCGATGGCGGATGCTGATGGTAATGCCGATGGCTTGTGACCAACCATCCCGCACCGGGATTTCGGCGGGACGATAAGTGCGGCCGAATCGCCATCCGTCGTTGATGATTACGATGCGATGCAGCGCGGTCTCATCGAAGTAAAAGGTGTTGCCATCTTCGCTGAACCGCACTGGAACCCGAGACAGTGAACCCGGGTTGCCGCGCAAGGGAAACTCGACGAACCGCTTTTCTCCCCGGACGAGGTCAAAGCTGATGGGCTCGTATTCAGCTCGGCGTCCGAAGAAGGCAATCTGGCCACCCGAAATGTGGACCGTGATGACATCCCCAGCTTGTGGCGCGCGAGTAATGGCGGCAATGCGCTCGCGTTCCTGCTCTTCGCGAGCGGCGGCTTGGCGGCGTTCCTCCGCCTGCTGGGCCTCATATTCTCGGCGGCGCTCAACATCCAGCGTGCGTTGTTGCGCCTGATACTGGGCCTGCTGCTCGGGGGAAAGGCTCTGCCATTGCTGCTTGCTCAGGCCCATCGGGTAGGAGCATGCCGTCGCGAACGCGGCGGCGCACGCGAGGAGCTGAAGGACGAGGCGGGAGGCGGTGGTGGTGGTGTTCATGGTGGGGTGGGGGTGGTGACTGCGTTCAGGACTAGAGAAGTGAGGCGATGTCGCGCTTGATCTCGGCGACCGGTGCAGTGTAACGCCGTTTCAACCGATGGAGTTGGGCAGGGCGGGTTGCGGCGAACTTGGGGGCCTCCGGCGCAGGGGAGTGAAAGATGAAAGGTGCTGGGCTATAGCCTGGCAGTTCGCTTCGAACGAAGTCGCGATGCCGAGCCACAGGCCACCGCTCAGGCGACTGCTCCTCCCCGTCCAAGCCGGATCGCTTCATTCTAACGGGCATGTCGGGGGAGGTAAGTGTAGGAGCCATTCTGCAATCCTGTCCTTGTGTAACCTGTTCTTTTAGAATTAGTTGGATTTCATCACTACGTGTCCAAACGCTCTCTTGTGCCCGCCTCATGCGGCGGCCGCGCGTGCGAGGAAACTCACAAAGCTATTGCAATCTAAAAAATGGCTGGTTTACATCCTTGCCAACCGACCCCCGTGGTGCCGTGTTCCTTAGTCAGCGGGTTTGGGTTGCAGAGATTCAGCGCAGGAATCCCCACTACCCGCTCCGAACCCGCGAGTCGCTCGCCCCAGAGGCGATCCAGTTACGGGTTCAGGATTGCGTTGCCATTGCAGATGCTGCGTTCAAACGAAAGTGCCGATCACGAAGTAAGCCACCAGCGAATTGTTTATGGCGACAAACGGCATCTACTGGACGAATTCAATTGAGGCGGACTCGTGGGCGAAATCCACTGCCGGTTGCCTCGGGTCCTTCCTACAGGCTACTTTTCCCGAAGGCTTCGAACTCAGCCTCACTTTGCCGACTTTGGAGCAGGCCAAAGCAGCCCACCGGGATAATCGGGATCTTCTGAGCCTGTGCTCGGTCACTTGGAAAGGTGCCCCGGAGAACCCGATCAAGTTGAGAATACCCATCCCGTTCAATGGAGTCTTCGTCCGGCAGAGCCGCAGCGGCCAATCCGCGCGGTGCGCGACATGGTCGGCTTGGCTGGGAGAGCGGGAGGGGTTTCGATTTCTGGCCAAACCCGAGAACCGGAACGAGGCAATTTGGACGATTGGTTTTCTCGGTGGTGGTTCTATTCGAGGCCGATTCAGCGACCGATGCCCTAGCTTCCAAGCTCCATTTTCTCTGCTGCGCCCCGCCGTCCAAGCGCCTGGGAGCGGTGCTGAGTTGAGTTCTTCCTCGGTGTTCGAGTCAGTGAAAATCGGCGGGAGAACTGGGAAACAGGAAGTGTGGGACAATTGGCATCAGGCTTGTCTTACTTTTCTTTGCCAGACTGGGATGCTCGATAAACAGCGCCATCCCAATGAACGCTACTTCAATGAGTTGGCAACCGACCTTGACGACCTCGAACATCGCGTGCTGCTGACTTTTCCTGTCTGGCTCAAGTCTGCGCTGGTGCGTGAGGTGGTTCGCATGGTTCATGTCAGGCGGAGAGAGCTTCAGGCCCCCCAGCAGGAAGGCCAGGAGGCTTCCGCCGAAACCGCCGCCGCCATTTGGCAAGCGCTCAGAGCCACCGAGAACGCGAAGCTGCTGGCGGCCCGCCTCCACCCCGAGGGGTGGTTCAGCAAGGCCGCTGCTGGCCAGTTCCGCCGGGATCTCGCCGCTCGCCCGCTTGAAGAGTCAACGTTGCGTGCCCGCAGCACCGAGCGCTATCAACCCCTGCTTTGGATCGACCCGCAGAACCCGGTGGATTTGGCCGCTCTGTTGACGCGGGTTGTGCGGCACGCTTTTCCGCACTCAGCCTTGGAGAGCTTGCCAGCCTCGTGGCGCCAGAATCATCCCTCGTTTCGTGGACGCTTGTGCCCGGTCCAAAGCCCGGAGTCGGAATTGGTCGGTTTGGTCCTACAACTGGCCCGCGGGGCTTCCGTGGACTGGGATGGCATCATCGCTCCGGCAGATCCCAAATGCCCGGAGGAAGAGTTGGGTTACGGGGCCGGATTGGTCCCCTTCTACGAGCACAACGACGGGCCACGCTGCATGATGGGCGCAAAAAACCTCCGCCAGGCGGTTCCGGTGGCGGGGCGTCAGGCCCCGTTTGTGAAGACCGGTGGCGAGCAAAGAGTGAAGGAACTGACGGCCCCTCTGCTTGAGGCTGGCTTCTGCCGATCCGCCGAGGATTCATCCGGCGAACTGGCCCTTGGCCGTGACCTGCTGGTCGCCTACTTGCCATGGATGGGGATGAATGTGGATGACGCCATCGTGGTGGGGAGCCACCTGGTCGGTCAGGCAATCCAAAGCACGGATGGAACCGGAACCTCATGGAAATCCGGCCCCTTGGATATTGAATTGCGGCGTTCCTTCCAGCGCCGAATCAAGGTCGGATGGCACCCGGTCGGTTTGATGACAGATGTGATGCAAGGGATCGGGGAATCAGGGCTTGCGAGGCAGCAGACACTTCTGCACAGCGGCGACTTGATTGCCCGGATGGCGCTTCAGGGGACAGATGGCCGGGTGAACTGGTCCATGAAATACCTTGACCGTTCTCCGGCGACCTTGGCTGGCATTCGCTTTGAAACGCACGCGGACTGGCTGGGTGGCGTGTTGCATTGGGTGTTGGTCAAGCACTTCCAACTCGGAGTCGGCGACAAACTGATGGGCAGACATGGCAACAAGGGCGTGGTGGGGAGCGTGGTTCCTGAGCGCCAGATGCCCCGCTTGCCGGACGATGACCGATTACCGGTGCATCTCCGGGGACGGCGAATCGACGTGCTGCTCAATCCGCATGGCGTTGTCTCCCGGATGAACTTGGGGCAGCTTCTGGAAACGCATGTCGGATGGCTTCTCCACGCCGGGACTCCTCCGACTGCCTTCCTCAAGGCGGACTGTCAGGACCAGTCTGAACGGCTGGCGCAGCCGTTCATGAACGCATTGGATCACGACGCGGTGCAAGCGGCGTTGGAGCGGTCAGGGCTGGATCGCCTGGGGCGCATTCAACTGATTCTGCCGGACGGCACTCGCACATTGTCGCCCGTGGTCGTTGGTTTTCAGCACATCGTCAGGCTTTGCCACGTTCCCGAGCTGAAGGCACAAGCTCGTCGTGGTGGTGTGGCCGCCGCCTATTCCAGGGCCACGGGACAGGCGGTCCACGGTCGTGCGGCAGGCGGCGGTCAGCGCGCCGGGGAGATGGAGGTGTGGGCACTCGCCGGCCACGGGGCGCATCATATCCTGGCTGAAATGCTTGGCCTGAAGGCCGACTCGGCGTTGGCTGCCAACGCCGCGCTTGGCTTGGAACCGAAGGCGGGTGACGAAACGTCGGGACGTGGATTTGATGCTCGGTTGCGGGATTGGCTCTTTGCCCTCCGCATCGGTTTAGAGGTGAAGGAGGGCAAGGCGCACTTTGAGCTGTTGGATGACACCGCAATTCAGGAGCGCATCGGCAAGGCCCGGATCGTCCGTAGCGCCGATGCCATGCGGGAGGTGGTCCGGGCGGATTTTTGCTGCTGCCCTGATCGGAAGAAAATGGTCGAGTTCGCGAGTCTGGGGGGCAACCGGTTGCACATCGACGCGTTCGCCAAGAAGGACGACAGGGAGACGGAGAAGGCTGTCACCGCTTTAAGGAAGCTTGGACTTCGAGTTGACTGTGATTTCGCACTGCTCGGTGGAGAGCGCATGGCCGTTGCCCCTAAATCCTCCAAGAGCGGCGGCTTGGCCCTTCCGTTCTCCGAATTCCTGAAGCACTTCGGCTACCTCATCAACGGCGCGGTGCGAAGCGAGAACGGCAGCAGGTTCGTGGAGTTGCTGAGAAAGGAAGACCGGGTGCCCCAAGGACGGCTATTGGTGACATTTGAGTCAAGCAAGACCCAGGTGAAGGCAGTGATCCAACCGGCACCGGGGTTGAAGGGCAGATGGCCAAAGGAGCTTGAGTCGCTGCACTTGAATGGGCAGTTCGCGGCCAACACCAAGGGGCAAAACCGATCGGCGAACGAGGTGGAGGCCGAGTTCGAGCGAACTGGTGGCACTAAGAGCATCGGCCAGCTCCGGGTGGCCTGCCCACATCATCCTACCACGCCGCTAATGGCGGCACCTCCATTCACCAATGAGTGGGAATTCACTACGGGCGGACTTTACGACCCGAGCTTGTTTGGCTCACTCGAACACGCGGGCAGACCCGAGGGGCGCGACCAGTGGGCCATCATTGAGCTTCCGTTCGCGGTGCCGTTCCCCTGTGAGGCATTCTTCGCCGAAAGTCTCTCCCCGCAGACACCGTTGGAGCGGGCCGGAATCTCGGACAAGGATTTGGGAACCATACGCTGCGTGCCGGTGCTTCCAGCCCGCTATCGTATGCCGCACCTGCAACCGGACAATGTGCGGGAGGACAGCTTGGTCGCCGATGGCTACCGCCCCCTTTTGGTGGCTTGCGAAGCATACCGGGAAATCGCCGGAAGCGTGGAAAATGCGGATGCTGAGACCATCAGGACAACCCTCGCCAAGCCCGCCTACCAAGTCCGCGTGGCGGTGGAAAAGCTGTTTCGATTGTTGGTCGAGTCGCTCAAAGGCAAGCATGGGCTGATCCGGCGGGACGGATTGGGGCGGCGAGTGGATCGCTCGGCCAGATTGGTCATCGTGCCGAATCCCCATTTGGCCTGGGATCAGGCCGGCATTCCCACGAGTGTGCTCTTGGAGTTGCTCGGCGATCACCTGGCACGCTGGCGGAAGGAGAAGCTCGATTCCGGGGATTTGCCCGCCATCGCGAAACTTCCCCTGCTGCCAAGACTGGAGGAGGAAGCCGCCGTCGCGTGGACTTGGCGTCGTTCGCCCAAAGAGCAGGAGTTGTTACAGGCCGGCCATGAACTCCTCAAGGTCTTCTTGGAGGAGAATACCGACGTGCTGGTCGTTCTTAACCGTCAACCGTCACTACACCGCGACAGCGTGCAGGCCTTTCACCCGGTTCCACTGCCTCCCGGTGGACCCGAAGTTCTCCAGCTTTGCCCGCTGGTGTGCAAAGGGTTCGGTGCCGATTTTGACGGGGACGAAATGACCCTCCATGTCCCCTTGGGTAAGGAGGCGAGAGCGGAGGCTGCTCGTCTGCTCCCCCACCGGATCATGCATTCACTGGCCACCGGATCGGTCTTGGCAACTTACGATCAGGACTTGGTGCTGGGGCTGTATTGGGCCAACAAATCGGAAGTGGCGCGGGCTCGTCTGAAGCGCCTTGTCCCCGGCGCTGCGTGGAACCGCTGGCTTGACACCAACGAACTGAAAAAGTCCGGCGGGGTGGAACTGCTGTTCCAGCTTTCACTCGACGAAGCCGATACCGCGCTGGAGCGCTTCGCTGGTTTGAGCAAGCTGGCCTATGAAACTTGCACGAGCATGGGCGTCTCGTTTGGCTTCTATGATCTCCTTTCCTTGGCTCGCTCCTGTGAAAAGGAGACGGCAATAGCCTGGGAATCCCGCCCTGCTCTGGAGGCGGAAAAGCTTAATGCCGAGTTGGGGAAACTGACCGAGGCGAAGCTGAACGAGGTGCTCTCCTCGCTGGTGAAAGCGGCGGGTGAGCCTTCGCCCAACATCAAGGAACTGCTTGCCACACCGGGACTCCACCTGGCGGCCATGGCGCTTTCTGGCGCTCGTGGGGAAAAGCAGGTGCGCCAACTCATCTCCTCGCGCGGGGTTCTTGCGCCTGGGGCCAGCGGGTTCCGGGTGGACGAGGAAAGATTTCGCGTGCGACGAAGCCTGGTCCGAGGGATGACGCCAGATGAAGCTTTTTGGGCTTCTATGAATGCCCGCAGTTCCATGTGCGACAAGAAACTGATCACACGGGAGGCTGGCTTCTTGACCCGCAAGCTGGTAATGGCGTTGTGGGGCGTTGCGATTACGGTTGAAGACTGTGGAAGCACGGAGCCCAGCCGCACGCCTGCAACTTGCAAGGCCGCCGCCGGGATCTGTTCCAGGTGCTACGGTCTCAGCCCAACCGGGACGGACTTTCCGGTCCAGTTTCCCGCCGGATTGGTCGCCGCCCAATCCATTGGTGAGCGCGGGACGCAGCTCGCCATGCAAAGTTTCCACACGGGCCAACGGGGCATCACGATTCGGACGGTGCTCACCTTCTTGGAAGCCGACGCGAACAGGCGAAAAAGGCACCCCGAGCTTGCATTGGGAGAAAAGGCAGAGGAATTCACGGAAAAACTCAAGCGGGCCTCGGCTTACAAGGATCTGGACGACCGCCACTTCCACCTGCTGTGGCGTGTGATTAACCGCAGCGACCAAGTGTCCTTGCTGTCGGCCATCGCCGCCGCCGGCCCATTCACTAATCTGGCCTTTCGAGAGCAGGGCAAGCACCTGTTGTTTGCGGCTGCCAAGAAGAAGGTCTGCCCGCTCGACGAGCCTGTGGCGCGCGTGTTGTTCAACCGATTCACCAACTGACCTTCCTCCGGAAGATTTATGCCACCCACTAAAAGCGCAGGACGCACATCCGCCAGAAGTCCGGAGCGGGGACGGCGCCGAATGGCCTCCCCCACCACGGACGCGCAGCGGGGCGTGGTGCTCGAAGTGTTCCGCACCGGCGGGCAACAGCGCATTCGGGAAGAGCTGCGCGCCTTGGAGCGAGCGGGGGAGTTGGCGCAGGAGACCGACGTGACGACCCAAGTTGACGCGGGGGATATTGATGAGTCTGCTGATCTCGAAATCGACCTGAGTGACAAGGATGCTGAGCTTGCCGATGTGTGGGGCGAGTCTGCGATGGCCAGCTCCACTTTGGACGGATTCAATGAAGCTTCCCCGATTGCGGATGAGGACACCCTCGGACTGCTGGTGTCAGCGGAGGGGCTCTGCGAGTTCCGGGATCTCGAATTTGCGCGCGTGTATTCCCCGCGCTCCGGATGGGCGAAGCTGCGCTTGGATGAACTGGCGACCCGCTCCCTGGTTCTTTCGAGCCTCGCGGACTGGCTCAGCAAGCACCGCTCTGAGTTTCTGCGCTCGAAAGACCTGTGGGACTTTGGTCCGGAGGACTTGGAGGAAGCGAAACTTGGATGTGCGGCCCTTCAGAAGGGGATCCTGCACTTGGCAGATTTGCGAGGCCAAGGTGGCAAGGAGTTGAAGAGGGAGAGCCTCTCTCGCTACCTGGTCCGCTGCGAGTTCTGCTGGCATGATGGCCAGCACGCGCCAATCAGCGTGATGTTCTCCCGCGACGCCTGTCTGGCATGGGTCGCCAAGGCCGTATTCATCTTCATCAACCGCATCAGATCGCGAAACCCGGCCTTCGACCCAGGAACTGGGCTGGATCCAAAATCTGTGGAAGCAGCAACCCCTCGCACCGACGCGGATCCGGATGCCATGACACTTCCTGAATTCGCCAAGTGGGCATGCTTGCGAGCCGATAAGGTTCCTTGGAACGAGGTGCTCGGAAGACACCAGGAGCGGCTGCTTGCGCTTTGATATGGCTATTCCCCCTCAAATAGTCCGCTCCGCCGGCGCACCATTCACTGCTGGAGACCACGCGTTGGCGCAAACACTTCAAGGGCCACGCCAGTTTACGGTGGTCTTAATCAGCAACAACGCCCTGCCGAGCGATTACGTCACCGGGCTCGCTCCCAAGCCGGTTCGTTGTCTGCTGGTGTTTGAAACCCTTCCTTTGAGCGCAACTTGCATTGCTGCGTGGCGGGAATGGGCCGACGGGGTGGATCTCAAAATGCTCCAGCACCGACCCGGTGCCTCGGCCCAGGACTTCAGCGCGAGCGTGCGTGATCTATGTGCCGCTTGGTATGCGGAAGTGCCGCAGAGGGAGCCAGTCGCTGTCGAGCGGGGAAAGCTGGTGAGTTTCAGCTCGGAACCCGGGAAGCACGATCCGGCACTGCTGACAATGCTGTTCGGCAGCATGGGTGATCTTTTGCGCTCGATGGACGGAATCGAAAGGCGCTTTACCCGCGCACTCGGAAAAATCGAGCTGAAGCAGTTCGATGAGTATCGGGAATCTATCAAGCGAGGACTTGCGCCGCAGGATAAACGCAAGTCGTATCAGCAGCCCTCCGCCCCGCAGGTTCTGCTCGAGCAACTGCCTAGGGTGCTGCTCTTGGGTGAAACCGGTGTTGGAAAGACCCTCTTCGCTCACCAACTTAGTGGCAAAGGGAGGCGACCTTTCCGCCGAGTTCCTGTGCCTGAATACCTAGGCAAGGAAGACATGTTCGAATACGACCTGTTTGGTTACGCCCATGGTGCTTACACTGGGGGCCGGGAAGCTGGGGATGTCGGGCATCTGCTGAGCACGTTGGGTGGGGTTGTGTTCATTGATGAGATCGGCACGGCCAGCTCGGTTATTCAGGCAAAACTGCTGGCCTACTTGGATGACTATCGAGTTCGCCCTCGCGGTTGGTCTGGAGAGGCGTTTCCCTGCCCTGCCCTGCTCGTCGCCGCCACAAACCTAACCTTGGAGGAGCTGAACAACCCGCAAGTGTTCCGCGCGGATCTCCTCGCACGCTTCACGGACATCGTGCATGTGCCCCCACTCCGGGATCGGATGCGGGACCTTCCGTTCATCCTCGACTGCTTGCTTCAGAGCGAGGCGATCAACCCGGGGGGCCTCATCAAGGAAATCGGACTAGCAGCTTTTGAAAAGCTAAAAGGCCATCGATTCCGAGCCAACTTCCGTGAACTGGAGACCATGATGCGCCAGGCTTGCGGCGCTGCTGCTAAGGATCATCGAAACTACGTGTGCACCACAGATTTTGCGCTCTGAGCGCACGGCGGCGTGCTGGTCATAGCCCGGACAGCGCTCGCATACTTGGACTCCGTGTGCGGATGGATGGATAGACTTTCCGCCATGCGCTGCACAAGGCTCTCAAAGGCTGGAAGCTCTCCGTGCAGGAGCTCAACCTCCACCTCCGAAAGGGCGATTCCCGAATCCAACGGAACCATCAGATCCCATGAAACTTCAAGTTTAAGGGCGTCACATTCCGCAACCGTCTTGTAATGTGTCCCTGTCATGACCAACGCGATGGCGAGCGTGTTGTTGATTGAATCGAGCGGTTTTCCAAGCCCGCTCACTGGAAGTTTTTGTAGGAGTTCCGTGACCGCTTGAGCCACTGGCACCGGCGTTGGATGGGCTACGGAAGCCTCCATAATGCCAACCAAACCGTCCGCATCCGTGGTCTTGAAATCGTAGCGGCACCATTCGCCGGGGGCGATGACGCACCGCAGCCGGCATCCCGCCGTCCTCAGCCGCCCGTGGTCGTCGAAATAGACGTGGACCCGGTGGACAGGCTCCTTGCGTTCGATCTTGAACCCCTGCTCTGCAAGCCAGCCTACGATTCGGTCGCAATCCTGTTGGCTGCCCCAAAACTTGGCTTCGACTTCGAGTTTAGCAGTTTGGGTAGAACTTGTCATGGCGTCTTGAGTCGAACGTTTCCAAAACCGGCACGCAACACGCTCCAACACCACGATTGCAGGTCGGCGGGCAGATCGACCCGAGGCCGGATCAGGACGAGCCATGTTTTTTCAAAAACGATTGAGGTTATTGGATGGCCGCTCTTGGCGATTGTGGAGTAGAGCCAGTCGAAATACGGCACATGCAATAGGGAAGCAATCTCCTGGCCTTCAAATTGAAAGAGGATGGCCGCCATGTCCCGGAAAGCCGGCAGGTCTGCAAGATTCTTGATCTCCCTGCATCGAACTTTCGCCAGATGATCCGGCGGCTGTATTTGGTGAAAGCTAAGGATGGAATCCAATTGGCCGCCAGTAGTGGCTGGGGCAGTAGCATCAATGCTAGCATTGTGCCTTATCCACCTCAGAGCGTCGCTGAGTTCATTCATGTCCTTGCAGAATTGTGCTGGGAGTTTGCCATTGAGTGCAAGGCGTTGAACGCATGTAAGGTCGGACCACAATTTCGCCGCCAGCAGCTTCTGGCCGAAAACAATTGTGGCGTCGTTGCCGACGCCATCGTTCTTCCATGAGGCAAGCTGATCGCTATTGAAATCGGAGACGGAAACTTTCCCCCCCGAAACAACAGCAGGCCAAACTCGACTCCAAGTGTCTGTGACATTGGTCACATCATCTGACATCAGCAACGAGTGAAACTTAGCATCGTATCCGGTAACGATCTGGACATGAAAGTTCGGGATACCTAGCAACGCCTTTTTGGCCGAAATGGAGGTCATTGCGAGATCATCGACCTTCATGCAGCCGCACTCTTTGCGGAGCTTCATGAGGATTTTGTCCACCTCGCCGAGGGCTTCCGAGGTCTCCACCAATGCCCAACCGCGTTCGCGGATCGACGTGTTGACCGACTCTTCACTCCGGCACAGTGGGATTCCTGCATTTTCAAGAATGTCGATGGTCCCGCCGGACTCGCCCCGCGATGAAATTTTGATGAGCGGCTTGTCGGGGTGTTCCGCCAGATGCTTGAGCATCTCGAAGGAGGGATACGTGTTGCCGGGGCGGCCAGTGGATGCGTAGTCCGAGTAGTTCGGCCTAGTTCCTGGAAACTGCGGTTTGATGCCGGTCGGGCGCGAGGCCAAGACCATTGCCTTCGTGAACTCGGCCAACTTATCGGCACCGTTGGACAGACCGAAGTCGCGCACATACCAGAGCAACTCCCTCATCCAGCGGTTCTTTCCTGGCAATTGTTTGTCGCGCAGCAGGCGCAAAAGAGCTGTCCAGTCATTGTCCTTTGCGTAGTCGGGAAGTTTATTCAGCGCCTTCAGATCCCTAGGGAGAGAAGTGCTGAGCGCCATCATTAGCGGATGGGTGGTCCCACTGCGTGCAGTTCGGACTTGAGTTACTATGTCATAGACGACCTTGGCTTGGACTGATCGCGTATCGGGCTTGCCTGCCTCAAGGGCGACGATGCCGTTCTCCGTGTCCACGGCTTCGAGAAGCGCCTCGAGTTTCCAAAGCATCACTTTGGCCGGAAAAGGAGCGTTGGGGTGTTTGCCTGCACTGTAGAGGTGCTTGAACTTCAGACAGCACATGGCGTAAACGGCCCGGCCTATCAGAAATTCCCGGTTGCCGATTCCGAGATCCTCCACTCGTTTGTGAACCTGCTTCAGGTAGGCGAACAAGCCCTCGAACCGTTTCTGAAGACTGTCGGGGACAGCTTCGCTGCGGAGACGGAACGCTTCCCACAGATGATTCAAGCCCGCGACACGCCGTGTTTCGAGGGCGGTCACGAATCGCCGCAGGACATCGCGGGATTCCTGATCGCCCTTCACGCAACCAAGCTGCCTCAACTCCCAGAATAACTCTTGCGCGATCTTGTGATTCGCCTCGATCTCAAGCTTGGCGAGGTCGAAGACTACCGGGCGATCATCCTCGGCCTTGTCGAAGTCGATCAGCCAGGGGAAAACAGAGTCCCCTTTTTCGTGCAGCAGGATGTTTCCAAGATTCAGGTCGCCGTGCGTGGGGCCTATGTGGAACTCTTCCGCCCAGTCAATCGGATGCCAGGGGTGGAAGAACTGCCGGCAGCGCTCCCAAGCGCTGCGGTTGGGCTTTTCTTGGGACTCGTCGCCCTCGATAATCCCGCTGCCTTCCAGAAGCTTATGAACGCTCTTTATCCAACCTGAGAGCAACGGCTCCTTCGGGCCTTCCCGCCCCCCATTTGAGGTTATCCGCTTGAGCCAAAACGAGAGCGGCAGGCCCACGAGCTTGATCGGGCTGCGGGCCAACGATGCCCAGCGACCGGCCATCGCAGCCTTCACTTTCTTGCCGGCTTCATCACCGGCGTAATCAATTTTGATGTCCACCTTGACCCCCAAGGTCGGGTCCAGAAGGCGCAGGCGGGATTCATTCGGATTGACGGGATCGATTTCCAAGCTCTCCAAAACCAGTCCAGTGATTCGTCGCCACTCGCCATCCCCCTCCCCATGCCACCACCTCTCGACCTCCCTCCAGCGGCGATAGGCCATCTCCCGCCGAGACCGGGCGTCCTTCCGGCTCAATGTCTCGGGAGTGAAATCAACCGTTTTCGCGGACGTTCTTTTCGTTGGCTCTGGTCTCTCCCACGGGATCTCAAGGTGAGCCGGACTCACCCGGTCGAAAGCTTTGAAAACACTCTTGGCCCGCTTGGACAAGTTCCCCTTGTAGAGCGGGTCGAGCACTCCATCAAAAATCTCTTCAACGAGCTGCACGCATTCTTGGGGGTCAGAGAGGCGTTTTCTGAGCCAATCCTCCAGACTCCGTGTGGATTTTGAGGAGATGTCACGAATGGCCTCCTCGGGGGCGGCAAAGCTCTGAGACATGCCGCACCATTCCCCGAAGCGATACGGTCCTGTCAGGACATGTGCAACAGAAGGCCCTAGACATCCCGCGAAGACATCGCGGTAGCCCTTGCCCTCCCGGGCGAGAGCCCGCCAGTCACGGCTCAGTTTGATCTGAACCGGTCGCAGCCAGCGTCCTGTGGCCGTTTGTCCCCGCACGACAAAAGGCCGTTCCGTCCGTGATTGGCCCGCGCCGAAAAAGCGCAGGATTTCGATACCAACGGCATCGGGGACCAATGCGCGGAGCAGGCGCTCGACCGGAGGTTCCGACTTCCCGATGAGGTCGTTCTCGGTCAATTCGAATGCGTTCAAAAACCGAGTTCTGCACTCTCTTGCCTCGTTCGTGGTGGCGAGGATGAAGTCGCCGTCCGAGGAACCCACCGGCGGGCAGTTGTAGCGGGCCAACTCCCATTCAAGGATGCGGAACCAAAGCTTTCCGGCATCTAACAGGTTGTCGGCGGAAGGTTTCCAACCGGCGGGCAGGTCGTGGTTGAATCGGAGTGATTCGGGTTTGTCGAAGCAGCTCGCGGCCCCCAGTTGCATGGCACGCTGAAGGACCTGTTTGTCTTGGATGGGAGACCAAACAAAAATGGGAAGGCTTGGTTTGGCCCGTTTGATCAACCGGATCAACTCGAGCCCGAACCAAGGAGCCTTGTCCTGAGGATCATGCTTTTCATCGCAAAACTCCCACTGCATATCCACGACGGCGGCCAGCGGACGTCGCAAGCGGCGGATTTCCGCTTGGATGATGGGAAGTAGATCGTCTGAAGGACAAGCTTCCTTGCCAGCGTGCCGCTTGTGAACAGGCAGAACTGGAACGGATACGTGGAAAAACTCTTCAAGACTTTTGATGTGTCCGTCCCATGCCCTCTTTGTTTCCCCTGTCGCAAGGCCCGACAGATCATCCAACACGAGAAGCCCTGGCTTCCCTTCTAACTCGACGAGAGCGTCTAGCGCCATTCCCGCTGCGTCAGGATCAATCCAGCGCGATTTCGCACCGCCCTCGCCGGCGAGAGCTTTCCACTGCGCGAGGGGATTAAGTGGAGGAAAATCGCTCATCAGGATGTTATTCGCGTGGCGGGAACAATTCCATGATCCGGTTGCCCTCCAGTATCAGCGAGGTTTCGGAATCATCCGGATTGAAGTCAATGGACGCCTCGCCGAGGTGTTGGAAATCAGTGATCGGGCAGCATCCCTGCCGCGACTGCGGATCGCGGCCGAGCAAGCGGAAGAGCAATGGCAACCGATCGCCGCCATCGCCATTTTTCATCTCCTCGAGGCTGCCACCAAAATGGACCACGAGCGTTGAAGCCCGGCTATTCTGTTTGTGCATCCTTTGCGCGATCCTTCGCCAGAATTCCTCATCATCTCTCCAGGAGGGATGCCAAACGACGACGATCAGCTCCTGTTCTCTGGTCCAACCAAACACCTGCTGGCAGGCCCTTTCCAAGGGGCCATCCTGTTTCCCTGTAATGAAAAGGGCATCTCCCATAGGCTGGTCGGTAATCAAGTTGTCCATTCCACCCCTTCTGGGGGATTGTAGCTCCAGTTGGCTCCCGTGGACATCAAATGGCTTTCGAGGTGGGTGGCGAAGGCGGCGAAGCCGTTTTCGCGCAGGTAGTCCCGCATCCGCTCCATGCGTTTGCGGAAGCCGCGGGCCTCGGGGGAATCGTATCCCCGACGATTGTTGTCAGGCCTTTCGTAGTTGCCGCCTCCGACCGTATTCAAGCCCTCCTGATGCAAGGCTTGATGAGTGGGCATCGAGGCGGTCTCACAGTTCGCCCCTTCGCCGTTCAGTCGCTGATAGGCATGTTCCGCTGCGCCTTCGAGCGGCCCGAGTTCCTGCTTCAGTCGATCCAACTCATCGCCCTCCTCGGCAGAAAGGTCTTCGTTCTCCTCGAAGCTCCGCAGTTCCACATAGCGCTTGAAGCGCAAGGACAACGCGGCGGCGATCAGTTTTTCCTGCTCCGCCAGTGATAGTTCCTGCCAGACGATGCCTTGGTCGCTGAAGAACTTCGCGACCGGGTCGCGGTCCGCAGGCACTGATTCGGGCAACCGCTTCTCCTGCCGCGGCTCGATCACCATTGCTTGTTCCGGGGTCAGAGATTCGCTGCGGTTCAGCGCCAGCATATGGTGCAGCGTCTTGAGACCTGCCCTGTCCGGCAAGGTGCGCAGGTCGCCACAGTCAAACCTGATCTGCCAGTGCAAGGCCGCCGTTTCGATGAACCTTCTCGTCGGCTTGCCTCCCCTTGGCACAGGCACTCGTTCCAAGCTCACCACCTCGATGGGCCGAAAAATGTAGCGTAGTTTGCTGATCTCCTCATAGAGCAGAGTGATCTGGCCGACCCGGTCCGCGAGCAGTCGTTGCGCTTCTGCTGTCGGTAATGTGGCAGCCGGCTTCTCCACGACCTGCAATCGCTCCGCTGGGAACCGGGCGTAGGCCGTCCGCCGGAGCTGTTTGCGGATATCCCGCGCCCTCTCCTCCCCCATCGTCCGCTCCAACGACGCGTCTGTTTCCACGCCGGTGAGCAGCGCAACCATCCAGGCGGATTGAAACCGGCGCAGCGTCCCCAGCACATCCAGTCCCGATAACTCGGCGTCTCCGAGGTTGACATCCAGCGAGACCAAATCGAAGGGCCGTTCCCGGCCCGCTCTCGCTAGGATCCGCGCCTCGTGCACAATGGTAGCATGCGTCACTTTGGCGGCAAAACCCCGCGCTGCGAACGCCTCCCGGTAGAGCACCTCCAGCTGTGCCAGAAGCTCTGCCTCGTCTTCTACGATGAGCAGGTGGACGGCTTTCATCTCGTGGTCGGTTCAGAAAAATCAGGCGAGGGCATCCGGGAGCAATGCCCGCGCCTCCTGCACAAGCTCAGGCGTGACAGCCTCCGTCACAAGCCTTTTCAGCAAGGCACGCAACCGATTGCCATTCGCGTGGCTCGGGGGGCGGCAAAATAAATCTACCTCATGCTGCCCCTCATCGAACGCCCTCACCACAGCCGTTGCTGCTGCAGGGATGGCGGAGCCACCCGCTGCACCCTGAATCACTACTGACAGATCGGTGAGTGCCCGACGCCGAAGATCAGCCGCCCGCCGGTTCAATAACCGCACACGGTCGCAGGGGACCACCGCGCGCAAGCTAATGAGCAGTTCCGCCAGCGGCATTCCCATTTCGCAAACCGCATGTCCGTGCGCTGCCAAATCAGCCTCACCGACCCCCAGCCAGATTGCCATCGCACGCTTAAGGGCTTCTCCTCTGCGCGGTGGTGCAATCAGCAGGAGTGCCACTTCATGTTCGGGACCCCCACCAGACAGTTTCTCGATCCAAGCCCAGACACCTTCCAAGCCTCCTAGGATGTCCGCATCGGATCGATTTGAGTCAGGCACCGCAAATACCCGCTCCAATGGGTCGAGAACCCGGGGCAGCCTACCATCGGCATTTGGTTGCGGCCCAGCAGAGGCGGCCTCCCAGTCCAAGGTCGCTGCCCCCACCACGAACGCCAATGCCGACGCATACGAACCTTGCCCCAGCAAAAGCACGCTGGGTGGGGTGGTGCGCCACAAAGCTGGGATGGAACTCTGCATTGCAAGACAGTCAGCGCTTGGAGTCTTGCAGGCGGGAAAACAACTGCCCCAACTCGCTTCCCGATAACCGGCGTGCCCCTTGGTTCAACTCCCGAAAAACGTCGATCCCAATTCCGTTCCTCGGAGTTCTCTGCTGCAGCTTCCCTGCCCACACGAGCGCCTCTACACGGTCATTTTGATCCCAAGCCCGGCCAATTTCCAAGCGGTCCGACTCCTCGGGGTTGTTTCGCAAATCAGCCATCCACCCGGAGGCAATGAAACGACTGAACGGGGGGGACTTGGTCGTTGCTTCAACCAGATCATGGAGCACAACGTGAGCGATGGTGTCCGCAAAGTAGTGCAACTGCTTTGGGAGCAATCCGACCTGGGGCCGATCCCCTTCAAAGTCGTTCAACTGCACAGCGCGGGCTCGCACAACACCCGCCTTGTAAGGCCATACGATCCCGGTTCGAGCGAGTGTCTCCGAGGTGATCTTGAATCCATCCTCGCCATGAAATGAAGCGCGATTGTCCCGCCTGCTTACCTCGAAGCCGAATCGCTTAATCAGCGCGTCGCGGGCATCGCTCGGCTGGCAAGGATAGTCCCGGGTTCCGATGTCAATGGCTATGCGGCTCTTCGGGTTGTTGAGTGTCTCGCGCAGCGCACCGCACCGGAAGAGCAGACCTTCGATAAGGTGCTGAACCAACCGCCGCAAAGTGGCATCAAGCATCTTTTCAACTTCCCATTCGAGCGCCTGAGTTGGCGGCTCCATCCAAACAGGGCAGACTTGGCTCCGGTCATCAATGGCGGCGACCGGAAAAACTTGCCCGTGGTCCCTCAGCACAGATTGAGCACCATCAACCATACTCTCCAAGAGGCCCGGCCCCCTCTGATTGCCAACGAAGCCTAGTCTTTCTCCTTTGGGCATGAAGCCCCTGGCCAGCGCCGTGTTTTGTGGCCGCCTGAAATCATTCGGCGTGTCTGAGCACCAGCCCCAGATGCAGCCCAACGCTGCCAAATCATCGAAAATCTTCTCATCCTTGACCACGGGTTCGCCGTCAACGCCGAGCGCACGGACTACCACGATTCCGCCAGAACAAACACTTCTTGGGCGCGCGCTGTCGTTTAGCGATTCATCAAGAAAAACTTCGACCAGATGTCCGTGCTGGCTGGGCGGCAAGTGCGCTTGCTGAATGTTCGGATCCACTAGCGCCTTCCGCTCCAAAGTTTGGAACAACGTCCGCGCTCGAATCACTCGCGCAGCCCGTTCAATGCAAGCTGCGAAGGCGGCACGGCATTCGTTCACCGTCTCGCCCCAGTCCCGATTCAGACCAGTCAACACCGGCTTCCGAAATCCAGTGAAGATGTTCGCGTAATCGCGGAAGGGGGCGATGAGCTCGGTCCGATGGGTGGAGGAAAAAATGATGATCGGAAGCGTGGGGTCAAGCAGGCTGAGAAGGCGCGGCAAAAGGGTTTCCTCCGGCGGCACACCGGAGATGGGTCGTTTAGAGCCCGGAATGATGCCCGAAGTCGGGGGGGCGACCAGACTTTGAAACTCTGACTTGAGGCGAGCTTGGCCATCCGCTTCGAGCCACGGGAGGTTTCGCCCGGAGCCGAGCAAGTCCGAGCCAAATTGTGCCAGTTGGCGGAAAAACTTATCTTTTAGCTTCTTCGCTTCGTCACTGGATGAGCCTGCTTCCGGGTCTGGAAACAAGCGCAGATCCAGAAACAGGACGAACCGGTCTCCGACTTCGTGCTGGCCTGGAAAGAGCGTCTCGGCGGTCAGGAAATTGCGATTGGCTGCTAGAAATGCAGTCAGCCTGTCGGGCAGGCCCTGAATTTCCTCGAAGAATTTAGCTCGCGGCGCCGTGACTAGGCGTTGCGACTGCCCCCCCGTGAATCCGAGTGCACCACGCAGGAAATCTGCCCAAAGATCGGACATATCGTCCAGAAGCACCGCGGCTTCCAGGTCGCTGCGGTGCTTATCCGAAATCCAGCTCTGACCCCTGACCATGTCGTCTGCACTGCCCGGGTCCAGACCCACGCTACGAATGAGCCCGGCCAGATAGTCTTGAACGGTGGGAGGTTGGGCGTGCGGACGCGGGCCTTGAAGCTGCACACCCAGCAGAAAGGCCCCGAGGACGTTGCTGATGGCGTGGTGTTGCTCGCGCTTGGCGGTAAGCCCCTCCATAATGCAACTCTGCAACAATGGCAGGGTGGGCGACACCTCATTCTCTCCCTTTGGCTCCTCCAAGGTCAGCCAAGCGGCAAGCGCGCTCAATTCAGGGCGATGAAAGTAAGCCAGCCTCGGAACGAACGGACGCGATGAGGCTCCCTGAGCGGTGAACAACGTGGCGAGCACGGCGGGGGTGCTGGAACTGTCGCCTTTGCAATCAACTCCAATGACACCCAATCGGACCGGTGAATCCGGATGATTCAACCGCCAGGCCGCCGCCCACGATAAGGCCGTCAAGTGGTCACGACAATTGATGCCCCTTAAGCAGTCCGGCAGATTCCTAAAAACCTCATGCGGTGGTTGCTCGCCGATGATGAGCACGGTTAAACCCGCAGGGCTCCACGAAAATTCCTGACCAGCAATGCTCGCAGACTCCGAGCTTAAACCCTTTAGCCAAAGGTCCGAAAACGTCTGCTCGTCGCCATAGTCGAGAATTCGAATCAAACGATTCGCGGCGGGAGGGAGCCCGTGGAGTATGTGATCCACGGCACGGGCAAGTGCGGAGGTTGGCATGAAGTTACTACCCTCCTCGGGAAGCTGCAGTTGCCTTCAGAAACTCGTCAATCGCAAGCTTGGGTGATCCGTTGCCGTTGACCGCGTCTAGCACCGCTTTCGCCTTGGCCCCCACGTCTCCACTGCCCACCATCGCCGAAACTTCCGCCGCCGGGCGGGCCCCGAAGGGCGCACACCAGTCCGGAAGGCTTTGGGGGGCGTGGATGCGGATGCCATGGTAGTCCCCACTGCCCTTCCCATCACAAGCCTGCCAAGCCTCACACATGACGCAAAACGCCAGAATTGCAGCAAGATCCAAGGTCTCTAGCAACTGTCCTGGATCGCTCCCCCCATTCAGTGATGCCGCGATCTTGGTCACATCACCAGTGTCAAACACTTCCTTAAAGTTTCGATGGCAACTGAACACCGGGCTTACTTCGGATGTTAAAGCTCTAAATTCGCTGCTGACAAAGATAATATATTTCCGCTTAGGAATTCCAGCAATTGACCTCCAGTTAGTTGCTCGACGACCCACTTCGTTGCCTGCATGCACAAACACGACTGAATTATCAAGGACGTCCTCTGGCCAAACCACAAACCTAACGCCCGGTTGATTCTGCAACTCTCTTAGTCCAGGGAGTTGAGCAGTCCCTGCGGCGTTCGCTGTGTGATCGTGGATGCAGACTGTCATGCTACTCCTTTGTGTGGTTCGCCAAAATCAAATTCTTCCCACAAAACTGGATCTGGAATCGCGCCCATTTACAAGAAAGAGCATCGACGGTTGCGCAAACATCCGGTTTTGGATTAGTGCGGTTGAACAAATATGCAAAACTGCCGCGAAAATTACCTAGTTGGCCAAGCTCTCGCGATTGCTGCAAGGAGGTGTCTGCAATCATGCGTGTGAAGTCCGCTCCAACAGCCGAGTAATCCTTGTAGAATGGATTCTGATCGCCCGGGTCGATCCAAGGGATTGACGGCGCACTAATCGTTGCGATCGGGGAGCAGTTCAATCTCCCCGACTGCGAGTCTTGATTGTTACATGTGCATCCTGCAATTGTAACCCCAAATTTAGCTCTCCCATCCGCGCTCTTAAACTCAGGATGCTGTTCGGCTAGCATACCCAGAAACTCCAGCAGATGTGCAAACGAGGAGAATGGATCGCAAAGGCCAGGCATCACGCACGCTGCGCCATCCCTGGCTGACGAAGGAGCTTGGCCAATACCCAACAACGTGTAAATATGATTCCGCGTCAAACTATGCTGATAATCCGGCTTAAGTATTTGGAACAGGTTTTCTTTGAATGACGCCAATTCATTTTTAAGTAAGTCTAAGTTCATAGTGCGCGCCTGAATGTCCAAGCACCAGCCATTCAATCCGTCAGTAAGAAGCCGATCAAGAGATTGGGCGAGCCCTTGATACGGATTTTCATTTGATTGCAAAGCATTCCTAAAAAAGACCAATTCAAATATGAGCGCCTCCTGGGGCGACGGAATCTTTGGTTTATCACCACGAATGCTGGCCAAAAGATAAGCGAGCGTCCACTGAGCGTGCTGAGGGTCACGAATTTGCTCTGGCTGATGAGCGATCGGAACCCAACCTCCGTTGGGAGTCTGGAGCATCTCTCCCTCCTTAAAAAAAACAGCGATTCTATGACGAGCCGCCAAAAGCCCCCTGCTTGGCTCAAAGAGAACTGCGCGCAACTCCTGGGCATCTCGTTCGACTTCGGTCAAGGCGGTCGTAAGATTGCTCAGGGGCTTCTCCAGCATGCCAAGAATACGCTGATAACGGTCCATCCCAGACTCAACGATCAATTTATCAATCGCCTCGGCTGAATGGTAATAATACATAAAGAGAGACAACCTGAGAAAGAGGAGTTCCCGAACCGCTTGAGGAATTTTGCGCTTGATTAGGAGCACAAGGAAGATCGCGCCAAGGGCGCGTTTGGAACGGCTGTGCTTCATCGCCCCTTGGAAGGCGGCGGGTATGAGGAGGTTGTAAAGGTAACCATCAACTGCATTGGATTGCGATTCGGAGAAGAATTCATCGGTAAGGCCCGCTTGCGATCTCCGATAGCGCAAGAACTTCTCGTCTATGCCAGCCTTGGGTGTCGCATCGAGAGTGGCGTAATTCCACCGCAACGGCTCAGTGCGCGCTTCTACCCAGTTTGACAAGGGGCTGGAAGACGGTTTGAAGCTTAATTGGTCTTCCGCGTCGAAAATTCCATGCTCCCCGGTAGTCTCATTTCCAAAGTAGAGATACTTGGATCGTGAGATGCTCGCCTCCTCTTGTGTAAAAAGCGTCTGGATCAATTCGACGAATTTTACACCTATCACCTTGGACTTATCCTCGGTCAGGCGCGACCTGACAAAGACACGATACTGTCCGTCGTTTAGCTTATGAATCTCCAGAGGTTCAAGAATGCAGAGAGCAAGATCATCCAGGTAGTCTTTCAGCGTGGAGTCAACGACTTCATACAATCGAGGCGCCTCCGATGCACTCGCGCGAGCCGCTGACTCGTCGCCGAAGATGATGCTCCGGTAGTTCATCTTGCTCCTTTAGTCGCTCATTGGAATGTAATTCTCAAGAGTGCCGCAACCAAACATGACCACCGTTTCAGCGTTGTCGTCCGACGGCCCGCGGCTGCACATGCAGAGGTGCTTTGCGCGTGTGATAACAAAGACCCCCTTTGCATCGAGCACGCGCTTCATATCCACAGCAATGTCCTTGGTCATTAACTCCTGAATTTGCAGGCGCCGCGCATGCACTTCTCTGACCAAGCGCACAATTTTACCCAAACCAGTGATGATCTTGTCGGGTTGGTAAATGACATCGGCTGTGCCAAAGAAGGGCGCAAAGTGATGTTCGCAGAAGGTGTAAAACGAGATGCTTTGAATTTTCACAAGGCCAGTGAAATGTTCTGTGCGAACAACGTCGTTTAGGACGTCTTCGGCCTTCAAGGCGTAGCCAGAGAAAAGTTCGTCAAAGCTTTTCCGGATGCGCGTTTCAGAATCCTGTAGCCTTGAACGCACCGCCGGGTTCGTCAACCAGGCACTTAACTGCGGGTTATAATCATTTGGCATAGCTAAAAAGTCTGACGACTTGGTCAATAGTCATCACGGGCCGCGTTAGCGTGGCGCGTAGCAACTTCTCACAGGAAAATGTCAAAGAAGGATCTTCCGTCGCATCAAGTAAATAAGAAACAGCTTCAGCGAGCTCACTAAAGGACTCCGCGCGAACAGTAGCCGTAAAAGAGTGGGCTTTGCAGCATCGGTATATCTGAGGTGGAAAGCTTGGCAAATCCACTTCGGCATTAAACGAATAGTCCTGATGTTCTAGCTCCTTTATCAGCGTTCCCAGCAGATCTTGATTTGTATTTGTGACCGTTACGATGGCTCGTGGTGCGAGCGAAATTACTTTGGAACGAAGTCGTTGAAGGTCTGAATCTAAGAATTGAAGCGAGTGGCAGAAAAGCAACGTTTTCACACCAGGCTCGTTGAAAGCGAAAAAGTCACCTGTTTGTCGCTGGTGGAGTGTTGAAGGTGGTAGCGTTTTGTAGAGCAATGGATCAAGCAGGATGGCCCGCATCTTGGGAAAGGCGGCCATCGCAATGTCACCCAGACCAGCCCCCACATCTAGGACGGTCTCAGGCATATCTTCGACGAAATGCTTCCGAAGCACTTCCGCAATCAACCTGTTCTCATCGCACAGCCCGGCTTTGAAGCGCGTCACATCTTGGGCGTCGATAAACATGCTAATTACTTTGAAACATGAAAGGGGTTAAAATTTGTATCTGTGTCGAAATGGTCTTCTTCCTCCGCCCGTTTTAAGGCTTTCACGATTGGAATTGTAACCGGGAGAGCAATTACTTCCCACGCCACTTTGAGAAGCCAAGCTGAAATGGTGATCTTCAGCATTTCGAACGGTGCAAACACGCCGGAGAAAGCCACAATAACAAATACTGTTGTGTCGACAGCTTGGCCAACGACTGTTGAAATAACAAATCGAGTGGGCATTCCATTTCCTTGGGTTCGCACTTTCAACTTCGCTAACACGAACGAATTGCAAAACTCCCCAAGGAAATAGGCAGCGATGGACGCACACACAATTCGCGGCACATGGGCTAGGGTCTTGGCGAACGCTGCCTGACCATCCCAGAAGCCAGCCGGTGGAAGCACGACGCCTATTTCGTAGCACGCGACCATCAGTAGCAGGGAGAAGAATCCACCCCATATCACCTTCCTTGAGGCTGCGTAGCCGTAAACCTCGGTTAGGACGTCTCCGAACAGGTAGGCTAGTGGAAACAGAATGATCCCGGCAGGGAGTGCAAGTTCATGGAAAGTGAACACCTTGGTGTCCAGTGTGTTTGAAATCAGGAGGGTCGCCGAAAAAAGCCCTGATATCAGGGGCAAAAACTTGTAATCCCTACGCATTTGGTAATTTTGGTTCAGGTTGGCTAGCAAATTGTCACGGCGACGAGGCAGAATTCCAGACTCGAAGCCCCAAGGTCAAGCGCCTCCCGCTCAAGATTCACGCCACCTCGGGTGGCCCTACGGCTCTGGGTTGCTACGATACAACAAGGTGGCGTGACACCTTGCGTCACGGCCGCGATGAGCGCAGCCGCAAACCCCCTAACGCTCACATGCTGAATAAGTTGGGCGAAAAACTGCATGGCCAAAGGTGGCGCGGCCCCAGAACCAACCCAGTCTTGGCAGGGGGTTCGGCCTGCGGATCCCGAGTGCGAAGAGCGGATTGATCGCCGCCATGCATCAACTGGGACACATTGCCCGCCGGACGCAACCGCGCCACGCGCCCGTTGCACCCAGATCGGCTCAGCCGCCGCCACAACGACGGCAGTTGCCGCTGCTGCGGCGATCAAGAATCGGGGCCGGCAGAAACTTGGGACGGGAGGAGCCCCAGTGGTGGACACCCTTACGATGATCAGCCGTGTGTTGGCGCAACCCGGCAGCGACAAGGGTGCCACCAGAAGTTGATCCTGCACGGCAAGGCACCGGATCTAACCGGCCAAATCGTTGCTTTGTGGGGTGCAATACAAACGTGACCGCCTTCGAGCAACCACGACCCTTCCCAGCCATGATGACTCACCAACCAATCCGTGAACCCAAGCCTATGAACATCCCGCAGTCACCCGCCCGAGCCGGCTCCGTCGTGACAGTTTTGCTCCTGACGCTCCTGATCTGGTTCGGCTCCGCTCCTGCAGCCACCGCAGCCGATTACGTGCTGGTGGTTGACGTGAGCGGCTCGATGACCAACCGAATTTCCAAATCCGACAAACGGGTGCGGATCACGGTCGTTCAGGATGCGTTGAAACAGTATTTGCCTTCACTGCCAACAAACTCGCGTGTCAAACTAATCGCCTTCAGCTCCGGGATCGCGTCGGAGAAGGAACTAGTCCTACGCGGGGAGGCGGAAATTGCCCAGTCACTCGCGTGGGTCAACGCGTTGGAAAAGGAGGCCCGGAAAAACCACGACACTCACCTTTTCACCACGATCCGCTACGCCCTGCAGACGGCGGCGAACTACACCAAGCAGAACCCTGATCAACCGGTCACAGTCCGCGTGTTGACCGATGGCGAGGATTCGCAGAACACCACCACGCTCGACAAGGTTTTGGGAGAGTTCAAGCAATTGCTAGACGGTGAGAGGATCCGAGGTAACCTCGTGATTCTTGGGGACTTCGAGCTCAAGACGAAGCTCACCTTGCCAGAAGGTGGCTTCGTGGTGCGCAAGGATCCGCAGTGGGTCGAGCTCTTTCCGCCGGTCATCCTGATGATTCCCGTAAGCCCACGGGTGGGGGAGGAAGTCCGCTTTCTTGAGAACGGCAAGTCCCCTTACCGGGAATATGAATGGTTTGTTGACGGCAAGCTGGTGAGCCAGGAGAAGGTGCTGACTTGGAAGTTTGCCACCCCCCGAGCGTATCAGGTGCAGCTTAAGGTCGGAGCCGGTCCCGGCGCAAAGAGCTCGGCCAGCTTGAAAGTCCCGGTCGCAGAGCCCGAGAAACCCAAGGTGGAGAAGTTCGTCGCCGACTTCGTTCCGCTGCCCGCCAAGGTTCAGCCACAGCAGGAGGTCACGCTGGCCGCCCGTTGCGGTGCCCGGGCGGTGCGGTTCGTTTGGTCAGTCAATGGCAAAGAGGTTTCCACCAACGCCGATTTGGTCTTCCGCTTTGAGAAAGAAGGCTCGCACGCTGTCAGGTTGGCCGCCTTCGATTCAACGGGGAACACCGCTGCACGCAGCCAGACCATCACGGTCACAGAGGCGGCAGTGTCGGCAAGAATCCGTGGTCCGGTTGAAACTGTCTCGGGAAAGCCCGTGCAGTTCGCGGGTGAAATTGAAGGGCCATGCAGCAGTGTGGAATGGCAATTTGGTGATGGGACCACCAGCAAGGAGCGGAATCCCCTGCATTCGTTCACCAACACGAACGGGGAATCGAAGGAGATGCGCGTGCTCCTCCGCGTGATGAGTCCGCTGGGCAAGGTGGCGATGGCTGAACCCCTGACCGTCAAGGTGCTCGCGGAGAAGCGAATCCCCGCTCCCGTCGCGGCCTTCCGCATCATCAACCAGACACCGAAGGCTGGCGAGACGATTGACCTGGTGGACGAAAGTTCCGGGATCATCGAATCCCATCGCTGGGAAATCTTGGGCGAGGGCACCAGCACCGAACGCAATCCGGCAATGGCGATCACCAACCCCGGCTTGAAGACCATCCGGTTGCGCGTGACCGGGCCGGGGGGGAGCGCCGAGGCCAAGCGCACGATCCAGATCCAGCCTCGGTTCGAGCGTGTCACCGCCGGCGTGGAAGTCTCTTCCAAGTCGGGAACCGCCCCACTCTTGGTGCGCTTTGTTGCCAAGTTTAGCGGAGCAGTCGCCGGCATGCGTTGGGATTTCGGTGACGGCACCTCGTCCTCAGAGGCAGCGCCATCCCATACCTACATGCAGGTGACAAATGCCACGGTGGTGCTTCATGTTCAGCCTGTGGACCCGGAGCAGGCACCAGTCGAGGTTCGCGTTCCCATCACGGTAAACAAACCGCGGCCCACCTGGGTGACGACCGCATTGGTTGTGGGTTGCATTGCATTACTGGCGGCGGCGACCGGCCTCGTGGCTTATCGGCGGCACCGGGCGGCAATGCGACTGCCCATTCACTATTGGCCCGAGGACGCGCTGACCTGCCGCACCGTAATCATGACTCGCGCGAACGAGACAATGGATCTCACTCCGCACCTTCCCCTCCGCATCAAGCGGGAGGGAAAAGCGCAAGTCCAACTCGCGCCAACGCAGGATGCAAAATTGATGACGCCGGACGGACGCGAAATCGCTGTTCAGAACCTGGGCCAAGGTGCCCGAATTCTCGTGAAAAATTCTGCCGGCCGGCTGCGCGCGGTGGCCATCGCGCCGAATCGCAAACCAACGCGTCCGACACCGGCGGAAGCCTCGGCCGAACAGGCAGAACCCGCAGAAACAGCTTTCGCGACCGCTGCCGCACCGGCGGCAGGCGACTGGAGTTGGTAGGCCACCGCCAGAAAATTCATCCCTCTCCCGCAGTCAACCCCAACCCCCAACCACACACACCATGAAGAAGACTGAGTTCAGCATCAAAGCCGTGAAACATCAACGTGGCCTCATCATCGGGCTCGGCGGTTCCGGGGGGGCCACCCTCGCGAGCAACCGCCGGCGCATGATCGAGCGGTATCAGGATTTGGAGAGCGTGCCGATGGTGCGCTACCTCTATCTGGACACCGACCCCAAGTGGTATCAATCGCACCATCGCGAGGTGGAGAAGAACCTCCGGTTGAGCGAGCAGGAGTTCGTGGATCTTCAATTCCCCGCTGCCGGACATCTCTACAACGGCATGAAAAAGGGCAAATACCCGCACTACAACTGGTTTGAAGTGTCAAAGCTTGAAAACCTCCGCAGCGTCACGGACGGGGCGGGCACCGTGCGTCAGATGGCCCGGCTCGCGTTCTGGCATCACTACACCAAGGTGCGCGAAGCGATTGTGCGCCAGTTGAACGCCCTTCGCCCCGATGCCGTGGCCACGCGCATGCGGAACAATCACGGCATCCAGCTCGACGATGGCGTCACCGTTTACATCGTCGCCGGCCTCGGAGGCGGGACCGGCAGCGGGCTGTGGCTCGACACGGCGTTCCTCGTCCGCAAGGTGCTCAAGGATCTCGGCATCACTGGGACGAACCAGATTGTGGGCTACGGGGTGCTGCCGCAGGCCTTCCGGGACCTTGACGGCGCTAACGTCATGGCCAATGGCTACGCCCTCTTGAAGGAATTGAACTACTTCAGCTACCTGTATTCGCCCAACAATCAGCTCGCCCCCGTATTTGGGGAGCCGCTTTGGACGGCTGATTACCTGCGTAACCAGGTGGACTGCGTGACCTTCAAGCGCCAGCCCCCATTCGATTACTGTTATCTGGTCGACGCCCGCAACGCCCATGTGGACCTGCACCGCAAGGATATCTTCCACATGGTGGACACGGCCATCTTCCACGAGTTCGCTGGCAACTTCGCCCCCTTCAAGCGGTCGCTGCGCGCCAACATCAAGAACCGGCTCCTGCAGAACGACACGGCCGACTGTCCCTGTGGATTCATGAGCTTCGGGCAGTCGGCTGCGCTGGTGCCGTTGTCCGACATCAAGGAAGTGCTCTCCTGCCAGCTTGCCCGCCAGGCGGTGCTCGGATGGCTCGACCGGAAGAGCGTTGGCGGCCCGACGGCCGCGCTGAACAACGGCGCTGAAGGGGACACGGAAGAGGCGGCGGTGAGTTCCATCCGGACCAAGGCCGCCGACCCGGCGCTGGTGGTCCCCGTGCGAGGTTGGATCGTGCGGGACTTCATCAATGCGCAGGGACTCACGCGCGGCGCCGTTTTCAACTCCATCGTGCAGGCGCAGCACGAACGGTTGACCGACGTGCCCCACGCATTGGTGGAAGCGCAGAAGGAGACGTGGATCACCGAAGCCTGGCCGGTTGAGGGCTTCATGGGGCGGGTCAAACACTGCTCGGAGAAATGGCGGACGGACTTCAATGACGAAGCGGCCGACCGGATGCAGTGGGGCGAGCATATCCGGAAGCTGGAGGCCAACAAGGCCGCCGCCACGAAGACCTACCAGGCGATGTTGCGGAAGGAGGCCTTCCGGCTGTTCGAGCACGCCGAATACGGGCCCGCCTGGGCGGTGTGCTCGCTCCAGCAACTCCGCGCCGGCTTGGCGCAACTCAAGCAGGGCTTCATCAACGAGGCCGCCAATGCCAACGCCATCGCGACGGCACTGGGTGACGTTTACCTCATCGAAGCGGTTACCACTGCACAGGGCCCGTCTCTGTCCGCCATCATTGAAACGAAGGCTGCCAAAGACCTGGACCGTCTGGACGAGGCCGTGAAGAAGTGGCAGTTCTTCAACAAAACCAAGGCGGTGCGGGAACTGGCCTATCAATACCTCCAGTCCTGCTCCCACTGGTGCCGCGCCAAAGTTGAGGAGCGCAGCCGCCGCGAGGCCGCCGAGTTGATCGAGTCCATCATCGAATGCGCCGTGCAACTCGAGGACGAGTTGCTCCGCTATGCTGCCACACTCGCCCATGTTGAAGGCGCGCTCAACCAGCAGCTCCGCGACGGGCATCAGCGGGCCATGGACAAGCAGAATGTCGGGGTCTTGCTCTTCGATGAGGTGCTGCTCGCAAAGGTCGAGGCCAAGCTGCGGGAGCGGCGGGGTGACCAGTTCTCCCCGGTGCTGGTGGGCCAGAATGCCCTCCGCGCCATGGGCAAGAGCCTCCGCGAACTGCGGCGGGACGAGGTGCCGGCGCTGATCGGCAAGCTCAAGGAGGCCGCTCACGAGGCGGTCGGTGATTTGACGGAGACCGGTTCGGAAGACACCGACTTCGCAGCTCACGACCTGCTCTCGGCCGTTCACACCCAGGACGACACGCTTGACGGCGTGATTCGCGAGGTCATCCGGAAGAGCTCGCCCTACGTGCGGCTGACGGCCGCCGTGGAGGACGGCGGCTGGAACGAGGGCAGCGACCTGCTCACCATCGACGGCGCGGGCTTGCGCGGCGGTGGCCCCAAGGACAGCGACCCGGACAAGGACCACGAGCGGGTGATCGCCAGTTTGGAGCGAACTGGCTGGAACGTGCGGGATGGTGTCCAGCCCGTGGAGGAACCGGGGCAGGTCATGTTCTTCCAAGAGTGCGGCGGTTTCCCGCTCCGGGCGCTCGAAGGAATTGCGGAAATGAAGGCTGCCTACGAGCAGCACCGCCAGCAGCCCAATTCCCCACCGCTGCACATCGTTTCTGATGAGATGGCGAGCGTGTTTCCTGACCTCTATCCGCCCGAGCCCGAGCTCTTGGAGCGGGCGCGGGTCATGCAGTCCGTGGCCTTGCCGTTGGGCTTCATTGCTCAGAGGGAGTTCCCGACGCAGACCGGTAACCGCCTGCCGCAGCGACTCTATGCGTTCCTGCGCCCCATCAAGGAACTGGGGGAGGAGCAGCCGATCCAACTCGGTGCCACTGTGGAAGCCGTCGGCATGAAACTGGCCAACGATACCGCGCTGCTGGCGGAACTCGAACAAGTAGTCGAGGGCATGATGCGCGGGACCACGGCGGCGGATCGGGCGAAGTTTGCCGGTCTGCTCAGTCAGTATCTGCGCCGGAAGCAGGAAGATATCCGCGCCGCGAATGGAGGACTGGAGCCGCAGAATGATCCTGCGTATCAGGCGGAGCAAGGCCGGGTCGTGGCCTTCATGCAACGTCACAACCTCCGCGTTGGTGCGGAGTCCACCCCGACGGTGCCCCGGCTTGCTTCCGCGACCAGTGGATCGGGCACGTAGCCCAGGCCCGGCTTGGGGCCGGCATTTGTTCGGGTTACTCCCAAACACGGAGCCAGCCGTGCGCTGCGAGCTGAAGACCATTCCGCTTGCCCCACCAAACTGATGAGCACAACCCCCCAAGGCCAATCGCAGCGGGTCCGTTGTTCGGCCTGCGGCACGAGCAACACCGCCGATGCGGGTGATTGTGTTGTCTGTCAGGCTCCGCTCTCGTGGTTTGCTCAGGGAGCGTTCGACAACCAGCCTGCTGCCCCCTCGTCCCATCAGCAAGCACTAGCGCCAGTGGCAGCGTGTGATTCTGGCGCGTGGGCTTGGCAAGAATCTGCTCCCGGCGGCCAATTGCCCAGCCGCCAGTCACAACGCTGCGCTGCTGCCCCAGCAACTGCGCCCAAGGTTCCGAAGCTCCCAGGCGACCTTGTCGGGCGGGTCATCTTGGTGGAACCACCCTACCAAGAAAGGCCCGACTTCGACTGGTTTCAGCTCTTCACCAAAATCCTCTGGCTGATGCTGCTGGTCGCATCGCCGTTCCTGCTCCTTTACGGGCTGCTGGTCTTCGGTGGGGTGCTTCCAGCAATTCTTGCCTTGTTGGCCATGGGGTATCTAGTCCGGTTCCTCAAGCCCGCGAACCTGCTCCCGCTGCTGCACCTCCACGCCATCCTCAGTCCCTCGCGGCGGTCGGAGATCGAAACCGTGCCGGTGCGCAACCTCCGGGTGCGCGATGACGACGACGTGGAATGGATGGTGCGGATGAAGGGGCAAATCACCTTGGGCAATGTCGCGACCGACGATCTGGTCTCGCTCTGGGGACGGTGGCGTGGAGGCACGCTGTCGGTGACCCATGGCTACAACCACCGCACTCGAAGTGATATTCAAGTTGAGCAGTCAGGCTCGTGGCTTGGCTTCGCGCTCACGCTCGCCTTCATTCTGTTCCTGGTGGCTGTGTTCTGGGGGCCGACCGCAACGCTGGTGCGGCGCTTCGGAGGTGGGCTGTGAAGATGATTGAACGGATCGGCCTGCTCGAAGGCAGTTGTGCGGCGACCTCGCCGCCCGTGCGACCCGCGAATCATTTCACAGGGGATTGGGGGTTCATCAAGGTGACCGCTGTTGCACGCACGAACGAGCCGGGGTTGGGTAGTTTCGTTCAGGCCCAGCAGACGTTCCTCTCCGGTCTGTATGCCGCCAACTGTCCATGGGGATTCCTCGTGACGGGCAGCCAAACTGGTGTGGCTGTGCATTTCGCGCTCCCCGGTTCCAATGGGCTGCTCGCGTCCTGGGAGGCGCGCTTGCTCGCCTGCTTCCCGGGTTGCGAGTTTCGCCAAGTCGCAACCCGGGGGGCACTGGAACAGCAGGTGGCATCCTTCGGTTCGGTGGCGGCCCTGACCGGCAATCCATCTGTGAACGGGCCGGCCGCACCCTCCAACCCTGCTCAGGTCAACTCCGGCTGTTCCCTGCAAACTCTGCTCCGGAACATGGCAGGACGGGAGTTTGCCTATGTCGTGCTGGCCCGCCCGTTGAGCGAACCCGATACGCGGGCCATGCACAACTCGCTGGCTGCGGAGGAGCGCGAGGTTGCATCAGCTTACCAGCGTCGTGGCACGGCGGAGGAAAACAACCACCCACAGGCCCGGCAATACCTCGACCTGCTGCGGTCAGCGCAGAACAACTTCCACCAGGGCCTATCGCTGGGCATGTGGGAGATGACGGTTCATCTGCGAACCCGCACTGCCGCCGACCTTTTCTTCGGCACCCAGGCTCTGCACGCGGCCTTCTCCGGTGCCGGCAGCAAACCTCAACCAATCCGCATTCAGCCTTGCGCGAACCAGCAGGCTCCGGGTGGGCGGCCATGGAGCACGAGGCTGAACACGGTTGAGGCGGTCGCCCTGACGAAGCTGCCCGAGGAAGAAATGCCGGGTTATCAAGTGCGCGACTATGTTCGCTTCGCGGTCTCGCCACCGGTCGTCACCAACACCCCGTCGGTGGAAATCGGTATCGTGCTGGATGGTGGCAAGCGCACCGCCAACTGGTTTCCCGTGGGCTTGGACGATCTGGCGCGTCACGCACTGGTGGTAGGGGCCAGCGGTTCCGGCAAGACAAATACCTGCCAGCATCTGCTGCTTCAGTTGTGGAACGAGGCCCGGGTTCCGTGGCTGGTCGTGGAGCCTTCCATGAAGTCGGAATACCGGCGGCTGCTCCGGTCGAGAATGGCCGATGACTTGCGAATCTTCACGCTCGGCGATGAAAGCGGCGTCCCCTTCCGCCTGAACCCGCTGGAAGTGTTGCCTGGGATCCATGTCCAGACTCAGATTGATGCACTGCTCTCGCTCTTCGGAGCGGCCTTTGGCTGGGTGTCGCCCATGCCCGAGGTGCTCAACCTGGCAGTGCATCGCCTCTACCAGGAGCAAGGCTGGGATTTGGTCCACGGCACCCATACGATGGGATACGGTCCAGAGGTTCAGCCAACGCTCGGCGACTTGCTCCGACTCCTCCCATCGTTTGTGGCGGAACTAGGCTACAACGCCGAGATTTCCTCCACCATCCGGGCCGGTTTGTTGACGCGCTTGTCGAGCCTGACCAGCGGCGGAAAGGGAAGAATGCTCAACGCGGGAGTATCGATTCCTTTTGACGAACTGCTGTCCCGGCCAACGATCCTGGAGCTGGCCGCCATCGGAAACGATGAGGAGAAGGCGTTCGTGGCCGGGGCAATTCTGATGCGCCTTTCCCAGCATCGCCAGGCAATCGGGCTTACCGAATCCGGACTGCGGCACGTTCTCTTGATTGAGGAGGCTCACCGATTGCTCGCAGCCACGCCGCTTGCGGCGGGGAACGAGGTGGCCAACCCGCGGGCTAAGGCGGTCGAGACCTTTTGCAATCTGCTGGCTGAGGTGCGCGCCTACGGACAAGGGGTCATTGTCGCCGACCAGATTCCCAGCAAGCTGGTGTCGGACATCCTCAAGAACGTGAACCTGCGGGTCGTCCATCGGTTGCCGGCTGCGGAGGATCGGCAGTTGATGGGGGCCACGATGAATTTGACCCCGGCCCACGAGCGCTTTCTGGCCACGCTCAACACGGGCAACGCCGTGGTGTTCGCCGAGGGGCGGGAACTGGCCAGCCATCTGACCATCCCGAACGCGGCGTTCCAGATGCCGCTGTCCTCCGGACTGCCGACCAAATCCGAGGTCGTTGGCCATATGCGCTCCCGGCAGCCTCGGCTGCCGACCGCGCCTGCGCGCTCGGCTGTCGCTTCGTGCATGCCCGCCAGCACGCCGACCTGTCCCGGATGTGCAGCTAAATCATGCCTGCTCCGTCCGGCTGTGCTTCAATTGATGGCAACCAAAGACTTGGCGCTCGGGTTTCAGCAGGCGATCGGCACCGGGTGGGATGAGCTTTGGAACTTTGGCCTCGGCGCGGTGGGGCATTTTCCAGCCAAGGAGCAGCCGGCGGCGGCCCACTGTCTGCTCATGAACATCGCTGTGTTTGGCAAATTTGACCGGCACGCGCTTGCGCAGATGCACGCGAACCTGGAACCGAAACTCCTGGCTGCGCAGCGGAATGGAGGAACCGTCTATGAGCAATCAATCGATTGAGAAACAAGGCCACGCAGACGCCGCGGACACAGGGCACCTGCGGACGTATTTTCAGGATGTGGATGAGCACGCGGTAAAGGAGTTGGGCGAAAAGTATGGCGACCTCGTGCCGCCGGAGCGGCTGCGGTCCCTACGGGAGAATTCCACCTCCTTCGAAACGCCTCCGGACTTCGTGAAGAACTACCGCGCTCAATTCGGCCATGCTCCCGAGGCCGGCCTGGTTGGTTACACGGAGCGTGACCGCCCCGCACACGTCAGCACGGAGGACACAGCCGGCATCCCGGGAACCGTGATCCACGAGCGCCTTCACCAGTTGTCCGACGCCAACGCGGCGAAAGTGTTTGGCAACGAACTTTACGAGGGCGTCACGGAGGACCTGGCCATTGAAGTGTCAGGCAAGGAGCCAGAGCCGACCGATCGCGTGGCTTACCCGAAGGCCCGGGCCGAGGCTCATGCGCTGCGCCACACGCTCGGTGATGATGCCATCAAGGAAGCCTACTTCGGGGGTGACACCTCCAAGCTCCGCGAGCGATTGGAAACGACCATGAACCACGGCAGGCCTGAACAAGAACCGCCTGGTGGCTGAGGGGAATGCATTCCCCGCAATGCAATTGGACTGATTGATCACCATTTCTACAGTCCTCGGCTGTTCTTGAACAGTGTCCAGATCCAAGCCGCTGGACGCAAAATGCCGATCTCAGGCAACCGCATCGCAGCCCATGAGCATTCGCTCTGCCCCACTCAAGGAAGTCGTGTTGGGCACAATTGAACTGATCGAGTCCGCCCATATGAGGCTGGTGAGCAACCCCAACCACATCGAAGCCACGCCGCTGCCACTCTCCACGGCCACGCTCACGTTGATTCCCCTGATGCTGACGGAGCTTCGTTTTGGCCGCGCAGCCAGGCTGCACGTCTTCACCCACGCGCACCTCACCGACTTCATCGCAGCCGTGCTGGCCCATGCGGCGAAGATTCCCGTGCATCAGTTGGGCCGTGGGGAAATCCGCAACGGCCGAGTTTTTCCAATCATGACGGCGCTGTGTGGCAAACTGGCCAGCTCGCCCATGCGCTTGGTCCATGCCGCAGAAGCCGCTGACCTCCTCGCCCTGCTCACCGCCGTCCCGGCCGATGCCTTCATCCTGACTGACGTGCCTCTCTCCACTGACGAACTGGATCAAATGCGCGAACTCGCCGACACCCGCCGCCTTACCGTGATCCACTACGCCATGCAGTCCGTGATGCCCGCCTACCGCTTCTGGTGAACTGCGACGCGCTTGACAGACCAATGACGAAAGCCCTATCGAACGCCATGTCCAAAAACTCCCCACGCAAATCTCCTCTTCAAAATACTCCGCCCCTTCGCCCACCCCGCGTGGCCCCGGCCTGTCCATTGCGCCGAGGATGGCGCAGCAGTTCATGATCTCCTGCAAACTGTCGAGCAAGATAGCCAACCCGAAATATGAAGCGCTCGAGCGGCTTAGGGAGGAACTCAGGCACGACTAATCGCTCGCTGGCCAAGCTTTTCAAACCCCGCGCTGGTAAGCCGTTCATACTCCGCCAATGCTTGTTGCGGAGTGGTGTCGCTGAAGCCGAGCAGCTCCAGCCCCGGCCGGATGATCAGCCGGCTCGGCTCGGCCTCCGGGCGGATGCGAAACAGCTCCTCACTCGCCCGGTGCGGCTCGCCCAGGTAATCCAGCAATATGCACCAAGCGATGGCCGGGCTCCTCGACAAGCCCGCGCGGCAATGCACAAGTAATCTTTCTGTGCCCACCTCCCGTGCGTAACGCAACGCGCCCTCAAGATGACCCCGATTCGGCGGTATCCGCAAATCCCCGCTGCTCTGTTGCTCCAGAGCGAGGTTTGGTAAGTCCGCCTCGCAGACATCATCACAATTGAGATGGCAGTGGCTCTTCGCAAAGACGGTCATCGGCAGTTCCGCTTCCCGGCAAACACTCAGCACATGCCACTGCTTGCGCCGCGTCATCAACACATCGTTCACTCGACTGGCGGGGAGGATGATCACGCGCGCCAGCGTAACGCTTTCCGGCGACTGACGACAACCAATAGAGCGGGCGCACGCAATCCTCGTTCGTGTTGGACGCTCGCGTTTTGCGACACCGTGCCGTCGCCAGTTGCATTCGTCCGCTTGTCACGGCGCACGCGCTCCCGCAGGATGCCGCCCGGTTTCACCAGTCACGTATGGACCCAAAAGACCGCTTTCCCATGGTGCGCAAGATTCTGGGCGCGCTGGGTCTGTCGGCCGAGGCTATCGACGACATCATCGAACGGATTCTGGATTGGCTTGCCACCAAGGACGAGCCGGCCACGCCGGCCCAGGCGCATTCCTTTCATCTCCGTGATGACTTCCTCAGCCCGGCTGAGGCCAGCTTCTTTCAGGTCTTGCGGCTGGTGACCGGGCAGCAGGTGGTCGCCCTGGCCAAGGTCAACCTGAACGACCTCTTCTTCGCTCAGACCGGCGACACTCGCCGTAATCGGGCGGCCAGCAACCGGATCGACCGTAAGCATGTGGATTTCCTGCTGTGCGACGCCCAGACCTTGCGCCCGGTGCTCGGCATCGAACTGGACGACCGCAGTCATGAACGACCGGAGCGGAAAGCGCGCGATGAGTTGGTGGATGCAGTCTTCGCCGCCGCCGGGCTGCCGCTCCTTCGGGTGCCAACGCGGCCGAGCTACGCACCGGAGGAGTTGATTGCGCTAATCCAGCCTTGCTTTAGTTCAGTTCAACAGGCCGTTGAACCAGCAACCGAGCCCACGGTTGAAGCCGGAGGCGCGCCGGTCGGACAGGCCTGCCCCAAATGCGGTGCTCCGATGGTGCTGCGAATGGCAAAGTCCGGCCCCAACGCCGGCGGGCAGTTCTGGGGCTGCACCAGCTATCCGCGCTGCCGCACCACGCTGCCGTTTACCGACGCGCCATGAAATCGACGCCGCCTGGAAACCCGCAGACCCTGCCTGAGCTCATGGCGATGGCGGCGGACTTCGCGCAGTTCAGCCTGCGGCACGGGCGGCAGATTCCGCCGACGCTCCTGGCCGCCACGAAGAAGGGGCCGCTCTTCTTCACCCCAGAGTCGCTTCAGGATGACCGCACCAAGGACGAGTTCGCCAACACCGCCCGCCTGGTCTGCCTCGCCTACCAGGTGCCGGCCGCCGTGCTGATTCTGGAGTCGTGGATGAAGATGGCCGCGCCGGGAGAATCGCTGGATCCCGATGAACGTCCATCCGAGGCGCTGGATCGTCACGAGGTGGTCATGGTGATGGGCGAGGCTCCGGGGACCACGGCCCGCAAGGTGTTCAAGATCGTGCGGACCGATGCCGGCGGATTCTTCGGCCTCACCGAATGGGAAGGGCTGCCGCTGGACGAGTTTCAGGGGCGGTTCGTCCAGCTTCTCCCGCCCAAGCCCGCCACGCCGGAGGTGGTCGAGGTCGCCCGGGCGATGCTGATCGTGAAGGGCTTGAACGAGCAGAAGCTGCGGGGCGCGACCCGTCGGCGGTGAATTGACCGCACGAGTGTTCGCTTACCCGGGCAGATACAGCTCCACGCGGCTACCGCGCACCGCCTCCCGGAATTCCATCCTGATCCGCCAGTGTTCCTGCTCCGCCGGGAGGCCCTCACTCTTGAGCGTGGGAACATCCGGGTCGTCCACCACCAGGCAGTCCAACTGGGAATGCTCGATGAACCGCCGCGTGGTTTCCTGAATGCGATTAGCCGGCACGTCGCAGTCGCTGAAGACCAACGGGCTGAAGGCGAGCTTACCCGCCGCCGCCGTGATCCGGGGAAAGTCCATTTCCGCCAGTTCGCCTGCCGGAACCTTGCTCGCGTCCACCTTGGCCATCGAGAAGAGCACGCGCGCCAAGGCGTGGACCGCCACTTCGCTCAACGCCAGGTAACCGACTCGCCCATTGCCCTTCCGAACCAACTCTCTGGCCACCCGGGCGGCGAGGTCGCAGTTGGCGTTCGCCTTCAACCACCCGAGTTTGACGTGCTCCCCCCGGTGACACCGCCACGCCGGGGCCGGCGCGATGCGGGTTCCGACCAGCAGGCGCGCTGTGGAAATCCTCCACCAAACGAATTGCCTGATGCACCAACGAGCGGGTGGAATGCGGCAAGGCAGCCATCTGGGAGTGAGGATGGGGGGCGGCGGGTGGAACGCAAGCGAACGATGTCCACAGCACAGTTCACCCGACTACAAACTGCCCACAGCCATTCCACCGGGCTGGGACAGCCAATGTCCGAGGGGCGGGGGCAGCCTGCCCGCATGAAAACAGAACTCCTCCTCGACCACGAAACCATCCTCGCCAACCAAGCCCGGCCCGTCCACTTCGCCCTGCGCTTCACGGCCGACCCGGTGTCGGCGAAAGCACGCCAACCTGCCGCCTTCTGCGTCGTGCTCGACCGCAGCGGCTCCATGGAGGGTGCGCCGCTGGACCACGCGCTGGTCGCCACCCGCACCGCCATCAAGAACCTCCGCAAGGAAGACCAGTTCGCCCTCGTCGTTTTCGATGACACCGCGCAGATCATCCTGCCCCTGCAACCTGCGGCCCGCAAGACCGGCTGGAGCCAGCGCGTCGGGGCCATCCGCAGCGGCGGCTCCACCAACCTAACCGCCGGCTGGATGCTGGGCCGGGACGAGCTGGCCAAGGCCCCCGCCGGTGGAAACCGCCGCCTGCTCCTCCTCACCGACGGCCAGTTGAACGTCGGCATCGTGGACCCGGTGCAGGTCAAGGGCATCGTGGCTGCAGGTCTGGAACAGCAGGGTGTCCGCACCTCCTGCCTCGGCTTCGGCGACGAGTATGACGAGCAGTTGCTCGGCGCGCTGGCCAAGGCCACCGGTGGGGACTTCCACGACGCCGATTCGCCCGAGACGCTGCCCGCCATCTTCGCGCACGAACTGGACGGCTTGCAGGCGCTGGCCGTGCAGAACCTGCGCGTGCGGCTCAAGCGGCTGGACTTCTGCGAACGCATCTTCGGGCTGAACGACTATCCCTTCGTCACGCTGCCGGACGGGCGCACCGAGATTGCCATCGGCGACCTGGTGAGCGAGGAGGAGCGCGTGGCAGTCTTCGCTCTGGAAGTGCTGCCGCTGCCGTTGCTGAACGGCCAGCCGGTCGCGAGCCTCGCTGGCGAGACGCTGCTGGAAGTGGAACTGGCGTGGGATGAGTTGAGCGCCAGCGGCATCGCCTCGAAGACCTGGTCGCAAGTCGTGCGCGTGCAGGCCACACAAAACCCGGCCGAGGTGAAGGCCAACGAGGAAGTGCTCTCGTGGGTGGCGGTGCAGCGGGCGGCCAAGGCCGTGCGGGAGGCGGCGGAGCGCGCCGCCGCCGGGGACGAGGCTGGGGCGGAGCAACAGTTGCAGGCCGAGATCAGGCTGATGGAGTCGGCCGGCGATGCACCGGTCGTGCAGGACGCGCTCGCGACCCTGCGCACGGCGCAGGAGCAGTTGAGCGGCGAGGCCAGCGCGTCGCGCAAGGGCAAGGCGATGTATTCCCTGAGTGCCGACGCCCGCCGGATGAGTTCTCGGCGGCGACCAAGCCGGCCATCGGACGCCACGGGCAACGCATCTTGAACCCCTCCCAATCATGTGGCTCGTGACGACCATCGGATTCTTCAGCATCGTGCACAAGCCCGGCCAGGCCGGTTTGACAATCCGGGCGCGGGTGGCCGCCGACCTCGACCGCCTGCGGGAACAATACCTGCCGGCCCTCTCAGCCACGCGACGCGGTGGCGGCACCGATTACCCATGCCGGGCAACCGTCGGCCGCGAGGAGTTCGCCCTCGCGCTGGCGCAGATGGCGCGGGACATCGCCTACGCGAACTTCAAGGGCGAGGTAGCCCATTGGCAAGGCCACACGCGGGAGCGCATCTACTCCAAGGTGTGGGGCGTGCTGCGGGAACTCGAAGCCGACCGGTAGAGACGGCGGATCAGAGCGACACGGTTGGTTGCAAGCGCGGAACAGTTGAACTCACTCCTATGGGCCACTTGGCCGTCGCGAGGGCAAATGCAGGAGTGAATCAACCCGTCGCGCTCTCGGCTCGTTTCGGACTCCGGATTCATGCCGATGAATTCTTGCCCTTGGCTTACCCAGCTATCATCATCCGACGCAAGCACTGAGGGACACTAATGGGCTTTCACTCGCACAACTCCGTCTGCGTCGGGCCGTTCGATCTTGAACGGTCGCGAGGGCGGGCAGCTTCCAGAGGCAGAAGTTGGGGAAAGCCGATGCTCTCTACCGTCGCATCAGAGTGAGGCCGACTACCACATCCCGCCTCACCCAAGGGCAACTTGTCGGAGTCCGGACCCGCAATTGGCTCATTGATGATGTGCTACCTTCCGCGCACGGCACATGGCTTCGCCTCGCTTGCGTGGACGATGACGCCCAAGGTGAGGTGCTGGAGGTCATTTGGGAGGCTGAACTCGACGGCAAGGTGCTTGATGGTGAGGCTTGGGCGCGGATTGGTGCCAAGGGATTCGACCCGCCCCGGCACTTCGCAGCGTTTTTCAACACGCTTCGCTGGCAGTGCGTCACCGCGACCGACCCGAGGCTTTTTCAGTCCCCGTTCCGGGCTGGCATCCGCGTTGACGCATACCAACTGGAGCCGCTGAAAAAGGCCCTCCAGCTGCCGCGCGTCAACCTCTTCATCGCCGACGATGTCGGCTTGGGCAAAACCATCGAGGCCGGACTCATCGCGACTGAACTGCTGCTGCGGCGTCGGGTCCGCGATGTCGTAGTGGTCTGCCCGCCCTCGATGCTCAAGCAGTGGCAGGATGAACTCGACGCTCGCTTCGGACTGCGCTTTGAAATTCTGGATCGCGACTACGTGGACCGCATTCGTCGTGACCGCGGTTACGCCGTGAATCCTTGGGACACTTTTCCACGTTTCCTCGTCTCGCAACGGCTGATCATTGATGAGGCTTACGCGGCTCCGATGCGCGTCTGGCTCGACAACCTCCGCCCCGGCAGCCTGCTGATTCTCGACGAAGCGCATCACGCGGCTCCGGCCAGCGGGTCCAGATACGCCATTGATTCCAAGATCACCCGCGCCATCCGCGACCTCGCGCCGCGCTTCGAGCACCGCCTCTTCCTCTCGGCCACCCCGCACAACGGCCACTCGAACAGCTTCAGCGCCCTCCTCGAACTGCTGGATGACAAACGCTTCATGCGCGGCGTGCCGGTGCTCAAGTCCTCCCTGGACGCCGTCATGGTCCGCCGCCTAAAGGAAGACGTGCGCGTCGTTGCCGGTGGCTTCCCCATCCGCCGCGTTCTTCAGGAGGATTTGAAAGACCTTTCGCCCGACGCCCCGGAGCTGCGCCTCGCCGAGTGGCTGGATGCCTATGCCACCGTGCGCCGCGACCGATTCGCGGCCGCCACGAAACGCGAGCAAACCCAGGGCGCGCTCATTCTCTCGACCCTTCAGCAACGGCTCTTCTCCTCGGTCGAAGCCTTTCAGCGCACTCTCGCCGCGCACCGCCGGGCCATGGAAAAGGTTTGGGCCGGCGAGACAGCAGCGCGCAGCAGCTTCTCAGGCAGCGACCTCGCGCAACTCACCGCCGGCTTCGACAACGATGACGACCGGGGCCAGCTCCCCTCTGAACAACAGGAGTCCGAAGCCGCCGCCGCCATCGAACGGGCAACCGCTTCAGCTCCCGGTGCGCCCAGCTCCGGCCACGCGGCTGGCGAACGGCAGTTGCTCGACGACATGGCCCGCGTTGCCGAGCAGCACCGCCACCGCCCAGATGCGCGCATCGCTTGGCTGATTGAGTGGCTTCGTGCCAACTGCTGCCCCGGCATTCGCTTGCCGGGCCAGCCCTCGCCGCAGCCCAGCGCTGCGTGGGCCCCGCTCCGCCTCATCATCTTCACCGAATACGAGGATACCGCCCGCTACCTCCGCACGCAGCTCGAAGCCGCCATCGCCGGCACGGACTGTGCGGAGGCCCGGCTCGATGTCTTCCACGGCCCGACGCCGCCCGACAAGCGCGAGGACTTGAAGCGTGCCTTCAACGAGCCACCCGACCGACAGCCCCTGCGCATCCTCATAGCCACCGACGCGGCGCGCGAAGGTCTCAACCTTCAGGCGCACTGCTGGCATCTGTTCCACTACGACCTTCCGTGGAACCCCTCTCGGCTGGAGCAGCGCAACGGCCGCATTGACCGCAAGCTCCAGCCCAACGGCGAAGTCTTCTGTCACTACTTCGTTTACACCCAGCGCCCCGAAGACCGCGTGCTCCGCGCTCTCGTGCGCAAGACCGAAACCATCCGCCTCGAACTCGGCAGCTTGTCAGAAGTCGTCGAGAAACGCCTCCGCAACGGCATCCGCCGTGCCGACGCGGACGCCGCCGCCGCCGAGATTGAGGCGTTGCAGGATGACCCGGAAAAGCGCGCCGCCCGTGAGGCCGAATTGGATGACGCCGCCCAACAACGCCAGTCCCGCCTGCGTGCCGAAATCGAAACCCTGCGTAACCGCATCAACGACGCCCGGCGCTGGATTGGCCTCGACGAAACCCAGCTCCGCGACGCGCTCAACTGTTCGCTCGAAATCCTCGGCACCGAGCCACTCCGCACTACGCCCGCTCCTCCCGGCGAACCCACGCGCTACCAGTTCCCCAATCTCCAGGCCCGCCACGGCGGAGACCCGCGCTGGGCGGCAACGCTCGACACCCTCCGGCCGCCGCAAGAGCGCGAGCAGTCCCTTTATGAATGGCGGCGCGAAGCTCCGCTGCGCCCCGTCGTCTTCGCGCCCCCGCCCGGCTTCGATGGCGACACCGTGCAGCTCCACTTGTCGCATCGCGTCGTCCAACGCCTGCTCGGCCGTTTTCAGGCCCAAGGCTTCGTTTACCACGACCTCTCCCGCGCCTGCCTCGCCCAGTCGGACGATGCCATCCCGCGCGTCGTGCTGCTTGGCCGCCTGGCGCTCTACGGCAGCGGTGCCGCTCGCTTGCACGAGGAACTCATCACCGTCACCGCCCGCTGGCTCGACCCGGCGGACCGCAAGGCCCCGCTCACGCCCTACGGTCGCGACGCCGAGGCGCGCACCATCGCGATTCTCCAGGAGTCCCTGAAGCCCGCCATCGGTCCACGCGCCGTCCCGTCCGCCGCCTCGCAGCGGCTCCAAGCCAGCATCGCCCAGGACATCCGCGAACTTCTTCCCCACTTGGAGCAGCGGGGCCAGGCCGCACGCGCCGAGGCGGAGAAACAACTCACCGAACGCGGTCAGGCTGAATCCGATTCGCTGCGGAAAATCCTCGAAGACCAGCGCCGCCGCGTGCTCGCCAAATACAACGCTTCCGAGGCCGACCAGCTCCTGCTGGGCTTCAGCGACGACGAGAAGCGGCAACTCTCTGCCGACCGCCGCCATTGGGAACGCTGGCTCGCCAATGTGGACGGCGACCTCGCCCGTGAACCCCAGCGCATCGCCGAGTTCTACCAGACCAAGTCCTTCCGCCTCGAACCCGTCGGCCTTGCCTATCTATGGCCCGTGACCGGATGACACCATGACGACGACTCAGTCAGAATTCACTTCGCATCTGACCGCCCCGGAGGGCACGCGGCTGGAATTCAAGGAGGCCCGGACCAATTTCCATTTCGAGGAACTGGTGAAATACTGTGTCGCCTTGGCCAATGAAGGTGGCGGCAAAATCATCTTCGGCGTGAGCGATGCGCGGCCCCGGCAGGTCGTCGGCACCGCCGCCTTCAGTGAACCCGGTCGCACCGAAGCAGGTCTGTTCCAAGCGCTCCACCGCCGCATCCCGGTCGAAGAGTATGGGCATGAGGGCAAACGCGTCCTCCTTGTCCATGTCCCGGCGCGGCCACGCGGTGAAGCGCTCGCCTACAAGGGCGCGTTCCTGATGCGCAGCGGCGATGCGCTGGTCGGCATGACCAGCGAGCAGCTCCGGGCCATCCATGCCGAAATCGAAACCGACCACTCCGCCGAGCTTTGCGCGAAAGCCACGCTCGCCGACCTTGACCCGGCCGCTGTGGCGGACTTCCGCGCCCGCTGGGCCAAACGCTCCACCAACGAGCGGCTCCTCACCGTTCCTCCGGAGCAAGTCCTCGCCGACGCCGATTTGCTGGTGGAGGGAAAAATCACGTTCGCCGCCCTGATTCTGCTCGGCACGCGCGCCGCCCTGTCCCGCCATCTGGCACCCGCCGAAGTCGTCTTCGAGTATCGCTCCAGCGAAGCCTCCGGCCCCGCTCAGGAGCGGCACGAGTTTCGCGAGGGCCTGCTCCGGTTTCACGACCGCCTGTGGGAACTCATCAACAAGCGCAACGACCGCCAGAGTTACCAGGAAGGCTTCTTCCGATACGAGCTGCCCACTTTCGACGAGCGGCCCGTTCGTGAAGCCATCCTCAACGCCGTCTGCCATCGCGACTACCACGCCGCCGGCTCGGTCTTCGTCCGGCAGTTTTCCCGCCGCCTCGAAGTCATCAGCCCCGGCGGCTGGCCGCCCGGCGTGACCACCGACAACGTCCTCGACCAGCAGCAGCCCCGCAATCGCCGTCTCGCGGAAGCCTTCAGCAAGTGTGGCCTCGTCGAACGTGCTGGCCAGGGCATGAACCTCATGTTCGAGCGCGCCGTCATGCAGAGCAAACCGTTGCCCGACTTCACCGGCACCGCCGCCCACGAGGTCCGGCTCACCCTGCACGGCACCATCGGCAATCCCGCCTTCATCCGCTTTCTGGAAAAGGTCGGGCAGGAGCGCATGGCCAGCTTTGCCACCCACGACTTCCTCATCCTGGACCTCCTGCAACGCGAGCAGCCCGTGCCCGACGCCCTCAAGCCCCGTCTCGCTCACCTCAAGGAACACGGCATCATCGAGTCGGTCGGCCGTGGACGTGGCACTCGCTACCTCCTCAGCCGACGTTTCCACGCCGAAACGGGCCAGAAGGGCGTCTATACTCGCAAGCGGGGCTTGGACCGTGAAGCCAACAAGTCGCTGCTGCTGCGCCACATCGCCGAGAACGCCGACAGCGGCAGCAAGCTGGACGAACTCCTGCAAGTCCTCCCGGCCCTCAGCCGCTTCCAGGTGCAGACTCTGGTGCGTGACATCAAACGAGCTGGGTTGGTGGTCAAGCGTGGCAACACCAATGCCGCCCGCTGGTTTCTGGCCCAAGAATCAAAACCAATCAAAACGAATCAAAGCGCCAATCAAAAGCCGTCGTAATCCCCTGCTTCTCAAGGCATCCACGCCAACCCCAATGCCCATAAAACGCAATCTTGACGCAATCTCGACGCAATCTTGCCGGGCCATAGTCCCGTAAACCCATGAAAACCAGCGCCCTCTATGGCCTGCTAAAACGCAATCTCAACGCAATCGGGCTTTAGCCAAAGCCCGTCCCCATGCCCGCCTTCACCCCCAAAGACCCCGCGCTCGCCGACCACCTTGGGTGGCTGGGCTACGTCCAACCCGAGGGCCTCGTGGTGTCGGCCCCGGCGCTGGCGGACGCGCAGGCCATCATTGACCGCGCCCAGCTTGGCGAACTCCAGCGCCGCTTCGCCGAGCACGTCACCAGCCTCCGGCTTGATGACAGCGACACCGGCAATACCGCCCCCGGCATCGCCGACTTCGCCCGCTTTCTCGGCGAATTCCTCGGTTGGCCGGCCGAACTCCTGCACGGCCTCGACCCCGCCCGTCCGCTGCCGCCCGAACTGACCGTCTCGCTCCCCGAATTCGGTGAACTCCTCGCCCCCTCCTTCGCCGTCGCCCGCCCGCCTGCCCAAATCGAAAATCGTAAATCCGAAATCGCAAATTCCTCGTGGCTGCTTCTCGTCCAGTCCCACCCCGCCACGGTGGACCTCGACAAACCTGTCGCCAGCTCCGATCGCCATTGGCACGCCTCGCCCGCTAAGAAGTTCGAGCGCCTCCTGCGCGAGACCGGTGTGCCCATCGGCCTGCTCATCAACGGCACACAGTTCCGTCTCATCTACGCGCCGCCCAAGGAAAACTCCGGCGCGCTCACATTCCCCGTCGGCGCGATGAGCGAAGTCAGCGGACGCCTCATCCTCGGCGCGTTCCAACTGCTGCTCGGCGCATGGACGCTCTTCACCGCGCCCAGCGAAGCACGCCTCCCCGCGCTACTCCAACGCAGCCGCGACTACCAGGCCAGCGTCTCGGAGATTCTCGCCGAACAAGTCCTGCACGCACTCTACGAATTACTGCGCGGCTTCGAGTCGGCGGACGAGCGCGTGAAAGGCTCGCTCCTGCGCGAACTTGCCGCCAAAGATCCCGCCAACATCTACGGCGGCCTCGTCACCGTCCTGCTCCGGCTCGTGTTCACCCTGTTCGCCGAAGATCGCGGGCTGCTGCCCATGAGCGGGCTTTACGTGCGGCACTACTCCGTGCGCGGACTCTTCGAGCGCCTGCGTGCCGATGCCGAGCGTTACCCGGACACCATGGACCACCGCTTCGGCGCGTGGGCGCAACTCCTCGCCCTCTTCCGCGTCATCCACGGCGGCTGCAAACATCCCGACCTCGCTATGCCCGCCCGCGCCGGCCACCTCTTCGACCCCGACCGCTACCCGTTCCTGGAGGGAAGTAGCAGCCGACGTGAGTCGGCTCAAACCTCTCCCCATCAACCATCAACTCTCAACCCTCAACTCCCCCTCGTCAGCGACGGCACGCTCCATCGCATCCTGGAAAAGCTCTGTATCCTCGAAGGCGAACGGGTCAGCTACCGCACGCTCGACGTGGAAGAAATCGGCTCGGTCTATCAAACCATAATGGGCTTCGGTGTCGAGACCGCCGCCGGCACGGCCATCGCGCTCAAGGGCAAACGCAAGAACGGCGGCGTGCCCGCCTCGCCCGTCATCAGCCTGGAACAACTCCTCGCCATCCCGGCCAAGGACCGCGCCAAGTGGCTCAAGGAAAACGCCGACACCGAACTCACCGGCGAAGCCGACAAACGACTCAAATCCGCCGCCACCGTGGACGACCTCCTCGTCGCGCTGGAGAAACGCATTGACCGCCACGCCACACCCGCGCCGGTGGCCCAGGGCGGACTCGTGCTCCAACCCACCGACGAACGTCGCCGCAGCGGATCGCACTACACGCCGCGCTCGTTCACCGAACCCATCGTCCGCAAGACCCTCGAACCGATTCTGAAAAACCTCGGTAGGGACGCGTTGCCGCGCGTCCCAAACTTCCCGTCTGCGCCTCAAGCGCAGACGAAAGATGGGGCTGCGGAGCACCGCAGCCCTACCGGTGATGGTGTTCCCACCCCCGACCAAATCCTCTCCCTAAAAATCTGCGACATCGCCGTCGGCAGCGCCGCCTTCCTCGTCGAAACCTGCCGCCAGCTCGCCGACGTGCTCGTCAAAGCCTGGCGCGTGCATGGGCGGACGAATGGTGGCCGACCGCAGGTCCTCCCGCCCGATGAGACCGAGGAACTCCTCGCCATGCGCCTCATCGCGCAACGCTGCCTCTACGGCGTGGACCGCAACCCGATGGCCACCGACCTCGCCAAGCTCTCGCTCTGGCTCGCCACCCTGGCCAAGGACCATCCCTTCACCTTCCTCGACCACGCCATCCGCTGCGGTGATTCCCTCGTTGGCCTCACCCGTCAGCAGATCGAGGACTTCACCTGGCGCGACACCCGGACCAGCGTGCGGCATTTCTTCTCCGACGAAGTCCGCAAACGCACCGCCGCTGCCCTGCGCGAACGGCAGAACCTCCTCGGCCTGGGCGACGACTACGGCACGCCCCAGCTCAAACGCGAACGACTGGAAAAGGCCGATGAACTCCTCGATCTCGTGCGCTTCATTGGCGATGCCGCCGTGGCCGCGTTCTTTGCGGCGGACAAGGACAAGGCCCGCGAAGCCAAACGCGTGGAACTGGCCGACCGCATCTCCGAATACCTGCGGACGATGGACATGAAACTGCGCCCCACCGCGGAGGTGAAGGCGTTGCGGGGAGAATTGGCAAGCAGCGTGCAGCCAGCGGCAAGTGGAGAACCGGCTGAAACCGCTCGCCACTCACCGCTCACCGCTCACCCCGTTTTCCCGTTCCACTGGGAAATTGAATACCCGGAAGTGTTCGACCGCGAGAATCCCGGCTTCGATGCATTCGTTGGCAACCCCCCATTTGCAGGCCGCACCACCCTTTCTGAATCAACCCGCGATGGCTACATCGAGTGGCTACAGATTCTTCATGAAGAGAGCCACGGAAACGCCGACCTTGTCGCTCATTTCTTCCGTCGAGTGTTCAGCTTTCTTCGCATCGACGGTTGTTTCGGGCTCATATCGACCAAGACCATTGGCCAAGGTGATACACGTTCTACGGGGTTGCGTTGGATTGGCAAACATGGAGGAACAATTTACTCGGCCCGCAAGCGCCAGAAGTGGCCGGGACAGGCGGCTGTTGTGGTCAGCATCGTGTGGGTAGCAAAAGGCAGCTTCACCGGGCCGCTCGAATTGGACGCACGCCCCGTGCCATTCATCTCGGCATATCTCTTCCACGCAGGGGGACATGATGATCCTGAGATACTGACCAGTAATAGTGGGAAAAGCTTTCAGGGCTGCGTCGTGGTCGGCATGGGATTTACATTCGACGATACCGACGCGAATGGCGTTGCCAGCCCTGTCGCTCTCATGAACGAGCTGATAAACAGAGACGCTCGCAACGCGGAACGCATTTTCCCGTTCATTGGCGGAGAGGAAGTAAACGACCATCCCGAACACAGGAATCACCGCTTCGTCATCAACTTCGGTGATTTGAGCGAGGATGAGGTGCGTCGCAACTGGCCAGACTTGATGCGCATCGTCGAAGAGCGAGTAAAACCAGAGCGCGAGAGTAAAGCGGCAAGTGGCAGTCCCGACAAAGTGAAACGCGGGGAGCGGTGGTGGCAGTTTGCGCGAACAGCGAAAGACCTATATGAGGCTTTGAGGGGACGCGACAGGGCACTTGTGATAGCTCAAACCAGCAACTCGCTCGCGTTCGCTTTCGAGCCGACTGACATGGTGTTTGGTCACACGTTGATTGCATTCCCGTTGGACACATTTGGTTCGTTCGCGTGTTTGCAGAATCGCTCCCACTACGTGTGGGCGCAGTTCTTTGCTGCAACGATGAAAGACGATTTGCGATACATCCCGACGGACTGCTTCGCAACGTTCCCGTTCCCCGCCGGGTTCGAGACGAACGCGGCGCTGGAGGCGGCGGGGCGGGAGTATTACGAGTTCCGCGCGGCGCTCATGCAGGACCTCTGGCTCGGCCTCACGGAAATCTACAACCTCTTTCACTCGCCCGATGACGAGGCCCTGGCGCGGCTCGAAACCCTCTACCGCAAGCGCGCCGCCTTTTCTTCTCCCTCGCCCCGCGAGGCACGAGCGGGGAGAGGGCCGGGGAGAGGGGCTGCTGAGCTGGGCACGTTCGAACAGAGCACCTCCTCTCCCCAGCCCTCTCCTCCATCGGATGGAGGAGAGGGAGTGAAGAGCGATTGGCGCACCGCCGAGTCCGTCCCCGCCGACCGCTCACCCCTGACGCTTTACGCCACCCCCGCCGCCGCGCTCGCCGGCGTCTGCCGCCTGCGCGAATTGCACGCCGCCATGGACGCCGCCGTCCTCACCGCCTACGGCTGGACCGACCTCCTCCCCCAATGCACCTGCGAGTTCCTCCTCGACTACGAGGACGAGGACTCCGAGTCCGCCGCGGAAGAATCCGGTGGCCGCAAGAAGAAGAAGCCCTGGCGCTACCGCTGGCCCGACGAAATCCGCGACGAAGTCCTCGCCCGCCTCCTCAAACTCAACGCCGACCGCGCCGAGGAGGAGCGGATTGCAGGGCTGGCCGCCGCACTGGCCGAGTCCTCCAAGCCCAAAAGGCCCCGCAGCAAAAAGTCCCCCGCCGCCCCTGCCCAAGGGGATTTGCTTCCAAGTCCGCAGCCAGACTTTTTCGCCTGAAGCCCACCCCATGCACCCAATCGCACCCCGCAACGCCTTCTGCCCGCTCCTGTGAGGAACTCCACTGCTCGCTGAGTTTGTATTTATTTTAACGCAATAGGTTAAAAAGAATTGCACCAAAGGTCGCTTCCATGCACATTGATTTCAAAACCGAGCGGCTGCGGAAAGAGTTCGAGGATGGACGCGCCTTGAACCGGAATCGCGGCGCGGTGCAGGCAAAGAAAATCATGACCAGAATGGCGCAGCTCGAAGGCGCATTGACCCTTCAGCAGTTGCACAATCAGCCGGGCCATTTCCACTCGTTGACGGAAGACAAGGCCGGCTGGCTGGCGTGCGATTTGGATGGTCCGAACCGTCTGATTTTCGAAGTCGCAAACAGCCCGGTCCCCCAGCTCGCCGCCGGGGGAATGGATTGGGCACAGGTCAACCAGGTCCGCATTCTCGGCGTCCTCAACTACCATGAGCGCAACAAAAAACAGCCCGTTTAGCCCGAACTACGCGGTGCCGCCCGGTGCCATTCTCGAAGAATGGCTGGAGGAACACGGCATGTCCCAGACCGCGCTGGCGGAGCGCATGGCCCGGCCCATCAAGACGATCAACGAGATCATCAAGGGCAAGACCTCGATCACGCAGGAGACGGCGTTTCAGCTCGAAGCGGTGACGGGCATCGAAGCGTCGTTCTGGACGAACGCCGACCGGATTTACCTGGAGCGGGCCGCGCGACTCGGTGAGGAGGAGCGCCTCAAGTCGTGGGTGGAGTGGGCGACGCAGTTCCCGCTCGCCGAGATGGCCAAACTCGGTTGGCTAGCCCCTGCGGCTGAACCGGTGGGCCGGGTGCGCGCCTTGCTCCGATACTTCGGCGTGGCGACGCCGGAGGCTTGGGACGCGGTTTACGGCGAATTCCAGGTTGCTTACCGCAAAGCTCCCGCATTCACGAGCGATCCGGCGCACTTGGGTGCCTGGCTGCGCCAAGGAGAGCTGGAAGCCGCGAAGCTGGACTGCGCCGCTTACGACGAGGGGCGCTTCAAAGCGGTGCTGACCGAGTTGCGCCGACTGACGACGGCGCCACCCGACCACGCCGGGAAGAAGCTGGTGGAGCAGTGCCGGGCCGCAGGCGTGGCTGTGGCGCTGGTGCCTGAGCTTCCCAAGACGCACGTCAGCGGAGCCACCCGATGGGTCGGACCCAGTAAGGCGCTCATCCAGATGAGTCTGCGCTACAAGACGGATGACCATTTGTGGTTCACGTTCTTCCACGAGGCCGCGCACATCCTATTGCATGGCAAGAAGGACGTGTTCGTGGAGTTCAAGGGCAAGGACGACCCGAAGGAGGTTGAGGCCAACCGCTGGGCGGCTGATTTCCTCATTCCGGCTGCCCACTGGCGGCGCTTCTTAGGCAGTGGTCGCATGAAGTCATCCGACATCGAGGCGTTCGCGACGGAAGTCGGCATCCATGCCAGCATCGTAGTTGGTCGCTTGCAGCATGAGAAGCGCATCCCCTTCGTGGCCTGTAACGGCTTGAAACGGCGCTTGCGCCTGGTGCCATCGGACGCCACGCCTGCGTCCACGAACTGAAAGCGAGTATGCCTGCGCTTAACTCCACCACTTCCGCTGAAGTCCGAGCCAAGCTGGTGGAAGCCCTCAAGCTCGACTTGATCGGCCCGTGGCCGGGTCACTCGTTTGCCAGTGAGTTGCTGCCGGAGAATCCCACGCGTTGGTATCTCACTGGCTACTTGGTGCCCGAATCAGCCCCGGTGCAGCATCGGAGCGACGCGGAAGCGAAGGATGAAGTGGATGCGGGAGGCGAAGGCGGCGGTAACGGCGACGAAGGCATGCCGGACAAGGCAGCCGCGCCGAGTTTGCTGCCCAGCTCGATGGGCTTGAGCGTGCTCCTGCCCGCCGGGGTCACGAAGCTCGATGCCGAAGTTTCGTGGGGCGATTACCATTGGGAGGATCCGACGAAGGAAACCGAGGAACCCGCCGACGAGGGACTTGGCCTGAAGGAGGAATCCAAGCCTGAGACTTACGAGATTCCCGAATCCTCCGCCGCAGTGATGCAGGAGGAACCGCCAGTGAAGCCCGGGCCGGCCACGCCCCCGCCGAAGGGCTTTCGCCGTTCCCCGCATCTGGAGCTGGTCGAGATCGTATTGCCCAACTCGGACGGCAAGCCGGCTGACTACCCGGTGCCCAACAGCGGCGGCTTGCGGCTGGTCGTCACGGCCCGCCCCATCACGCAGGACAGCCACAGTCGGTTGCCCAAGGGCACGCGCGCCGTGTGCGTGTTTCTCGTGAACAGCCGGCCAGCCGCCGAACGCGCGTATCAAGGCAACGCCTTTCAGGCGCAGTTGCAGCTCAGGTGCGAGGCGGGCTTTGTCGCCCGGCCCGATCTTCGTGGTGGTGACAACGGTTCCCTCGCGAACGATCCGGACGAGCAGGTGGCCGATCTGCAATACCGCCGGGCGTTTGACTTTGTGTCCGGCATTGGTTGCGCCGGGGAACCGGTGGCCTTGCAGGACGGCGGGATTTGCCAAGTGGTGCGGACCTGCTGGATTCCGTCGGCGGAGGTCGAGTTTGTCGGCCACCTCGATGCGGTCGCCCTGCCGGGCGTGGAGTTGGGCATGGAGGCGCTGGCCAACCTCGCGAGCGTGGAAGAGGCCCGCGCCAAGCTCGGCAAGCTCGTTGAGCACTACCGGACATGGATCGCCGCGCAAGAGTCCGAGGTGGAAGCCGAGGCCGGCTTGGAGCCGAAGCGCCGTGAAAACGCAGAGTTCCTGCTGCGCCGGGCGGGCCTCGCCGCCGACCGGATGGCGGCGGGCATCGAGCTGCTGGCCTTGGCAGATGTGCGCGAAGCCTTCTGCACTGCCAATCGCGCGATGGCGCGGCAGGCTCGACAGCGAGAGGCGCAGAAATACCTTACGACACCGGAATTGGTCAGTGCCCCAACTTGGCGTGCCTTCCAGCTCGGGTTCATCCTGCTCAACCTGCGTGGCCTGCACGATCCCCTCCACGCCGAACGCGAGTTGGTGGATTTGCTCTTCTTCCCCACCGGCGGCGGCAAGACGGAGGCATACCTCGGGCTGGCGGCGTTCTCGCTCGTGCTGCGTCGGCTGCGCAATCCCGGCCGCCGGGGTGCGGGAGTCAACGTGCTGATGCGTTACACGTTGCGCCTGCTCACGCTCGACCAGTTGAGCCGGGCTTCGGCGCTCATCTGCGCGTTGGAGTTGGAGCGCCAGGAACGAACGGCGCGCGGCGACCGAAGTTTGGGCGACTGGCCCATTGAGATCGGCCTGTGGGTCGGCTCGGCGGCGACCCCCAACCGGATGGGCGGGCCGGGCGACAAAGGGCCTGGCGCGGACAAGACCGCGTATCGCCGGCTCCGAGCGTTCCGCAGCAATTCGCGGCAGCATCCCTCGCCCATCCCATTGGAGAACTGCCCGTGGTGCGGCACGAAGTTCGAGACGCAATCCTTCCGCCTGCTTCCCTCCGACGCCAATCCGCAGGACCTGCGCATCACCTGCGTCAACGCGCTGTGCGCCTTCAAGGGGGATCGTCCGTTGCCGATCATCGCGGTGGACGAACCCATCTACCGTCGGTTGCCGGGATTTCTCATCGCCACCGTGGACAAGTTTGCCGCGCTGCCGTGGATTGGGGAATCGGGGAAGCTGTTTGGCCAGGTTGAACGATTCGACTCGGAGGGCTTTTACAGCGCCGCCGAGCTAGGACGCGGACAGTCGCTGGGCGGGCCGTTGCTCCCGCCGGAGTTAATCATCCAAGACGAGCTGCACCTCATCTCCGGCCCGCTCGGCACGATTGCGGGTGTTTACGAAACGGCCATCGGCCACTTGTCCGAGCGTGAGCTGCCGGATGGCCGGCGGCTGCGGCCCAAGATCATCGCCAGCACCGCCACGGTGCGGCAGGCGGCCGCGCAGATTCACGCGCTCTTTGCGCGGCCCCATTCGATGGTCTTCCCGCCGCCCGGCCCCAACCGCCGCGATGCCTTCTTCGCGGTCACCCACTCGCCCAGCCAAAGCCCGGCGCGCTTTTATCTGGGCGTGGGCGCGCAGGGCCGCAGTCTCAAGGTCGTGCTGCTCCGCACGGCGTTGGCGCTGCTGTCCGCCGGCCAGACGCTCTACAAGCAGGCTGGTGGCAAGTCGCCGAAGAATCCCGCCGATCCCTACATGACCTTGCTGGGCTACTTCAACAGCCTGCGCGAACTCGGTGGCTCGCGGCGCATCGTCGAGGACGAGGTCACGAGCCAGTTGCGGCGCTACCGGGCACGGAAGCGCCGCGACCCGGCGGATGACCTTTTCTCGAAGCGCGAGATCGGCGAGCCGCTGGAACTGACGTCGCGCGTTTCCACCAACCAGGTCTCCGAAGCCAAGCGGAGACTGGCGCAGACGCACGCGGACAAGGATCAGGTGGACCTGGCGCTCGCCACCAACATGATTTCCGTGGGCTTGGACATCACCCGGCTTGGGCTGATGGTCGTGCTCGGGCAGCCCAAGATGTCCGCCGAATACATTCAGGCGACGAGCCGCGTTGGCCGCGACCCAAACCGGCCCGGGCTGGTCGTCACTCTCCTGAACGTCCACAAGCCGCGCGACCGTTCGCACTACGAGCGCTTTAGTTTCTACCACGCGACATTCTATCGCACTGTCGAGGCCACGAGCGTGACGCCGTTTTCACCCCGCGCGCTCGACCGGGCGCTGGCCGCTGCGTTGGTGGCCTTTGCCCGCCATCATGCGCCGGCACTGTTCGCCGCCCCCATCGGAGCCGCCAACATTCTTCACCACCGCGCCGCGCTGAATGGCGTAGTGGAGGCCTTTGCCGAGCGGGCGGTTTCATCCAAGGTGCTGACCGTGCAGGAACAGGTCGCCCTGCGGGGCCGGGTGCGGGATCGTTGTCTCCACCTGCTGGATGTCTGGTTCAAGCTCGCGGACGCTGAACGGCTTAAGGGCGCGCAAATGCAATACGGCACCGAACTGCGGAACCAGCCGGCCTTGCTGCACGGTTTTCTCGATGAAACGCTCGCCGGGCTGCCCGATGACTACGCGAAGTTCCGGGCCAACCGCTCGATGCGGGACGTCGAAGCGAGCGTTGATTTGTTCCCGCAAACCCTCAAAGGCTGAACTCCATGAGCAAGAGTGAAATCCGCTCCAGCCAGCTGCTGACCACCTTCGGCCCCGGTGCAATGATGGACCTGCCGGACGGCTCGGTGATTGTTGGCGGGCTGGATGGCTGGCGGTATTCGCCAGAAGCCCAGCCGCTGATTGACGAGCCGCGCCTGGTGGCCAAGTTGCGGGCTCGACCGAAGGCAAGTCAAACGCTGGTCCTCAAATCGCCGCCGCCTTCCACTGACGACCCCACGGCGGGGAACCCGGGAATCGTCGTGTGGAAGTTTCCCCGTTGGTTCCTCGTGCAGAACTCCGAGCCTTTGGCGGGCGGCAACGGAAACCGCCGCCGACTCGTGCCCGAGTCCCAGCTCGTGAATGGGAAATATCGAGACGGGAGCGACAACTACGACGTGGTTCCGGTGCGCTTCGTGCGCGCCTGTGAGCATGGCCATGTGGATGACATCGAATGGCAGGCGTTCATCCATGGTTATGCTGGCGGCTGTGGTGGCGGCCTGCACTTGGAGGAACGCAGCACCACCGGCGCGCTCGTGGATGTCTGGGCCACCTGCTCGTGCGGCGAGAAACGATCTCTGGCTGCGGCCGCCATCAAGGGCAGCACAGCCTTGGGCCCGTGCAACGGGGCACGACCGTGGCTGGGATCCTATAGCCATGAACAATGCAAGGAGTGGAGCCGCCTCCTCATCCGCAGTGCCAGCAATGCTTACTTCTCGCAAATCCTCTCCGTCATCTCCATTCCCGACCGGAAATCGCCGCTGGATGAAATCGTTAAATCGCTCTGGGACGCCGGACTGAGTGTTGTTGCAACCAATCAGGCGGTGCTGCCGGTCATCCGGCAAATCCCACAGATCGCCACACGGTTGGCCGGCATCGCCGACGCCGACATTCTCGCCAGCGTCGCGCGAGTGGCCGCCGGAGTGGCCCAGTCCTCCGACCGTCCCGTTAAGGACGTCGAATTCGAGGCGTTCGCCGATGCCGCAGAGGAGCTGGGCAGTGATCAGCCTGACGGCGATTTCTTCGCCCGTTCGTTATCGCCTGCGGACTGGGAGGCACCGTGGATGTCGTCCATCAAGCGCGTGGTGCTGGTGCATCGCCTCCGCGAAGTCGTGGCCCAGGTGGGCTTCACCCGCTTCGAGTCGCTCGGCGCGGACATCAATGGGGAGTTGCCCGATGAGCTGACACTCAACGTGAAGGCCGCGCCCCTCGCCCGGGATGCGGATTGGCTGCCGGCGGTGGAGAATCGCGGCGAAGGCGTGTTCCTGTTGTTCGACGCCGCCGCAATCGCCGCCTGGCTACAGCGTCCCGCGGTTCAAGCCCGGGCAAAGCTGCTGCGTGGAGGATTCGCGGCGTGGGCTGGAACCCATCCAAACAGTTCACGCAAGTTCCCCGGGGCACCCTACTATTTGCTGCACACCTTCTCCCACTTGCTCATGACCGCAATCTCGTTGGACTGCGGCTACCCAGCCTCTTCCCTCCGGGAACGCGTCTATGCGCTGCCAGCCGAAGGAACGCTGCCCGATCGCTTTGGCATCCTGATTCTCACCAGTTCATCGGATGCGGAAGGAACCCTCGGCGGTCTGGTCGAGGCCGCCCGCCGCATCAAGGGTTATGTCCGCAAGGCGCTGGAGTTGGCCTCCCTCTGCTCCAACGATCCCGTCTGCGCGCATCATCAACCTGGTGAGCACGACCACGCGCCGCTGTTGGGCGCGGCCTGTCATGGTTGCGCGCTGGTGCCGGAAACCTCCTGTGAGCAGCGGAATGAGTTTCTCGACCGTGCGCTGCTGGTGCCGACGGTCGAGGCGTGTGGGGCCGAGTTCTTCGCCACCACATGAGCGCCCCGGATGCGATTCTTGCTTCGCTGTCGGACGCGGCGCTGTCGGCATTGGCAACCTCCGTGGAGGCCGGGTGGTTGGACGGTCACGCCCCGGAATCGGCTTTCACGTCCATTGCCGGGACTGACGGTGCAGCGATGTGCGCTTGGCTACGGAATTTGGAGAGCGCGGCGTTCAGCCCCGCCCAGATCGCCCGATTGATTCGCTCCACCGTTGCCGGTCGGCAACGGGATCGGATTCTCGTCCCTGATTTGGTTGTGTCCGGCCCTGATGTCCCGGGTGTTCCGACGGCGGACACGCACGCAGTGGTTCAGTCCCTGTTTCAAGAGGCGCAGAACGAAATCGTCCTCGCCGGTTACGCCCTCCACAATGGCAAGCTGCTGTTTGCGCGATTGGCGGAGCGTAAGCAAGCAAGGCCCGACCTAAGGATCATTTTCCACATCGACGTTCCACGGCGACCAGGAGACACCTCGACACCCGACGCCATCATCCTACGGCACGCCGGGGAGTTCCGCACCCGTCACTGGCCTTGGCAGCCCGCTCCTGAAGTCTATTTCGATCCCCGAGCATTGCACACCGACACCACCACGCGCGCCAGCCTCCATGCCAAAGTCGTGGTGGTGGACCGGGCCAAGCTGTTGCTTACCTCCGCCAATTTCACAGAGGCCGCCCAACAGCGGAACATCGAGATGGGTCTGCTGTGTCACGCATCCTACCTGGCCGAACAGGTGACCTCTTATTTCGAAGGCCTGCGTCACTCCGGTCAGTTGTGCCGCTTGCCCATGCCTGCGGCAGGACAGTAGCGCAATCCCTTGAGATTGCTGGGTGACAGGTAAAGAAAAGAATTCGCCCTTCTCGAATTCCCTTCTTCACTTTGCCTCACCAACTTCCAGAGCCTGCGCTCCGGAGCGGCGGGAGGGCGTGGTGCGTCCAGTCCTGGCGCGCTACCGTAGGTGCCGAACCATCACGAGCTATCGCGTTTCAGAAAACAGCTTCTTAGCCGCCTCGTATTCATGGCGAACGTCGAAGCCGATGTCCGTGCCGGGTGCAATCCGTTGCATCGCCACGTAGAGGAAGCACACCATCGCCAACCCGGAGAACTCGCCGTTGAGGCCTTTGACGCGGTAGCGGCTGGCCGGGTTATGCACTTCAAACCCATTGCGGCCTGCCATCGCCAGCTCAAGCGAGAGTTTCTGCACGTCGCCGAGGGGCATTGGAGACAACCGCTGGAGCGCATCCAGACAGTAGTGCAACACGTCCTGGCGCACGACCACTTCCCGCACCTGGTCGTAGCTGGTCTGGGCCAAGGTGTTGCTGCCAGCCCGCGCCAGTTCAGCCAGGTCGCTGTGCGGATTGATTTCCACAGCCCGGCGGTAGGCGGCTTCCGCGTCCTTGGTGCGTTTGGCCAGCCGGCACGCATCCGCCAACCCCAGCCAGGCGATCTGGTCATCAGGCAGC
>Ga0172367_10000493_pt1 | contig 60823 bp, 61 predicted proteins | sample Lak10m_FD_114542 | JGI IMG/M metagenome (GOLD analysis project Ga0172367, IMG submission 114542) | Freshwater microbial communities from Kabuno Bay, South-Kivu, Congo - kab_022012_10m | ecosystem: Environmental > Aquatic > Freshwater > Lake | place: Democratic Republic of the Congo: South-Kivu... | reverse complement strand
GCCACACCAGATCAAGTCTACTTCAACCAGCCGCCATTCCGCTTGGCGGCCTAACCCCGGCAGAGGCTCCACTTATCGAAGCGGAGATTCTGTTCAGACAACCGGGACCAGCTCTGTGGTTTAATGCCCACCTACTACCTACGGGGGAACGTCATGCAAGTCTTTTTCTGGATCGCGTACTTCGTCGTCGGCATTGTGCAACTCTTCGCAATCATGGATGGCGTTGCCTACGCGCTGAATATCAACAAGTTCTTCGCGGCGATGATTGCCCTGTTTATCACCTATATCCCCCTGGTCGGCTCAATCGCAGGCGTCTACGGCGCGGTAAACGTGTGGGATTGGAGCCTTCTCCAGGTAGCCGTCTTATTCTTCTGGTACGTCCCGGTGTTCATCGCCGTCGCCTTAATAGGCGGTGCAGGAGAATTGTTCAGCCGTAGCAGGTAGAGAGATGGCATCGTACCCGGCACTGGAGGATTGGTTCTCAACCGAGATTCGCAGGAACCGGAAGAGCTTCATGCTCGCGACGCTGGCGCTTACGGCCGTCATAGTCGCCGTGATCGCTGTCGTCGCCTGGTTCAGTCAATCTCACAGAGGTTTCGCGCTTGGGCTCGTTCCCTTCGGGATCGCGTACATCGTTTGCACGTACATGCTTACCTCCCAACGGATACGCGATTGGGGTCTGACTGGCTGGCTGTCTCTGCTATGGATTCCTGTCAACATGGCCGACAGCTACTTGCAGGGCGCTGCGTCTTTGGCGGCCTGGATCGTGCTCTGCTCGGTGCCAGGTACTCAAGGTGCGAACCGTTATGGCCCTGATCCGCTCGGAGCGGAACCGGCGCACGAAGTGGCGCCGCCCTTCTCAACGCAATGATCCGACACCCGATTGCGCGCATTGTTGTCCACTGGCTTCCTGCGATCATGCTTATCGTTGCCTTGGGAGCCTGGCCGTACGGGTACTACATGCTGCTTAGGGTGGTCGTCTGTATCGCCGCGGGCTTGTTGGCGATAGACATCTACCGTCGCGCGGGCGAAGTCACGCTGTGGTGCGCTGCGTTCATCGCAATGGCGATACTTTTCAATCCGATTTTGCCAGTGCATCTCACGCGAGCGGTTTGGGGCGTTCTCGACCTAGCGGGTGCGGGCCAGCGACGAGAACAGGTGCGGATCGAGGCTCTCCTGCACAAAGGTCGGTCCCTCGGTCAGCAGGCTGACGGCATCAAAGCTGTGCAGGCTTTCCTGATGGCTGGCCAGAACGCGAAAATCGCCGATCCGCGGGTCGGCCAGCAATTCGGCGCAAAAGCTGCGCGCCGCATCCTCGACAAAGATCGGGTGCGCCGCGTTCAGCTCGGCAAAGGCCTGTTCGTCCTCGCGCTTGACCATCACCTGAGTCTCGGTCGGCACCGCCCGGCGCGCCAGTTCGATCAGGTCTTCGAACCACAGGCAGGGCCCGTCGCGCACCACCACCGACAGCCGCGCCACCGAGCGCTGCGAATGCGGCGTGGCCAGTTGCCCGCGCTGGTGGCGGGCATGTTCCGACAGTTCCAGCGAGCACGGGCAGGTGCTGGAATAGACGTAATCGAGGTGCATGATCTTCTTGCGCACCCCGCCCACATCGACCAGCTCCAGCGCGATGTCATAATACTGCCAGCCGCTGAGATCCGAGCGCAGGCTTTGCACCCGGGCAGGAAAGGACAGGCGCATCTCGATGCGGGCGTCGAAGCTGTCGAGGTGGCGCTTGTAATCCTCGAGCGCCGCTTCGATCACCTCGAACGAGAACTGACGTTCGCCGTGGGCATAGAACGAGCGCATGATGCGGCTCATGTTGATGCCCTTCTTTTCCGCCTCGAGGCTGACGGTGCCGGTGACGGCGGTCTCCAGCGTCAGATCGTCGCTGTCGCGGCGGTGATAGCGGATCGGCAGGCGAAAGTTGGCGATGCCGACGTGCTGGATCAGGGTGCGGCTGCCGACGATCAGGCTGGCGGGGCCGTTCTGCAGGTCGGGCATGGTCGCCTTGTAGGCCGCGTCGGGCGTGAACCCGGTCGGGTAGCTGCGGCTGACCGCCACCCCGCCTTGCCCCAGCAGGGCGCGGGTGGCGGGGTCGAGCGCCGCCAGCTCGGCACCCGTCGCCTGCCCGGCCCAGTGCCGCAGCACCGCCAGCGCGGCCTCGACCTCGCTCTGACTGGGATTGTGGATATTCATGGCGCGCCCTTTTGCGTGGGTCATGGTCGCAGGAGTACGATATGGCAACGACTGGGCCAGTTCCAAGCCCGGCAAGACATTATACGCGGCAGACGCGACATCGGACCAGCAAAACGCCGTGCCCCCTTCCGGCTGCCTCCAGCGCCGTTTGCAGATCGGCGATCTGATCTACCGCCTTGTCCATCCCCCCGCTTTGGCGGTCCCAGCCGCCCTGCCGCCCGCAACGCCAGAACGCCCCCCCCAGCATCAGCGCCGCCCCCAGCGGCCGCGACAGAACCGCCCCCCAGACGCTTGGCTTTTCCAGCGCCACCAGCGCCGCCACCCCGATGATCCACCGCAGGTTCATTACGCCGCCCACGAACAACAGCGCCATCAGGCCCCAGCAGCACCCTAGACATGCCCGGCCATGCAGGGCCCCCGTGCGAAAAGCGGCCAACCGCCCGCTGCGCCGATTCGCGATCAGCGCCTCGACCGGCCCCCGGCACGACCGCAGGCAGGCCGCCTTCAGCGGCGTCCATTGGTAGCTGCCGGCCGCGAACAGCACCGCCGCTCCCAGCCAGGGCCAGGCCAGGTTCATATACATGCCGGACATTGCGCCCAAGGCCACCAGCCAGGCCTGCGCCGCGGTGGCCAGGGCGCTGAACGCCGCCCAGATCGCCAGATAGCCCGCCAGGAATTCCAGCATCCCACCCAGACCGCGCGCCAGGTGCAGCGCACCGTAGAGCAGCACGGTCGGCGCGGCCGAGGGCACCATCATCGCCACCATCATCAGCCACCACATGGCCAGGATGACCAGACAGTTCCCCAAGGTCCAGCCCGGCAACGCCATGTCCGGCACCCTGCCGATCAGCGCCCCCCGGAAGCCCGTTTCGGCGGTCAATTGCCACGCCGACATGCCGATGCCGCCGCCCCGCAAGGTCCAAAGAGCAGATGCGACCGTGACCAGACCCAGAATTCCGGCGACCACCCAGCGATCCCGGTTCAGGGTTCTTTCCAGCAGACCCGTCATCGGCGGTCCTCAGGCGGCGTTGTCGATCACGCCCTTGCCGTTCATAAGAACCCGGCAGAAATGCGCGTGAGTGCCGTGGCTGTGCCGCAAGGCGATTGCCCCCTGGGTCGTCGTCGTGCCGCTGGCCACCTCGGCCTGGCGGCACTCGAATCCATGCGGCAGGTTGATGCGCGATCGTGCCTCCGCACCGGTCACCGGGTTGCGGATCGGCTTGGCATCGAGGGTGAAGACGCCCGGCACATGCACATGCCCGGTGCGGGCCTCGATGTCTATGGTCGCATCGATCGGCGCGACCAGGGTTTCAAGCTGGGTGGGCGACATCTTGTTGAACACCCAGAACACCGTCGCCATGTGTTCGGTATCGCCACCCGAAAAGATGGTCTGCAACGCGCCGCGCTGGGCAGGGCTGGCCGCCGGGTCGATCACCAGTTGCATCGTGCCGTTGCCTTGGTGAATGGCCCCCGGCCAATGCGCGGTGAAGGCCACCTTCAGCCCGTCAAGCCGTTGGTCGCCATGAAAGCCGGTCTTGATGATGAAGCCCACCGCCACCTCGCAATTGCCATGCGTTGGCATCGCGAGAAACTGACACGGACAGCCAAAGTCACAATTGCAGTTCGCCAATTCGACAGCGTCGATTTCCCACGGCGTGATATTTGCCCCCCCTTAAGAAATGCCGTATCTGAGATCTATGTATAGATCACATTCCGGGGGCAATCGTCAAAACATTATGGACGCGCGACGGGGGGCCTCGGTCAGCCGATACCGCGCCCCACCAACCCCGGCCAGACCCAATCCGACGCAATCGCGACATCAAAGCACGGATAGCGCAGATTTCAGATCATCAATCAGGTCGTCCGGATCTTCCAGCCCGACCGACAGCCGGATCAGCCCCGGCGTGATGCCGAGGATGGCTTTCTGAGCGTCCGGCAGGCGCTGGTGGGTGGTGGTGGCGGGATGGGTGGCGATGGATTTTGCGTCGCCCAGATTGTTCGAGATCAGGATGATCCGCAGCGCGTTCATCATGGCAAAGGCCGCGTCCTTGCCGCCCTTGAGCTCAAAGCTGACAAGGGTGCCACCCGACCCCATCTGGCGCGCCGCCAGTTCCGCCTGGGGGTGGCTGGCAAGCCCCGGATAGATCACCCGCGCCAGATGCGCGTCGCCCTCGAGCGCCGCCGCGATCCGCGCGGCTGCGTCGGCCATGGCGCGGCAGCGCAGATCGAGCGTGGTCATGCCGCCAAGCATCAGCCAGGCGGTGAACGGGCTCATCGCCGCCCCGGTATGCTTGAGATAAGGCTCGACCACCTTGCGCACGTAGTCGGTCGTGCCGCAGATCACCCCGCCAAGGGCCCGGCCCTGACCGTCGATGTGCTTGGTGGTGGAATAGACCACGACATCCGCGCCCTGTGCTACGGCGCGCGAAAAGATCGGAGTGGCAAAGACGTTATCGACGATCACCACAGCACCTGCGGCATGGGCAACCTTTGCCACCGCCGCGATGTCCACCAGCTCCAGCGTCGGGTTCGAGACCGACTCGAAGAACACCGCCCTGGTGCCGGGCCGTACCGCCGCCTGCCACTGGCCGAGATCGGTGCCATCGACCAGATCGACGCTGACTCCGAACCGGCCCAGCACGTCCTGCAACACGTAAAGGTTTGATCCGAACAGGGCCCGTGCCGCCACGACATGATCACCGGCCTTGAGCAGCGCGGTCAGCGCGCCATTCACCGCAGCCATGCCGCTGGCAGTGGCGAAGGCATCCTCGGTGCCCTCGATCGCGGCAATCCGCTGCTCGAACATCCGCGTGGTGGGGTTGCCGAAACGGGCATAGATGAACTCGTCCTCACCGGCCTTGATGAAGCGCGCCTCGGCCGCTTCGGCCGATGAATAGGCAAAGCCCTGGGTCAGAAAGATCGCCTCGGCCATCTCGCCATACTGGCTGCGCCGAACCGCCTCATGCACGAGGCGCGTGCGTGTCTTCCAGTCCTTGCTCATTGCAACCCCCGATCATTCAAAGACCCCGAACGGCCGGAGGCGTCGGGGTCGCATGATCCCTGACCTCTTTAGCGGCTTGTTTAACGTGGCCCGCAATCCGGCAACAAAGCACCACCCGGCTCGATTACGCCCGATCATGGCGGGCGTCAACCGGCGCGCGGCGCGGCGCGCTTGTCTTGTGTCGCCCTTGCCATGGCCCCCGATTGGCGCTCAATAGGGGCACCTTGCCCCGGAGACCCGCCATGCCCGCCCCGATCGCGCTTTACTACTGGCCCACCCCCAATGGCTGGAAGATCACCATTGCGCTCGAGGAACTGGGCCTGCCCTACACGGTGCATCTGGTCAACATCGGCGCGGGCGAACAATTTGCCCCCGATTTTCTGAAAATCTCGCCCAACAACCGGATGCCTGCGATGGTCGATCCTGTAGGCCCCGACGGCGCACCGATCGCGATTTTTGAGTCCGGCGCGATCCTGCTGTATCTCGCGCGCAAGAGCGGTCGGCTGATCGGCGCCGGCGAACGCGACCGGGTCGCGGTCGAGCAATGGCTGATGTGGCAGATGGGCGGGCTGGGTCCGATGGCGGGGCAGGCGCATCACTTCCTGAAATACGCCCCCGCCCTCGATCCGCCCCAGGATCTGCCCTATGCCAAGGATCGCTACCGGCGCGAAGTCGCGCGGCTCTACGGCGTGCTCGACCGCCAGCTCGCCCGGGCCGAGTTCGTGGCGGGTGATTTCCTGTCGATCGCCGACATCGCGATCTGGCCCTGGGCGAGCCTGTGGCAGGGCCAGAGCCAGACTCTCGACGACAAGCCCCACCTCGCGCGCTGGCTCGATCTGCTGGCCGCCCGCCCCACCTTCCAGCGTGGTCGCGCGGTGGCGGCGGAGCTTCGCAACACCCTCGCCAGCGACCGCAAGGCGCAGGAGGTCCTGTTCCGGCGCCCGGGGTGAGGCCGCCGCCCCGATTCTTCTTTTCACAAATATCCCACGGGGGTGCGGGGGTGTGAAACCCCCGCTGGCTGGTGCCCTCAGATCGCGCCGATGCCGCGCAGGATGATCGCCTTGACGCTGTCCTTGGCGGCGCGCCATTGACGCTCGCTCAACGGATTGCCGCCGTTCAGGGTTTCGATCTGGTGGCCGAAGTCGGCATAGTGCTGGGTGGTGGCCCACAGCATGTAGAGCAGGTGCTCGGGGTTGACCGGCGCCATCTTGCCCTCGGCAATCCAGCGCTCGATCACCGCGGCGCGACCGCTGGTCCATTGCCGCAGGGTGGTCTCGAGATAGTCCTGGATCACCGGCGCGCCGTGCATCACCTCGCTGGCCCAGACCTTGCTGCCGGCCGGGTGGCGGCGCGAGATTTCCATCTTGGTGTCGATATAGGCGCCGATGCCCTCGACCGGGCCGGGGGCGGCGTCGAAGCTGTCGGCCGCGTGCAGCCAGATCTGGAAGATGTTCGCGACCACCGAGCGGTAAAGCTCTTCCTTGGTGGCAAAGTAGTAGTGCAGGTTGGCCTTGGGCAGCCCGGCCATGTCGGCAATGAGCTGCATCGTGGCCCCGCCGAACCCGGCCTCGGCGAACACCTTTTCGGCGGCTGACAGGATGGTTGCGACATTCTGCTGCCGCATTTCCGTGCGCCGCCCGGACTTCAGGCGGGAAACGTGGGCGGTCGCTGTCATGGGGCCCTTGTGGCGCAGATTTTTGTTGACCGGTTGGTCAGGTTGTGTAGTCTTGATTTGACTATATGGTCAGAAATCGAGTCGCTGCAAGGGGCATCCGAAACCCGCGGCGAAAGACGGGGAGGCGGCACCGGCGTCGGTCACGAATTTGCTTCGTGACCAAGGGCTTGTGCGGGTGGCACGAACAGTTTCCCGGTCTGGGCGGCACTCTGGTTGCGCTGTGGCGCAGCAGTTACAAGCGGGCGGGCAGCCGTTCGGCAGCAAAGGGGAAGTTGAGATGACGAAACTGCGGGGCGGACTGATCCAGATGGCGCTGAAAGGGGATACCTCGGAATCCCCGGCGGCGATCCGCGACAAGATGATCGCGGCGCACCTGCCGCTGATCGACAAGGCCGGCAAGGCCGGGGTGCAGGTGCTGTGCATGCAGGAGGTCTTTACCCAGCCCTATTTCTGCCCCAGCCAGGACCGCAAATGGTATGCCGCCGCCGAGGCGATCCCGGACGGCCCGACCACCCGCCTGATGCAGGAATACGCCAGGAAGTATTCGATGGTGATCGTGGTGCCGATCTATGAAGAGGCGATGACCGGGGTTTATTACAACACGGCCGCCGTGATCAACGCCGACGGCACCTACCTTGGCAAATACCGCAAGACCCATATCCCGCATGTCGCCGGCTTCTGGGAGAAATTCTTCTTCAAGCCCGGTGCCTCGGAATGGCCGGTGTTCCAGACCGCCTATTGCAAGCTTGGGGTCTATATCTGCTATGACCGCCACTTCCCCGAAGGCTGGCGGGCGCTGGCGCTGAACGGGGCGGAATACATCGTCAACCCCTCGGCCACCGTGGCGGGGCTGTCGGAATACCTGTGGAAGCTGGAACAGCCGGCCTCGGCGGCGGCCAACGGGGTCTATATCGGCGCGATCAACCGGGTTGGCACCGAGGCGCCGTGGAACATCGGCGAGTTCTACGGCCAGAGCTACTTTGTCAACCCCCGCGGCCAGATCGAAAAGCAGGCCAGCCGCGACAAGGACGAATTGATCGTGCATGATATGGATATGAACATGGTGCGCGAGGTGCGCGACACCTGGCAGTTCTTCCGTGACCGGCGGCCCGAGACCTACGGTCGCCTGACCGAACTCAACTGAATCCTGAACCGCGGGAGCGCGCGCCCATGACCACCCCGGCAGCCAACCTGACGATCAACGGTGAACGGCTGTGGTCGAGCCTGATGGCAATGGCGAAGGTCGGGCCCGGCGTGGCGGGCGGCAACAACCGCCAGACCCTGACCGACGCCGATGCGGAAGGGCGCGCGCTGTTTGCCAGCTGGTGCAGCGAGGCGGGGCTGAGCCTTGGGGTCGATCAGATGGGGACGATGTTCGCGACAAGGGCGGGCACCGACCCGGAGGCGCTGCCGGTGTTTGTCGGCAGTCACCTCGACACCCAGCCGACCGGGGGCAAGTATGACGGGGTGTTGGGGGTGCTGGGCGGGCTCGAAATCGTCCGCACGCTCAACGACCTCAACATCAAGACCCGCCACCCGATCGTGGTGGTGAACTGGACCAACGAGGAAGGCACCCGCTTTGCGCCTGCGATGCTGGCCTCGGGGGTGTTTGCCGGGGTGATCGATCAGGATTTCGCCTATGGCCGCAAGGATGCTAAGGGCTTGCTCTTTGGCGACGAGTTGGCCCGGATTGGCTGGAAGGGCGAGGAAAAGGTGGGCGCGCGCAAGCCCTTCGCCAATTTCGAGCTGCACATCGAGCAGGGCCCGATCCTCGAGGCCGGAGGCTGCGACATCGGCGTCGTGACCCATGGCCAGGGGTTGCGCTGGATCGAATGCACCGTGACCGGTCGCGGCCAGCACACCGGCTCGACCCCGATGGCGATGCGGCGCAACGCCGGGCGGGGGCTGGCGCAGATCACCGAACTGGTGCACGAGATCGCGATGAAATACCAGCCCAACGCGGTAGGCGCGATCGGGCAGATCGACGTTTACCCCAACTCGCGCAACATCATCCCCGAGCGGGTGGTGTTCACCATCGACTTTCGCAGCCATGTGTTGCCGATCATGGTAGCGATGGTGACGGAACTGACTGCGCGCGCGCCGGGGATATGCGAGGCGCTGGGGTGCAGCTTCGCGAGCACAATCTCGGGAGCGTTCGATCCGCCCGCGTTCGATCCGGCGCTGGTGGCGCGGGTGCGGGCGGCGGCCGAGCGGCTGGGCTACCGTCACCGCGACATCATCTCGGGGGCCGGGCATGACGCCTGCTGGATCAACCGGGTGGCACCGACGACCATGGTGATGTGCCCCTGTGTCGGGGGCCTGAGCCACAACGAGGCCGAGGAGATCAGCAAGGGCTGGGCCAAGGCGGGGACGGATGTGCTGCTGCACGCGGTGGTCGAGACGGCGGGAATCGTGGTGTGATGGGGCTTAAGCCGGGGGTTTCACACCCCCGGACCCCCGTGGGATATTTGGGAAAAGAAGAAGGCAGCAGCTTTCGATAGGGAGTGAGCCATGACCACCGTCATCAAGAACGGAACCATCGTTACCGCCGATCTGACCTACAAGGCGGATGTGTTGATCGAGGGGGGCGGGATTGCCGCGATCGGGCCTAACCTGGTGGGCGACGAGGTGCTGGATGCCACCGGCTGCTATGTGATGCCGGGCGGGATCGATCCGCATACCCACCTTGAGATGCCGTTCATGGGCACCTATTCGGCGGATGATTTCGAGTCCGGAACCCGTGCAGCACTGTCGGGCGGCACCACCATGGTGGTGGATTTCGTGCTGCCCAGCCCCGGGCAGGGGCTGCTCGATGCGCTCAAGATGTGGGACAACAAGTCGGGCCGGGCCAACTGCGATTATTCCTTCCACATGGCGGTGACGTGGTGGGGCAAGCAGGTGTTCGACGAGATGAAGGATGTGGTGGATCGCGGCATCACCACCTTCAAGCATTTCCTCGCCTACAAGGGCTCGCTGATGGTCAACGACGACGAGCTGTTTGCGAGCTTCAGTCGCTGCGCCGAGCTGGGGGCGCTGCCATTGGTGCATGCCGAGAACGGCGATGTGGTGGCCGAGATGACGACGCGGCTGCTGGCGGCGGGCAACACCGGACCCGAGGCGCACGCCTATTCGCGCCCGACGCAGGTCGAGGGCGAGGCCACCAACCGCGCCATCATGATTGCCGACATGGCCGGGGTGCCCCTTTATGTGGTGCACACCAGTTGCGAGGAAAGCCACGAGGCGATAAGGCGGGCGCGTCAGGCCGGCAAGCGGGTCTGGGGAGAGCCGCTGATCCAGTTTCTGACCCTCGATGAGTCGGAGTATTTCAACCAGGACTGGGACCATGCCGCGCGTCGGGTGATGAGCCCGCCGTTCCGCTCGAAGAAGCATCAGGACAGTCTCTGGGCCGGGCTGCAATCGGGCAGTCTGTCGGTAGTGGCGACCGACCATTGCAGCTTTACCACCGCCCAGAAGCGCGCCGGGCTGAAGGATTTCTCGAAAATCCCGAATGGCACCGGCGGGCTCGAGGACCGGATGCCGATGCTGTGGACGCACGGCGTCAACACCGGGCGGATCACCATGAACGAATTCGTGGCCGTGACTTCGACCAACATCGCCAAGATCCTCAACACTTACCCCAGGAAGGGCGCGGTGCTGGTGGGGGCGGATGCCGATCTGGTGGTGTGGGATCCGCAAAAGGAAAAGACCATTTCCGCCAAGACCCAGCAATCGGTGATTGATTACAACGTGTTCGAGGGCAAGCACGTAAAGGGGCTGCCGCGTTTCACGCTGACGCGCGGGCAGGTGGCGGTGGCTGACGGCGAGATCCGCACCCAGGAGGGGCATGGCGAGTTTGTCGCCCGACCGGCCAACCCGGCGGTGAACCGGGCGCTGTCGCAATGGAAGGAACTGACCGCGCCGCGCCCGATCGCGCGTGCCGGTATTCCTGCGAGTGGGGTGTGATGAAGGATACCACCCAAAATGCCGGGCCGGTGATCGAGGCGCGGGGCGTCGGGCTGACGTTCGAGACTGGCGACGGCCCGGTCCATGCCCTGAAAGACGTGACGCTGACCATCAGCAAGGGCGAGTTCGTCAGCTTCATCGGCCCGTCAGGCTGTGGCAAGACCACCTTCCTGCGCGCCATCGCAGCACTTGAGGTCCCGAGCGAAGGCCACCTGACGGTCAACGGCATGACCCCGGACCAGGCCCGACGCTCGCGCGCGTATGGCTATGTCTTTCAGGCGGCGGGGCTGTTTCCGTGGCGCACCATCGCGGGCAACATCCGGCTGCCGCTGGAGATCATGGGGTTCTCGCGTGCCGAGCAGGTGGAGCGGGTGCACAACGTGCTGCAACTGGTCGATCTGGAAGGCTTTGGCAAGAAATTCCCGTGGCAGTTGTCGGGCGGGATGCAGCAGCGTGCCAGCATCGCGCGGGCGCTGGCGTTCGATGCCCATCTGCTGTTGATGGACGAGCCCTTCGGCGCGCTGGACGAGATCGTGCGCGATCACCTCAACGAAGAGCTGCTGAAACTCTGGGCGCGGACCGGCAAGACCATCGGTTTTGTCACCCACTCGATCCCCGAGGCGGTTTACCTTTCGACCCGGATCGTGGTGATGTCACCTCGTCCGGGGCGGATCACCGACGTGATCGAAAGCCCGCTGCCGCGCGAGCGCCCGCTCGATATCCGCGACAGCAAGGCGTTCATCGATGTGGCGCACCGGGTGCGCGAAGGCTTGCGGGCGGGGCGGTCGGATGAAGAGTAGGGTTGCCCGATTGCAGCGCAGGTCTGCCCTGGCGAGCGGGAGGCGGGCATGAAGTCGGCCCTGCCGGTGGTGGTCGTGGTCGTGGTGATCATTGCGCTGTGGTATGGCGGCGCGGCCTGGCTAAACAGCCCCTGGGTCCATGATCAGGCGGCGCGGGCCGGGCACGAGGTCAGCCTGCCGGACTTGCTGGTGGCGACCATGCAGCAGGATCGACCGGTCTTGCCCGCACCGCATCAGGTGATCGCGGGGCTTTACGATGGCATCACCGGGCAGGCGATCAGCTCGAAGCGCAGCCTGGTCTATCACGCCTGGGTCACTCTTTCCGGCACCGTGTTCGGTTTTGTCATTGGCACCGTGCTGGGGATCGCGCTGGCGGTGGGGATCGTGCACAACAAGGCTATGGATTTAAGCGTGATGCCCTGGGCGATCGCCAGCCAGATGATCCCGATCATCGCGATTGCGCCAATGCTGGCGGTGGTGATGAATTCGCTGGGGGCACAGCCGATCGTGACCAAGGCGATCATCTCGGCCTATCTGAGCTTCTTTCCGGTGGTGGTGGGGATGGTCAAGGGGCTGCGCTCGCCCGACCAGATGCAGCTTGATCTGCTGCGCACCTACAATGCCAGCGCCAACACGACGCTCTGGTCGCTGCGGCTGCCCGCCTCGGTTCCCTATCTGTTCACCTCGCTCAAGGTCGGGATCGCGGCCGCGCTGGTGGGCGCGATCGTGGGCGAGCTCAATCAGGCGGCGGGGATCGGGGCGCGGCTGCTGAGCGGCAGCTATTACGGCCAGACGGTGCAGATCTGGGCCACATTGTTCATGGCGGCAACCATGGCGGCGGTGCTGGTGATGGCGATCGAACGAATCGAAGGCGTAACCCTGCGGCGGATGGGGATGGCACGATGACCTGGCTGGTGTTCGCCTTTGTGTTCTGGCTGGCGACCTGGCTGCTCAATGCCCGGCTGGCGCGCGCAAGCGGCCAACGCGCGGTGCGTCTGGCGGTGCCGCTGCTGTTCGGGATCACCTTGGTGGTGGTGTGGGAAGCGGTGGTGCGCGGTCTCGAGGTCAGCCCGATCATCCTGCCGCCGCCAAGTGCGGTGGCGGTCAGGTTTGCCGGCAGCCTGCCGCAGCTCTGGGGCGATTTCGTCCAGACCTTCGTGCGCGGGGCGCTAACGGGTTATCTGATCGGTTGTGCTGCGGCGGTGCTGACGGCGCTGGCCATCGACCGCTCGGTGTTTTTGCAACGCGGGCTGCTGCCAGTTGGCAACTTTGTTGCGGCGCTGCCGATTGTCGGGATCGCGCCGATCATGGTGATGTGGTTCGGGTTCGACTGGCAGTCGAAGGCCGCGGTGGTGGTGGTGATGGTGTTCTTTCCGGTGCTGGTGAATGCCGTCGCAGGCCTGGCGGCATCCGAGGTGATGCAGCGCGACCTGATGGCGACCTACGCCGCCAGCTACCGCCAGAGCCTGTTCAAGCTGCGTCTGCCGGCGGCGATGCCGTTCATCTTCAACGGCTTGAAGATTGCGGCGACACTGGCGCTGATCGGGGCGATCGTGGCCGAATTCTTTGGCAGCCCGATCCGCGGCATGGGATTTCGCATCAACGCCGAGATCGGCCAGTTGGGGCTGGACATGATCTGGGCCACGATTGCGGTTGCGGCATTGGCGGGATCGGCCTTTTATGGGCTGGTGGCGCTTATCGAGCGATGGGTGACGTTCTGGCACCCCTCGCAACGGAATTGACGGGTTTCAACAAGGCCCATGGAAAGGGGCCGCAACACGGAGGTTTACTAATGAAGAAAGTATTGACGGGGGCGTTTCTGGCCACGTTTGCGGCCGGGGGCGCGAATGCGGCGGACGATGTGACGCTGCAACTGAAATGGGTAACCCAAGCCCAGTTCGCGGGCTACTACGTGGCGCAGGCGCAAGGCTTTTATGCCGACGAGGGCCTGAACGTCACGATCCTGCCGGGCGGGCCCGATGTCGCGCCGGCCCAGGTGATCGCCGGCGGCGGTGCCGATGTGGTGATCGACTGGATGCCCTCGGCGCTGGCGGCGCGCGAAAAGGGGCTGGCGCTGGTCAACATCGCGCAGCCCTTCAAATCGTCGGGCATGATGCTGACTTGCCTCAAGGAAACCGGCATCACCAGCCCCGCCGATTTCGCTGACAAGACGCTTGGCGTGTGGTTTGGCGGCAACGAATACCCGTTCCTGAACTGGATGTCGCAGCTTGGCCTCAAGACTGATGGCTCGCCGGGCGGGGTGACGGTGCTCAAGCAGGGCTTCAACGTCGATCCGCTGCTGCAAAAGCAGGCGGCCTGCGTCTCGACCATGACCTACAACGAATACTGGCAGGTGATCGACGCCGGGATCGCACCCGAGGATCTGGTGACCTTCAAGTATGAGGATCAGGGGGTGGCGACGCTGGAGGACGGTCTTTACGTGATGGAAGACAACCTCAAGGATCCGGCCTTCGAGGACAAGATGGTGCGTTTCGTGCGCGCTTCGATGAAGGGATGGAAATGGGCCGAGGCCAACCCCGACGCGGCGGCGATGATCGTGCTCGAAAATGACGCGACCGGGGCCCAGACCGAAACCCACCAGAAGCGCATGATGGGCGAGATCGCCAAGCTGACGGCGGGCAGCAATGGCGCGCTGGACGAGGCCGACTATCAGCGCACCGTTGACAAGTTGCTGTCGGGCGGGTCGGACCCGGTGATCTCGGCCGCTCCGGTGGGGGCCTGGACGCATCAGATCACCGACAAGGCGCTGCAATAAGCCCGAGTGCGGTGAAGTGATCGGGGGCGCGTCCTGCGGGGCGCGCCCTTGGCACATTCGCATCACCCGCGCCGGCATGGCGGCGGCACGCCTTCACCACCACGCGGGCGCATGTGCAAGCTCGGCGATGGTCACACCCCTCGCGGTTAGGGCCGAATCCTTCCGCGCGCAGGCAACGCGGGTCATTTATGCCGTCCGAGGCGGGCCGCGATTTCAGCCCTTGCGGCGCGGCGGGCTGCTCGCCAGCGGATGATGCTCCAGCACCAGCGCCTTGAGGTGGGCATCAAGCACGTGGGTGTAGATCTCGGTGGTGGCAATGTCGGCGTGGCCAAGCAGGGTCTGGATCACCCGCAGATCGGCGCCACCGGCAAGCAGATGGGTGGCAAAGGCGTGGCGCAGGGTGTGCGGCGTGACCTTGCCCGGATCCACCCCCGCCTGCCCCGCGATCTGCTTGATCAGCAGGTAGAAATATTCGCGCGTGAGATGTCCGCCCTTCCCCCGGCTGGGGAACAGGTAGCGTGAGGTCGCCGCGCCGTCCTTGACGGCCGCCGCGTCAGTCGCATCGCGCGCCACCAGCCAATCGGTCAGCGCCGCGCGCGCGGGCGGCGACAGCGGCACCATGCGCTCGCGCCCGCCCTTGCCGCGCACCAGGATCATCTGTGGCTTGCCGCGCACCGCCGCCGCCGGCAGCTCGACCAGTTCCGAGACCCTCATCCCGGTGGCGTAGAGCAGCTCAACCAGTGCGCGGTTGCGAAGTTGATCGGCGGCGGACCGGCCGGTGTCGCGGGCCGCCGTCAGCAGAGCCTCGACCTCGGCAATCGTCAGGGTCTGGGGCAGGGAATGGTCCAGCCCCGGCCCGTGCAGCCGCAGCGCGGGGTTATCGGCGCGCCAGCCTTCCTCGACGGCAAAGCGGAAAAGCTGGCGGATCGACGCCAGCCTGCGCGCGCGGGTGGCCTTGGCCAGACCCTGATCGGCGCAGAACGTCAGGTAGGCCTCGACCATGGCCTTGGTGGCGCTGGCGAGATCGCTGCGCGGGGCCAGCCAGGCGGCAAAATCGCCGAGGTCGCGCCCATAGGCCAGTTGGGTGTTGCGCGCCGCCCCCTGCTCGGCCGCCTGGGCGGCAAGAAAGGTGGCAATCCAGCGCGTGGCGGTCGCCTCAATCATGGCTCAGCCCCGCCGTTCCAGCATCAGCAGCTCCAGCGCGGTGCGGCGCGTCACGTCTTCCAGCCCGACCGCGCGCAGCGCCGACAGCCCTTCCGTCACGCCGCGCAGATCGCCCTGCACCCCGCGCCCGATGCTGTCGATCGCGCTCAGCAGCGCCTCGCCCAGCCGGTGCTCGGCCAGGAGGGCGGTGACCTCGGGCGAGGGATGCGGGTCGAGGAAAGCAGGGGCGATGGCGCGGGCCATGCTGTCGGGGGCGACAAGACCTCGCACCGAGCCGCGCGCGAGGCCGATCAGAAAGGCCTCAAGGCTGTCTCGCGGGGTGCGATCAAGCGCCGCGCGCTCGTAGTGGTCCGACAGCAGCATGATTCGGAACGCCAGTGCCCCGGCGTCGCCCGCGAGCGAAAGCTGATGCAGCGGGTCGGCGTAAAGGGCGGCAAACGGCACCTCGAGTTCAACCTCGGTCATCCGCGCCCAGGCCTGCGGCAGGGTTTGCGCCACGGCAACCGGGTCGGCCTTGGTCATCGCGGCATCGAAGAGCTGGAACGCCGCGACCCGATCCCAAACCCCGCCCGATGCGGCGGGCATCCGCTCGGTGTAAAGCCCGAGCAGCTGGTTGGGGGCAATTGCCCCGGCACGGGTCAGGCGCTCGGCGGCCTCGATCCGGGCTTTCCAGCCCGACTGTTCGCTGAGTTCGGCATTGGCAAACGCCAGTGGCAGCCCGCCGGTCGGCAGCGGCTCGCCGATCGCCTCGAACAGGCGCCAGACCAGCGGCGTCAGTTTTTCGGGGGGGGGCAGATTGGCCTCGCCCTCGAACAGGGCGGTGTCGAGAAAGCGCGACAGCAGCGCGTCTTCTTCGGCGCTGACAAAGCCCAGCGCCTGGGCGGTGCGCAATGTCAGGGCAGCGGCGTTCCAGTCGCCGGCGCGCGCGAGGCAGAAGATGCGGGCGGGAAAGGTGGGGGCAAGGTCGGGCGAGGCGCGCATCACCTGACAGGCGCGATCTTCGGTGCCGGTCAGCAGGGCGGCATCAAAGCTGCGGCGAAACAGGTCGGGCGTGGTGGCCCCCGACGCCTGCAACAGCGCCGTCGCCGGTTCCAGCGCGCCAAGGTCCAGGAGCTTGTCGATCCGGGCCAGCAGCAGCACGCCGCGCCCACCGGCGTCGGGCGGTGGGTCAGCCTCGGCCAAGAGCAGGGTGATCAACAGTTCTTGCAGGGCGGGCAGGGCGTCGGTGCGTGCCGCGGTAAGTCTTTCGGCAATGGTGGTGGCGCTGCCCGGCCCCCACAGCGCGCGCGGCAGGCCGGTGGCCTGCGGTGGCAACAGCCCCACCGCATCGGGCGAGGGGCCGCCCAGCACCGAAACCGACACATCGCCCGGCACCCCGCCGCCGGCGACCGAAGGCTCAACCGGGGTCGGGGCGGCCACCGGGGTGGCCAGCGATTGCGACAGCCAGTCGATCGCCGATAACGGCGCCTCGGCGCGGGCTGGCAGGTCAGCGATCAGTGCCAGGACCAGCATCACCGCAGCCAGTTTCGGTTCAGTTGGCATCCAGTGTCACCGGTTGCGTCACTTGCGACTGCACTGGTGCGAGATCAGCCAGATAGGCATAGGCCGCAAGACCGATGAAGCCCAGCACCGCCAGCCCGCCAAGCGCCTTGATGATCCGTCCCATGAAATGTCCTTTGCTGCTCGGGCGGTTCTTGCCCCGTTGCCACTTGGTGGCGGCCGAGGATGGTATTGCGCGATTATATATGGCATTTGCGCCAAGTTCACGCCATTCAGGCAAAAACACTGCGGTTTGGCGGGGCACCGCCGCCGCCGGCGGGGAGAGACGGGCGCAACCATGGAGCGGCTGGCGAAAACGGTGGTGCTGGTGGGCATGATGGGGGCGGGCAAGACCGCCGTTGGCACCCAGCTTGCCCGCATCCTGAACGTGCCGTTTCGCGATTCGGACGGTGAAATTGTGGCGGCGGCACAACAATCGATCGCCGAGATCTTCGAGCGCGACGGCGAGGCGTTCTTTCGCGCCCGCGAAACCGAGGTGCTGGCGCGCCTGGTGCGGGGGGCGCCTTGCGTGCTCTCAACCGGCGGCGGGGCCTTCATGGCGGCGGCCAATCGGGCGCTGATCGGGGCCAGCGCGGTTTCGGTCTGGCTGCGCGGAGACCTTGAGCTGCTGTGGCAGCGGGTGCGCCACAAGGCGACCCGCCCGCTGTTGCAGACCGCCAACCCGCGCGAGACCCTGCGCGCACTTTATGACGCGCGGGTTCCGGTCTATGCTCTGGCCGATCTGGCCGTGGACGCGGCGGCCGATCTGTCGATCGAGGATATGGCGCTGCGGGTGAAAACGGCACTGCTGGCGCGCCCGGATGTGTGGCAAGGGAAGGCTTGAATGGGTGTGGACCTGGTCGAGGTGGCGCTTGGCGCGCGCCGTTACGAGGTGCGGATCGGGGCGGGGCTGGTGGCACGCGCCGGGGCCGAGATTGCCCCCCTGCTGCACCGCCCCCGGGTGGCGGTGGTGACGGATGAAACCGTGGCCGCACTTCACCTGCCAACCCTGGCTCAGGGCATGGCGGCAGAGGGCATCGAGATGGTGGCGCTGACCCTGCCGCCGGGCGAGACCACCAAGGCCTGGCCGCAGTTCACCGCTTGTGTCGAATGGCTGCTGGCCGAGAAGGTCGAGCGCCGCGATGTGGTGGTGGCCTTTGGCGGCGGGGTGGTGGGCGATCTGGTGGGCTTTGCGGCGGCGGTGCTGCGTCGCGGGGTGCGGTTCGTGCAGATCCCGACTACTCTGCTTGCGCAGGTTGACAGTTCGGTCGGGGGCAAGACCGGGATCAACACCGCCCACGGCAAAAATCTGGTCGGGGCGTTTCATCAGCCCAGCCTGGTGCTGGCCGACACAACAGTGCTGGCCACCCTGCCTGCGCGCGACTTTCTGGCGGGTTACGGCGAGGTGGTGAAATATGGCCTGCTGGGCGACGCCGGGTTTTTCGACTGGCTGGAAGTCAACGCCCCGGCGATGGCGGCGGGCGACCTTGTGCTGCGCCAGCAGGCGGTGCGGCACGCGGTGGCGATGAAAGCCGGGATCGTGGTGCGCGACGAGCATGAAGCCGGCGAGCGGGCACTGCTGAATCTCGGCCATACCTTCGGCCATGCGCTGGAAAAGGCCACCGGATACGGCGCGCGGCTGCTGCATGGCGAAGGGGTGGCGGTCGGTTGCGCGCTGGCGTTTCAGCTCAGCCAGCGGCTGGGGCTTTGTGCGCAAGAGGCCCCCAGCCGGGTGCGTGCCCATCTGCGGGCGATCGGGATGAAGGTCGATCTCGCCGACATCGCGGGTGATCTGCCAGGGGCCGAGGCGCTGATGGCGCTGATGGCGCAGGACAAGAAGGTGGTCGATGGCCGCCTGCGCTTCATTCTGGTGCGTGGCATCGGTCAGGCGTTTGTCGCATCCGACGTGCCGGGCGAGACGGTGCAGGCGGTGCTGAGCGAAGCGCTGGCGCCGCGGCGGTAGAGCAGGGGAATCCTTGCCGAAAGCGGCGTTCGCACCTTCGTTTCTTGCCTGATTTCCAACGGCCGGGCCAAGCCCTACCTCTCCTGCCCTGCGACCTCTGGCCTTCGGGCAAGGGACCGGGCGTCCTTGCACTGCAAGGCCGCTGATCCGGTCCCGGTGCCCGGGTACCGGGGCCGGTCGGGTTGAGAGGCCGTGAAGCAAACCTCGCCAAGTGCGAAAAAGCCGCGCGAGGTTGCCCCCGCGCGGCCGAATTTGGATCAGCGCAGGATCAGAGGTCTTCGCCCTCTTGCGCGGCACCCATTTCGTCGAACAGTTCGGCAATCTCGAAATCGGCCGCCGCTTCGGCTTCGGCCGCCAGTTCCTTGACCGATTTGCCCGAGGCCTGAAGTTCGGCTTCTTCCGCCGAACGGGCGACGTTGAGGGTGATCTTGACCGACACCTCGGGGTGCAGCACCACCGACACCGTGTGCAGGCCCAGTTCCTTGATCGGACGATCCAGCACGACCTGATTGCGGTTCACCTTGAAGCCGGCCTCGGTTGCGGCCTGGGCGGCGTCACGGGTGGTAACCGAGCCATAAAGCGCGCCCGAATCCGAGGCCGAGCGGATCGCCACGAACACCTGGCCGTCAAGCCTGGCGGCAACGGTTTCGGCTTCCTTGCGGCTTTCCAGGTTTTCGGCTTCGAGGTGAACCTTGCGCGTCTCGAAGGTCGCAATGTTGGCGGCATTGGCGCGCAGCGCCTTGCCTTGCGGCAACAGGTAGTTGCGCCCGTAGCCGTCCTTGACGTTGACGACTTCGCCCATCTGGCCCAGCCGGGCCACGCGTTGAAGCAGGATGACTTGCATGATGGTTGCTCCTTACTTCACGGCATAGGGCAGCAGCGCAAGAAAGCGGGCGCGTTTGATGGCGCGTGCCAGTTCGCGTTGCTTGATGGCCGAGACGGCGGTGATGCGAGACGGCACGATCTTGCCACGCTCGGATAGATAGCGTTGCAGGGTGCGGGTGTCCTTGTAGTCGATCGCCGGTGCATTGTCGCCCGAGAACGGGCAGACCTTGCGACGGCGGAAAAACGGTTTGGTCGCCATTTCAAATGGTCCTTTCCTGTCTGGGGATCAACGCCGCGGGCCGCCGCCAAAGCCGCCACGGTCACCGCCAAAGCCGCCACGGTCACCGCCGAAGCCGCCACGGTCACCGCCGCTGCGTTCGGGACGATCACCAAAGGCGGGGCGTTCGCGGCGCTCGCCGCCAAAGCCGCCTTCGGGCCGGTCGCCACGGTCGCGCTCGTCACGCTTCTGCATCTGGACCGAGGGCCCTTCGGCATGGGCATCGACCTTGATGGTCAGCACCCGCATCACGTCATCGTGCAGGCGCATCAGACGCTCCATTTCCTGCACCGCGGCCGAGGGCGCGTCGGTTTTCAGAAAGGCATAATGACCCTTGCGGTTCTTGTTGATCTTGTAGGCCATGGTCTTGACGCCCCAATACTCGGACTCGACGACCTTGCCGCCGTTATCCGCGAGAATGGTCGAGAAGTGTTCGATCAGGCCTTCGGCCTGCACGCTGGACAGGTCCTGGCGCGCAATCATGACATGCTCGTAAAGCGGCATGTGGACTCCGTTCTTCGGGGTGCATTTCAAAGGTCGGGCGTCTGCCTGCCGCTGCCCGGCCACGAGAGGCTGCACCGTTCATCATCATCTGCGGCAAGATGCGGTCCTTTACACGCGCCCGCCGCGCGGTGCAAGCGCAAAGCGGGCAGCAAGCGGTGGCGTCGGCCCGCGGGGCTGATTGCACAAGCGCCTGTGCCATTGTATGCGCATGGGGCAATCGCAAGGAGCCGCAGATGAGCCAGGCATTCGTATTTCCGGGGCAGGGGGCGCAGACGATCGGGATGGGGCGGGCGCTGGCCGACCGCTATCCGGCTTCGAAAGCGGTGTTCGACGAGGTTGACGCGGCGTTGGGCGAAAAGCTGTCGGCGCTGATCTGGGACGGCAGCGCCGAGGATTTGACCCTGACCCGCAATGCCCAACCCGCGCTGATGGCGACCTCGATCGCGGCGCTGCGCGCACTTGAAGCCGAGGGGGTGACGGTCGAGCGCGCGGCCTTCGTGGCCGGGCACAGCCTCGGGGAATATTCGGCGCTATGCGCCGCCGGGGCGCTGGGGCTGGCCGATACGGCACGGCTGTTGCGCACGCGGGGGGCCGCGATGCAGGACGCGGTGCCGGTGGGCGTCGGGGCGATGGCGGCGCTGCTGGGGCTTGATTTCGCGACCGCGACCGAGGTCGCAGCCGAGGCGGCGCAGGGTGAAGTTTGTCAGGCGGCCAATGACAATGATCCCGCCCAGGTGGTGGTCTCGGGCCACCGCGGTGCGGTCGAGCGGGCCTTGGTCATCGCCAAGGCGCGCGGGGCAAAGCGGGCGCTGCTGTTGCCGGTCAGCGCGCCGTTCCATTGCGCGCTGATGCAGCCCGCTGCGGCGGTGATGGCAGATGCGCTGGCGGGGGTGGTGATCCGGGCCCCGCAGGTGCCGGTGGTGGTCAACGTGCGCGCCGAAGCCGTAACCGAGTCCGACCGCATCCGCGCCCTCTTGGTGGCGCAGGTGACGGGATCGGTGCGCTGGCGCGAATCGGTGCTGTGGATGCAGGGTGCCGGTGTGACCGAGTTCTGGGAGATCGGGGCCGGCAAGGCCCTGTCGGGCATGATCAAGCGCACCGCACCGGGTGCCGCGACCCGCGCCGTAGGCACGCCCGAGGACGTGGCGGCGGCGGTGGCGGGCTAGGGTTCACCAAGGGTGGCGAGCGCCACCTGCGAAGCCGCTTCCTGTCATGCCGGATTCCCGCGTCCTTCGCAAAAGCTTGCGCCTTTGCCAGGCGGCCCTGATGCAAGGCGCCCGGCGGCGTTTCGGCTCCGCTGCCCGGCCTGCGGGCAAGCCGATCATTGCATCCGGGGTTGCGCGTTTTGCGGAATTGATGGTGCCCAGAGCCGGAATCGAACCAGCGACACGCGGATTTTCAGTCCGCTGCTCTACCAACTGAGCTATCTGGGCCCGCCGATCAGAATTACTGGTCGGAGTGGCGCGTTGATATGTCAGGCGCTTGCGGCTGTCCAGAGGGTTTGCGCGAAAACCACGGGCGGGCCGCGCTGAAGGCGTTGGGCCCGGACCGCAGCGCTAGCCTGACCTTGAGGGCAGGCGACCGCCCGGGTGGGCGCGTACGCTTCTGCGGTCGGGCGGGCGGGCACATGCCTGGGCCGCAGAGCGTCCCGGGCGGGGTGGCTACGACTGGCGGCGACAGGTTCTAGTGCGGGCGCCGAGCGGCTGGGGAAATGGGGGTGGGCGCGTCGTCCGATCCGTCTTCGGCGGGGATCACGTAACGCCCTTTCAGCCAGCGGCCAAGATCGACATCGGCGCAGCGGCGTGAGCAGAACGGGCGGTAGGTCGCATCGGTCGGTTTGCCGCAGATCGGGCAGCTCATCGCAGCACCCCAGCCAGCGGCAGACGGTCGCGCTTGCGCACCAGTTCGAACAGCCCGAGCGGGGTCCAGCCCGCCAGGCTGGTCTCGGCCGACTCGCCCTTGAAGGCGGCACGCAGCACCTGATCGAGCACGGCGCGGTCCTTCTTGGGCATTGGCGCGAAATCCACCACCACCTGCCCGCCAAGGCCGCGCAGCCGCAACTGGCGCGCCAGATCCCGGGCGGCGGCGATATTGGCCTTGAGCGCGGCGGCCGGGCTGGTATCGGGGCCGGTGTTGACATCGACCGCCACCAGCGCGCGGGTTGGCTCGATCATCATGTGGCCACCGCCGGGCAGCGACACCGCAGGCACCAGCACCGCCTCGACCATTTCGCGCACGCCATGGCTGGCAAAGGCGCCCTCGGCATCAGCCACCGCGTCGGGCGCCGGGTCGCACCAGTCGCGCCACGCAATCTCTTGCGCCAGCGCGCCTTCGACCAGCAGTTCCGGCCCGCCGTCAAGATTGGCCAGCACCGCCTGCGCCAGATCGCGCATGGCCGCGATATCGGCGGCAATGTCGGCGGGGTCGGCGATCTCGCAGGTCGAACGCAGGATCAGCCCCAGCTCCGGATCGGCCGCTGCCATCGCCTGCGCGGCGAGTTCCGCAAGCGCTGCCCGGGTCACCTCAAGGTGGATGCGGCGCGAGATGTTGTGCCCCGGTGCCCCCGGCGTGACAATGGCATAGCGGCTTTTGAACAACAGGCGGGTGGTGACCGGCACCGCCTTGCCTGGCTCGGCCACGCCCGACACCTGCACCAGAAGGCGCTGACCGGGGGCCACGCCCGAGACCTGGCGCAGAAAGCCCGAATCCCCGTGCGGCAGGCGCACAAACACGCCGCCCTGGCCTTTCATCGGGCGATCCGCCACGGCGCGATAGGTCGCCCCCGGCAGCGGCGCATCATCCGCCGGGTCGATCAGGAACTCCTGCAACTGCCCGTCCACGATCAGCGCTGCCGCCGCCTGCCCGCCGATCTGATCAAGGGCGATGAGACGACCTTTCATCTCTGGCTCCGGTAAAGCGGATAGCCTGCGCTCGCCAGCAGGGCGGCGGTTTCGGCCAAGGGCAATCCGACCACCGCGGTAAACGACCCCGAAATCCACGGAATGAACGCCCCCGCCAGACCCTGAATGCCGTAACCGCCGGCCTTGCCCTGCCACTCGTTGCTGGCGAGATAGGCGTTGAGCTCAACGTCCGACAGCCGCTTCATCCGCACCACGCACGTCACCTCGCGGGCCCACATCCTTGCGCCCCGGCGCAGCGCCAGCGCGGTGATCACCTGATGCCTGCGCCCGCCAAGAGCCACCAGACATGCCGCCGCCTGCCCGGCATCCGCGGGCTTGCCCATGATCCGGCGACCAAGCGCCACCGTCGTATCGGCGCAAAGCACGATGTCATCGGCATCAGCCACCACCGCGGCCGCCTTTTCGCTTGCAATGCGGGCCGCGTAGGGGCGCGGCAACTCGGCCCGGTGCGGGGTCTCGTCCACATCGGCGGGCTGCACCACATCCGGCACTACCCCAAGCTGCGCCAGCAACGCGAGCCGACGCGGGCTGGCCGAGCCAAGGATCAGGCGCACACCGCGCGCCACCGGTCCATTGCTGGTCACTTGAAGCGATAGTTGATGCGACCCTTGGACAGATCGTAGGGGGTCATTTCCACCTGCACCTTGTCGCCCGCCAGAACCCGGATCCGGTTCTTGCGCATCTTGCCCGCCATCACGGCGATCAACTCGTGGCCATTGTCCAGCTCGACCTTGAATGTCGCGTTCGGCAGCAGTTCCTTCACGACACCGGGAAATTCGAGCAATTCTTCTTTGGCCATGGTCTCTCCAACAGGGGCAGACCCGCAAGGGCGCGGGACTGCGCGGGTAATGCGCCGGGATTGGCCGATTTTCAAGGGAAAAATGTCCGCCCCGGCGCGCAGGCAAGCGATGCCGCGGCGGGGTAGAGCGCTTATCCGTCCCTTGCGGCCCGTCTGCGCGAGATGCGGCGAAGTGCGAGCGCAAACGCGCGATGCGCGGCCAGTTCAGCTTGCGGTGGCATCGGGCGGGCCGAACCGCGCCACCATCCGCCCGATGATCTGGTCGCGTGCCTGACGGTAGGCGGTCAGCTTGGTCTCGCGGCCCTCGCCCAGCCCGGTCGGGTCGAGGATCGGCCAGTATTCCACCGTCAGATGGAAATGGCGCGGCAGTTCCTGTGCCAGAACCAGACTGGCGGGCGACAGGGCGATAATCAGATCGAAGCCGGACAGATCGTCACCCCACGCCTTCATCTCGGCGAAACTGCGGGCGCGGTGGCCATCAAGCTCGATCCCCACCTCGCGGCACACCGCGATCGAGAACCCGTCCACCTCGCGGTCGTTATGCACTCCGGCCGACTGCACATAGGCGCGCTGGCCGTAGAATTTCTTCATCAGCGCCTCCGCCATGGGCGAGCGCACCGCGTTGTGGTCGCAGCAAAACAGCACTGCCGAGGGAAAGTCGGTCGTCACCCCTAGCCCCAATGCAGCACGCAGATCAGGGTGAACAGGCGTCGCGCGGTAGCGATATCGACCCGGGCCTTGCCGTCGAGCCGTTCCTGCAACACCCTCGCCCCTTCGTTGTGGATGCCGCGCCGGGCCATGTCAATCGCCTCGATCTGGCTGGGGGGCAGACGCTTGACCGCCTCGAAATAGCTTTCGCAGATCTGGAAGTAATCCTTGACCACCTGCCGGAAAGGACCAAGCGACAGGTGGAACTCGCCCACCTTTTCCGCGCCTTCGGTCGCCACATCGAACACCAGCCGCCCGTCGCGAATGGCAAGGTGCAGCCGGTAGGGGCCGCTCGGTGCCGCGCGCTCCTCCCGGGCAGGCAGGGAAAAGCTGTTGTCGTCGAGCAGATCGAAGATCGCGACCTTGCGCTCCTGCTCGATGGCCGGGGTGGGGCGGGCGAGGCCGCGCTCGTCGATCTCGACGTGGCAGATGCGGTCAGTCATCACTGCCCCGCGCGCCCGCATTCAACCGCGCGAGCCGCGCGCGCACCGACAGCCCATGCGCTTCAAGGCTTTCCGAGTTTGCCAGCCGCTCAGCCGCCGGGCCGATCGCGCGCAGCGCTGCCGGGGTCATCCGCGCGAGCGTGGTGCGTTTGAGGAAATCGAGCACCGACAGGCCGCTCGAGAAACGAGCCGAGCGGGCGGTGGGTAGCACGTGGTTCGGCCCGCCCACGTAATCGCCGATCGCTTCCGGGGTCCATGCCCCAAGAAAGATCGCTCCGGCATGGGTGATCCGCGCTGCCAGCGCTTCGGGGTCGGCCACGCAAAGCTCCAGATGTTCGGGGGCGAGCCGGTCGGCAAGCGCCGCCGCCTGATCGAGATTGCGCACCGTGATCACCGCGCCATAGTCGCGCCAACTGGCCCCCGCGATGTCCCGCCGCACCAGCGCCTTCAGCCGGGTCTCGACCGCCGCTACCACCGAGCGCGCAAAATCCGCGTCATCGGTGATCAGGATCGACTGGGCGCTGGCGTCGTGCTCGGCCTGGCTCAGCAGATCAAGCGCCACCCAGTCGGGGTCGTTGTCGTGATCGGCGATCACCAGAATTTCCGATGGTCCGGCGATCATGTCGATCCCCACCCGGCCGAACACCCGCCGCTTGGCCGCCGCGACATAGGCGTTGCCCGGCCCGGTGATCTTGTCCACCGGCGCGATGGTCTCGGTGCCGTAGGCCAGCGCCGCGATCGCCTGTGCTCCACCGATGCGGTAAATCGTGTCCACTCCGGCGATCTGCGCCGCCAACAGCACCAGCGGGTTGACCACCCCGCCCGGTGTCGGGCAGCAGATCACCAGCCGCTCGACCCCCGCCACCCGCGCCGGAATTGCATTCATCAGCACCGACGACGGATAGGACGCGAGGCCCCCCGGCACATAAAGCCCGGCCGCCCCGACCGACCCCCAGCGCCAGCCCAAGCTTGCCCCGGCATCATCTTGCCAGCGCTGATCGACCGGCATCTGACGCGCGTGGTAGGCCCTGATGCGCTCGGCCGCGAGTTCCAGCGCGGCGCGGTCTTCGTCTGCGACCCGCGCCACCTCGGCGGCAATCTCGCCCGGCGAAAAAGCCAGCCGGTCGGGGGTCAGGAGCAGCCGGTCGAAGCGCGCCGTCAGTTCGATCACCGCCGCGTCGCCGCGCGCCCGCACCTCGGCAATGATCGCTGCCACCGCCGCATCGACATCCGGGGCGTCCTCGCGCTTCATCGCCAGAAGTGCTGCAAAGGCCGCGTCGAAGCCCGGCGCTGAGGTATCCAGAAACTGCGGCATGGCCAAGACTCCTGTTTCAGCGAACCCATAGCGCGCCCCGTCCGCTGCCTCAAGCGCCACCGGCCCCTATCCCTATGGCCGCAAGGCAGAGGGTCGGGCCTGGCTGAGCCGTCAAAATCAGGCCGCCCTTGCCTGCCCCCGACAGTCGCGCGCTTTCAGGTGATTTCTTCCAGCCGTTCCTTTGAGAGGTCACCCGGCACGATCGTGATCGGAATCGGCAGGCTGCCAGAGTTGCGGCTCATCTGGGTGACCAGCGGCCCCGGCCCCGATTTTTCGGTGCCCGCCCCCAGCACCAGCACCCCGATGGTCTGGTCCTCTCGCACCTGCGCCAGAATTTCGGCCGCCGGGTCGCCCTCGCGGATCACCAGCTCGGGGTTGATGCCCTTACGGTCCCGCATCCACTTGGCGAAAACCTCGAAATGCGCCGCGATACGCTCGCGCGCCTCCGCCCGCATCAGATCGGCGACCCCCATCCAGTGCTGATATTCCTCGGGTGGCACGACCGACAGGATCTGCACCCCCGCCCCGGTATGGGCTGCCCGCAGCGCGGCAAACCGCATCGCGTTCAGGCATTCGCGGCTGTCGTCCAGCACCACCAGAAACTTGCGCATCCTGCTCTCCCCGCATCGCCGGATCATGGCCGATCCGCCCCCCGGCTGGCAAGCGCCTTACGCCGCGCTGTGGGCCCAATCCATGTAGAGCTGGCGCGCCCGGCGGGTAACCGGCCCGTGCTGGTAATGGCTGCCGTCGAATTCGCGCACCGGTGTGACCTTGGCAAAGTTGCCCGACAGGAACACTTCATCGGCACCGTGGAAATCGTCGAAGCTTAGCACCGCCTCGCGCACCTCGATGCCATCGGCGCGCAGATTGGCGATGTGGCGGGCGCGGGTGATGCCCGACAGGAAGGTGCCGTTGGCGATCGGGGTGAAGGCCACCCCGTCCTTGACCATGAAGACGTTGGCGGTGGCGGTTTCGGCCACGTTGCCCATTGCGTCGGCCACCAGAGCATTGCCGAAGCCCTTGGCCTTGGCCTCGACCAGCATCCGGGCGTTGTTGGGGTAGAGACAGCCCGCCTTGGCGTTGCACACACTGTCCTCCAGCACCGGGCGGCGAAAGCGGGTGCGGGTGAGGGTGATGGTGGCATCGGCGGCGGGCATCGGCACCGCCTCGAGGCACAGCGCGAAGCCGGTCGAATTTTCCTTGGGCGAAACCCCCAGCTCAGAGCCGTCGAGCGCCCAATACATCGGCCGGATATAGACCGCCTGATCCTTGCCGTAAGCCCGCAACCCCTCGCGCGCGAGCCCGGCTATCTCATCGGCCACCAGCGTCGGGGTAATCATCAGCGCCGCGGCCGAGCGGTTGACCCGGGCGCAATGGGCCTCGAGGTCGGGCGCCACCCCGTCGAACCAGCGCGCCCCGTCGAACACCGAACTGCCCTGCCAGGTGCCGTGATCTGCCGCGCGCATCACCGCCACGTCGCCGTCATGCCAGCGCCCTTCGAACCAGGTGCGGATGTTCTTGCCGAATGCCATGTCACTCCCCTCCAAGTTTGCGCCACTCAATCACACAGGCGGGTCAAGGTCCAGCACGCCGCTCAGCGCTCGCTGGCGCGCGCTTTTCGCTTCTCACTGGCACAAATATCCCCGCCGGAGGCGTCCGGCCGCGCCGCAAGAGAGATATTTGTGCCAGTGAGAAGGTCGGGGCAGCGGAGAGGCCCGGAAGGGCGGATGAGCGGGCGGTCAGACGGCGCAGGCCAGCAGGGCGGCAAGATCGAGCCGGGCCGTGATCATCGCAAGCTTGCCGGCGCTGTCGCGCGGCCATTCGGCTTCGGGGCGGTCGCGGTAAAGCTCGACCCCGTTGCCGTCAGGGTCGGTAAGGTAGAGCGCTTCCGAGACGCCGTGATCGGATGCCCCGTCGAGTTCGATCCCGGCCTCGATCACCCGCTTCAGCACCGCGCCAAGGCTGGCGCGGTCGGGATAAAGGAAGGCGGTGTGATAAAGCCCGGTATGGCCGGGCGGCGGCGGGGTGGCGCCGCGGCTTTCCCAGGTGTTGAGGCCGATATGGTGGTGGTAGCCCCCGGCCGACAGGAATGCCGCCTGTGTGCCGAGGCGCTGCTGGACCTCGAACCCCAGAACACCGCAGTAGAAGGCGATGGCGCGGTCGATGTCGGCGACTTTAAGATGGACGTGGCCGATCCGGGTTGCGGCGGGCGCGAGGCGAGACGGCGGGAGGGGCATGGCGGATCTCCTTATGCCCGTCTGAATATGGTCTTGAGCCGAGACCCGGAAAGAGCCGGTTTGCGCACAGGCTCTGCGCGAAGGCGGTGATTTGCCCGATGCGCCGGTGACAGCCGGGTGCCCGGCCGCTCAGCGCCCGGATGGCTGGTGTTGGCGCGACCGGATCATGCCGACGATGTCATAGACCTGATCGAGGATCGGGCGGGCAATTGCCTCGGCGCGGTCGGCACCGGTGCCAAGGATGCGGTCGATCTCGGCCGGATCCTGCATCAGGCGGGTCATCGCGGTCGAGATCGGCGCGAGGCGCGCCACCGCCAGATCGGCCAGCGCCGGCTTGAAGGTGCCGAACTGGGCTCCTGCGTATTGCGCAATCACCGCCTCGGGTGTGAGATCGGCCAGCGCCGCATAGATGTTGACCAGATTGCGCGCCTCGGGCCGGTCGCGCAGGTCGGCCAGGGTTTCGGGCAGCGGTTCGGGGTCGGTCCTGGCCTTGCGGATCTTCTTGGCGATGGTGTCGGCGTCGTCGGTCAGGTTGATGCGCGACTGATCCGACGGGTCGGATTTCGACATCTTCCTGGTGCCGTCGCGCAGGCTCATCACCCGGGTTGCTGCGCCTTCGATCACCGGCACGGTCAGGGGAAAGAAATCCACTCCGTAGTCATTATTGAACTTGATCGCGAGGTCGCGGCAAAGCTCGAGGTGCTGCTTTTGATCCTCGCCCACCGGCACGTGGGTGGCCTTGTAGGCCAAGATGTCGGCGGCCATCAGGGCGGGGTAGGCGTAAAGCCCGAGGCTGACGTTTTCGCTGTTCTTGCCGGCCTTGTCCTTGAACTGGGTCATCCGGCTCATCCAGCCCAGCCGGGCGATGCACGAGAAGATCCAGCCCAGCTCGACATGGGCGGTGACCTGGCTCTGGTTGAACAGGATCGAGCGGCCGGGATCGATTCCGGCCGCAATGAAGGCGGCCGCCGCCTCGCGCGTGGCGTGGCGCAGCTTGGCGGGGTCTTGCCAGACCGTGATCGCGTGCATGTCAACCAGGCAATAGATGGTCTCGATGCCTTCGTTCTGCTTTTCGACAAAACGTTTCAGCGCGCCAAGATAGTTGCCCAGAGTCAGCCCGCCGGAAGGCTGGATGCCCGAGAAGATGCGCGTGGAAAAGGTCGCTGGCGCGCGCGTCGGCTCTGACATGGCAGACTCCATCTGGATATTGTTGCGCCTGTCGCATATCGCTGGGGGCCGGGGGCGTCAATCGGTCGCCCGAGGGGGTGCCGCCCATGCCACGAGATCACAATGCCGCACCGCTGAACCCGCTGCCGCCGGTGGTGTGGTTGCTGGCGCTGCCGATCATCGCAATGGAGGTGGTGCTGGCGCTTGGTGCGCGCGGGCTGGTGGGGGGGGCGCAGGCGATCGGCTGGCGGCTGGACGCGGTGCAGCGCTTTGCCTTTTCGCCCGACTACCTGAGGGCGATGTGGGATCAGGGGCAGTATCCGCTGGACGGGCTGATGCGCCTTGTCAGCTATCCGCTGGTGCATGGCAGCTTTAGCCATGCGCTGTTCACGGTGGTGTTTCTCCTGGCCCTGGGCAAGATGGTGGGCGAGGTGTTCCGGCCATGGGCGGTGCTGGCGGTGTTCTTTGGCGCGGCGGCGGTGGGGGCGCTGGTCTATACGCTGGTGCCGGTGACCCAAGCGCCGCTGCTCGGGGCCTATCCGCCGGTTTACGGGCTGATCGGGGCGTTCACCTTTCTGCTCTGGGTCAAACTCGCGGCGGTGGGGGCCAACAAATACCGCGCCTTCAGCCTGATCGGGTTCCTGCTCGGGTTCCAGTTGGTGGCCGGCCTGATGTTCGGCGGCGGTTGGGATTGGGTGGCGGAACTGGCCGGCTTTGTCACCGGCTTTGCCCTGTCCTTCGTGGTCAGTCCCGGAGGCTGGGCGCGGGTGATGCAGAAGTTGCGTCAGCGCTGACGCCGCATCAGGCTGCGGAAATCGCCGATGTGAAAGGCACCGAGCAGAATTCCGCTGGTGAAATAGGCCAGCATCCCGGTCGCCACCAGCAGCGCCAGCCCCAGATAGCGCCAGCCCTGGGTGCCCAGCATCGGCCCCAGCACTAGTGTTGCCCCCGACAGCACCGCCCCCATCACCAGCGCGGCCGCAACGATGCGCGGCAGGCGGGCGCGCAAGCGCTGGTCTGGCCGCGCCGCCTCGCCCATCCCGCGCGCGCCGCGCCAAAGCTGCCAGACCATCACCCAGGCCGAGACGGTGGTGGCCAGCGCGGCGGCAAAGAATCCCAGCACCGGCGTCAGCCCGACCGCGAAACCGGCGTTCGCCACCATCGCGACCACGGCATAGCGGAACGGGCGGCGGGTATCCTCGCGCGCGTAGTAAAGCGGCTGCAACACCTTGTGCAGCACGAAGGCGGGCAGGCCCGCGCCATAGGCCGCCAGCGCCAGCGCGGTGTTGGCGGTATCATCCGGCCCGAACGCGCCGCGCTGGAACAGCACCGAGATCAACGGCAACGCCAGCACCGCCAGCGCCACGGCGGCGGGCACAGTCAGCGCCAGCGCGAACTCGGCCCCGCGGTTGAAGCTGGCGCGCCCGCCTGCGAGATCGCCGGCCCTGAGGCGGCGCGAAAGGTCGGGCAGCAGCACGGTGCCGATGGCAATGCCCACCACCCCCAGCGGCAACTGGTAAAGCCGGTCGGCATAGCTGAGCCACGCCACCGCGCCATCGGTAAAGCTGGCCACCTGCCGCCCGACCACCAGATTGATCTGCACCACCCCTCCGGCCAGCACCGCCGGGGCGGCGATCCGCGCCAGCCGCCGCAGATCGGGGGTCAGGTGCGGCCACTTGAGCCGCAGGTGAAACCCGGCGCGATGGGCCGAAATCCAGGTGAAGGCCAGTTGTGCGACCCCGGTGACCGGCACGGTCCACGCCAGCGTCAGCCCCATGTCCCAACCGGCGCGGTCGGCCACCAGCATGGCGGCGATGAACATGAGGTTCATCAGCACCGGCACGAACGAGGCTTCGGTAAAGCGACCGTAGGCGTTCAGCACCCCCGACAGCAGCGCCACCAATGAGATGAACAGGATGTAGGAAAACGCGATCCTGCCGAAGCTGACGGCGAGATCGAAGCGCGCATCGCCGACAAAACCCGAGGCCATCAGCCACACCAGCCCCGGCATGGCGAGCGAGCCCACCAGTGTGAACACGATCAGCACCCCGGCCAGGCCGTTGAAGGCATCGCGGGCAAACCCCGCTGCATCCTCGCCGCCTTCCAGCTTTTTCGCGAACAGCGGCACGAACGCCATGTTGAACGCGCCTTCGGCGAAGAAGCGGCGAAACATGTTGGGCAGCGAGAATGCGATCAGAAACGCCTCAGCCACCGGTCCGGCGCCAAGGAATGCCGCCATCATCATGTCGCGCGCGAACCCCGCGCCGCGCGACAGCAGGGTCCAGCCACCGACCGTGAGGATGCTGCGGATCAGCCGGATCGGTCTCATGACCGCGCCCGTTCCGCGCCTTCGGTTATCGCCGCGCGCAACTTGCGTTCCAGCGCTTCCTGCTTGGCCTTGGTGTGCAGTTTCAGTCCGAACATGTCTTTCACGTAGAAACTGTCCACCACTTGCGCGCCGAACGTCGCGATCACCGCCGAGGCGATGTAGATGTTGGCGGTGGCCAGGGTGCGGGTGAGGTCGTAAAGCAGCCCCAGCCGGTCGCGGGTATCGACCTCGATGATGGTGTAGATCTCCGAGCCTTCGTTGTCGAAGGTGATATGGGTGGGAAAGCGGAACTCGCGCTCGCGCTTCTTGACGCGGCCCCGGTCGGCCAGCGCCTCGCGCGCCAGCACTTGGCCCGCCAGCGTCTTGTCGATCATGGTGCGCAGGCGCGGCAGGTGGCTGACCTCGTAGGGGTGGCCGTCGGCGTCCTGCACCCAGAACACGGCGGTGGCGTAGCCGTCTTTCGAGGTATAGGTGCGCGCGTCCACCACGTTGGCGCCCACCAGCGCCAGCGCCCCGGCCAGCCGCGAGAAAATGCCGGGATGATCGGCCAGTGCGAAACAGGCGCGGGTGGCATCGCGGTCGGCGTCGGGATGCAGATCAATGCGGATCTCGGCATCATTAAGGCCGGTGAGCAGGCGCGCAAACACCGCGTGGGTGTCGGTTGATAACGCCTGCCAGTAGGGCGGGTAGTGGCGGCCAAGCTCGGCGCGCAGGTCTTTGGCGTCCCAATCGGCCAGCCGCTCGCGCAGCGCCCGTTTGGCCTCGTTCTCGCGGTTCTCGCGGTTCAGGGTCTCGAGCCCGCCTTCAAGGGCGGCGGCGGTGTCGCGGTGCAACTGGCGCAACAGCATGGCTTTCCAGTTGTTCCAGGTACCCGGCCCGACGCCGCGGATGTCGCACACCGTCAGCACCGTCAGCAGGTCCAGCCGTTTGCGGGTTTTCACCAGCTTGGCAAAATCGCGCACCGTGCGCGGATCGCCGATGTCACGCTTTTGCGCCATGTCGGACATCAGCAGGTGATAGCGCACCAGCCACTCGACCGTCTCGGCCTCGTCGGGGGGTAGCCCCAGCCGCGGGCACAGCCGCCGCGCGATCTGGGCACCGAGGATCGAGTGCTCCTCCGGCCGCCCTTTGCCAATGTCGTGCAGCATCACGGCAAGATAGATCACCCGGCGGTTGATGCCTTCCTTCAGAATGCCGCTGACCACCGGCAGTTCCTCGATCAGTTCGCCGCGCTCGATCTGCGCCAGGGTCGAGATGCACTGGATGATGTGCTCGTCCACCGTGTAGTGGTGATAAACGTTGAACTGCATCATCGCCACGATGCGCTCGAACTCGGGGATGAAGGCTCCCAGCACGCCCAACTCGTTCATCCGGCGCAGCGCGCGCTCGGGGTTGCCGTGGTTGAGCATGAGATCAAGGAAGATGGCGTTGGCTTCGCGGTTGGCGCGCATGTCGTCGTCGATCAGATCGAGGTGCGAGGCGACCAGCCGCATGGTGTTGGGGTGCATCAGATAGCCGGTGCGCAGCGCTTCCTCGAAGGCGCGCAGGAGGTTGAGCTTGTCGTCGGAAAAGGTGGTGGCATGGGCCACATCGATTCGTCCCTGGGTCAGCCGAAAGCCCGCCTTCAGCCGCTTGCGGCGGCGAAAGAACCCCAGCAGCCGGGGTTCGCTTTTGGCGTGGCGGGCCTCGAGCTCGGTCAGGAAAATCCGCGTCAGCTCGCCCACCCGGGTGGCATGGCGAAAGTAATCCTGCATGAAGTGCTCGACCCCACGCCGCCCGGCACTGTCGCGGTAGCCCATCCGAAGCGCCACCTCGACCTGCATGTCGAAGGTCAACTGATCGGCCGCCCGACCGGCGATGTAGTGCAGATGACAGCGCACCGCCCAGAGAAAATCCTCGGCGCGGGTGAAGGTGGCAAATTCCTCGGCCGTCAGCAGCCCCGCCGCCACCAGCCCCTCGGCGCTGGGCACCCGGTGCAGATACTTGCCGATCCAGTAAAGGGTTTGCAGATCGCGCAGGCCGCCTTTGCCTTCCTTGACGTTGGGCTCCAGCACGTAGCGCTGGCCACCCTGGCGCTGGTGGCGCTCGCTGCGCTCGACCAGTTTGGCGTCGATGAATTCGGGGCAGGTCTTGCTGAACAGCTCGGCCCAGAGGCGGTCGCCAAGCTCGGTCGCAAGGCTTTGGTCGCCCGCCAGAAACCGGCACTCCAACAGCGCCGTGCGGATCGTGATGTCGTCGCGCGCAAGGCGCAGGCAGTCGGCCACGGTGCGGCTGGCGTGGCCGACCTTCAGTTTCAGATCCCAAAGAATGTAGAGCAGGCTTTCGATCACCGATTCCGCCCAGGGCGTGATCTTCCACGGCGTCAGAAACAGCAGATCGACATCGGAATGGGGGGCCATTTCGGCGCGGCCATAGCCGCCGACCCCCAGCACCGCAAGGCGTTCGGCATCGGTCGGGTTGGCGGCGGGGTGCAACTGGTCCTGCGCCACCCGCAGCGCCGTGGTCAGCAAGCCATCGGTCAGATACACCTGCGCCCGGGTCAGCGCCCGCGCCGCCAGCGGACGGGCGGCAAAGGCCTCCGCCAGAGCCGCGTTGCCGCGGGTCCTGGCCGCCGCCAGATGGCGCACCGCAACGGTACGGACGGCACGCGCGTCGTCGGTCGTGCCGATCTCGGCCGCGATGGCGCGCAACAGGGCGGCGGGGTCGATGATCTCGACCCCCGACAGGATCATGTTCGGCATGGGTTTTGGTCCGCGATCTGCCAAACCACGCTCTAGAAACCGGCCCCGCCGAAGGCGCGCGGGGCGGGGTCGATAACGGCAAGCTGGTTGTCGCTGATCAGGGCAACCGCAAGGCCGCGCTCGTTGGTGCCATCGGGCAGCAGCCGGAAAATGCCGTTGACGCCGACGAACCCCGAACCTTGCGTCAGCCCGGCGGTGGTCAGCCCGGCGGCGTTGCCGCTTTTGATCAAGGCGCCGATGGCGGCGATGCCATCATAGGCCAGCCCCGAAATCGGGTGTGCCGGCTCGCCGTAAGCGGCTTGGTAGCGGGTCTGATACTGGGAATAGAGCGCAGGATCGGGCAGCGCGAACCAGCCGCCCTGCACCCCCGGCAGGGCCAGAGTGCTGGGCGGAATGTCCCAGCGGGTCAGGCCGACAAAGCGGATGGCCTCCGGATCAAGCCCGTTGTCGCGCAGGAGCTGGGTCAGCAGCGGCAGCGCCCCGGCGGTGTCGGCGGTCAGGAACATCGCCTGCGCGCCGCTGTCGCGCGCGGTCAGGGTCAAGCCCGGCACGGCATTGACGATGCCGTTTTGCGAAAACTCGTAGCCTGCGTCCGCAACCAGCGTGCCGCCAGCCGCCGCCACGGCCGCCTGAATTGCCGCTCGCCCGGCCTCGCCCGCAGGGTTCTGGTCATAGGCCACCATGATCTTGCTGGCGCCGTTGCGCACGGCATAGGACGCCAGCCGGTTGGCGGTGTTCCGGAAGGTTGGGCCCAGCACGAACACGTTGCCACCCGCGACATCGGTGTTGTTGGAAAAACTAAGCACGTTGATGCCGCGCCCGGCGACCGCCAGACCGGCGGCGTTGGCCTCTTGCGCAAAGACCGGGCCGAGAATGATCTTCGCCCCCTCGGTGGCCGCCTTCTCGGCCATCGCCTTCGCCTGCTCGGGCAGCCCGGCGGTGGGATAGACCCGCAGGTCGATCTTGACCTCGCCCAAATCGGCAATCGCCAGCCGCGCCGCGTTCACCAGGCTGGTCGCCAGCACTTCGTCACCCGCCTGCCCCGACCCCGACGGCACCAGCAGGGCGACCGGCACGGCGCGCGAGGTGTCGATCCCTGGACCCCCCGGTGCGCCTGGGGCGCAGGCCGCAAGGGCCGCGACGGTCAGCGCGAAGGCCAGACGGGCCAACGACTTGCGGGCAAGGCCGAAAACGGACAACATGCGGAATTCCTCGCTTCTGGGGGCGCAGCACTGGCGCAAGGTTATGCGCTAAGTGGCGCGATGTAAACTTGTCAGGGAAGGCCGCCAGCAATGACCAGCGATAACCGGGTGCGGCCGCCACCTTTGGCCCCGGGGCTTTACTTCGTCGCCACCCCGATTGGCGCGGCACGCGACATCACGTTGCGCGCGCTCGATATTCTGGCCACCGCCGAGGTGCTGGCCGCGGAAGATACCCGCACCCTGCGCCACCTGATGGAAATTCACGGCGTGACCCTGGGCGGGCGCATGCTGCTGGCCTATCACGACCATAACGGCGATGCGATGCGCCCCCGCCTGATCCGGGCGCTGGCGGAAGGCAAGTCGGTGGCCTATGCCTCGGACGCCGGCACGCCGCTGGTGGCCGACCCCGGCTACCAGTTGGCGCGGGCCGCCATTGCCGCAGGGTTTAGGGTGTTCACCGCACCCGGACCGTCAGCGGTGCTGGCCGCCCTGACCGTGGCGGGCCTGCCCAGTGATCGTTTCCTGTTCGCCGGATTTGCCCCACCCACGGCCGGCGCCCGCGCCAGATTTCTGATTGAACTGGCCGCCGTGCCCGCGACGTTGGTATTTTACGAATCTCCCAAACGCGTTGGCAAAATATTAGGGGAAATGGTGTCAAGCTTCGGTGCGGCACGCGAGGCCGTGGTCTGCCGCGAATTGACCAAACGGTTCGAGGAAGTGGTGCGCGGCACGCTTGGCGATCTGGCACGGGAGTTCGAGGGTCGTGCGGTGAAGGGCGAAGTCGTGATTCTGGTCGATCGGGACCGGGGGGGAAAGGTCGATGCAGCAGTGATGGAAGAGGCTCTGATGGTGGCGTTGAAGGGGATGTCGGTCAAGAGTGCCGCGGCTCAGGTTGCGGCGAGACTGGGCTTGCCACGGCGCGATGTTTATCAGGTGGCCTTGCGGCTGGGGGAGGGTAAATGAGCGGTCTGTTATCCTATGAGGCGGGTCTCGCGGCCGAAGCTGCGGTGGCGCGCCACTACGCCCGTTCAGGGCGACAGATCACGGCCCGGCGGTGGCGCGGATCGGCGGGCGAGATCGATTTGATCGCACGCGATGGGGCCGAAGTGATCTTCATCGAGGTCAAGCAAAGTGCGACGCACGCGCAGGCGGCGGAACATCTGACGCCGCGCCAGATGGGGCGTATCTATGAGTCGGCGTCGGAATTTCTGGCGGGCGAGCCCGCCGGGCAAGGCACCGATTGCCGCTTTGATGTGGCACTGGTTGATGCGATCGGGCGAATCGAAATTCTCGAAAACGCGTTTGCCGCCTGATTTGCCGGGGTGATTGCAACCGCTGGTGGCTTGCGTCATCTAGGGGCGTCAGCAGGAGGAACGCCCGTGGCTCTCAAGGTTGCACTGCAAATGGACCCGATCGGGTCAGTCAAGATCAATGCCGACAGCACCTTCCGGATTGCGCTCGAGGCCCAGGCGCGCGGGCATACGCTGTTTTTCTACACGCCTGACAAGCTGGCGTTCGTCGAGGGGCGGGTGGTGGCGCGGGGCTGGCCGATCGAGGTGCGCCGCGAGATCGGCAATCACGTGAGCTATGGCGCGGAGGCAGAGGTCGATCTGGGCGGGTTCGACGTGGTTTGGCTGCGCCAGGATCCGCCATTCGACATGGGCTACATCACCACGACCCATCTGCTGGAATTGATTCACCCCAAGACCCTGGTGGTGAACGATCCGTTCTGGGTGCGCAATTTTCCCGAAAAGCTGCTGGTGCTGCGGTTTCCCGAACTCACCCCGCCGACCGCGATTGCCCGTGATCTTGCCACCATCCGGGCTTTCAAGGAGCGCCACGGCGATATCATCCTCAAGCCGCTTTACGGCAACGGCGGGGCGGGGGTTTTCCGGCTTGACCCCAGCGACCGCAACCTGGCCTCGCTGCACGAGATGTTCACCGGCATGAACCGCGAGCCGCTGATCGTGCAGAAGTTTCTCGCCGAAGTGGCGAAAGGCGACAAGCGGGTGATTCTGATCGACGGCGAGCCGGTGGGGGCGATCAACCGGGTGCCACAGGCAGGCGAGACGCGCTCGAACATGCATGCGGGCGGGCGGCCAGAGGCGGTCGGGCTGACCGACCGGGATCGCGCGATTTGTGTGGCGATTGGGCCGTTGCTGCGCGAAAAAGGACAGGTTTTCGTCGGCATCGACGTGATCGGGGACTATCTGACCGAGATCAATCTGACCTCGCCCACCGGAATTCAGGAACTCGAGCGGTTTGACGGGTTCAATTCGGCGGCGCGCATCTGGCAGGTGATCGAGAACCGGCGCGGGGTTTGAGCGGGCCGCTCATCCGCCCTTGCGGGCGTCTTCGCTGTGGTCGCGGTGCGATGAGCGACCGGGCGGGAGCGAAGAGCGGCCTTCGCCATTGGTGGCGAACGCCAGCCGATAGCTGACCGCTTCAGCGATGTGGGGTTGGCGCACCTCGCCTGATCCATCGAGGTCGGCGATGGTGCGTGCTACCCGCAGCACCCGGTGGTAGCCGCGGGCCGACAGGCCGAAGCGTTCGGCAACCCGGGTCAGCAGCGCCCGGCCCTCGGCATCGGGGGTGGCAATCTCTTCGAGCAGCGCGCCTTCGGCTTCGGCGTTCACCCGGGTTTCAGGGTGGTCGGCGAAGCGGGCGGTCTGGCGCGCCCGCGCCTGGTTCACCCGCGCCGCGATCGCGGACGAGCTGTCGCCCGAGGCCGGCAGGTCGAGGTCGGTATAGGCCACCGGCGGCACTTCGATGCGCAGATCGAAGCGGTCCATCAGCGGGCCGGAGATGCGCCCGAGGTAATCCTCGCCGCAGTATGGCACCCGGGCGCAGGCGCGGGCCGGATCGGCGAGGTAGCCGCATTTGCACGGGTTGGCCGCTGCCACCAGCAGGAACCGGCAGGGGTAGCGGATATGGGCGTTGGCGCGCGCCACCATCACTTCGCCGCTCTCGATCGGCTGGCGCAGGGTTTCCAGCACGGCGCGCGGAAATTCGGGGAATTCGTCCATGAACAGCACGCCGTTGTGGGCAAGGCTGATCTCGCCGGGTTTGGCCCCGCGTCCGCCGCCGACGATGGCGGCCATCGAGGCGGTGTGGTGCGGCTCGCGGAACGGGCGCACCCGGCTGATGCCGCCGTCGCCAAGCAGCCCGGCCAGCGAGTGGATCATCGAGGTTTCCAGCGCCTCTTGCGCCGACAGCGGCGGCAAAATGCCCGGCAGGCGGGCAGCCAGCATTGATTTTCCCGAGCCGGGGCTGCCCACCATCAGCACGTGGTGGCGCCCGGCGGCGGCGATTTCCAGCGCCCGCTTGGCACGTTCCTGACCCTTGACGCCGCGCATGTCGCGCGCGAGCGCAGCGGGCTGCACTTCGCCCGCTTCGGCCGGGGTGATCGGCGACTGGCCGGTAAAATGGCGCACCACCTCGTTCAGCGAGGTTGCCGCCAGCACCTGAGTGGCACCCACCCATGCGGCCTCGGCGCCGCAGGCGCGCGGGCACAGCAGGGCGCAGTCGTGTTCGGCGGCGGCCATCGCCGCGGGCAAGGCCCCGATCACCGTGATCAGGCGGCCGTCGAGCGACAGCTCGCCCAGGGCAACGATGCCTTCGATCTCGTCCTTGGGAATGATTTCCAGCGCCGCGAGCAGTGCCAGCGCAATCGGCAGGTCGAAATGCGAGCCCTCTTTCGGCAGATCGGCGGGCGAGAGGTTGACGGTTATGCGTTTTGAGGGCAGCGCGATCGACATCGACGCCAGCGCCGCGCGAACGCGCTCGCGCGCTTCCGTCACCGCCTTGTCGGGCAGGCCGACAATCGAAAATGAGGGCAGTCCGGCCGCCACGGCGCACTGCACCTCGACGATCAACGCCTCGACCCCTTCAAAGGCCACCGTATAGGCCCGCGCCACCACGTCCTGCTCCCCGTTTACCTTGGTTAATAGCTATGGCCGATTGGTTTAGGAGTGGTAAAGAGCGGCCGATGTCGCAGCCCGCGGCTGATGGGGTGGATCATGGGCAAAGATTGATCGGCCCGACCTGCCACCTGGTGCCGTCATGGGTGATGTTGGTGACCGAGAGGTTGTCGATCTTGTGCCCCAGGGCCTGATACGGGCTGACGCCAAGGGCCGCCTGAACCTGGGTCAGGATCACCCCGAAATGCGTGACCACGATGATGTCGCGCCCGGCGTGATCGCGCAGCGCCTGCGTCACCGCCGCGCCCACTCTTGCAGCAAGGCGGTTCCAGCTTTCGCCCCCCGGTGGGGCCACGTCGCCCGGCTGTTCCCAGAACTGGCGGCTGAGCGCGGGGTGCGAGACCGAAACCTCAGCGTAACTGCGGCCATCCCATTCGCCGAAGTCGAACTCGCGCAATCGCGGGTCGTGCGGCAGGCGCTGGCGCCCGCGCGACAGAGCATCGGCGGTGGCGCTGGCGCGGATGAGATCGGACGAGATCAGCCGCGCGCCCTGCGGCAGCCAGGCGTTCAGCCGCGCCAGTCGCGCCAGATCCGACAGATCCGCCGCCACGTCGCGCCAGCCGACAAAGGCGCGCTGATGGGTCGGGCCATGGCGCACCCACCAGAAGCGGGTCATGGGGCCAGCTCCGTCGGCAGTTCGCCTTTCAGCACCAGCGGCAGTCCGGCCATCACCGCGACCACCAGCCCGGCCGCGCTCGCAAGATGCTGATTGAGCCGCCCCTGGGCATCGCGGAACTGCCGCGCCAGCGCGTTGTCCGGCACGATGGACCAGCCGACCTCGTTTGTCACCACCACCACCGGCGCCTCGCAAGCGGCAAGGGCGGCCAGCAAAGCCTCGGTTTCCGCCGCGAGGTCGGCCCCGGCCAGCAGCCGGTTGCTCAGCCACAGGGTGGCGCAGTCGATCAGCACGGCCGCCCCCGCAGGCACCGATGCCAGCGCCGCACTCGGATCATGCGGGGCCTCGACGGTGTGCCAGTCGGCGCCGCGGTCGGCCTGATGGGCGGCAATGCGGGCGCGCATCTCGTCGTCCCACGCCTCGGCGGTGGCGATATAGACCAGGGGCCGCCCACTGATTGTTACCAACTGCTCCGCCAGACGTGATTTGCCAGAGCGTGCGCCGCCAATCACGATGGAAAGTTGTGGCAGAGATATGTTATTTGTCGTTCGTGTCATCGCCGTGCCTTGCAGCTTTGGGTTGGTGGCGGCGCAGCCGAAACGGGGGGGATCATGGCGCTCGATGGATATAACGGCCAAATCCTGTCGCGCCAAGCGCGCCGCGCGGAACTGCTTGACGCCGCGACCGAATCGCGGCTGGCCCACGCCTGGCGCGACAGGCGCGACGAGGCCGCGCTGCACCGGTTGGTCACCGCCTACATGCGGCTGGCAATAGCGATGGCGGCAAAATACCGCCGCTATGGTGCAGCGATGAATGACCTGATCCAGGAGGCCAGCCTTGGCCTGATGAAAGCCGCCGACAAGTTCGATCCTGACCGCGGGGTGCGCTTCTCGACCTATGCGGTGTGGTGGATCAAGGCCGGGATTCAGGATTACGTGATGCGCAACTGGTCGCTGGTGCGCACCGGCTCGACCAGCAGCCAGAAAGCGTTGTTCTTCAACCTCAGGCGGGTGCAGGCCAAGCTGGCGCGCGAGGCGCTGCAGCGTGGCGTGACGCTGGATCAGCATCAGTTGCGCGAGCAGGTCGCGCGCGAGGTGAGCGTGTCGCTGGCCGATGTCGAGATGATGGAGGGGCGGCTCTCGGGGTCGGATTTCTCGCTGAACGCGGTGCAGGGGAATGATGCCGACGGGCGCGAATGGATCGACCTGCTGGAGGACGAAACCGCGCAGGCCGACGCGGTGGTGGCGCTGGCGCATGACGGCGCGGCCCTGCGCGGCAGGCTGGCGGCGGCGCTCGCCGCGCTGAGCCCGCGCGAGCGTTTCATCGTGACAGAGCGCCGGTTGCGCGAGGCACCGCGCACGCTCGAAAGTCTGGGCGGCAAGCTTGGGCTGTCCAAGGAGCGGGTGCGTCAGGTCGAGGCGGCGGCCTACGCCAAGCTGCGTAACCGCCTTGAACAGCAGTGGCCGGAAGTGCAACACTTCCTGGCATGAACAGCAGCGGACTCTGCGCAATCCTTGCGGCGGCTTTGGGGCTTGAGGCGGGCGCGCTGGCGGCCGGGCCGATCCCGCCCGAGGCACTTGATCATTTGCCGGTGGCGGACGTGGTGGTGCTGGGCGAGGTCCATGACAACCCAGCGCACCACGAAAATCAGGCCCGCGCGCTGGCGGCGTTGCAACCGCGCGCGCTGGTGTTCGAGATGCTGACGCCCGACCAGGTGCGGCGGTTGCCGGCTGAGCGCTCGGACCCGGTGGCGCTGGAGGCGGCGCTGGGGTGGCGTGCCGCGGGCTGGCCGGATTTCGCGATGTATCATCCGCTTTTCACCGTCGCCCCTGCGGCACAGATTTTTGCCGGAGCGATGGCGCGCGCCGATGTGGTGCGGTCGATGCGGGAGGGGGCGGCGGCGGTGTTCGGCCCGGATGCGGCCGGTTACGGGCTGACGGCGGTGCTGGCACCCCCCCTGCGGGCGGCGCTCGAAGCCGAGCAGGCGCAAGCGCATTGCGAGGCGTTGCCCGCCGAGCTGCTGCCCGGCATGGTCGAGGCGCAGCGCCTGCGCGATGCGGCGCTGGCGCGGGCGGTGGTGGCGGCGATGGCCGCGACCGGCGGGCCGGTGGCGGTGATCACCGGAACCGGCCACGCGCGCAAGGATCGCGGCGTGCCTTTGGTGCTGGCCGGTGCTGCCCCCGCGCTGCGGGTGCTGGCGATCGGGCAGGCCGAAGCCGATCCGGGGGCGGACGCGCCGTTCGATCTGTGGCTGATCACCGCGCCGGTGGATCGTGGCGACCCCTGCGCGGTGTTTGCCAACCGGGCCGGGGTGCCTCAGGGCAGTTGAGTTCTCGCCCTTCCCCCCGTAAACCAGTGCCAGACCCAGACGCAGGAGGGCCGATGATGCTGGCGGGCAGGAAGATCCTTCTGATCATCGGCGGCGGCATTGCCGCCTACAAGGCGCTCGACCTGATCCGCCGTCTGCGCGAGCGCGGGGCGCGGGTGGTGCCGGTGCTGACCGAGGCCGGGGCGCAGTTCGTCACCCCGTTGTCGGTGGCGGCGCTGGCGGGCGAGGCGGTGCATGGCGCGTTGTTCGATCTGACCGCCGAGGCCGAAATGGGGCATATCCAGCTTAGCCGCAGCGCCGATCTGATCGTGGTCGCTCCGGCCACCGCCGATCTGCTGGCCAAGATGGCGCATGGGCTGGCGGGGGATCTGGCCTCGACTCTGCTCTTGGCCACCGACACCCAGGTGCTGCTGGCCCCGGCGATGAATGTCCGGATGTGGGATCACCCGGCCACCCGACGCAATCTGGCGCAGTTGCGCAGCGACGGCATTCTGACCGTCGGCCCGGATGAGGGCGAGATGGCCTGTGGCGAGTTCGGGCCGGGGCGGATGGCCGAACCGCTGGCGATCGTGGCGGCGATCACGGCGGCGCTGGGGCAGGGGCCGCTGACAGGGCGGCACGTGCTGGTGACCTCGGGGCCGACCTTTGAGCCGATTGATCCGGTGCGCTACATCGCCAACCGCTCGAGCGGGGCGCAAGGGGCGGCGCTGGCGCGCGCGCTGGCGGGGCTGGGGGCGCGGGTGACGTTCGTGACCGGCCCGGCGCAGGTGCCGTCGCCCGCCGGGGTGCAGGTGGTGGCGGTCGAGACTGCCGCCGAGATGCTGGCGGCGGTGAAGGCGGCGCTGCCCGCTGATGCGGCGGTGTTTGCCGCCGCCGTAGCCGACTGGCGGGTTGCCAATGCCGCCGACCACAAGCTCAAGAAGGATGGCTCTGGTCGGGCGCCAGTGCTCGAGTTCGCCCCGAACCCCGATATCCTGGCCAGCGTGGCGGGGATGGGTGCGGGCCGACCGCGGCTGGTGGTGGGTTTTGCCGCCGAAACCGACGACGTGACGGCCCATGCCATCGCCAAGCGCCGCGCCAAGGGCTGCGACTGGATCGTGGCCAACGATGTCTCGGCGGCGACCGGAATCATGGGCGGGGACGAGAACGAGGTGACCGTGATCACCGAAAGCGGCGCGGAAAGCTGGCCGCGCATGACCAAGCTGGCGGTGGCGCGGGCGCTGGCCGCGCGCATCGCGGTCGCGCTGGGGTAGCGAAAGAACCTTATGCGCTCCGCGCGGGGATATTTGGGAAAAGAAGAAGGGGGCGGGGGTGGCGGCGGCGGTGCGGGTGAAATGGGAGGACTGGGCTGATCAGGGCCAGGGTTTGCCCGACTATGCCACGCCTGGGGCGGCGGGGGCTGATCTGCGCGCCAATCTGTTGCCCGAGCACCGGGTGGCGGGTTTGACGCTGGCCGCGATGGGCCGGGTGATCGTGCCGACCGGACTGCGGGTCGAGATTCCGCCCGGCTTCGAGATCCAGATCCGGCCGCGCTCGGGGCTGGCGGTGAAACACGGCGTCACCCTTGCCAACCCGCCCGGCACCATTGATTGCGATTATCGCGGGCCACTGGGGGTGGCGCTGATCAATCTCGGGGGCGCGCCCTTCACCATCCATCACGGCGACAGGATCGCCCAGATGGTGCTGGCCCCGGTGGTGCGGGCACGGTTTGTCGTGGTTGAGGCGCTTGATCACACCCTGCGCGGGGCTGGCGGCTTTGGCTCGACGGGGCGGCGCTGATGCTGCTCGCGCTGGTGCAGGGCGGGCTGGTGCTGGCGGGCGTGATGACGCTGGGGCTTGGCTATGGGCACCTGCTTGCGCGCTTGCGCCGCTTGGCGGCCTCGGCGGTATCAGCCGCGCCGCAAGGGGCATTCGCCGCGGGCGAGCTCGGTCGCTATGCCCGCCACATCATGCTGCACCAGATCGGCGGGCCGGGGCAGCGGCGGCTGAAGGCGGCGCGGGTGCTGGTGGTCGGGGCCGGGGGCCTGGGCTCGCCCGCGCTGCTTTATCTGGCGGCAAGCGGGGTGGGTTCGATCGGGGTGATCGACGACGACACGGTTGACGCCTCGAACCTGCAACGCCAGATCATCCATACCGATCAGCGCATCGGCATGGCGAAAACCGCCTCGGCCGCCATTGCGATGCGGGCGCTGAACCCTTGGGTGGTGGTGCGCCCCTATCCGCAGCGGCTGACCGCCGCGAACGCGGCCAGGATTTTTGCCGACTATGATCTGATCCTTGATGGCTCGGACAATTTCGACACCCGCTATCTGGTGAACCGGGTGGCGGTGGCGCAGGGCGTGCCGCTGATCGCGGCGGCAATCGCCCAGTGGGAGGGGCAGATTTCGCTTTACGACCCGGCGCGGGGCGGGCCGTGCTACGAATGCGTGTTTCCCACCCGACCCGCGCCCGGGATGGTGCCAAGCTGCGCCGCGGCCGGGGTGATCTCGCCGCTGCCGGGGGTGATCGGGGCGCTGATGGCGCTGGAGGCGGTGAAGTTTCTGACCGGTGCCGGGCAGGGCTTGCGCGGGCGGCTGCTGCTGTTCGACGGGCTTTACGGCGAGAGCCGGGTGATCGCGGTTGAACCGCGCGCGGATTGCGCGGTTTGCGGCGCAGCGGGGCGGGGCGGAAAGACGTGACGCAGTGCCCATGCCGCTTGCCGGTCAGTGGCCGCGCGCGGCGCGCCAGGTGGCCCAGGCTTCGGGCGTGTCAAGATCGGTGATGGCGTGGTCCCCCGGCAGCGCCAGCATGCGGGTGTGCCCGCGGTGCTGCGCCAGCAGATCGCGCGCGCCGCTGTCGCCGCTCAGCGCCATCAACGCGCCGCGCGCCCAGGGTGGGAAGCACACCGGGTGGCCCGGCACGCCGCCAGCCGAGCAGGCGCGGATGATCAACGCGGGGGTTTGAGACTGCGCGCGCAGCACCGCAGCCAGATCGCCCGGCGTCAGTTCTGGCAGATCGGCCAGCACGATTATCACGGCACCGTCAGGCGGCAGCGCCGCCAACCCGGCGCGGATCGACGCGGCTATCCCCGCGCTGGCATCGGGCACGATTACACTGGTTGCCGCCAACCCGGCCAGCGCCGCCGCGCGGGCGGGCTGCGCACCGGGAAGTGCCACCCAGACGCCGCAACCGGTGGCCAGTGCCGCCTGCGCAATGCGCCGGAGCTGCGGCACGCCATCGACGATCTCGAGCATCTTGTCGGCCCCGCGCATCCGGCCCGAGGCCCCGGCGGCAAGGATCAGGATGCTTGGACGCGTCGAATTCATCGCGCCAGCCTGCGCCCGCGACAGGCCCTCGTCAAGGCGCGCCCCGTCCCTTCGCGCGGCTTCACGTTTAACCAAATATCCCGCCGGGGAGGGCAGGCGAGCCTGACCGGGGGGCGCGCAGCCCCCCAGCCCCCGCCCGGCTGACGCGGCGCGCGTCAGCCCCGCATCCGCGCCCCTTCGGCGTCGAACAAGGGGGTGGTCACCAGCACCGCCGCGCGCCGCTCGCCCAGAAGCTCGATCTCGACCTTGAGCCCCGCCACCGCGCGTGCGGTTGGCACAAACCCCAGCGCCACCGATTTTCCGGCAAAGTGCGAATAGCCCCCCGAGGTGCAGTAGCCGACCACCGCGCCCTCCAGCCAGAGCGGCTCCCAGGCCACCACATCGGCATCCTTTGCGTCCACGACAAAGGCGCAGAGCTTGCGCTTGGCACCGGCCGCCTTCTGCGTTACCGCCGCTGCCTTGCCGATCCATTCGACCGGCTTGTTCCAGCGGATAAAGCGGTCAAGCCCGGTTTCGGCGGGGGTGTAATCGGGGCTGAACTCGCGCCCCCAGCTGCCAAAGAACTTGTCCAGCCGCAGGCTCATCATTGCCCGCATCCCGAACGGGCGCAGGCCAAGCTCGGCCCCGGCCGCGGTCAGAACCTGCCACAGGTGGCGCACCGACATGTGGTCGCAGTAGATCTCGTAGCCGAGATCGCCGGTGTAGCTGACGCGTTGCACGATGCAGTCGGCCATGCCGACGGTCATGCGCCGCACATCCATGAACCGGAACGCCTCGGCCGCGACATCGGCGCGCGCCACCCGCGCCAGCAAAGCGCGCGCGCGCGGCCCGGCGATCTGAAAGCCCGAGCGCGTGTCCGAGACATTCTCGACCCGCACCCCGTGTTCGGCGTGTTGGTCGAACCAGCGCATGTGCCAGCCTTGTGCTCCGTAGCTGGCGGTCAACTGGAACTCGGTCTCGTCCAGGCACGAGACGGTGAAATCTCCGATGATCCTGCCACTCTGCGCCAGCATCGGGGTCAGGCTTAGTCTGCCCGGCTGCGGGATCAGGCCCGCCATGATGCGGTCAAGCCAGGCCCGCGCCTTGGCACCGGTGACGCGGTATTTGCCAAAATTCTGCAGCTCGTTGATGCCGACGCCGCCGCGCACCGCCATGACCTCCTGACGGGTCGCCTCGAATGCATTCGAGCGCCGGAAGGTCGGGGTCTCGTAAACCGGGTCATCGGGCAGGGCAAAGTAGTTGGGCACTTCCAGCCCGTACTGCTGGCCCCAGACCGCGCGCATGCCGGTAAGGATGTCGTGCATCGGGGTGGTGCGGAAAGGCCGCGCGGCGGGCTTTTCCTCGTTCGGGAACGAGACCGAAAACCGGGTGCGATAGGTCTCGACCACCTTGGGCACGGTGTAGCCGGGGGTGGTCCAGCTGCCAAAGCGCGCCACGTCGAAGCCGCGCGGGTCGCGCTCGACCTCGCCGAGGGTCATCCATTGCGCCAGCGCCAGCCCCATGCCACCGCCCTGGCTGAACCCCGCCATCACGGCGCAGGCCGACCAGTAGTTGCGCAAGCCCGGCACCGGCCCGATCAGCGGGTTGCCGTCGGGGGCAAAGGTGAAGGGGCCGTGGATCACCCGCTTGATCCCGGCGCGCTGCAGCACCGGCACCCGTTTGTAGGCAAATTCGATGCTGTGGGCGATCTTGTCGAAGTTCTCGTTCAGCAACTCCTGACCAAATTCCCACGGAGTGCGGTCGATCGACCACGGCTCGCAGGGCTGCTCGTAAAACCCGATCACCAGACCGCGGCCTTCCTGGCGCATGTAGCTTTCGCCACCCGGATCCATCACATGCGGGAATTCCTTGCCGCGCGCCACGATCTCGGGGATGTCGTCGGTCACCAGATACTGGTGTGCCATCGGCAGGAGCGGGAGGTAAACCCCCGCCATCGCGCCGATTTCCCGCGCCCACAATCCGCCGGCGTTGACCAGATGCTCGGCGACGATGGTGCCCTGTTCGGTCACCACGTCCCAACCGCCGTCGCTGCGCTGGGTGGTGGACAGCACCCGGTTGTGCAGGATGAATTCGGCCCCGCCCATCTTGGCCGCCTTGGCATAGGCGTGGGTGGTGCCATAAGGATCGAGGTGCCCATCTAGCGGGTCGTAGAGCGCCCCGAGTATACCTTTGGTGTTGACCAGCCCGTCGGTCATCGACTCGATCTCGGCCGGGGTCAGGATCGCGGTATCAAGCCCCATGTAGCGGTGTTTGGCACGCTCGGCCTTGAGCATGTCGAAGCGTTCCTGATTGTCGGCCATGGTGATGCCGCCGACATGATGCAGCCCGCACGACAGGCCGGTGATGGCCTCGAGCTCCTTGTAAAGCCGGATGGTATAGCCTTGCAGCGCCGCCATGTTGGTGTCGCCGTTGAGGGTGTGAAAGCCCCCCGCTGCATGCCAGGTCGAGCCCGAGGTCAGCTCGGCGCGCTCGATCAGTGTCACATCCTTCCAGCCGAGCTTGGTCAGGTGGTAGGCCACCGAGCAGCCGACAACACCACCGCCGATCACCAGAACGCGGGTATGGGTTTTCATCCGACGACTCCCTTGCATGTTTCCCGCAATCTGGCCCGGCAGCGGGGGCCCGTCATGGCCGGTTGCGACAGAAAGTGTCGTGAAGCAGCGCTCGCCCGTCCCTGCGGGTGGTCCGCGCTGGTGGCGAAGAGCGCCCGCAAGGGAGCGATGAGCGCTACTTTTCGGGGATCAACCCGCGCGGGCTGAAGCGCAGCACCACCAGCAGGATCACTCCCATCGTCAGCAGCCGCATGTGGGCGGCGCTGTCGATCAGGTGCTGCTTCAGCCACGAGTCCTCGGCCATGCCCGCCGTGACACCCTGCAACGCCAGGAGGCCGATCGGCTCGACCATCACCCACAGCCACCAGATCAGGAAACCGCCCAGCACCGCGCCCCAGTTGTTGCCCGAGCCACCGACGATCACCATCACCCAGATCAGGAAGGTAAAGCGCAGCGGCTGATAGGTGCCGGGCGTCAACTGGCCGTCAAGCGTGGTCATCATTGCCCCCGCCATGCCGATCACCGCCGACCCCAGCACGAAGACCTGAAGATGGCGCAAGGTGACGTTCTTGCCCATCGCCGCCGCGGCCACCTCGTTGTCGCGGATCGCCCGCATCATCCGCCCCCAGGGCGAATTCAGCGCCGCTTCCGACAGCCAGATCACCGCCAGCAGCACCGTCGCGAACAGCCCGGCGTAGCAGAGCTTGACCACCAGCGACGAGGCCGTGACCGGATCGAACCCCCAGCTCTGCGCCCAGGCCAGAAAGCCTGCGCTTTTTTGCAGATCGACCTCGTAGGGCACCGGGCGCGGCAACGAGATCACGTTTTTCACGCCGCGCGCCAGCCAGTCCTCGTTCTTGAGGACGGCGACGATGATCTCGGCAATGCCAAGGGTGGCAATCGCCAGATAGTCCGAGCGCAGGCCCAGCGCGGTCTTGCCGATCGCCCAGGCAGCAAGGGCGGCCAGCAGCGCGCCCACCGGCCAGGCCAGCAGGATCGGCAGGCCCAGCCCGCCGATATTGCCGTAAGCGGCGGCGTTGACCGCCTCGACCGCCGTTACCGCCGGGTCCAGCACATAGCGGTAAAGCGTGAAGCCGCCGACCAGCACCGCGACCAGCGCGAGGCTGCGCCCGCGCCCCGCCGCCAGGCGCTGATGGATGGCCACCGCCAGCGCGATGGTGGCCGCTCCCAGCACCAGCGCCAGGGCGATGCGCGGCCCACCCGCCTGCCACGATTGCGGCAGCGGGGTTGACGATGTCAGCACCGCCGCCAGCCCGCCCAGGGCGACGAAGCCCATCACCCCGGTGTTGAACAGCCCGGCAAAGCCCCATTGCAGGTTGAGCCCCAGCGCCATGATCGCCGAGATCAGCGCCATGTTCAAAATCCCGAAGCTCGAGTTCCAGCTCTGATACACCCCGGTGCCGACGAACAGCACCGCGACGGCGGCAAACAGGGCCGCGTTCTTTGCCCCCGGAGACGTGAGGTTCATACCGATTTTCCCTTGAACAGCCCGGTGGGCATGAACAGCAGCACCAGGATCAGGATCGAGAAACTGACTGCGAACTTGTAGTCGGTGGACATCAGTTGCAGCAGCGCGTCTGGCGCCATGCTGTCGGGCACCAGATAGCCCACCACCTTTTTCCAGGCATAGGTCACGGTCACTTCCGAGAACGCGATCACGAAGCCGCCCGCGATCGCCCCGATCGGGCTGCCCAGACCGCCGACGATGGCGGCGGCAAAGATCGGCAACAAAAGCTGGAAATAGGTGAAGGGCTTGAACGATTTGTCGAGGCCATAAAGCACCCCGGCCGTGGTCGCCAGCGCCGCCGCCAGCACCCAGGTCACTGCCACCACCCGGTCGGGGTTGATCCCCGACAGCAGCGCCAGATCCTCGTTGTCGGAAAACGCCCGCATCGACTTGCCGGTGCGGGTCTTTTGCAAGAACCAGAACAGCAGTGCCACCACGACCACCGCCACCGCCAGCGTCAGCGCCTGGGTGATCTTGACGGCCAACCCCTCGGTTAGCCCGGTGGCGGTCTTGAACTCGGCTGCGGTGATCAGAAAGCGGCCGCCGTCGGCGAAGTTCTGCTCGCCCACCCCGATGATGAAGCGTGTCAGGCCGTTCATGACGAACATCACCCCCAGCGAGACGATCACCATGATGGTCGGCGCGACCTTCTGGTGGCGGTAAAAGCGGTAAACGACCCGGTCGGTCGCCAGCACGAACAGCGCCGTGGCCGCGATTCCGAACGGCAGCGCCAGCAGCGCGGTGGGCAGCACGCCAAAGCTTATCCCTGCCGACTGCATCGCCCAGGTCACCAGGATCGTCGCCATGGTGCCGAACGCCATGGTGTCGCCATGGGCGAAGTTGGAAAACCGCAAGATGGCATAGACCAGCGTCACCCCCAGCGCCCCGAGTGCGAGTTGCGCCCCATAAGCCAGGCCCGGCACAAAGACGAAATTCAGGAAAACCACCAGGGCGTTGAGAATATCCATCTTAACCCCCCAGAAAGGAACGGCGAACCTCGGGATCGGCCAGCAAGGTCGCCCCGGTGTCGGTGAAACGATTGGCACCCTGCACCAGCACATAGCCCTTGTCGGCAATATTCAGGGCCTGGCGCGCGTTCTGCTCGACCATCAGGATCGAGATGCCGCTTCGTGCCACCTCGATGATGCGATCGAACAACTCGTCCATCACGATCGGGCTTACACCGGCGGTCGGCTCGTCAAGCATCAGGACCTGCGGCTGGGTCATCAGCGCGCGGCCCACCGCCACCTGCTGGCGCTGCCCGCCCGAAAGCTCTCCCGCCACCTGACGACGCTTGTCGCGCAGGATCGGGAACAGCTCGAACACCTGCTCCATCGTCGCGCGGATTTCGTCGCGCCGCAAAAACGCCCCCATTTCAAGGTTTTCCTCGACCGTCATCGTGGGGAAGATGTTCTGGTTTTGTGGCACGAACGCCATGCCCTTGGCCACCCGCGCCTGTGGCGACAGATGGGTTATGTCCTCGCCCGCCAGCCGCACATGGCCACCGCGCAAGCTGAGCATGCCGAACACCGCCTTCATCGCGGTGGATTTGCCCGCGCCGTTGGGGCCGACGATCACCGCGATCTGGCCCTTTTCGACCGCCACGGTGCAATCGTGCAGAATATCGGCCGCGCCGTAGCCGCCCGTCATCGCCTCGCCGATCAGAAATGGCTCAGCCATCGGCCACCACCTTGTTCTTCAACCCGGTGCCAAGGTATGCCTCGATCACCCGCTCGTCGTTCTTGACCTCGTCCACCGTGCCCTGCGCCAGCACCCGGCCCTCGGCCATGCAAATCACCGGGTTGCACAGACGGGCGATGAAATCCATGTCATGCTCGATCACACAAAAGGTGTAGCCGCGCTCGGCGTTCAGCCGCACGATGGCGTCGCCGATGGTACTCAGGAGGGTGCGGTTCACCCCGGCGCCCACCTCGTCGAGAAACACCACCTTGGCATCGACCATCATCGCCCGGCCCAGCTCCAGCAGCTTCTTCTGCCCGCCCGAGATGTTGGCCGCGTGCTCGTCGGCGAGGTGGCTGATGGTCAGGAACTCCAGCACATCGTCGGCCTTGTCGCGGATGCGGCGCTCGTCCGCCGCCACCAGGCGGCGGCGGAACCAGGCGTTCCACAGGGTCTCGCCCGACTGCCCGCCCGGCACCATCATCAGGTTTTCGCGCACCGTCATGCTGCCGAATTCATGCGCAATCTGAAAGGTGCGCAGCAGTCCCTTGCCAAACAGCACATGCGGCGGCAGACCGGTGATGTCTTCGCCGCCCATCAGCACCCGCCCCGAGGTCGGCGGCAGCCGCCCGGCAATGACATTGAACAGGGTGGTCTTGCCCGCCCCGTTGGGGCCGATCAAGCCGGTGATCGAGCCGGTCTCGATCCGGATCGAGGCCCCGTCCACGGCGTGAAACCCACCAAAATGCTTGTGCAGATTCTCGACGACGATCATCTGGCTTCCCCCCGGAGCCCCGATGTCTGCGGTGCCGCATCGCACCGTGCCGGGGGCTTGATGTGATGACAGCGGCCCGAGTGGGTACCCGGGCCGCTGTCCGTTGTCGCGTCAGGTCGTGATCACCGGTAGCGATCCGTCACGATCTTGCCATCGGTGATGGTGTATTCGCGGTAGTTGCCGGCGCTTTCACCGCCCCCGATCAGCTCGACCGCAGTCGCCCCGACATAGTCGATATCGGTGCCCGCCGCGATCAGATCGAGCGCCTTGCCCAGCTCGCCCGGCTGGATCGGCTCGCCGGGCGCGTTGGCAATGTCCATCACCTTGGCCGCCCAGTCTTTCGAGGCGGTCGAGTTGGCCGCCGCCATCGACAGCATGATCAGCGCCGCCGCGTCATAGCTTTCGCCGGTGAACGACGAGGTGCCGTCAAAGCCGGCCGCCGTCGCCATCGCCTGGAAGGTCGCAGCGCCTTCGCTGTCGGTGCCGGGAACGTCGCCGAAAGTGCCGTTCAGCGGCGCGCCGATGGCATCGACCAGCGGCGTGCCATACATGCCGTCGGGCAGGTAGAAGGTCGAGAAGGCGCCGGAGTCGATCGCGCCCTGGATGATGCCCTTGCCGCCCTGGTCAATATAGCCTGCGACCACCAGCAGATCGCCCCCGGCCGCCGCCAGCGCCGCCACTTCGGCCGAATAGTCGGCCTTGCCGTCTTCATGCGCCGCCGAGATGGTGATGGTGCCACCCGCCGCCTCGAACGCCGCCTGGAAGCTTTCGGCCAGTCCCTTGCCATAGTCGTTGTTGGTATAGGTCAGCGCCACCTTGGTGATGCCCCGACCGGTGATGATGTCCGACATCACCACACCCTGGCGCGCGTCCGATGGCGCGGTGCGGAAGAACAGCCCGTCATCCTCGGCGGTCGAAAGCGCGGGCGAGGTGGCCGACGGCGAGATCATCGCCACACCATTCGGGCGCGCGACGTTTTGCAAGATCGCCCCGGTCACGCCCGAGCAATCCGCCCCCATGATCGCCGCCACCTTGTCCGACGTCACCAGCCGTTCGGCCGAAGCCGTGGCCGCCGCGGCATCGACGCAGGTCGAATCACCGCGCACCGACACCACGGTGGATCCGCCCAGCAGCTTGCCGGAATCGTTGACTTCCTTCATCGCCATTTCAGCGGCCGCCCCCATCGCCGGGGTGATCGACTCGAGCGGGCCGGTGAAGCCCAGAATGACGCCGATCTTGATGTCCTCGGCGCCGGCGACGCCCGCCATCACGACCAGAGCCGTGGTGGCCATAAGCAGTTTCTTCATCTTGGTTCTCCCATGTCGGATTACAAATCCTGCGCGAGCCTAAAGGCGGGCACCGGAAAAGAAAAGCACCATGAATCGGCCCGTCTGCGGATTTTCCGACGATCGGGACATCGCCGGGGCCGATCCGGCCCGGCCCCCTCCAGCTTTGCCAAAATATCCGCGGGGGGTGCGGGGGGCTGCAAGCCCCCCGCCGGTCGCTCAGATCGACAACCGCCCGCCCGCGGCACCGGCCCCCTGGGTGCCGCGCTCGCGGTAGGGGGTGGTGCTGTAATGCGCCCGGTAGCACTTGGAAAAATGCGACGGACTGGCAAAGCCGCAGGCCAGCGCCACGTTGATCACGCTCATGTTGGTCTGCATCAACAGATTGCGCGCCTTGGACAGGCGCAACTCCATGTAGTAGCGTTTGGGGCTGCGGTTCAGATAGCGCCGGAACAGCCGCTCGAGCTGGCGGGTTGACATCCCCACCTCCTCGGCCATGTCGGCGGGGCTGATCGGATCTTCGATGTTGCCCTCCATCATCTGGATCACCTGGCTCAGCTTGGGGTGGCGCACCCCGATCCGGGTCGGAATCGACAGCCGCTGGGTGTCCTGATCGGTGCGGATCGCGGAATAGATCAGCTGATCGGCCACGGTGTTGGCCAGATTCTCGTCATGGTCAGTGGCAATGATCTTGAGCATCATGTCGATCGAGGCGGTGCCGCCAGCGGTGGACATCCGGTTGCCGTCGATCACGAACACCGATTTGGTCAGCTTGACGTCCTCGAACTCTTCCAGAAAGCCGTCCTGATTCTCCCAGTGGATGGTGGCGCGCCGACCGTCCAGCAGCCCGGCCTTGGCCAGCGCATAAGCCCCGGTGCACAACCCCCCGATCGCCACCCCGCGCCGCGCCTCGCGCCGCAGCCAGCCGATAATGGCGCGGCTGGTGGCCTTTTGCACGTCGATGCCGCCGCAGACCAGGATGGTATCGTCGCGCGCGATCTCGTCCAGCCCGATGTCGAGCTTGAACGCCGTGCCGTTCGAGCAGGTTGCGACCTCGCCCCCTTCGCCGGCCAGCACCCAGGCATAAAGCGGCGCTTCGGCCACCCGGTTGGCAATCCTGAGCGGCTCGATCGCACCGGCAAAGGACAAAAGCGTAAAACGATCCAGCAGCAGAAAGACAAAGCGCTTGGGCTGCGCCGCCTGAATCACATGGGTGGCTTTCGCGGGCGCGCTGGACATCATGCGACCTCAATGTGTCGTTTCCGGTGCATGGATACAGCAATTTGCGGACCCTGCAAGGGGTGGCGTGGCTTTCGCCCTTTGCTTTCGCCCGACATCTCCCCTATACCGCGCCGCAACATCTCGAACCTCGGAGAAGAGCCATGGCCAAGGGCTGGACCAAATCTGACTGGCGTGCAAGGCCGCGGGTGCAGATGCCCGCATACCCTGACCCGGCGGCGCTGCGTGCCGCCGAAGCGCAACTTGCCAAATTCCCTCCGCTGGTGTTCGCGGGCGAGGCGCGGCGGCTGAAAAGCCAGTTGGGGGCCGCCGCCGAAGGCCGCGCTTTCCTGCTGCAAGGCGGCGACTGCGCCGAAAGCTTTGCCGAATTCAGTGCCGACAATATCCGCGACACCTTCCGTGTCATGCTGCAAATGGCAGTGGTGCTGACCTACGGTGCCAAGGTGCCGGTGATCAAGGTCGGCCGGATGGCCGGGCAGTTTGCCAAGCCGCGCTCGTCGGGCACCGAGATGGTGGGCGGGGTCGAGCTGCCCAGCTACCGCGGCGACATCATCAACGGCTTCGATTTCACGCCCGAGGCCCGGATTCCCGACCCGGCGCGGATGTTGCAGGCCTATACCCAGGCCGCCGCCAGCCTGAACCTGCTGCGCGCCTTTTCGACCGGCGGCTTTGCCGACATCCGCCGGGTGCATGCGTGGACGCTGGGATTTTCCGAAAGCGACAAGGCGGAACGCTACCGCGAGTTGTCCAACCACATCTCGGACGCGCTCGACTTCATGAACGCCGCCGGGGTCAGCGGCGAGACCGCGCATAACCTGTCGGTGGTGGATTTCTACACCAGCCACGAGTCCCTGCTCTTGGAATACGAAGAGGCGCTGTGCCGGATCGACAGCATCACCGGCCAGCCGGTGGCGGGCTCGGGCCACATGATCTGGATCGGCGACCGCACCCGCCAGCCCGATGGCGCCCATGTCGAATTCGCCCGTGGCGTGCTGAATCCGCTTGGTCTGAAATGTGGCCCCACCATCACCACCGACGATCTCAAGCGGCTGCTGGCGCGCCTGAACCCGGAAAACGAGCCCGGGCGGCTGACCCTGATCGCGCGCTTTGGCGCGGGCAAGGTGGGCGAACACCTGCCGCGCCTGATCAGGGCGGTCAGGGACGAAGGGGCCAAGGTGCTGTGGTCGTGCGATCCGATGCACGGCAACACCATCAAGTCGGGGTCGGGCTACAAGACCCGCCCGTTCGATGTGGTGCTGCGTGAGGTGCGCGAGTTCTTCGCCATCCACAAGGCCGAGGGCACGGTTCCGGGCGGGGTGCATTTCGAGATGACCGGCAAGGATGTGACCGAATGCACCGGCGGGTTGCGCGCGGTAAAGGACGAGGATCTGAGCAGCCGCTATCACACCGCCTGCGACCCGCGCCTCAATGCCAGCCAGGCGCTGGAGCTGGCGTTTCTGGTGGCGGAAGAGCTGTCCAGCCTGCGCGACGCGGGGCGGCGGGTGGCGCTCTGAGACCATAAGGGGCGCGGCCCTGCCTTGACGGACCGGGTCGGGGGCTGCACCTGCGATTGCCCTCGCCGGCCGTCTGGAACGCCTTGACCGGGGTCAGGCCACCCGCAGCACCAGCCCGAGGCTGGGCACGGTAGCGGCCTCGCCGGGCATCGAGACATAGGGTGCGGTCTGCTCGGCGATCGTGACCCGCCCTTCGGCCACCAGCGCCGCGATCCGGTCGGCAAAACCTTCCGCCCAGAGCGTGGTCTTGACGGTCAGCACGATCACCCCGCTGCGGTGACAGATCCGGATCAGCTCGTCCAGCCCCTCGGCCCCGACATGGCCCGAGGTGAACACCCCCGCGGCGATCACCGCGGCAAAGGCCCCGTCGCCGAACGGCAGCGGCCCGCCAAGCGCCGCCTGGTGCAGCGCCTGGTAAACCCCCTTGCGCGCCGCCACCGCCAGCATGCCCGGCGAGATGTCCAGCGCCTCGACCCGCGGGTAGCCGACGATCCCGAGCCACTCGCCGATCAGCCCGGTGCCGGCCCCGGCATCCAGCACCGGCTGGGCCCCGCGCGGCAAATGGCGCGCCAGCAGCGCGAGGCAAATGGACGGGTGGCGGTACCCCGCCGCCGCCATTTCGGCGTCATAGGTTTCGGCCCAACTGTCATAGATCCCGGCGATCTCGGCGGACGCGCTGGCCCCGTAAGCCGCGCCCAGATGACCGGCATGTTTCGCGTCTGCCATGATCCCCCCTTTGCTCCGTCGGTGATCCTAGCCAGCGCGCGGAAAATATGGAACCCTTGCGTTTGGGGCGAGGAAGGAGGGCCGCGGTGACAGAAGACGAGCAACAGGCGCGGGCGGTGCTCGGCGCGGTGATCGGGAATGGTGGCGCGCGGGATCCGTTGATCCGGTTGGGCGGTCTGACCAACCGGGTCTTTCAGTGCGGTGCCGTGGTGCTGCGCCTGCCGGGCGAGGGCACCGGCTCCTACATCGACCGCAGCGCCGAGGCGGTGGCGGCCCGTGCCGCAGCGGCGGCGGGAGTGGCGCCTGCGGTGCTGGCGGTCGATCCTGCCAGCGGCGTGATGATCACGCGCTTTCTCGAAGCGACCACCACCATGACCCCAAAGACCTTTCGCGCCAGACCCGGCGCGGTGGCGCGGGCGGGGCGGGCTCTCGGGCGCCTGCATCGGTCGGGCGCGCAGTTTGCCAGCCGGTTCGAGCTGTTCGCGATGATCGAGCGTTACCTCGGGCTGCTGGCGGGGCAGGATGTCCAGCTTCCGCCCGGCTATCACGCGGTGCTGGCGGCGGCAAAGGCGGTGCGCGAGGTGCTGGAAGCCCATCCCGCGGCGCTTGCGCCGTGCCATTGCGACCCGCTGTGCGAGAACTTTCTCGATACCGGCACCCGCATGTGGCTGGTCGATTGGGAATATTCCGGGATGAACGATCCGCTCTGGGATCTCGGTGATCTGTCGGTCGAGGGCGGTTTTGACGCGGCGCAGGACGAGGCCCTGCTGATCGCCTATTTCGGCGGCCCGCCACCCGAGCCGGCGCGGGCCCGGATGGTGATCTACAAGGCGATGTGCGATCTCTTGTGGACCCTGTGGGGGCTGGTGCAACTGGCCGCTGCCAACCCGGCCGACGACTTTCGCACCTACGCCGACACCCGCTTTGCCCGCTGCCGCACCCTGATGGCTGCCCCCGAGTTTGCCCGCCACCTGGCGGTGGTGCAGCGCGGCTGAGCGGCGGTTCGGCGCTTGTGCCCGCCCCTTGCAACCGGCTATTGGTGGCCCCGACCCGGCGGCAGGGGAAACGGCCGGAAGATGTTGAGGAACAGGATGGACACACCAATTCGCATGACAGCGCTGGCCCATGGTGGCGGCTGCGGCTGCAAGATCGGGCCGGCCCTGCTCGAAGAGATCCTGCGCGGATTGCCGCAGCCGTTCCGCGATCCGGCGCTGCTGGTCGGGCTGGAGACCCGCGACGATGCGGTGGTCTATCGCCTTGATGACGACAAGGCAGTGGTTGCGACCACCGATTTCTTTCTGCCGATTGTCGATGATCCCCATGATTTTGGTGCCATCGCCGCCACCAATGCGCTGTCGGATATCTATGCCATGGGCGGACGACCGCTATTTGCGCTGGCGTTGACGGGAATGCCGACCGCAACCCTGCCGCCCGCGATCATTGCGGCGGTGCTGGCCGGGGGCGCCGAGGTCTGTGCCAAGGCCGGCATCATGGTGGCGGGTGGTCACTCGATCGATTCGCGCGAACCGTTCTACGGTCTGGCGGTGGTCGGTCTGGTGCACCCGGCCCGGGTCAAGCGCAACCGCGACGCGCGCCCGGGGGATATCCTGGTTCTGGGCAAGGCGCTTGGCGTCGGCATCCTCAGCGCCGCCCTGAAGCAGGGCAGGCTTGGCGCGCAAGATTATGCTGATCTGCTGGCGACCACGACCCGGCTCAACACCATCGGTGCCGATCTTGCGGCCATAGACGAAGTGCATGCGATGACCGACGTGACCGGGTTCGGACTGCTGGGCCATCTGATGGAAGTCTGTCGCGGTTCCGGCCTTGGCGCGCAGATCCGCCTGGCCGACCTGCCGCTGTTGCCCGGCGCACCGGCATTGGCCCGGGCGGGCCATGTCACCGGCGCGGGGCAGCGCAACGACCTGGCCGTGCAGGCCGAGGTCGATCTGCCTTCCGGCCTTGCCGACTGGCAGCGCAACCTGCTGCACGACCCGCAAACCTCGGGCGGGTTGCTGGTCGCGGTTGCCCCTGATCTGGCGGAGAAGGTGCTGGCGATGTTTCATGCGCAGGGCTTCGGTTCGGCTGCCGCCATTGGCGTGATGACCGAGGGCCACCCGCGAATCTCGGTGCAACGCTGAGGGCGGCTTGGCCGGGACGCGGTGCGGGCACCATGGGCGCGTTGCCGATTTCTCTGCCGGGTGGTTGCTGTCTGGGCAGGATGACCCGTCACGGGAACAAGGTTGGTGTCCATTTTTTCTTGCCGGATTTGGTTTTAACCAAATCAGGCCGCGCCTGCCTGCCCCCGGCAGGCGCGTCTCGCGCCCGCCAGGCAGGCGCGGCCTGATTTTCAAACCTCGGCCAAGCTCAACCCCCCTGCCTTGCGGCCTTCAGCCTTCCGGCAAGGACCAATGTTCGTTTCGGGGGGGCTCGCCCCCGTCGTGTTATGACGGGGATTGCCCGCGCGGCGCGGGAAGCAGAGCCCCATACACGAGGAGACGAGCCATGGGAGAGGATACAGCATTTGTCGGTCTCGACGTGCACAAAGAAACGATTGCAGTCGCTGTGGCCGAGGATCGGCGCGGTGGCGAGGTGCGCTTCCTTGGCGAGATCGCCAACACGCGTGAGGCGGTGCGCAAGCTGGTGGCCAAGTTGCTGAAGGCCCACGCGACCCTTCGCTTCTGCTACGAGGCCGGCCCTTGCGGTTATGGCCTGCATCGCCAGCTGACCGAGATGGGTCATCCTTGC